>SKER01000115.1_pt1 | contig 109880 bp, 101 predicted proteins | sample 4826961 | NCBI WGS metagenome assembly SKER01 (sample SAMN11008804, study PRJNA524170) | human gut metagenome | biome: Human fecal sample; material: Feces; isolation source: fecal sample from pouch patient p47 | host: Homo sapiens | place: Israel: Tel-Aviv | collected 2016-11-16
GACCTGCATGGGCGAGTGCCCGGGCAGCATCGCCTTTGAGCGGCTGTGCGGGGACTACGGCTTTGGCTACGACCCGCTGTTCATCCCCGCCGACTGCGGCGTGGGAAAGCACGATAAGCGCCCCAACACCGAAAAGCGCAGCTACGCCCAGCTGACCCCAGACGAAAAGGATGCCATCAGCCACCGCGGCAACGCGCTGGCAATGCTGGAACAGCAGCTGCCGGGATTTCTGGCAGAATGAACTCCCCCAGTCTGCAAAGCCGCAAGACTTTGACTGAAGGAGTTTCTCACCGCAAGCGGAGACAATTCTAAATCGTTTCTTTATCGAAATATCAACCTCAAAATAAAGGAGAAAACTATGCTGACAAGCAAACAGCGCGCCATTCTGCGCGGCAAGGCAAACACCATGGACCCCGTTTTCATCGTGGGTAAGGGCGAGATCGACGAGACCATGATCCAGGGCGTGAAGGACTGTCTGGATGCCCGTGAGCTCATCAAGCTCAAGGTGCTGGAAAACAGCATGTACAATGCCCGTGAAGCTTCGGTCAAGCTGGCTGAGGCCACCGGTGCCGACTGCGTACAGGTGATCGGCTCCAAGTTCGTGCTGTACCTGCAGAAGAAAAAGGACAGCGCCTACGCTGATCTGCTGAAGTAAAAATGAAAGTTCTTCTCTACGGCGGTACATTTGACCCGCCCCATAACGGCCACCTGAACAATCTGCGCGCTGCCGCTGCCCGCGTGCAGCCGGATAAGGTGGTGGTAATGCCTGCCGGGCTTTCGCCCTTCAAGCAGAAGACCTCTGCGCCGGGCGCACTGCGGCTGGAAATGTGCAGCTGCTTCCATGCACTGGAAGAGGATGCGGACACTATCCCGCAGCTGGAAGTCAGCGGCTGGGAGATCGAGCAGGCCGCTGCCGGAAACCGCAACTATACGGTGCTCACGGTGGAAAAACTGGCTCGGGAAAATCCCGGGGCACAGCTGTACCTTGCCATTGGCAGCGATATGCTGCTGAGCTTTGACGGCTGGCACCGCTGGCAGGATATCCTGCGCCTTGCCCATCTGGTGGTCACCAGCCGCCATCTGGGCGACGACCCCGAGCTGCACGCAAAGGCTCTCCGGCTGGACCCCACCGGGGCACGCATCCTGTTTGCACCGGTACAGGCGCTGCCCATGGCCAGCAGCGACATCCGCACCCGTCTGACTGCAGGCGAAGGGTGTGAAGCTGAGCTGCCGGAGGCGGTGCGGGCGGTCATCCGCCGGGAGAAACTCTACAAAAAAGGAAGTATCAGCCAATGAACCTCAAACAGGCAAAGGAGCTTGTGCGCGGCCGCTTGAGCGATAAGCGCTATGAGCATACCTTGAATGTGAAAAAAATGGCCGTCAAGCTGGCAAAGATCTACGGTGAGGATGAGGAGCGCGCCGCGCTGGCAGCCCTGCTGCACGACTCCGCCAAGGAGATCAGCAAGGATGAGATGCGCGAGATCCTGCGCGCTTACCCCCAGTATGCCGAGGGCGGCGAAGAGCGCCCGGCCCCGGTGTGGCACGGCGTGTGCGCCGCCATTCTGGCCCGCACCCAGTGGGGTGTGACCGACGAAGCGGTGCTTAGCGCTATTGCCTGCCACACGGCGGGCAAACCCGGCATGACCCGGCTTGACAAAATTTTGTATCTGGCCGATATGACCAGCGCGGAGCGGGATTGGCCCGGCGTGGAAAAGCTGCGCAAGCTGGAAAAAAAGAATCTGGATGCCGCTATGCTGGCCGCGCTGAAGCAGACCAACGATTTTGTGCTCTCGCAGGGCAAGCCCCTTGACCCGATGTCCAAGGCTGCCTATGAGGATATCCTTGCCCGCAGCGGGAAGAATGAACGGTGAGAGCACAGCTGCTCTGAAACAAGCGGAAACAGAAAACGGATTGCAGATTTCGTCGGATAATGCTATACTTAAGAGCATGACAGGTCTGCAGGAACATTTTTTTGCAGGACCGCGAAAATCTGGAGGATACAAAAAAGCATGAGCCAGACGCCACGCCATATCAATACTTCGCGTTCTCTGAACCGGCCGGATCCGGCAGCAGCCGCACCGCGCCACGCTGCGTCCAGCACGGATGCAAAGCAGAGCACAGGCGGTGCACACAATGAACCGCCGCGCCGCCCGGCACAGGGAGCAGGGCAGAAGCCGCCGCGCCGCCGCAAAAAGAAAAAGAAAATGCCCCTCTGGCTGCCTTTTGCAGTGGTCATGGCCATCATCGCGGTGATCTCCGGTGTGGTGGTGTACGGAGTCAGCCTTGTAAACAAGGTGGAGGACAGCATCCGCCCGGACGACAGCACCCCTACCATTGAGGAAGAGGTGAAGACAGCCGAGGAATACAAGGGCGATGTGGTGAACATTCTGGTCTGCGGCATCGACTATGAAGAGGGCCGCAATTATTCCAACGACCCCACTTCCAACGACGGAATGACCGATATGATCCTGTACGTGCAGTTCGACATCAAGAACGGTGCACTGCGGATGCTGCAGATCCCCCGCAACAGCCTTGTCACCACCAAGAACAAAAAGGTGACCCTGTCCAATGGCAAGACCTACGCCGCCACGAATTATCAGATCAACTCGGTGGCAATCTCCAACGGCGGCAGCATCGCCGCTCTGGCCGATGTCATCTACGATCAGTTCCGATTGCCCATCGATTACTATGTGACGGTGGATATGCAGGCACTGGTGGATATGGTGGATAACTTTGGCGGCATTGAGGTGTATATCCCTCACGATATGTCCTACGGCGGCAGCAAGCTGCTCAAGGGCTACCGCAATCTGAACGGTGCATCGGCAGAGTTCTTTGTGCGCTGCCGCCACGGCGACGGCTACGCCAATTCCGATATCGACCGCCTGAACATGCAGCGCTATTTCTATGCCGGCCTGTTCAAGCGTGCCCGCGCCATGGGTGTTACCGATATCCTGAACCAGCTGCCGCTGGTGTTCAAGAACTATATCAAGACGGATATGGACATTTCCACCATTGCAAAGCTGGTGGTGTCTTTCCTCAAGCTCGACAGCTCCAACATCATTCTGGCGCAGACACCGGTGTTCATGGGCGTGCCCAACGTGGGCAAGACCGACACCTTTGCCGGTTACTCCTGCGTGGTGCCGGATGCGGGTTCCATTGCAAACCTGCTCAACCAGTATTTCTGCACCTACACCGGCCCCATTGATGTGAGCGAAATGAACCTTGTCACCGACGAGTGGCCCCACGGCAGTGCATCCACCGATGCCAACGTGCAGTATATGGGCCGCATCGATAAGGAGTCGGACGATGCCATCCTGAGCGGCGATACAGACCTTGATGGCGCTGTTACCACCGACGGTCAGGCCGCAGGCTCCGCAAACTGAAACTGACAGAAAGGAAAAACATATGGAGAACTTCAACGACAGCAAGGCGCTTGCCATTGAGATTGCAAAGATCCTGGATAAGAAAAAGGCCCACGATGTGCGCGTGCTCAAGGTGGAAAGCCTGACCGTGCTCACCGATTACTTTGTCATTGCCTCCGGCACTTCCACCACGCAGGTGGCATCTCTGGCCGATGAGGTGGAATTTGAGCTTTCTCAGAAGGGTCTGGAGCCCTACAGCACGGAGGGCTACGACTCCAAGAACTGGGTGCTGCTGGATTATTCCAACGTCATCGTGCACGTATTCGTGCCCAACACCCGCACCTATTACGATCTGGAGCACCTGTGGGCAGATGGTGAGCCCATTGATATCTCCGAGTACCTCACCCCCGACAGCACCCTTGAATGATTCAGGCAAACAGCTGTCTACCTGAAAAAAGAACCCTCTCAGTCAGGGCGTCCGCCCTGACAGCTCCCCCGAAAGGGGGAGCTTGCGCAAAAGAGGGAAGGCTGCGGTCTGCATAAAACCTCTCCCCTTCGGGAGAGGTGGCATCGCGCAGCGATGACGGAGAGGGTTTTCTGGCAAAGGCAGATAGCTTGAAAGCATACGCCCCCAAGCAACGGTATTTTGGATAAAGTCTGGAGCTGATTAACAACATGAAGTACGATTACAAGGCAGTTGAAGCCAAGTGGCAGAAGGTGTGGGAGGACGAAAAGACCTTCCATGTCGAGATCGACCACAAAAAACCCAAGTTCTATGCACTGGTCGAGTTCCCGTATCCGTCGGGTGCCGGCCTGCATGTAGGCCATCCCCGCAGCTACACCGCGCTGGATGTGGTCAGCCGCAAGCGCCGTCAGAACGGCTACAATGTGCTGTACCCCATGGGCTGGGACGCTTTTGGCCTGCCCACTGAGAACTTTGCCATGAAGAACCACATCCACCCGGCCATTGTCACCAAGAACAATGTGGACCACTTCCGCAGTCAGCTGAAGGCTTTGGGCTTCTCCTTTGACTGGGACCGCGAGATCAATACCACCGACCCCGAGTACTACAAGTGGACCCAGTGGATCTTCCTGCAGCTGTATAAGCATGGTCTGGCTTACAAGAAGGAAATGAACGTCAACTGGTGCACCGGCTGCAAGTGCGTGCTGGCCAACGAGGAAGTTGTCAACGGCGTGTGCGAGCGCTGCGGCAGCGAGGTCGTTCACCGCGTCAAGAGCCAGTGGATGCTCAAGATCACCGCTTATGCCGATAAGCTGATCGATGGTCTGGACGGTCTGGATTACATTGAGCGCGTTGCCACCCAGCAGAAGAACTGGATCGGCCGCAGCCACGGCGCAGAGGTCAACTTCGGCACCACCGCAGGCGATACCCTGACCGTGTACACCACCCGCTGTGACACTCTGTTTGGTGCCACCTACATGGTCGTCTCCCCGGAGCATGCCATGGTCAAGGAGTGGCTGGACAAGGGCATCCTCAAGAATGCCGATGCCGTCAAGGCCTATCAGGCCGAGGCAGCCCGCAAAAGCGACTTTGAGCGCAGCGAGCTGAACAAGGAAAAGACCGGTGTCAAGCTGGAAGGCGTCATGGGCATCAACCCGGTCAATGATACCGAGATCCCCATCTTTATCTCGGACTACGTTCTGTCCACCTACGGCACCGGTGCCATCATGGCTGTGCCCGCCCACGATACCCGCGACTGGGAGTTTGCCAAGAAGTTCGGCCTGCCTATCATCGAGGTGGTCAAGGGCAATACCCCGTCCAATCTGGACGAAGCCGCCTTCACCGATGTGGCCACCGGCACGCTGGTCAACTCCGGCTTCCTGAACGGCCTGTCCGTCACCGATGCAAAGAAAAAGATGATCGACTGGCTGGAGGCAAACGGCAAGGGCTGCGATAAGGTCAACTACAAGCTGCGCGACTGGGTGTTCAGCCGTCAGCGCTACTGGGGCGAGCCCATCCCCATGGTCAAGTGTGAAAAGTGCGGCTGGCAGCCCCTGCCCGAGAGCAGCCTGCCCCTGACCCTGCCGGACATCACCGATTTTGAGCCGGGTCCGGACGGAGAATCTCCGCTGGCCCGCCACAAGGACTGGGTCAAGACTACCTGCCCCTGCTGCGGCGGCCCCGCTACCCGCGAGACTGACACCATGCCCCAGTGGGCCGGTTCTTCCTGGTACTTCCTGCGCTACATGGACCCCCACTGCAAGGATGCCATTGCTTCCAAGGAAGCTCTGGAATACTGGTCTCCGGTGGACTGGTACAACGGCGGCATGGAGCACACCACCCTGCATCTGCTGTACAGCCGTTTCTGGCATAAGTTCCTGTATGATATCGGCGCTGTGCCTTCTCCGGAACCCTACCAGAAGCGCACCGCTCACGGCATGATCCTGGGCCTGAACCCCCACAGCTTTGTCAACCTGCCCGCTGAGGAGCAGGAAAAGCTGCTGAAGGAGTACGGCAGCCAGAAGGCCGCTGAAAAGGCTCTGGAAGAAAAGTACGGCGAAATGTCACGCCACCCCATCGTGAAGATGTCCAAGTCTCTGGGCAACGTCATCAACCCGGACGAGGTGGTGGACCAGTACGGTGCTGACACCATGCGTCTGTACGAGATGTTCATGGGCGACTTTGAACAGGCTGCACCGTGGCAGACCTCTGCCATTGCAGGCTGCAACCGCTTCCTGGACCGCGTGTGGACGCTGAGCGACAAGCTGGTGGAGGGCGAGGGCTATCGCCCGCAGGTCGAGACCCTGATGCACCAGACCATCAAGAAGGTGGGCGCTGACATCGAGACCCTGAAGATGAACACCGCCATTGCCCAGCTCATGACGCTGGTGAACGCCCTGTACGACAACGGCGGCGCGACCAAGGCCGAGCTGGAGACCGTGGTTCAGCTGCTGAACCCGTTTGCTCCCCACATGACCGAAGAGCTGTGGGAGAAGCTGGGCCACAGCCACGACGAGCAGCTGGCTTACTACCCCTGGCCCAAGTACGAAGAGGCCAAGTGCGTGGAAAGCACAGTGGAGATCGCTGTGCAGGTGAACGGCAAGGTGAAGGCCCGCCTGAAGGTGGCTGCCGACATTGACGCTGCTGCCGCCATTGCTGCCGCCAAGGCTGACCCCGCTGTTGCTGCCGCTCTGGAAGGCAAGCAGCTGGTCAAGGAGATCTACGTCAAGGGCCGTCTGGTCAATCTGGCTGTCAAGGGCTAAACCAACCGATACCCTGCCGAAAGGCTGGATATACAACTACCCGCAGAGGCGGACTGGCGCATAAAACACCCGGGAACGTTTATTCAAAATCTTTTCAAAGATTTTGCGCAAAAAACTTTCAAAAAAAGGTTGACGAACCGGAGAAAATGCGCTATACTGTCTACTGTTAGTTACCATGTAACAACGAAATTCCTGCCTCACGGTCCAAGGGAGGGAATAAGATGTCGGAAATTCGTGTTAAAGAGGGCGAGTCGCTGGAAAGCGCACTGCGTCGCTTCAAGCGCAGCACCGCTCGCAGCGGTGTGCTCGCAGAGGTCCGTAAGCGCGAGGCTTACGAGAAGCCGTCTGTCAAGCGCAAGAAGAAGTCCGAAGCAGCCCGCAAGCGCAAGTTCAAGTAATTGATCACTTGAAGTCGCTGTTGCTTTAGATTTCATACGCGTTGCTAACGCCGATGTAGGGGAGCCTGTATTGCAGGCTCCCCTATTTTCATTGCAGGGAGAAATACTATGCTCATCACCCCCGAATACGTTTTCAAGGATGTCACCCACATCACGCCGGAATGGCTGGCGGAAAAAGGCATCACTGCGCTGGTGCTGGATATCGATAACACCCTCACCGCCGACCGCAGTCAGGAGCTGCCGGAAGATGTGGCCGTGTGGTTGGACACGATGCGCAGGGCGGGTGTCAGGCTCACCATCGTGTCCAACGGTGCGGAAAAGCGGGTGCGGCCCTTTGCCCAGAAGCTGGGCCTTGCGTACCTGTACCGCTCCGCAAAGCCGCTGCCCTTTGCTCTGATGGCGGCGCAGCACCGCATGGGCGTGAAGCGCCGTCAGATGGCGATGGTGGGCGACCAGCTCTATGCCGACCGCATGGCGGCAGCGCTGTACGGCATTCCGGGCCTGATGGTGGTGCCCCGCGGCCCGGACCTCGGTGCGCAGGTCATCCTCAAGCGTAAGTGGGAGAAAAAACACTGGCAGAAATACTATGACCGGGGAGGCAAGACCCTGTGAGTGATTGGAAGATCCGGTTCGGCACCGCAGGCACCAGCGACAGCTTTGCCGCCCAAGGCTACAAAAGCAGCTTGGATGTGCCGGAGTACACCGCAAAGATGGGACTGAACGCCTTCGAGTACCAGTGCGGACGGGGCGTGCGTCTGGGGCTGGACAAGGCTGCAAAAATGGCCGCACTGGCCGGGCCAAAGGATATCCTGTTCAGCGTGCATGCACCGTATTATATCAGCATGTCCAGTCTGGAAGAGGAAAAGCGGCTCAACAGCATCCAGTATCTGCTGCAAAGTGCGGCGGTGTGCAAAGCGCTGGGCGGCAGACGCATCATCTTCCACTCCGGCAGCTGCGGCAAGCAGAGCCGGGAAGCGGCCCTTGAAAAAGCGCTGGATACCATGCGCCGTGCCGTGGAAGCGCTGGACGAAGCAGGCTTTGCCGATATGACTCTCTGCCCGGAAACCATGGGCAAAATCGGCCAGCTGGGCACACTGGACGAGGTGCTGGCGCTGTGCAGCGTGGATAAGCGCATTACGCCCTGCATCGACTTCGGCCACCTGAATGCCCGCACTCTGGGCGGCATCCGCTCGAAAGAGGACTACGCTGCCATCCTTGACCGCATGGCAGAAAAGCTGGGGGACCAACGGGCAGAACGGTTCCATGTGCATTTTTCCCGCATCGAGTATTCGGCGGGCGGCGAAAAGCGCCACTGGACCTTTGCCGAGACCCAGTTCGGCCCGGAGCCGCAGCCGCTGATGGAACTGCTGGCTGAGCGGAAGCTGCAGCCGGTTATCATCTGCGAGAGCGCAGGCACGCAGGCTGAGGATGCCGGGGCTATGCAGCAGATGTACCATGCAGCGTGCAAAACGTAAAAAATTTTGTGTTTTTATCGTCTTTTTTGCCGAAACCCCTTGCCAAATGCAAACGGATTGGGTAAAATAAATAGAGATATGCGTTAAGCATTTGAGATTAAACTAATGGAGGAATTCCTATGATTTCTGCAGGCGAGTTTCGCAATGGCGTGACCTTTGAGCAGGACGGCCAGGTTCTTCAGGTCGTTGAGTTCCAGCACGTGAAGCCCGGCAAGGGCGCTGCCTTTGTCCGTACCAAGACCAAGAACGTGATTACCGGCTCTGTGGTTGAGACCAGCTACAACCCGACCGCAAAGTTCCCGCAGGCTTTCATCGAGCGCAAGGACGTGACCTATAGCTACGAGGATGGCGATCTGTACCACTTCATGGACAACGAGACCTACGATGACATCCCCGTCAACGCAGCCGATGTGCCCGATAACTTCAAGTTCTGCAAGGAGAACGAGCTGTGCAAGCTGCTGAGCTACAAGGGCAAGGTGTTCAGCGTCGAGATCCCCAACTTCATCGAGCTGGAAGTTACCCAGACCGAGCCGGGTGTCAAGGGCAACACTGCCACCAACACCCTGAAGCCCGCTACCGTCGAGACCGGTGCTGAGATTCGTGTGCCTCTGTTCATCAACGAGGGCGACCACATCCGCATCGATACCCGCACCGGCGAGTATATGGAGCGCGTCTGATCCCTTTAACGCCAAACCGGGCTGCGGGCAACCGTCTGCCCGGTTTTTTAAAACTCCGATTTTTTCATTTTAAGGAGGGCATTCGTATGGAACTGAACAAAAAGGCAGCTTATCTGCAGGGCCTGGTCGATGGTCTGGGCATTGATGATACCACCAAAGAGGGCAAGATCATCAAAGCCATGAGCGCACTGCTGGGTGAAATGGCTGAGGTCATCGAGAGCGTGGACGAAGATCTTTCCCGCGCCTACGACCAGATCAACGACCTGAGCGATGAGCTGGAAGATCTGGAAGCAGATCTGTACGAGGAGGAGGACGAAGACGGCGAAAGCGAGGACGCTGAGGATGAGGACACCGACGGCGACGACGATGCCAAGGATGATGACATCGCCAGCGAGCCGTTCTATGAAGTGGCCTGCCCCAACTGCGGCGAGACCGTTTACGTCAGCGAGGATGATCTGGATGCAGGCGAAGCCAACTGCGCGCACTGCGGCGTGACCTTTGAGGTCGCTCTGGAAGGGGACGGCGAAGAGGATGCCGAGGATGGCCCCGTGCAGTACGAAGTGACCTGCCCGGACTGCGGCACCACCGCCGTGTTTGAGGAAGACGAACTGCTGGACGGCGCACCCAAGTGCCCGAACTGCGGCAAGCCCCTCGACTTTGAAGTGACCGAAGAATAAGCAAAAAAGACCGCTGCACTCCGGTGCAGCGGTCTTTTTTTTGTTTACTGTGCGTTTGCCTTCTGCAGCCAGATGCTGCCGATGTCCAAAGCGTTGTACAGGCCGATCTTGGTGGTCTGACGCATCACGCGCTCCTGCGGAGCCTTGGTGGTGTCGGTAGAGAGCAGCATCAGGTGGACCTTGTCTGCAACCTGCTGGTCGCCCACAGGCTTGGTGGTCGTGATCTGCAGATAGAGCACATATGGGTCGGTCATATTGCCGTAGTACAGCTCATTGTCCTTGCGGACGAGGGGCTTGCCTTTATAAGTCAGTTTTGGAGTAAATGCCATCGTGAAAGCCTCCCTATCAATAGTAGTTCAGTTCAGTATAACACATCTATGGTACAGGATGCAAGCTTTTGACCCGATAGAAGGCGGGCTTTTTGCACACAATGGCATGCCTGCGTGCAAAAGAATCTGCAATTTTAGGCACTCTGGCAGAAAACGGGTCTTGCCGGAATGCACAGATATGGTATACTAAGAACGAGAAAGCCCGCAGCATAGCCCGGGCAGAAAAGTGAGGGAGACAGCATGGCAGACTATCAGGAATACCGGCGGCGCGTGTTGCGCAAACGCTGGCGCAGGCGGTTCATGGCGGCAGCTTTGCTGCTGCTGCTTTTGCTGGTGGGAGCCATCGGGATGTTGTGGAAGAGCCTGCACCGGGAACAGCGGCCCTCCGGCATGGGGCAGAACACCATCCTGCAGGAGGTAACACAGGATAATACTTGGAACACGGCCTCCTACGCGGTGGCGCGGCAGCTCACGGTGCAGACGCTTGCAGACAGCGCGGCCACTGCGCTGGATTTCCGTATGGCGGCGCTGCCAAAGAGCAGCACGGCTGTGGGCAAGGAATGGTTCAATGACGTGAGCTTTGTGGGCGACAGCCTGACGCAGGGCATGCAGCTGTACGAAGAAGGAATGCAGAACGCCATGTTCTGTGCGTACAAGGGTGTTGGGCCGAACGTGATCGTCAACGGCACCACCTGCAAGCGCGCCGACGGCGTGACTGAGGTGCCGCTGGAAGCGTTGACCGCCCAGCAGCCCAGAGCTATTTATGTTCTGTTGGGCACCAACGTGCTGGGCCGCGATACCGATTATAGCAGCTTTCTGACCTATTACCGGCTGATGCTGGACATGCTGAGCCAGACACTGCCAAATGCAAAGATCTATGTGCAGTCCATCACGCCGGTGCGGCCGGAAGTATGCCAGAAGTCCGGCCATGAGGGCTTGAACCGCGACCGCCTGTGCCAGATCAACAATGAGCTGGCAGCCATTGCGCTGGAAAAGAACTGCTATTTTCTCAACTTGTGGGAAGTGCTGGCAGATGAAAACGGCGACCTGATCGAAAGCTACGCCCAGCCGGACGGCTACCATTTGAGACCCGCCGGGTATGCCGTATGGACGGATTATCTGTGCAGCCACACAGAAGGATAAAAAATAAGAGGTTCGTTCACTGAGCGAACCTCTTATTTTTTACTTGAAACTTAGAACAGGCCGGTGATCTTGCCGTCGGCATCCACATCGATGTTCACAGCGGCGGGCTTTTTGGGCAGGCCCGGCATGGTCATGATATTACCGCAGATGACCACCACAAAGCCTGCACCGGCAGCAAGGCGCACCTCGCGCACCTCCATGGTAAAGCCGGTGGGGGCACCGATGAGCTTTGCGTTGTCGCTGAAGCTGTACTGGGTCTTGGCGATGCACACGGGCAGGTTTCCGTAACCCATCTCAGTCAGCTCGGCCAGTGTCTTGCTGGCGGCGGCGCTGTAGTTCACGCCGTCGGCCCGGTAAATTTTGGTGGCGATGGCGTTGATCTTGTCCTTCAGGGGCATTTCCAGCGGGTAGGTGTACTGGATGGGACGATCCTCCAGCACCTCCAGCACCTTCTCGGCCAGCGCCTTGCCGCCCTCGCCGCCCTTGGCGAACACCTCGCTCAGCACGCAGGGAACACCCTGCTCGGCGCACACCTGCTCCACGTAGGCTTGCTCTTCGGCAGTATCGGTGGGGAAGGCATTGATGGCGACCACCACCGGCAGGCCGAAGCCATTTTTCAGGTTGTCGATGTGGCGGATGAGGTTGGATGCACCGGCCTTGACGGCTTCGAGGTTGGGCTGGCTCAGGTCGGCCTTTGCCACGCCGCCGTGGCTCTTGAGGGCACGCACAGTGGCCACCAGCACGCAGGCAGAGGGAGCGATACCGGCGTAGCGGCACTTGATATCCAAAAACTTCTCTGCACCCAGATCGGCACCGAAACCGGCCTCAGTGATAGTGTAGTCGGCCAGAGAAAGGCTCAGCTTGGTAGCCAGCACGCTGTTGCAGCCGTGGGCGATGTTGGCAAAGGGACCGCCGTGGATGATGGCGGGGTTGTTTTCCAGCGTCTGTACAAGGTTCGGGTCCAGCGCGTCCTTCAGCAGGGCGGTCATGGCACCGGCAGCACCGATCTCACCGGCAGTGACGGGCTTGCCATCGTAGGTGTAGGCGCATACGATCTTGGAAAGACGCTCCTTCAGATCGGAAATGCTGGTGGCAAGGCAGAAAATTGCCATCACCTCGCTGGCAACGGTGATATCAAAGCCGTCCTCGCGGGGGGTGCCGTTCACCTTGCCGCCCAGACCGTCCACGATGAACCGCAGCTGGCGGTCGTTCATGTCCATGCAGCGCTTCCATGTGATGCGGCGAGGGTCGATGTTCAGCGGGTTGCCCTGCTGGATGCTGTTGTCGATCATGGCGGCCAGCAGGTTGTTGGCCGTGCCAATGGCGTGCAGGTCGCCGGTGAAGTGCAGGTTGATATCCTCCATGGGCACCACCTGTGCGTAGCCGCCGCCGGCTGCGCCGCCCTTGACACCGAACACGGGGCCGAGGGACGGCTCACGCAGGCAGAGCATGGTCTTTTTGCCCAGAGCGTTCATGGCATCGGCCAGACCCACGCTGGTGGTGGTCTTGCCCTCGCCCGCCGGGGTGGGGCTGATGGCAGTGACAAGGATCAGCTTGCCCTGTTTTTTGGCATCGTGGATCAGGCGGTGGTCGATCTTGGCCTTGTAGCGGCCATAGGGGATCACGTGCTCATCGGAAAGGCCCAGCTGGGCGGCGATCTCGGTGATGGGTTTCATTTTGGCTTCCTGTGCGATCTCGATATCGGTTTTCATCAGACATCCTCCTTTGGAAGTCGTTTTTACAAGCATTGCACGCCGCCTGAACGGCCTTTTTGCTCGCATCCTGCGTTGCTTTCCCTTGCAATCCGTCAGGATTGCTGCGAAAAATCGCCTTGTCTGCGGACAAAAAATCCCGCCATTCAACGCACCCTGCTTATAAAAACAACTTCCGACAACAAAAAAGGCAGCTTTGCGCAGCAATTGCGCAAGGCTGCCCAGACGGTCGGCATTGACTCTCCCGCCATCCCTGCACTGTGGTGCTCCACAAGGTTCCGTCAGCAGAGATACGGTCTCTATGCAGTAAAGATAGCACAATGCCGGGGTGTTTGTCAAGGAAAAACATATACGAACTTGTCGGGGCGAGGCCCCTCCATCTTGCTGCGCAAGACCGTTCTGTCGCTTAAAAGCCCCACTGGGGCTTTCATTGCTGCGCTGCGCTCGCAAACGCGAATATTTTGCGTTCTACAGCTTTCTGTGCTATAATTAAACTGGATTATTATGAAAACAGAAAGCAGGAATCCCTTTTATGCTGCAAAACCCTGAATTGCATTATCTGGATAACGCCGCTACCACCATGGTGGCTCCCGAGGTGGCGGATGTCATCGACAAGGCCATGCGGGAACACTGGGCCAACCCTTCCAGCCTGTACGGCCCCGGTGCCCGCAGCGAGGAAGCGCTGAACGCCGCCCGTGCCGCTGTGGCCCGTACACTGGGCTGCAAGCCAAAGGAGCTGTACTTTACCTCCTGCGGCAGCGAGAGCAACAATCTGGCCCTGCTGGGCGCGGTGCGCACCCGCACTTTCGGCAAGGGCATCGTGGTGTCCGGCTTTGAGCACCCCAGCGTCCAGCGCCCGCTGGAAGAGCTGGCGAAGCAGGGCTACAACGTCACGGTGGTCAAGCCCCGCCCGGACGGCACATTGAATATCAACGAAATGCTGGAGCATGTGGACAAGAACACCATCCTCGTGGCCTGCATGATGGTGAACAACGAGGTAGGCACCCGCAACGATGTGGAACGCCTTGCCGCCGAGGTCAAGCGCCGCAACAGCCGCACCATTGTCCATGTGGACGCAGTGCAGGCGTGGATGCGTGTGCCCATCAAGCTGGACAACATCGATACCCTGTCGGTGAGCGGCCACAAGATCCACGCTCCCAAGGGCATTGGCGCGCTGTATCTTTCTGACCGTCTGGTGCAGGCGTTCCGGCCGCCGTACCTCGGCGGTGAGCAGGAGCGCGGCCTGCGCCCGGGCACCGAAAACCTGCCCTACGCCATGGGTCTTGCCGCAGCCGCCACCCGTCTTGCCAAGACCATGAAGAGCCGTGACACCGCTATGAAGGCCCTGAACCAGCGTCTGCGGGACGGGCTGAAGGCTTTCCCGGAGGTGGAGCTCAACAGCCCGGAAAACGCGGTGCCCGAGGTGCTGAACTTCAGTGAGATGTGCATCAAGAGCGAGACCATGCTGGCATGGCTGGCCGAAGCACAGGTGTATGTTTCCTCGGCAAGTGCCTGCGGCCGCGGCCAGCCCAGCCACACGCTGGCGGCAATGGGCAAAGACCCGCTTGCCATCGACACGGCCATCCGCGTGTCCTTCTGCGGCGACAACACCCCCGAGGATGTGGATGCTTTCCTCAACCGCTTTGAGGACGGAATGAAGAGCTTGCAGAGGATCCGGAAGTGATTCCACAGGCAGGACCATCTGGAATGGCCGCCGCTTTGCTCTGGCCATGTTTAGAGGAAGGATCATTCTGATTAGGGCGTTTGTCGTGCCCTGCGGGGCACTCCAAACGCATTTTTACGGAAGGGGTCCGGACCGGCAGATGCAGCAAATTGTTCCTCTGTATTTTTCGTCAGGATACTTTCGCGAATAGGAGGATGGATGCCGCTGACCGTTACGACCCTGCCCGTGAAAAAGTGTTCTGGAAATGACCGCAGTCATTTCCAGAACACAAATATAAATATTAAAATTTCCGCTGAGAATGGCCAGAGTGCAACAGCGACGACCGCTGCCTGCGGCAGAAACAGGGAGGAGCTGTTGGGGCCGCGGCCTGCAAGATGCGAGTGCCGCTCCAAGGCACGAAGCAGATGCAGGGTGCTGCAACCCGTACAAGCGAAGGCCATGTTAAATCGTAACCTAGGAGATACAACATTTATGCATGAAATTATCATGGGCTATCAGGGTGAAATGTCCCTGAAAGGCCTCAACCGCAACCAGTTCGAGTCGGCGATGATGAAAATTCTGCGCTACCGGCTCAAGACCGTGGGCAAGTTCAAGGTCTACTGCACCCAGTCCACCTTTTACATGGAGCCTGAGGAAGAGGACGTGGATATGGACCTCGCCTTTGACCGGGTGAGCAAGGTGTTCGGCCTTGCGGCGCTCAGCCGCGCCGTGGTCTGCGACAAGGACTTTGACACCATCTGCCAGACCGCTGAGGATTACCTCGGTGCCAGCCTGCACGGCATCCGCACCTTCAAGGTGGAAGCCCGCCGCTCCGACAAGACCTACCCTATGACCAGCCCTGAACTGATGCGGGAGCTGGGTGCCTATCTGCTGGGCAAACACAACTACCTCAAGGTGGATGTGCATAACCCGGATTTTAAGGTGATCGTAGAAATTCGTGATTACGGTGCCTACATCCACGGCCCGAAAGTGCCCGGCGAGGGCGGTCTGCCCGTGGGCACCAGCGGCCGTGCATTGAACATGCTGTCTGGCGGCATCGACAGTCCCGTGGCAGCTTACCGCATGGCAAAGCGCGGTCTGGCACTGGACCACATCCACTTTGCGTCTCCGCCGTACACTTCGGAGCGCGCAAAGCTCAAGGTAAAAGCTCTGGCGCAGCTCACCAGCATCTATACGGGCAGCTCCAATCTGTTCGTCGTGCCCTACACCAAGCCGCAGGAGCACATCCGGGATAATGCTCCGGATGTGCTGTTCACGGTGCTGATGCGCCGCAGCATGATGCGCATTGCCAACGTTATTGCCAAGAAGCAGGGCTGCGAAGCCCTTGTTACCGGCGAGAGTCTGGCTCAGGTAGCCAGCCAGACCGTCAAGGCCCTGCAGTGCACCGATGCTGCGCAGGATCTGCCCATCCTGCGCCCGCTCATCGGCATGGACAAGACCGAGATCGTGGAGACGGCCCGCCACATCAACACCTTTGAGACCAGCATCCTGCCCTACGAGGACTGCTGCACCATCTTCACCCCGCCGCACCCGAAGATCCGCCCGGAGCTGGCCGAAATTCTGGAAGCCGAAGCCGCCATGCCCGGCCTTGCCGCGCTGGAAGCCGAAGCAGCAGAGAGCGCCGAGCGTATCCGCATCCGTATCACCGATCAGGTAGAATTTGAGGGGTGAAAGCCATGACAGCAGAGATCATCAGTGTGGGCACCGAGCTGCTGCTCGGCAACATTTTGAACACCAACGCCCAGTATCTGAGCCGCGAGCTGGCGGCACTGGGCATTACGGTCCAGCGCGAGAGCACCATCGGCGACAACCACGACCGTCTGGCAGATTTTGTCAACGAGGCAAAGCAGCGGTGCGACCTGCTGGTGTTCACCGGCGGCCTTGGCCCCACGGCGGACGACCTGACCAAGGAGACGGTTGCTGGATGCTACGGTGATACGCTGGCTTTTGACCCGGAAGAATGGCAGAAGATCGTGGATTTCTTCACTCGTACCGGGCGCAAGACTACCCCCAACAACCGCAAGCAGGCCATGGTGCCGGTGCACGGCCACAAGATCATCAATAACCACGGTACTGCCCCCGGGGCATGGTTCGAGCAGGATGGCCATTGCGCTGTGCTGATGCCCGGTGTGCCTCACGAAATGAAGGCCATGTGGGAGGAGAGCGTGCGCCCGCTGCTGCTGGCCCGCCAGAACTGCACCCTGCATTCCATAACGCTGCGGGTGCTGGGCGGTGAAAGCGCTATTGAATACCGTGTGCGGCATCTGCTGGAAAATGCAAACCCCACCGCCGCCATCTACTGCAAAACCGGCGAATGCGAGATCCGCATCACGGCCCGGGCAGAAACCGACAGTTCAGCCGAAAAAATGTGCCGCGCATACGCCACAAAGTTCTATGATCTGCTGGGTGATGCGGTGTATGATGAGGATGTGACCGGTCTGGAAGAGACTCTGGTGCACACCCTGAAGGAAAAGGGACTCACCATTGCCACGGCAGAAAGCTGCACAGGCGGCATGATCGCCCAGCGGCTGACCAATGTGTCCGGTGCAAGTGAGGTGTTCGGCTTCGGCTTTGTTACCTACTGGGAGCAGGCCAAGGCAAAGATGATCGGTGTAGACCCGGCGGCGATCGCAAAGTACAATGTGGTGTCCGCACCGGTGGCAGCACAGATGGCACTGGGCGCAGCCGAAGCTGCCGGGGCCGATATCGCTGTCAGCGTCACCGGTCTGGCCGGCCCCAACGGCGGCGATGCCGTCCGCCCGGTGGGCACGGTGTATCTGGGTGCGGCCTGCGGTGAGACCGTCTATGTAAAAAAGCTCTTCGTCTCCCGCCCCGACCGTGCGCTGGTGCGTGCCCGCGCGGCACAGGCGGCACTGGAACTGGCGCTGCGTCTGGCTCAGGGCAAAGTTCCTGCAGATACACAGGCACTGGCAAAAAGCGCCCGGCATGATGCTGCGGCTCTGACGGCACTGGACAGCACCTTCCTCAAGGGTTAATACGAGCGGCCCCGGGCCGCGGGGGTGAAGCAGTTGATACACGAAGAAAAAACGCAGACCACCTGTGTGCTGCGGTTGTTTGGCGCACCGCTGTGGGCAGTACAACAGGCAGTGCAGCAGACAGGACTTGCTGCCCAGTGCCGCAGCCGCGGTGCAGAAACACTGGCTGCGCTGCAGACAGAAACGCCCGCGGCATTGAGCAAGGCGCGGAAAACGCTGGCAGACCGCTTTGCGGCAGAGCTGTACGGAGAAGGGGAGATGACCCTTGTTCATGCAGCGGTGCAGGCGCTGGAAACGCACCACAGGCTGCTGGTGTGCTGCGATGCCGACGCAGGCACTCTGCTGGAAGCCCGGATGGAAACGGTGGCCGGCGCAGAAAAAGTGTTTGATTTTGGAGCCATGAGCTATGCCGATGCAAAGGTGCGGGAAAAGCTGAGCGCAAAGGTCTGCCGGGTCAAGGGCGGGCCGGTGCCGGCAAAGCTTACCCGTGTGCGGGCAGCGCAGCGCCTTGTGGGTGCAGACTTTGCAGCCGGGTGTCTGGAGCGCGCCGAGGACACGGTGCTGTTTCTGGGCAGCCGGAAAGGCTGCTGGGTGCGCACGGTGGCCAATGCAGATACGCCTGCTTTGTGGCTGCTGGATATGATCCGCCGGGCGGCTTCCGGTCTGCCGCAGGCGGCGGGAACGATCTGGCAGAAGTATGGCAGGGCCATCCCGGCAGATGCCCTGACGGCGCAGCGCCTGCCGGACAAGCCGGAGCCGGATGCACCGACAGCAGCGCCGCGCAAACGGCACAGGGTGCGGAATGCCCTGATTTTTCTGCTGATTCTGGCACTGGCCGCGTTTGCCGCTGCGTGGTATTACACCGGCGGCGACCTCGCCGCCCTGCCGCAGCAGCTGCAAAGCCTTGGGGCCGACAGCCTGCCCCATGCGGGGGCAAAGCTGATATAAAAAAGACCCCGGAGGGTGTGAACCTTCCGGGATTTTTTTGTTTATAAAGGCGATTTTTAAGAGATGCAGCGTGCTGCTCCGAACCCATCCGTGAAAAAGAACCTCCGGAAAATCCGCAGATTTTTCGGAGGTTCAAATAAATGATAAATTTTCCGAATGGTTATGCCTTGTGGTCGCTCAGCCACCGCAGAGCCATATAAACATAGGCTGCAGAGCCCTCGTACAGCACGCTGTCGTCAAAGCGTACCTTGGGATGGTGCTGGCCGTAAACATAGCCCTCCTTGGCGTTGCCTGCGGAGAGAAACATGCTTACGGTAGGCACTTCGTGGCTGACAAAGGCAAAGTCCTCGCTGCCGCCGCCGGGCTTGCCGCCGGTGAGGACGGTCATATCCATGGCACCACGGCCCAGCAGTTCGGTCATATAGGTCAGGGCATTCTTGGCAAGAGGCGTATCCACCACCATGCAGGGGCAGTGGTCGCTGAACTCCACATCAGCAGTGCAGCGATAGGCTGCCGCCACGCCCTGCGCGATCTCGGTCATGCGCTGGTGGATCTGCTCGCTCACGGCACCTTCGGGGTCCACCGTGCGGATAGTGCCCCACATATCGGCAGAATCCGGGATGACGTTGGATGCCTTGCCAGCTTCAAACCGGCCCGTGGTGAACACGCCAAACTTGGCGGGGTCCAGCTCACGGCTGTTGATCTCCTGCAGGGCAATGTGGATGTGGGCCGCTGCGGTGATGGGGTCGATGCAGGCGTTGGGCATGGAGCCATGGCCGCCCTTGCCGTGTACGGTGATGTGGTACTGCTCACAGCTTGCCATGGTGATGCCGCCGCCCGGCACCAGCACGGTGCCCAGGGGCAGGGGCATCCCGGCCAGAACATGGAACATGACCGCGGCATCCACCTTCGGGTTTTCCAGCAGGCCGTTTTTCAGCATGTCCAGCGAACCCTGAAAGATCTCCTCTGCAGGCGGGAATTCCAGCTTGATGGTGCCCTCGATCTCGTCCTCGTGTTCTTTGAGCAGCTTTGCCGCACCCAGCATCATGGCGGTGTGCATATCGTGGCCGCAGCCGTGCATCTTGCCCGGCACCTCGGAAGCAAATTCTTCGCCGGATTCCTCCTGAATGGGCAAAGCATCCATGTCACCGCGCAGCAGGATGGTCTTGCCGGGGCGCTTGCCGCCCGCTAGCGCGAGTACGCCGCACTTGCCGCAGTCCTGCGGGGTGTAGCCCATTTCGGTCAGGGCTTTTTTCACCAGCGCTTTTGTCTCGGGCAGGTCAAAGCCTACCTCCGGGTGGCGGTGCAGGGTGCGCCGCCATGTGCGCAGCTGGGTTTCCAGCTCCTTTGCGGATTCGAGCAGTTTTTCTGGTGTGATCATTCCAAAATCAACTCCCTCTATTTTATCAAAAACCTCCCAGACCCTGCCTTATGGCAGAGCCTGAGAGGTTTTTTACTTAGTTTTCGTTCGTCGATGTGCCTTCCGGGTGGTACTTGGCGCAGGTGCACTTTTTCCACTTCAGGCCGCTGCCGCAGGGGCAGGGGTCGTTGCGGCCAATTTTGATGACACGCACAGGCTGGCCGTGGGGTGCACCCTTGGCACCGGGTGCACCGTTGCCGGGCACAAAGCCTTCGCCGGTGGGCTTTGCCACCTGCTCACGCTTGGGGGCAGCACCGGCCTGACGGATCTCGATGGTCAGCAGCATCTTCACACTGGACTCACGGATGGAATCCACCATCTGGTCGAACATGTCAAAGCCCTCGATGCGGTACTCCACAACGGGGTCCTTCTGGCCGTAGCCGCGCAGCGCAATGCCCTGACGCAGCTGGTCCATGTTGTCGATGTGGTCCATCCACATGCGGTCCACGCACTTGAGCAGGCAGATGCGCTCCAGCTCACGCATGATGGGAGTACCGTAGCGCTGCTCCTTGTCGGCGAGGATCTTCATGCCGCGGTCATAGAGCTGGTCGGCAATGCCCTTGCGGGAGATATCGTCAAAGTCGGCCACGGTGTAGTGGAGGTCTTCCTCGGTGGTCAGCCAGCCCAGATAGTGGCGGCGCAGGGCACCAAAGTCCCAGTCGTCCTTCACATCACCGGCCAGGAACTGGTCGCAGCTGGAATCGATGTTCTCGCGCAGCATCTTGTGCATTTCGGTGCTGATATCCTCGCCATCCAGCACCTTTCGGCGCTGACCATAGATGATCTCGCGCTGCTGGTTCATCACGTCGTCGTACTTCAGCACGTTCTTGCGGATCTCGAAGTTGCGGCCTTCCAGCTTTTTCTGGGCGCTTTCCAGCGTGTTGGTGATCATGCGGTTCTCGATGGGAGTGTCCTCATCGATCTTGAGGGTATCCATCAGGCTGGAGACGCGGTCGCCGCCGAACAGGCGCATCAGGTCATCTTCCAGGCTCAGGTAGAAGCGGGAAGCACCCGGGTCGCCCTGACGGCCGGCACGGCCGCGCAGCTGGTTGTCGATGCGGCGGCTCTCGTGGCGTTCGGTGCCGATGATGAACAGGCCGCCTGCAGCGCGCACCTGCTCAGCTTCGGCATCGATCTGGGGTTTGCACTGGGCGTACAGCTCATCGAAGCGCTTGCGGGCAGCAAGGATGTTGGCATCCTCGGTATCGCCGTGACCGTTGGCTTCGGTCAGCAGCATTTCCACTGCAGCCGGGTCGGCATCCTCGGGCTTTTCCGGGTTCAGCAGATTTTCGCAGAAGTGTTCCTTGCGCATCTGGGCCTTGGCCATGAACTCGGCGTTGCCGCCCAGCATGATATCGGTACCACGGCCTGCCATGTTGGTGGCAATGGTAATAGCACCCTTTTTGCCGGCCTGCGCCACGATCTCGGCTTCACGCTCGTGGTTCTTTGCGTTCAGCACGTTGAAGTCGCGGGTGTATTTCTGCAGCATCTTGGCAAGGGTCTCACTCTTTTCCACGCTGACCGTACCCACCAGCACGGGCTGGCCCTTTTGGTGGCATTCCAGCACCTGCTGGATAACGGCATTGTATTTGCCGTTGACCGTCTTGTAGATGGCATCCGGATAATCGATGCGCTGACGGGGGCGGTTGGTGGGCACCGTAACGATGTTCAGGCCGTAGATCTCGGTGAACTCGGTGGCTTCTGTCTTGGCGGTACCGGTCATACCGGACAGCTTTTTGTACATGCGGAAGTAGTTCTGGAAGGTGATGGTAGCCAGCGTTTTGCTCTCGGCGGCGATCTTCACGCCCTCCTTGGCTTCGATGGCCTGATGCAGGCCTTCGTTGTAGCGGCGGCCGATCATCAGACGGCCGGTGAACTCGTCCACGATGATGACCTGACCATCCTTGACCACGTAATCGATGTCCCGCTGCATCACGCCGTAAGCCTTGATGGCCTGATCGATGTGATGGGCAAGGGTCATGTTCTCGGCGGCGGCAAGGTTTTCGACCTTGAAGTAGGCTTCCGCTTTCTTGATGCCGCTGGCAGTCAGGGTACAGGTCTTGTGCTTTTCGTCCACGACGTAATCACCGTCGGTCTGCTCGTCGGTAGAGATCTTATCCTCCAGCTCTACCACCACGCTCTTGCGCAGGGTGCGCACAAAGCGGTCCACCTGTGTGTACAGGCTGGAGGAATCCTCGCCGCGGCCGGAAATGATCAGGGGCGTGCGGGCTTCATCGATCAGGATGGAGTCCACTTCATCGACGATGGCATAGGCGTGGCCGCGCTGCACCATGTTGGCCTTATAGGTCACCATGTTGTCGCGCAGATAGTCGAAGCCGAACTCGTTGTTGGTACCGTAGGTGATGTCGGCAGCATAGGCGGCGCGGCGTGCATCGCCGTCCATGCCCTGTGCGATCAGGCCGACAGAAAGGCCCAGCCAGCGGTAGAGCTTGCCCATCCACTCGCTGTCGCGCTTGGCAAGGTAATCGTTGACGGTGACAACATGCACGCCCTCACCGGTGAGGGCATTCAGGTAGGCGGGCAGGGTAGCCACAAGAGTCTTGCCTTCACCGGTCTGCATCTCGGAAATATCGCCGCGGTGCAGGGCAATGCCGCCGATGACCTGCACAGGGAAGTGCTTCATGCCCAGCACGCGCCATGCGGCCTCGCGGCAGACGGCAAAGGCATCGGGCAGGATATCATCGGTGGTCTTGCCGTCGGCCAGCTGCTGCTTGAACACAGCGGTCTGTGCCTGCAGGTCGGCATCCGGCATGGCGGCATATTTTCCTTCCAGAGCCAGCACCTGCTTGGCAATGGGGTTGATCTTTTTCAGCTCCCGGTCCGAGAAGCTGCCAAAGAGTTTTTCAACAAGGGACATTGGTAACACCTCATAGATCAAATTCGGGAAAATGCTTCCCGGAGATAGACATAAATACACACATATATGATACACCAAAGCGGCAGACGCGTCAAACCTGCAAGGTTATTTTAGCCGGATTTTGAATGAATTTTCTGTAAATTTGCGCTGGAAGGGGGTTCATAAAAGGAAAAGATATGTGGTGGAGGCGAACAGCCTAGTCCTCTCCGTCTGCTCCCGCTGGTCGCATCCACCTCCCCCAAAGTGGGAGGCCTTGGCAATCCACGCAAAGTTTCCGGTTTCGCCAGAGGCTCCCCCATTGGGGGAGCTGGCGAGCGAATGCGAGACTGAGAGGGCGAGCCAGCTAAAACAAAAACCACCTCTGATTTTTGCAAATCAGAAGTGGTCAGATGTACATTATAAGATTTCCAGCAGCTGCGGCAGCTGTGCCAGATCGTCGATGACATTCGGGCACACAGCCTCGAGCCGCGCGCGGGACTGGTGGCCGCCGGTGTAGAGCACGCATTTTGTGCCAAGGGCCTTTGCAACTTCGGCATCGTGCTGGGTGTCGCCCACCATCACGCAGGCAGCAGGGGCGATGCCGCTTTGTGCAAGCCACTGTTTGCCCACCTGCACTTTGCTTACGCCATAGATGTCTGCAAGGCCGAGCAACTCAGTAAAATAGCCCTGCAGGCCCCGTGCGGCTACCTGCTCGATCAGGTAGTCCCGGCGGGAGGCGGAAAGCACGCTCTGCCGCCAGCCCCGGCGCGAAAGCTCGGCCAGCGTCTCGGCAGCGTGTGCAGAGGGGGGACAGGCATCCACGCCTGCGTTATAATGTTCCATAAAGCGCTCGGCCAGCTCTGCATAAGGGTGCTTTGCAAAGTTGAAACCGGCGCGGATGTAGTATTCCTCAATGGGAAAACCGAAAATTTCCCGGTAAGCGGCAAGATCGTACCGCTGCGGATAACCGTGGGTCTCCAGCATCCAGTTGAGACAGCTGTGGGTGAAATCAACATCATCCATCAAAGTGCCGTTCCAGTCCCAGAAGATCATTCCGTTTGCCTGCATGGAAACCTCCTTGCGGTCATTAAGCTGCAAAAATTTTGCGCAGGGCCTTGCTGCTCTCGATGATCTTCACCAGCAGCACACCCAGAACGGTGCAGCTGATGAGCTCGCCGATACCTACGGAGATGCCGTTGGTGATGCAGGCCAGCCAGATGGGAGCGCTGGAGGTGGGGTCCGGGAACATGACGGCGATCTCAATGCCGATGATCACGGCATTGAACAGCACCGGCGGCAGGGAAGCCGCCACAGCCAGACCCTTGATGCGGATGTTCCGCAGCTTGTAGGTGACAAGGCAGGCCAGCAGGGTGGCAAGGGTGCCAAAGATGACATCCACGATGGTGGAGCCCAGCAGGTTTGCCAAAAAGCAGCCCAGTACCACACCGGCAATGTACTCGGCACCGAATACCGGCAGCAGGCAGAGCGCCTCAGCCACACGCACCTGTACCGCACCATAGGAGAGCGGCTGCAGAGCCATGCAGAGAACAACATAAATGGCTGCGACCACGCCGCAGCGCACCAGTTTACGGACGGAAGGATTCTGATTCATGATAATACTCCAGCGGGATGATTTTGACCGCACAGGGCCGCCAGCCCCTGTGGGTTTGGCCCGGCATGGTTCGAGACACGCCGGGGAGCCTAAAATCCTAAGTTGCTCTGAAAGGATGCTGCACAAAAAGCACAGCAAAAGGCAGTATAGCATAATTTTTGGCAGATTGCAACGAATTTTCGCAGAATCAGGTACAGATGCAGTTTTTGGTTTGGACCCTTCCGGTGAAAAAGAGGTTCCGAAAAGCCCGCAGGCTTTTCGGAACCTCAAAATAAAAATAAAATTACCGCTGAAATAGCCAGAGCGAAAGCGGAGGCTATTAAAATCGTGTGTTACCCTCTGGGGTGTCCGGTGTATACCAGAGCCACCGTGTCGGGGCCGGTGTTGGCGGAAACGACACCGCCCAGCTCAAACACCAGCAGCGGCGGCTTGCCAAAGGCCTTGCGGCAGGCCTTTTCCAGATCGGCGGTCTGCGGGATGTTGGTGTGGCCGATCATATAATCAAAGTTCTCCACGCCTTCGCTGCGCTGTTTGCACAACTCCACCATGGCGGGCACTACCTTGTCATCGCCGCGTACCTTGGCTTCCACCTTGGTCTTGCCGTCGATCAGGGTGATGATGGGACGAATGCCCATCAGCTCGCCCATAACAGCAGCAGCGGCAGAGATGCGTCCGCTCTTTTTCATCTGCTTCAGGCTGTAGGGGCCCAGAACGATCTCCATGCAGTCCATCTGCTTTTCAAACTCCCGGATCACATGGCTGATCTCTGCACCGTTCTTCAGCTTGCGGGCCATTTCGCACAGATACCAGCCGAACACCATGGAATAGGTGTGGGGGTCCAGCAGATGGATCTTCAAGTGGTGCTCCGGGCGCTCTTCCCGCAGCATCCCCTGTGCCATGAGGGCGTTATTGTAGGTGGAAGAGCCGGATTTGTTGATGGGTACATGAATGACATCCGTATAGCCCTCGTCCACGTACTGGCAGTATTTTTCGCAGAACTGGATGGGGGTGATGGCGGCAGTGGAGGGCACGCCCTTAGCGGCACGCATCTTATCGTAAAATTCGGTGTTGGTGCAGCTTTCACGCTCCACGTAGTCCACATCGTCCAGCAGGATGTGGAAGCTCATGATGTCGATGCCGTATTTTTCGGCCATCTCCTGCGGGATATCGCAGGAGGAATCGGTCAGGATCGCAATCTTGCTCATAATGTCCCTCATTTCCATTCGTAGTCTCGTAAGTGTCCGTGGTCCAAAAGCTCCGGAAAGTCCCACTGGCGCAGCACTTCATACACGCCCACGGCCACGCTGTTGGAAAGGTTCAGGCTGCGGCAGGTGTCGCGCATGGGCATTCGGATGCAGTGCTCCTGATTGGCGGCAAGCAAGGCTTCGGGCAGGCCGGCATCCTCGCGCCCGAACACGAGGTATGCACCGTCCGGGTAGCTCACATCGGTGTAGCGCTGCGGTGCCTTGGTGGTAAAATAGTAATAGGGGCCGCTGTTTTTGGCAAAGAACTCGTCCAGACTGTCGTAATAGCTGATGTCGAGGTAGTGCCAGTAATCCAGACCAGCATGCTTGAGCTTTTTATCATCGATGGCAAAGCCCATGGGGCCCACCAGATGCAGGCGGCAGGCCGTGCAGGCACAGGTGCGGGCCACATTGCCGGTGTTCTGCGGGATGCGCGGCTCCACCAGAACGATGTTCAAGGTTGGCTTTTCGTTCATCGGTGTACCTCCCCTTATTCTGCCGAGCTCGCCGGGCACAGGCGCGGCAGAAGCGGCTCGAACCAGACCCCGTAGCGGGTATCCTGCGCGGCGGGCGTGTTCTGGATGGAAAGCGCCACGAACTCGGCAGCGTTGTCGGCGGCGGCACTCAGGGCGTTGCCCTGCAGCAGCGAGCCGATGAGCACCGCACCGTACAGATCGCCGGTGCCGGGAAAGCTGCGGCTGATGTGCAGCTTTTTGATGAGGAAGCGGTCTTTTCCGCTGCCTGCACAGCCGATGTATTTGCCCAGCGGCAGGCCGGTGACGACAGCCCCGGGAGCCAGAGCGGTCAGCTCGTCAGCCAGAGCCTGTGCGGCTTCATCGGTGAGCAGCTCGGTCTGCGGCTGGCGCTGCAGCAGGATCTGTGCCTCGGTGTAGTTGGGCAGGATCAGATCGGCAGCACCGCACAGTGCACGGATGCGGTCGATCAAAGCAGGCGTTACGGTGGAGTAAGCCTTGCCGTTGTCGCCCATGACCGGGTCAACGATCTTTTTGGCTGCGGGCCAGAGGGCAAAGGCTTTTTCGGCCAGTGCCACCTGATCCTCACCGCCCAGATAGCCGGTATAGATGCAGTCAAACTCCACGCCGAGCGTATGGTAATGCTCCAGCGCCTGTTCGCCGTAGGCGCAGCCGTCCAGCCGTGCAGGTGTGCCAAGCCCGCCTGTGTGGGTGGAAAGCACCACCGTGGGCAGGGCTACCGGCTGCACGCCCATGACCGACAGCACCGGCAGGATCACTGCAAGGCTGCAGCGGCCCATGCCGGAAAGATCGTGGATGCAAAGGACTTTTTTGGGTTCAACAGGGTGTATCAAATAAGGAACCTCCTTACCAGTATGCGGAATGAGCAGTGCGCTTTTTAGCCGGGCACACCCGCCCATTAGAACATCGTAGAACAGTATACCACAAATTTCTGCATAAAAAAAGCGGATACCAGATAGTTTACAGGAAATAATAACGCCGGAGACCGGATCTTTTTCACCGAAAGGAGTTTTACTATGAAACATGAATCCACCAGTTCTTCCGGGATGCTGCTTGGCATGGCCGCGGGGGCGGCACTGGGTGCCGTGGGCGTGATGGCCGCCACCCAGAACCAGCGCCAGCTGCGCCGCACCACCCGCAAGGTGATGAAGGGTGCCGAGAACGCTGTGCTGCAGCTGGACAAAATGGTTGGCGACTTTGTGGAAAAGCACATGGAGTGATAAAAGCAAAGAACGGCGTTCCGGTGGGGAACGCCGTTCTTTGCTTGAAAAAGCTTACTTGTTCCAGATGCACATGCGGGCCGCGGTGTTGATCTCGCCCAGCACGCTCAGATCCATCTGAATGTTGCAGGTAACGGTGAGTGCCTTGTTCACATCACTGCCGGTCAGCACCGAGGCGGGCATGTTCTTGATGGTGAGCACGCCGGTGCCCTTGGCAACATCGCCGGAGACGGTGCCGGTGTAGGTCACATCACCAATGGTCAGGCCGGACAGATAGCCGGTGACACCCATCTTGCTTACCTGCTGGATGGGCAAGGTGAGCGTGTAGGTGCCGTTGGACTGGCGGGTGAGGGTGACATCACGGCTGGCATCGATGCCGGTGTTGGCCATGGATTCCTTATCGGATTTTTCTTTCCAGAATTTAATGCCTACGTTCAGGCTGGAAGCAGCGCTTGCACCAAAGGTGAACATGCACAGCAGCAGCACCGAGAGCAGGGCGGCGCTTACGCGCTTATAAGTGTTCGTCATGAATGATCTGCCTTTCCTGCCACAGAGGCGGCGTTGAACAATTGCGGTAATACCGGTTTGTCAATGCTAAAATAGCATGGCTGTGCAAAATTGTCAATCCGCTTCGTGAAGCTTTCACAGAAATGTTGCACATTGATAAAATATGGTGGGCGAAGATGACGAAGAACCGCCCCTCCGGCAGGAGAAGCGGTTCTTGAAAAATCAGCGCTTAAAGTTCAAAGTCGGGGTCGTCCTTCAGCACATGGATCTCGCTCATAAAGGGGCTCTGCTCCGGGTCGGCGAAGGGAGCTTCCTTGACGTACTTGTTCAGCTGGATGGCCGTGCGTGCGGGGTCGGCAATGGTGCCTGCGCCGCCGATGCAGCCGCCCGGGCAGCCCATGCCTTCCAGCAGGTAGCCGTTGTACTTGCCGGCCTTGGCCAGCATGAGCAGCTTCTTGCATTCGGCAAGACCCTGTGCGGATGCGATCTTGACATCCATATCCGGGTGCCATTCCTTGATCTTATCGGCAACAGCCTTGGCAACGCCGCCGGACTGTGCAAAGCCGCGGCCTGCTGCGGATGCAGCGTGCAGAGCTTCGGCCTCGTCCACTTCCAGCAGGCTGGTGTCCACATCCTTGGCCTCGATGATACCGGCCAGCTCTTCAAAGGTGAGCACGAAGTCCACATCGGAGCGGACGGTGCGGCGGGAAGCTTCCAGCTTCTTTGCGGCGCAGGGTCCAATGAAGCACATACGGGCCTCGGGGTCCTTCTGCTTCATCATGCGGGCGGTGAACACCATGGGGGTCATGGTCATGGAGATATTCTTGGCAAGATCCGGGAAAGCGGTCTTTGCCATCATGCTCCATGCCGGGCAGCAGGAAGTTGCCATGAAGCTGAGCTTCCCGGGCACTTCCTCCAGGAAGTCGTGTGCTTCGTCCACGGTGCACAGGTCGGCACCAATGGCAACTTCCACCACATCGTAGAAGCCGACGGCCTTCAGGGCGGCCTTGAGCTTGCCGGTGGAAGCCAGACCCGGGAACTGGTTGATGAAGGCGGGAGCCACCAGCGCGTAGATGCGGTCGCCGCGGTTGAAGCCCTGGATCAGCTGATAGATCTGGCCCTTGTCGGCAATGGCACCGAAGGGGCAGTTGACCAGACACTGGCCGCAGGAAACGCACTTGCTGTAATCGATCTCGGCGCGACCCAGCTCATCGGAGTGGATGGCACCCATGCCGCAGGCTGCAGCGCAGGGACGCTCGGTCTTGACGATGGCGTTATAGGGGCACACGCCGACGCAGCGGCCGCACTTGATGCACTTGTCCTGATCGATGATGGAACGGCCGCTCTCCCATGTGATGGCCTTCTTGGGGCACACTTCCATACAGGGGTGGGCAAGGCAGCCCTGACACAGGTCGGAGACCTTGACCAGCTTTTCCGGGCAGCGGTTGCAGGCAAACTTGATCACGTTCACCAGCGGGGGATCATAATACTTATCGGCGATGGAAGCATCCTCCAGACCGGAGACGACGCTGTTGTGCTCGTCCATGCGGCGGGTGGGCAGGCCCATGGCCAGACGCACGCGCTCCTCAACGATGGCGCGCTCCAGGAAGATGTCCTTGCGCAGCTTGCCTTCCTCGCCGGGGATGATGGTGTAGGGGATCTTGCGCATCAGGTGGTTGGCCTGCTCGCCCTTGACGTTGGCGTAAGCCATGCGTGCCACCTCGGTGAACACCTGACGGCGGATCTGGATGACCGTGGTATTGATTCCTCTGAAACTCATTCCAATTCTCTCCTTGCTTTGCTAAAAACAAACGGGCTGCACCCGACTGCCGACAGCGTTCTGCCGCGCAGGGCGGGCGCGTTACAGGGCACATTGGTAACGCACTGCTGCAAACAGCGCTGTGCCCGGGATGATCCACCTTCATTTTAGCATAAAGCGTGCCGGATGAAAAGGGATAAAACGCAAAATTTGTTAAAAATTTGTTGTATTCGTCCTCGTGTACAGAATCAACAGTTTTAAGCGCGTAAACTCAGCAAAGTGCTGCACGCACACGCTCGCCGTCGTACTCGCCCAAGCGTACATGCACGATCTGCCCGCTTTCGTGGCCGGGGGCGGACACCACCACCGGAATGTACAGCCGGGTGTAGCCAGTGAACAGCGTGCCGGAAAGCGGGGTCTCCAGCAGCACATCGTCCTCGGTGCCCACATAGGCGGCCAGCACTTCGCGGCGTACCTCCTCGGCAATGCCGTTCATCACGCGGCTGCGCTCCTGCTTTTCCCGCTCGTGCACCTGCTCCGGGAAGTCGTAGGCCGGGGTGCCGCTGCGGCGGGAGTAGGGGAACACATGTACCTTGAGAAAGCCGATCTTTTTCAAAAATTCGCAGCTCTCTTCAAAATCGGCCTGCGTCTCGCCGGGAAAGCCGCAGATGCAGTCGGTGGTAAAGCTGACCGGGCGCTCCCCGTAGGCGGCGCGCAGCTGGTCCACCACCTGTGCATACTGCTCGGCAGTGTAAACGCGGCGCATCCGGCGCAGGGTGGCAGTGCAACCGCTCTGCAGGCTCAGGTGGAACTGCGGGCAGAGCTTTTCCACGGCGGCAAGGCGGGTGATGAACTCCGGCGTGAGCATATCCGGGTCCAGACTACCCAGACGGATGCGCTGGATGCCCTCCACCTGAGCACAGTGCTCCACTAGCTCCACAAGGTTGGTGCCGGTATCCAGACCATAGCTGGGCAGGGAGATGGCACTGAGCACCACCTCGCGGTAGCCGGAAGCCGCCAGCTGGCGCAGCTCGGCTAGGATGCTGGCTTCGTCGCGGCTGCGCACCGGGCCGCGGGCCCGTGGGATGACGCAGTAGGCGCACTGACGGTTGCAGCCGTCCTCTACCTTGATAAAGGCACGGGTGTGGGTCTCGAACCGCTCCACGGGCAGCTCTTCAAATTTTTCGCCGCGCTGGTGGGGCGTGATGGCCACAATGCGCTCGTGGCCGTCCAGCAGCTTGAGAACGTTATCTAAAATGGCCTTGCGGTCGCCGTTGCCGCACACAAGGTCGGCCTCGGTGAACTGGGCGGCTTCCTCCGGGAAAGCCTGCGGGTAGCAGCCGGTAAGCACCGTGACCGCGCCGGGGTTCTCGCGCTTTTTGCGGCGCAGCCACTTGCGGCTTTTCTGGTCGCCAAAGTTGGTCACGGTGCAGCTGTTCACCACAAAAACATCCGCAGGCTCGTTCTCCTGCGCAATGGTAAAACCGTTGGCGCGGAACATCTGTTCCAGCGCGCCGGTCTCGTTCAGGTTGACCTTGCAGCCAAGGGTATAAAAACAAACTCGCATGAGGGGATATCCTTTCGACAAAAAACGGGGTGGTGTTTGCATTACTCTTTATTATATATCACAGCGGCGGTGCGGCGCAAGACCGGATGCACAGCAGCAGGCACTTTTTTGCTGGAAAGCGGGCAAAACAAAAAGAGACGGGCAAACGCCCGTCTCTCAAAGAGAACTTTGGTGGGATTACTGAGCAGCCTTGACGTAAATGACCAGCTTGCCCTTGTTTTCGCCCTCGGTGGCAACCTTGTAAGTGGTCTTGCCCTCGGCGGTATCAACGACCAGACCGGTGTTCTTCAGGTAACTGCTAACAAAGCCCTTTGCATAGTCGGTGCCGGACATGAGCGGGATGTAGGTGGTCTTGGTCTTGTCCTTGTTCAGGTTCTCGACCTTGGTTTGGATGGTGCTGTCAGAACCCTCGTAGATGTAAACGATGGTAACGGGCTTCAGGCTGCCGCAGCCGGTGAACATGGAAGCACTTGCAGCAGCAACGGTAGTCAGACCAGCGAGCTTCAGGAAAGAACGACGAGACAGAATCATAGTAGTATCCTCCTAAAAAATAATTCCACAAATGAAGCAATACAGCCTTTTTGGGCCATCTCCAATTTACACTATAAGGTGGGCAAAAGTCAAGCCCTTTTGTAGAAAAAGACAAAATAAAAAATGTGGGCTGCGGTGCGGGCGCAGGATATTCTAAACAAAAAGGCCCCTGCATACTCTCTCAGCAAGAGACATTGCGCAGGGAGGGACCGAAATGGAGCGGAAAAACTTGGCGCTTTTGTGTGCAGGGGTGGTGTGCTTCTGGTTGTTTGCGCTGGCCTTTGGCACGGCGCAGGGCAATGGACTGCGGCAGCAAAACCCGGCGGTGCAGGCGGCTGCAGACCAGACCCGGCCGGTGCAGCCCGCGGCGGCACAGCCTGCCTTGGAGCTGCCCTGCCGCGCCGCCTGCCTGATCGACCAGCAGACGGGCACTATATTATATGAAAAGAACGCCGACCAGCAGATGCCCATTGCATCCATTACCAAGGTAATGACCCTGCTGCTCACCTTTGAAGCCGTGCACGACGGCCGCATTGCCATGGACACGCTGGTGCCGGTAAGTGAACACGCCTACCACATGGGCGGCAGTCAGATCTGGCTGGAGCCGGGGGAGCAGTTCACGCTGGACGAGATGATCAAAGCCATTTGTGTGTCCTCTGCCAATGATGCCGCTGTGGCTGTGGCAGAGCTGGTGGGAGGCAGCGAGCCGGGCTTTGTGCAGATGATGAACGCCCGCGCAGCAGAACTGGGCATGGTGAACACCACCTTCCACAATGCCTGCGGGCTGGACACCGAAGGGCATCTTTCCACCGCCCACGATGTTGCCATCATGAGCCGCGAGATTTTGAACACCTGCCCGGAGGTGCTGCACTATACCGGCATCTGGACGGACACCCTGCGCGGAGGTGCCACCCAGCTGGTGAACACCAACAAGCTGCTCAAGCGCTACAACGGCATCACCGGCCTGAAAACCGGCACCACCAGCGGTGCGGGCGTGTGCATCAGCGCCAGCGCCACCCGCGACGGGCTGGACCTGATCGCCGTGGTGCTGGGGTCGCTCTCCAGCTCGGAGCGGTTCACAGCGGCCACCACCCTGCTGGACTACGGCTTTGCGGCCTACGCCGCCGTGCCGCTGCCCGCCATGGAGGACCGGCCTCTTCTTATAAAAGTAAAGAGCAGTGCAGAGGAAAGCGTACCGCTGGACTACACCGCTCTGCCCGAAACGCTGCTGATGCCCAAGGAAAACGCCGCCGCCCTCACCGCGCAGCTGGATCTGCCGCAGGAGCTGGAAGCACCGGTGCAGCTGGGCCAGACCGTTGGCACGGTGCGCATCCTGAGCGGGGAGACTCAACTGGGCGAGTACGAGGTGCGCGCCGCTGCCGATGCTGAAAAAATGGACTTTGGCACCGCATTCGGCCTGTTGTGGGACGCTTTGACCGGCTGCGAAAGCTGAATGCACGCTTCAGCGTACAAAAGCGCGCTGCGGTAAGCTGCGTGGAACTGTCTGTGTGAACAATTCTGGATGAAGAAACAAAAAAACACTATTAAAATTGTATGAAATCCAAGGATTTTGACCTTGACTTTGCCCGGAGGGAACGGTACACTTATACCAAGATATTTCCTCGCAGGGCAAAGGCCCGGCAAATCGTTTGGAGGTTATAATAAAATGAGTGTCGCACTGAACACAAAACACCTCTCCAGCTTTATCAGCGAAGAGGAATATGCAGCCATCTATCCGCAGGTGGAAGCTGCCCATAACCAGCTGGAAGCAAAGTCCGGCCCGGGCAATGATTTCCTCGGCTGGATGTATCTGCCCCGTGATTATGATAAGGAAGAGTTCGCCCGCATCAAGGAAGCCGCCGCAAAGATCCGCGAGGATTCCGATGTGCTGGTGGTGGCCGGCATTGGCGGCAGCTATCTGGGCGCACGCGCTGTCATCGAGGCCGTCAAGGGCCAGTTCCACAACGAGCTGGAAAATGGCCCCAAGATCTACTTCTGCGGCAACAGCATCAGCCCCACCTACCTGAACAACATCATCAGCCTGTGCAAGGGCAAGCGCTTCTCCATCAACGTCATTTCCAAGTCCGGCACTACCACCGAGACTTCTCTGGCATTCCGCGTGCTGCGTGAACTGCTGGAAAAGGAGATGGGCGTGGAAGAAGCCAACAAGCGCATCTACGCCACCACCGACCGTGCCAAGGGCACCCTGAAGCAGCTGGCCGACGCACAGGGCTGGCCCACCTTCGTGGTCCCCGACGACGTGGGCGGCCGCTACTCCGTGCTGAGCGCTGTGGGCCTGCTGCCCATTGCTGCTGCCGGTATCAGCATCGACGACCTGATGAAGGGCGCTGCCGATTCCATGGAGCGCTTCTCCGTTCTGAGCAAGGACAACGACGCTTACAAGTATGCGGCCATCCGCAACATCCTGTACCGCAAGGGCAAGAGCGTTGAAATTCTGGAGTGCTACGAGCCGGACTTCGCCCTGATGAACGAGTGGTACAAGCAGCTGTTCGGCGAGAGCGAGGGCAAGGACAACAAGGGCCTGTTCCCCGCAAGCTGCATCTTCTCCACCGATCTGCACTCCATGGGTCAGTTCATTCAGGAAGGCTCCCGCACCATGTTCGAGACCATCGTGGACGTGAAGAAGCCTGCACAGGATCTGTTCATCGACCCGCTGGAAGGCAACTTTGACGGCCTGAACTTCCTGGCAAACCAGAACATGAGCGTTGTCAACCGCAAGGCCATGGAGGGTACCATCCTCGCCCACACCGACGGCGGCGTGCCCGAGGTGCTGATCGAGGTGGACGACCTGACCGCTTACAATGTGGGCTACCTGATCTACTTCTTCTGGCGTGCATGTGCCTGCAGCGGTTATCTGCTCAGCGTCAATCCCTTCAACCAGCCGGGCGTTGAGAGCTATAAAAAGAATATGTTTGCTCTGCTGGGCAAGCCGGGCTACGAAGGTCTGACCGCCGAGCTGGAAGCAAAGCTGAAGTAAATAAAAATGATCTCCCGCCGCAAGGCGTGGAAAATACAGGAGGACTGAACTATGATTAAACTGATTGTTGGTACCAAGGGCTCCGGCAAGACCAAGGCTATGATCGACCAGATCAATGATGCGGTCAAGACCTCCAAGGGCAACGTGGTCGTCGTTGAAAAGGGCATGAAGCTCACCTACGACATCGCTCCTGCTGCACGTCTGATCGACCTGGACGAGTACAAGATCTCCGGCGGCGAAATGCTGTACGGCTTTGTTGCCGGCCTGATGGCAAGCAACTACGATATCACCGACCTGTACATCGACGGCATCCTGAAGGTGCTGGATCACGACATCAACCGTCTGGGCGTTGTGCTGGACGAGATGGCAGCCATTGCAGGCGACAGCGTGAAGGTGACTGTTACCGTCAGCGCTGACGAGGCTGCACTGCCCCACGATGTGAAGAAGTACCTGTAATTCCGGAAAATCGGGATCTGAACCACTTTGAACAGGCAGAGAACCGGGAAATTTAAATTTTTTCGGTTTTCTGCCTGTTTTGGTGTTGACAAAGGGCTGCGTTGGCGCTATACTAACAAAGCAGCCTTTTAGAGGTGTACTATGCAATTTGACCTGAGAAAGTTTATCGCCACCGGCAGACAACCCTATCATGCAGAGTTTCAGTGTGATTTATCTGCACATGATTATGCCGGGGCAAGGATCCCGCAGCCGGTCACCGTTGTTTTTGAAGCGGAGACGGACGGCGACGAGGTCCGGATGACACTGCGGGCAAACGCATCGGTGCACGGAGAGTGCGCCCGCTGTCTGGACCCGGTCATTCGGGAGGAGACGGTCGATACGGAGTGGACGGTAAAGGAACGGGATCTGGATGACCCGGATTTTGACCTTCCGCTGGACGAAAAAGGACATCTGGATGTAGATGAATGGCTCAATCAGGAGTTTATGTTCCAGATCCCCACGGTGCTGCTTTGCAGTGCCGACTGCGCCGGGCTTTGCCCCGTGTGCGGCAAAAAGAAGGCGGAATGCACCTGCCAGCCGGCAGAGCATGCCGAAGCTCCCGTAGACACAAGGCTCGCAATCCTTAAATCACTGCTGAACTGATAAACCCATCAAGGAGGTGCAAAAATATGGCAGTACCTAAGAGACATCTTTCCAAGGCCCGCCGCGACAAGCGTCGCAGCAATGTTTGGAAGCTGGAGGCCCCCGCACTGGTCAAGTGCAGCAACTGCGGCTCTCTGAAGCTCCCCCACCAGGCATGTGGCAACTGCGGTTACTACAAGGGCGAGGAAGTCATCAAGAAGGCCTAATTTGCGCGTAATTGGTGGCATAATGGTGTTATGTACAGAAGGGGAGGGCGCATGCCTTCCCCTTCTTGTTCTGTCTGAAAGGAGGTGGATGCGGTGGCAATGAAGATCGCACGGGTGGAACCCGGCAGCGAAGCGGAAGTGCTGGGCCTTGGCCCGGGTGACGAGCTTTTGAGCGTGGACGAAAACGAGCTGAACGACAGTCTGGACTACGATTTCTACACCGACAGCAAAAGCTTCCACCTGAAAGCAAGGGTGGCAGACGGCATCCGCGAGTGGGATGTGCAGCGCACGGAGCGCGGCCCCTTTGGCTGCGATTTCCAGACCTATCTGGGCGATCAAAAGCACTCCTGCTCCAACCACTGCATGTTCTGCTTCATCGACCAGCTGCCCCCCGGTATGCGCGAGAGTCTTTACTTCAAGGACGATGACGAGCGGCTTTCCTTTTTGTTCGGCAACTATATCACCATGACGAACATGCAGGACCACGAGATCGACCGCATCATCAAGATGCACATTTCACCCATCAACATTTCAGTGCACACCACGAACCCGCAGCTCCGTGTGCGGATGCTGGCCAACAAGCGCGGCGGCGAGGTGCTCAAGTATCTGCCCCGTCTGGTGGAGGGCGGCATCGCCGTCAACTGTCAGCTGGTGCTGTGCCGCGGCATCAACGACGGCGACGAGCTGCGCCGTACCCTCTCCGACCTTTTGGAGCTGACCCCCATGGTGCAGAGCATCGCTGCGGTGCCCTGCGGTGTGACGGACTACCGCGAGAAGCTGTTCAAGCAGACACCGTATGATGCAAAGACCAGCGCCGAAGTCATCGACATCATGGAAGAATTCGGTGATGAGTGCAAGCGCCGCCACGGCAAGCGCATCATTTATCCCAGTGATGAATGGTACCTCAAGGCAGGCAGGCCCATCCCGCCGGAAGAGTTCTACGAGGACTTCGACCAGCTGGAAAACGGCGTGGGCATGATGCGCCTGTACGCCTCGGAATTTCTGGCGGAGTTGGAAAAGCCCCACCGCATCTACGGCACCAAAAAGATGGACGTGGTCACGGGCGAAATGGCTTCGCCGCTCATCCGCCAGATGATGGCTGAGCTGCACCGCCAGTACCCCATGGTCGAGGTGACGGTGCACACCATCAAGAACAAATTCTTCGGCGGCAATGTGGGTGTGGCCGGGCTTGTAACGGCGACCGATATCATTGCTCAGTGCGAAGGCAAGCTGACCAGCGGCACGCTGGGCGTGCCCGCCGTGATGCTGCGGGAGGAAAAAGACACCTTTCTGGACGACATCACCACAGACCAGCTGGCCCAGCGCCTTGGCGTGAAGGTGGAGGTGCTGCCGACCTCTGGCGGCGACGAAGCCCGCGCCCTGCTGCGCAGCGGCCTGCACATTGCAAGGAGAAGAAGAGCATAAAAGAAAACCCTCTCCGTCATCGCTGCGCGATGCCACCTCTCCCGAAGGGCGAGGTTTTATGCATCTTTCGGCAGAAGTGATAAAAGCTCCCCCTTTCGGGGGAGCTGGCGCGGCGTAAGCTGTGCCTGAGAGGGTTGTAAGAAAGGAGGAACCCCTATGAGCAAACCGATCGTAGCAGTGGTGGGCCGCCCCAACGTGGGCAAATCCACCCTGTTCAACAAGCTGTGCGGTCAGCGCCTTGCCATTGTGGAGGACACGCCGGGCATTACCCGTGACCGCATTTTTGCCAACTGCGAGTGGAACGGCCATGACTTCCTGCTGGTGGACACCGGCGGTATTGAGCCAAAGGCTACCGAGGGCATTCTGGCTCACATGCGGGAGCAGGCCCAGATCGCCATTGACACTGCAGACTGCATCATCATGGTGGTGGACGTGCGCGACGGCCTGACCGCCGCGGACGAGGATGTGGCCCACATGCTGCGCCGCAGCCACAAGCCCATCATTCTGGCCGTGAACAAGTGCGACAAGGTGGGCGATGCCCCCATGGAGATGTACGAGTTCTACAACCTCGGCTTTGACGAGGTGATGCCCATTTCGTCCGTGCACGGCCACGGCACCGGCGACCTGCTGGACGCTGTGTGCGCCCATCTGGACTTCAGCGAGACGGTGGTGGAAGAGGACCGCATCCCGGTTGCCATCATCGGCCGCCCGAATGTGGGCAAGTCCAGCCTGACCAACCGCATTCTGGGCGAGAACCGCATGATCGTGGCAAACGAGGCGGGCACCACCCGTGATGCCATTGACACCCCGGTGGACAACGCTTATGGCAAGTTCATCTTTACCGATACCGCCGGTCTGCGCAAGCGCAGCAACATCACCGACGGTCTGGAGCGTTATATGGTAGTGCGCGCACTGGCCGCTGTGGAGCGCAGCCGTGTGGCGCTGATCCTTGTGGATGCCACCGTCGGTTTTACCGAGCAGGACAGCAAGGTGGCCGGTTATGCCCACGATCAGGGCAAGGCGTGCATCATCGTCGTCAACAAGTGGGACGCGGTGGAAGGCAAGGAGACCAACACCATGGAGCTGCAGCGCCGCGATTATGCCGAGTGCTTCAGCTTTATGGGCTATGCTCCTATCATCTTCATCTCGGCTCAGACCGGCTACAACGTGAACAAGCTCATGCAGCTGATCCGCGATGTGGACAGCCAGAACGGTGCCCGCGTGCCCACCGGCGTGCTGAACGAGATGTTGGCCCGCGCCACAGCCCGGATGCAGCCGCCCAGCGACAAGGGCCGCCGCCTGAAGATCTTCTATCTGACTCAGGCATCCACCCGCCCGCCCACGTTCGTGGCCTTTGTGAATTCGAAGCAGCTGTTCCATTTCAGCTACCAGCGGTATCTGATCAACCAGATCCGCGAGAACTTTGGTCTGGAACACACTCCCATCCGTCTGGTGATCCGCGAGCGCGGCTCCGGCGAAGTGGGCGCAAAGGACGTGTAAGCGCCCGCAAAGGAGGCATCCGTTTCTATGATGAAAGCGATCCTGATCGCCGCAGCTACCATCCTGCAGGCGTACCTGCTGGGCAGTGTGGATACCGGCATCCTCGTCAGCAAATTCGTATATCATGACGACGTGCGCAATCATGGCAGCGGTGCGGCCGGCATGACCAACATGCTGCGCACCTTTGGCAAGAAGGCTGCCGCCATGACCGCGACAGGCGATGTGCTCAAGGGCGTGCTGGCCGTGTGCATCGGCCGGTGGCTGTTCCACATGCTGCCCGCCGATGCTGGTGTGTCGCCGTATCTGGGTGTCTATCTGGCCGCCATCTTTGCAGTGCTGGGCCATCTGTACCCGCTGTACTTCGGGTTCAAAGGCGGCAAGGGCGTGCTGGTGGCAGCTGGTGCCATTCTGGCCATCCAGCCGGTGCTGCTGCCGTTTCTGGCCATTATCTTTCTGGTGTGCCTGATCCCCACCGGCATGGTGTCGCTGGGCAGCGTGGCCATGGCAGCACTCTACCCGGTGCTAACCATCATTTACGGTTCCCTGCAGGGCTATGCCGCCGGTGATATGCTGGTGTGTGCCATTGGCTCCGGCTTTATGTCCGGCATGGTGATCTATATGCACCGCGCCAATATCCAGCGCATCCGTGAGGGCAAAGAGTACCGCTTCGGAAAGCACAATAAAAAATAAAAGCATTATAAAATGCCCCGCAGCCTGCTGGTTTTCCGGCAGTGCTGCGGGGCATTTTTGTTTATGTTATTTTGGCTCCGGGGCGGCCTGCTCAAAATCGTACTCATCAAAAGTCTCTTCTTCGGAAGGAATGGCCTCGGCCACCTCGGCCTTGGCGCGCTCCTTCAGGCGGGAGATAAACTCCTCTGCCGGGATGCCGCTCTGCTTTGGAGAAAGATCCGGTGCCGGATGGCCGTCCGGCAGGTGGGCACCAAAGGCCGGCACAAAGAAGAACTTGCGCACAATAAAGATCAGGGCGATGGCTCCCACGCTGAGCAGGTTTTCCAGTGCGGAGTCGTGGCCCACTACCAGATGACGGGCAATGGCGTAGAGCAGCACTTCCAGACTGCTGCCGGGGCTGTGCTTGGCCAGCATTTTGATGAACTCGATGCCGATCACGATATCAAGGCTGCGCTCCAGAAAGCTGCGGATCTCCACCTCGTTGCCGTAGAACAAAAGGCCCGGCATCCATTTGACGAGCGGCACGGCGCTGAACAGCAGACCAATGAGTACAAGGCCGGACAGCAGGATCTCCAGCAGGCTGGATGCCTGAATGATGCGGTTGCGCAGCTGGGTGCGCCAGTGGCTTTCCACATGGTTTGCGGTAGAAGAATGCTCTGCAGGGTGTTCCATACAATGGTCTTCCTTTCGGTAAACTGCTGCAAAACTTTTGACAGAAGTTTTTCTTTATTGTAGCAGAAACGCAGAAAGGTGTCAATTCAGCAGGGTCAATCCACCGTGGTTCCGGTGGCGGGTGCCACCGCTACATAGCCGGATTTTTTGATGCAGTCCTGTCCGGCGGCGGTATCCAGCCAGTCGTAAAGCTGGCGTTCCGGGCTGTCGGCGGCAGCGTCCGCATGGAGAACGGCATAGAACTCGTTGCACAGCGGGTAGCTTTCGCTGGCGATGGTGTCGTTGGAAGGGGTCACGCCGTCCACGGCCAGCAGACGCAGGCCGGGCTGGGAGTACATCTGGTCGATGTAGTAGTAGACCGAGAAGCCGATGGCATTGGCGCTGTTGTTGTAGGCGGCGATGCTGTCCACCAGCTCACCCATGGCAGCGGGAGCCAGCTCGGTGGGCGGGTCCATCAGTTCGCCGCCCTGAATGAGCAGCTTGCGGAACAGGGTCTGGCTGCCGGAGTCTTCGCCCCGCTGGAAGGGCACGATGGCAAGATCCTCGCCGCCCACTTCCTTCCAGTTGGTGATCTTACCGGCATAGATATCCTTCAGCTGCTGCCGGGTCAGGCTCTTGACCGGATTGTTCTCGTTCACGATGAACACCAGTGCGTCCCGGCCAATGGGTTTCTGTTCCAGCTGGGCGTTTGCTTCTTTCAGCTCTTCCTTTACGTAGTCCGGCGCTTCGTAGACCACCAGCATCCTGGCAGTGTACTCCTCATCCGGGTACAGGCCGAAGTTTTCCCACGCATAGGCCGTGGTGCTGACCGAAATGCCGCTCTGGGCTACTTCCAGATCGATGCCGGTGGTATCGGCCATCATCTGGGCCATCAGCGGGATGCAGGCAGTGCTGCCGTCCAGCTTGGGAAAATCTTCCACGGTAAACAGCCCGATGGGTTCAAGCTCGCTCACGGAAGAAGCGGGTGCTTCCGGCGAGGTGGAAGCGCTGCTGGCGGGGGTGTCATCCCCCTTGCAGGCAGTGAGAATGCCTGCGGCAGAGCAGGCGGCAAGGCCAAGCAGAAAGCTGCGGCGGGAAATTTTAGCATTTTTCATAAGGCGTTCCTCGTATAATAAAATAGTAGTATTTATAGACCGCTCTCCAGCGGAATGCTACAATAGTTTCAGGGTGCTGTGGATTGGTGAGGCGTTACTACCGCAAAGACGGTTTTTGGGAGGCTCCAACCACAGCTTCTTTGTTGAAATGTTAATCAGTTAGATACCGCCAGACGGTTTATTTAGAACGAGGTTACAAGAGCAAAGAAGTCTGTGGTCCTGAACAGCATCGAAATAAATACGCCGGAGGTATCAAAATGGTTTGTGTTGGAATTGACGTTGCCAAGGATAAGCACGACTGCTGTATTCTCGACTCGGACGGAACGATTCGTGCCGACTGCATTACCATCCCCAATAACATGGATGGCTTCAAGCAGCTGCTTCAGACGATTCGAGACTGTACCAAAAAGTCAGACAAAATAAAAGTAGGACTTGAGGCTACCGGACATTACAGCTACAACATTCTTGGATTTCTTCTTGACAATGACCTGGCCGTCTATGTCATGAATCCTTTGCACACCAACCTGTACCGAAAAAGTCTCAGCCTTCGCAAAACCAAAACCGATCGTGTGGATGCAAGAACGATTGCAACTATGCTATTGTCCGATGTAGACCTCAAGTCCTACACGGATACAGCATACCATAACGAAGAGTTAAAGTCACTAACAAGATACCGATTCGATAAGGTTCGTGAAAGAGCCAAGCTGAAGCAGTCAGTGTCCAGACTGGTCACGATTCTGTTTCCAGAACTGGAGAAGCTCGTTCCCTCTCTCCATATTGCTTCGGTTTATGCGCTCCTCAGTGAATATCCCGGTGCAAAACAGATTTCAGAAATTCATCTCACCAAGCTGACAAACCTTCTTGCGACAGCATCCAAGGGTCGTTATGGCAAAGATAAGGCTATCCAGATTCGAGATGCTGCCAGAACTTCCATTGGTTCCGTTATGCCTGCTAAATTTCTGGAACTGAAGCATACCATTAAACTCATTCGGGAACTCACCTCCGAGATTGATGAAATTGAAGTTTCTATTCAGAAAATCATGGATGAACTGAATCCACCGATTCTTTCTATTCCCGGTGTCGGTATCCAGTCAGCAGCCATGATTCTTGCTGAAATCGGTGATTTTTCCAACTTTGAATCTCCTGACAAAATCCTTGCTTACGCTGGCTGCTCTCCATCTACATACCAGTCCGGAAAACTTACAAACTGTTACGCTCACATGGAGAAGCGTGGTTCTCGTTATTTGCGATATGCCCTCTACAACGCAACCAAGTACGTCTGCCACTGGAATCCCGTCTTTGCTGAATATCTTGCCAAGAAACGTGCTGAAGGAAAGCACTACAATGTTGCCTTATCCCATGCCACGAAGAAACTTGTGCGGCTAATCTATGCCTTGCAGAAATCTGGCAAAGCATATCTTGTAGCTGCCTGATTCTCTCCAGAGCCTGAGCCAAATCCAAGAACAACTTAGCTGGCGCAGCGAACCCTTGACAAACCGAAGCATTCAAATGCTATTCTGTTTCTGCGAGGGTTGGCCGGGCTTGCTTTGCTATTCTCTCCGTCGCCCTCGCTGCATTGATTATGGCATTTGAATGCTGTTTGTCAGGGGCAGCAGTCGGCAGACGGATTTTTTCATTTTGGGGCTTGACTTTTAATAGTTAGTCTCCAAAGTCTGGCTCAGTAGCCCATTTCATCGTCGGCGTTGATGGAAGAGAAGATGCTTTGGCAGTAAAGCCATTTGCCGTTCGTATCCATCCAGCCGTAGTAAAAGCCGCGTTTTGCAACGAACACGTGTTCTGGCAGCTGGTTCAGGCTGTTGTCGTAGTAGCTGTAGCAGCTGCCAAGGCCATAGAACACAATGTTGCCGTTTTCATCCAGCACGTCACACATTGAGCCGTTGCTGCTGGGCGCATTGGCGTTGCCACAGTACAGCGGCCTGCCCTCCGGTGTGGTGATGAGATAGTTCAGGGCATAATACTTGTCCTGCAGATGGGTCAGGTCGGAGACAAGGCCTTCGGGGCCGTACACGCGGGTGGCGGTGGTCTCAAAGTTATCGTTATCCCGCAGCTCCAGCCAGACGTAGCCGTCACCCTTGTTATCCATCATCACGCTTTGCTGGCCCTCCACTGGCTCCACGGTGGTATCAGTGATCAAATCGCCGGTTTCGGTGTTGAACACCTTCAACCGTCCGTCCTCATAGTAAAGGGCGATGGTGTCACTCATGACGCTGGAAGCGTACAGCGGTGTCACCTCACCGGTAACAAGGTCGTGCAGATCATAGCCGAAGTCGCCGCTCGTGCGCCATGTGACCACATAGCCCGGGAAATAGCTGCTGGGCTGGTCGTCGAAGGTGCCAATGAGGGTGCGGTCCACGGTGGCGAGGTCCCGCAGTTCATACTTGCCGTTCTCGGTGCGGAAGGACACCATGCCGCTGCGGCAGACCTGCTGGAGATCAGCAAAGCTTTCACCGGTGGAGGGGTTGTAGAGCGTCTGGGTGGTGGGCGCACCGGAGGCGGAGTAGGTGTCCAGTTCCACCCAGCCGTCCAGCCCGTCAGGTGAATAGGAGATCCTGTAGGTATAGGTGGAGTCGGCACGGAGGGTCTGGGTGCCGTCCCGGGTCTGGACGATGACCCAGCTGTTCAGGTTTATGTTGTCGTCCCACTCATCCTCAGCAAGGCCTGCCGGGCGGGCGTAGCAGTTGAACACCAGATAGTCCCCGCAGACGATGCAGCTGTAAGCGCCATCCGGCACGGGCAGACGTTCGCCGGTGGAAAGATCGATCACCTGACAGGTGCCGTAATCGTCGTAGCCGTTTTCGTAGCTGCCGTTCACGGCGTGGACTTCCTGCAGCACCAGCAGACCGTTCTGCATGGAGGCGTTCTGCTCCCCCTCAAAGGTCATGACTTCATTGCCGTCTTTGTCAAACAGGCCGCTGCGCCGTCCGCAATAAGCGTCCGGGTCGGCCCAGGTGCGGAACCAGTAGTTGGTCTCACCGGTCACGGTGTCCTGCAGAAGGTTCACGTTCTCGCTGCGGAAGGACTGGTACAGCACCTTGCTGCCGCACAGAACGGTGCAGGCACCGCCGGAATTGTCGTAACCGTAAAGTATCCGCAGCTTTCCGTCGTCCAGCCGGGAGCTGTCGTAAAGCGGATCCCCGTGTGCATCGGTGGGCACTGAGGAAGCAGGAGCAGCAGGCTTGCCGGAAGCGGGCGGCAGCACGCTGCAGCTGCAGCCAAGGGTAAGGCACAGGGCAGCGCATACAGCAGCGCTGCCTATGCGGCAAACGTTACGCTTCATAAAGATCACTCCTTACAGTATGGAAAGGAACAAAGTTTAAAAGAAAGCCGGAAAGGTTTTCCAGTTCAATTATAATACGAAACAGCCGCGTATTCCATTGCAGGAAAACGCGGCTGTTGATTACAGTTTTATGACAGACTTTCAGGACTGTGCTTTGGCTTTTTCAGCATCGTCCATCCGGTCCAGCTGCTTGAGGAAGGCCAGCAGGAACGGCAGGGAAACAATAAAGGAAAGCGCATCCGCAATGGGCTGGCAGATCTCTACGCCCACAAGGCCGAAAGTGCGGGGCAGAATGAGGATGAGCGGAATGAAGAACACGCCCTGACGGCAGCAGGCCAGAAAGGTGGCGCGCCCGGCTTTGCCCACGCTCTGGAAGGTCATGTTTGCCACCACAATGACCGGATGCAGCAGAATGGCAAGGCACTGATAGCGGAAGGCAGGCAGGGCCACGGCGGTAACTTCCGGGTCGTCGCGGAACAGGCGGATGAGGGCATCGCTGTCCACCCAGCACAGAGCGACCAGAACCACCAGCATACAGAAGGCGGCACCCATGGTGAAGATGGCCGCCTGCCGCACCCGGCGGAACTTGCGTGCACCATAGTTGAAGGCGGCTACCGGCTGCAGGCCCTGCCCAACGCCAATGGCTACCGAGATGATGAACATGAAAATGCGGGAAACGATGCTCATGCCGGCCACAGCGGCATCGCCGTAGCTGCGGGCGGCAATGTTCAGCAGCATGCCGCCGATGCTCTGCAGGCCCTGACGGCCAAAGCTGGGCGCGCCGCCCACCAGGATCATGCCGAACTCCCGCGCTTCACGGGTGACGGCAGCAATACGGAACTGACTGACGGTTTTGCCCCGCAGGAACATGGACAGCAGGATACAGAAGCTGATGCTTTGGCTGAGAGCCGTAGCAATGCCTGCACCGGCGGTGCCAAGGCCCAAGCCGAACATAAAGATGGGGTCCAGCACAATGTTCAGCACGCCGCCGGTCACAAGGCCGATCATGGCAAAGTTCGCCTTGCCCTCATAGCGCAGGATGTTGTTCATCACAAGGCTGGAGATCATAAGCGGGGCTGCAATGAGGATGGGCCGTGCATAAGCGCAGGCGTGGGGCAGAATGGTCTCGGTGCTGCCCAGCAGCATCATGAAGCTGGGCAGAGTGGCAAGGCCCACAACGGCCAGCACCACGCCAACGGCCAGAGCAGTAAAAAAGCTGGTGGAAGCAAAGCGGGTGGCGGCCTCAGTGTTCCGGCTGCCAAGGCTGCGGCTGATGATGGTGCCGGAGCCGTGGCCCAGTGTAAAGCCAAGCGCCTGAATAATGGCCATCAGGCTGGAAACAATGCCCACCGCACCGGAAGCGCTGGTGGAGATCTGGCCCACAAAAAAGGTATCGGCCAAGTTGTAGATGCTGGTGATGAGCATACTTAAAATGGTAGGGACGGCAAGACCGAGGATCAGCTTTGGAATGGGTGTCTCGGTCATTTTTTTGTATTGCTGAATGTTGAGCTCGTCTGCTGACATGAAAGAACCTCCTTTTATCATAAGGAATAGGTCAAGAAAAGCCGCCCAGCAGCAGAGCGGCGGATAATTTGAATGTGTGCACGGGATGCACGTTCCATAGTATAACGCAGCTGCGGCAAAAAGTCGAGAGCCGAACCGGTACAGAATGGTGCCTGAAATGCCCATGGGACGGGAGAAAAACGGATGGAAAGCTTGACTGTTTTTGTCTGTTTTGCTAAAGGCTGGTCGAATTGCTTGTAGAAAATCACGATATGTGGTATCATTTACCATAAGGGAAACAAAAGAGCCTGCACATCTGTACAGGCTGCATACAAAATACAAGTGGCAGCCGCAGGCAGAGCCGGGCGGCTGCAATCCATAGGAGGAACAAACCATGAAAACTGTTGCACAGACCGTGATCGAAGCCGATCACTTTTACACCATTGCCGCGCACACCGGCAACGTCATTCAGGCCGTGGAGGGCACCAAGGAAGCCGGTACCGTCCGTCTGGGCAAGTACGAGCATAAGCCTGAGCAGGAGTGGAGCTTTATCCGCGTGGGTGACGGCGTTTACCGCATCCGCAACCGCGCATCCGGCAAGCTGCTGGACCTGACCATGACCGGCACCGCCAACGGCACCTGGCTGCACCTGTGGGAGGATGTGGGCGGCACCTCTCAGATGTGGACCGTTCAGCCCACCCCGGAAGGAACTGTGCGCCTGCGCTCTTCCTGGGCCGGCGGCAAGTGCGTGGACACCGTTGGCATGGGCGCTGCGGTTGGCACTGTGCTGCAGATCTGGCAGGAGGTGTCCGGCGCAGATGACCAGCTGTGGACCATTGCCGAGGTGAAGGAGCGCGCAAAGCGTGCCGCAAAGAAGGCCGAGGCGCCTGCTGTGGAGGCTGCCGCTGAAGCTGCGCCCGCTGCAGAAAAGGCACCGGCCAAGAAGACTGCGGCCCGCAAGCCCCGCACCACCAAAAAGGCGGCTGCCGCCAAGGCAGAAGCTGCAGAAGAGGGGAAGGCAGAGACCGCAGAACCGGCAGAAAAGCCCGCAAAGCCTGCCCGTAAGACTGCCGCAAAAAAGACCGCCGCCAAGGCTGCCGAAAAAGCAGAGCCTGCAAAGGCAGAAGTACCTGCAGAGGAAAAGCCCGCTGCGGAGAAGCCCAAGCGCAAGTGCGCACCCCGCAAGAAGAAGGAGACGGTCTGATCTCGTTCTGTTGACCTGTTAAAATGAAAGCGCCCGCCGGAGGTCTAGCCCTGCCCGGCGGGCGCTTTTGATTATTCTGGAAGCTGCTTTAAAACAAAGCGGTTTTTATCAAATTCCAGCAAACCTTCGTCCCGCATTTTGCACAGCTCTTTGGAGAGGGCGCTGCGGTCCAGATTGAGGTAGTCGGCCATCTGCTGGCGGTTGAAGGGCACCTCGAACTCCATCCTGCCGCAGCGTGCTGCCTGTGCGGAAAAATAGGTCAGCAGCCGTCCGCGCACAGTCTTGGGCGTTGTGCAGAAGATGCGCTGCGAAAGGCTGAGGTTCTTGCGCATGGACACCGCCAGCAGGCGGCGCAGCAGCTTGTCCTGCAGCGCTGGCTCGATCCGCGCATCGGTAAGGGCGGCAGTGTGCAGGAACAGTATTTCGCAATGTTCGGCCGCAACAGCATCCACCATCAAGGCCTCGCCGCAAAAGGCGTAGGTCTCGGCAAAGGCCTGCCCGGCACCTACGCTGCTCAGGATGCTTTTGGTGCCCCAGAGATCCAGATTTTCAATGTGCACGGAACCACGCAGCACAATGCCGATCTCCCGCACGCAGCTTCCGGCGTGGAAGATGACCTCGTGCTTTGCAAACTGCCGGGTGCGCAGGTGCCCGGCAGCGGCAAGGGTATCCAGCTCGGCTTCTGAAAGATCCTGAAACAGGGGCGACGCGATCTTTTTCATAAAAATCCTCTTTCTGTGGTTATAACAACCGAAAGCACGGTCTGATTATAGTATACTCAGAACATCAAAGCAAGGAGGGCTTTTCCATGATCCGCAAAATCATTCATATAGACGAAGAAAAATGCAACGGCTGCGGTGCCTGCGTCACCGCCTGCCACGAGGGTGCCATCGGCCTTGTGAACGGCAAGGCCAAGCTGATGCGGGACGACTACTGCGACGGCTTTGGCGACTGCCTGCCCGGATGCCCCACCGGTGCCATCACCTTTACCGAGCGCGAAGCCGCCGCTTATGACGAGCAGGCTGTGCTGGAAAACAAGCAGAAAAAGGCCGCTGCCGCCCAGCAGCAGGCACAGCCCGCCGCACCGGCGTTCCATGGCTGCCCGGGCAGCATGATGAAACAGTTCCACCGTGAGCAGACCGCACCTGCCGCAGCCGCAGTGCCCATGCAGTCCCAGCTGGCACAGTGGCCTTGCCAGATCAAGCTGGTGCCGGTGAACGCGCCCTACTTTGACGGTGCCAAGCTGCTGATCGCCGCCGACTGCACCGCCTATGCCTACGCCAATATCCACGAGGAGTTCATGAGGGGCCATGTGACCATCATCGGCTGCCCGAAGCTGGATGCTGTGGATTACAGCGAAAAGCTGACCGAGATCATCCGCAGCAATGATATCAAGAGCGTGACCGTGCTGCGCATGGAGGTGCCCTGCTGCGGCGGGCTGGAGCACGCTGCCATCACTGCTCTGAAGAACAGCGGAAAGTTCATCTCGTGGAATGTAGTCACCTTCTCCACCGATGGCCGCATCCTCGACCGGTAAAATGACAGAACAAAAGCCAGAAACGACTGCTGCCGTTTCTGGCTTTTGATGTTTGCGGAAAGATCAGCCCGCGTTCTGTACGCTGTTGGCAGCGGTCTGCACGAACTGCAGCACGCTCTGGATGGTATCGCGGATCTGCACTAGCGTCTGGATGTCTTCGTCCTTCATGCGGGATGTGGGCGCAGTGAGTACCACGGTTTGGGCACTCACGGTGCCAGTGAGCTGGATGCTGACCCCGTGTTCCGGGATGGTGAGCAGGATGTGCACCGGGATGGCATCCGCAAAGAACCTGCTCTTTTCCAGCCCGATAACAAGTACCGGTGCATTGGCGCTGGCATCACCGGTATCCAGCTGAAAATAAAGGTAGCCGTCCTTTGCGTTTTCCGGCTGTACGCGCTGCAGCTTTTTCTGCGGCAACTCAAACTCGGTCATGTCCTGCAGGCTGGTGGCTGTGGTGTCCACACCCAGCAGGCTTGCCAGCTGGGCCTGCGAGATATAACTGCCAAGGCTCCAGTCCGGCAGCAGAAGGCTCGCCAGCGGGTAGCTGCCGGTGATGGAAGAGCGGATATTTTTGTACAGCTGCCCGACATCGTATAAGGTCTCGCTGCTGCTGATATACACCCGGGTGAGCGGGCCTGCCGGGATAACGGCATCCGGGGCCGAGATGCTCAGCTGCAGTGCGTCCGGCGCATACAGGCCGTTGACGGTGCCCTTGGTGGAGCCTGTCTTTTGCAGGATGGTGTAAAGGGCAGGGGAATCGGCTGTGGATGTGATCTCATAATCAAAGGTAAAGGCCGCGCCTGCCTGCAGCGCTTTCACCCGGCGGGCTACCAGACTGTACCCGGTTACAGCGGCCACGACTGCAAGCAGTACAAGAATGAGCACTGCGATCAGGACCACATAGCCCGCGCCGTGCTTTTTTCGTTTGGAAGATGCCATAAAAAATCCTCCCTCAGATGTTTTATTCAGCATAGCGGAACAGCGGACAAAAGTCAAGGCAGAACAGAGAAACGCTGAAAAAACAAAAAATCCGAAACCGTAAGGTTTCGGATTTCTGGCGGAAAGATGGGGATTCGAACCCCAGAACGCTTTTGACACGTTACACGATTTCCAGTCGTGCGCCTTAGACCAACTCAGCCATCTTTCCATATTCGGTTGTACGCCGCAGCGCCACACTATAATACCTGAAAGGTGCGCATTTGTCAAGCACTTTTTTTTTAAAAAATGAAAAATGAGAAGATAAAACAAAAAATCCGAAACCGTAAGGTTTCGGATTTCTGGCGGAAAGATGGGGATTCGAACCCCAGAACGCTTTTGACACGTTACACGATTTCCAGTCGTGCGCCTTAGACCAACTCAGCCATCTTTCCATATTCGGTTGTACGCCGTAGCGCCACACTATAATACCTGAAAGAACCGCTTTTGTCAAGGATTTTTTGAAAAAAATGGGTTTTTTCAAAACGACATCTCTGTGCAGGCAAAAAACGGCAAAAAATTCAGGGATGCAGCAAAAACCCTTGACGAAGCGGTTGAACCGGACTATGATGAAGCAGGAGAGTACTGCGGCGGGAAATCTTTGCGGCCGCAGAGTGGAATAAAAAAGGAGGATGCTTTCTTATGACTTATCCTGAAGTGCTGGCCAATGCCCGTGAGTGCATTGGCAAATACTGCAAGGCCTGCCCGGTGTGCAACGGCGTGGCCTGCAAAAACCAGATCCCCGGCCCCGGTGCCAAGGGTGTGGGCGATACGGCCATCCGCAATTATAATAAGTGGGCCGAGATCCGCGTGAACATGGACACCCTGTGCGAGGGCGGCACCCCGGACACCCATATTGAGCTGTTTGGCAAGAGCTTCAAGTACCCGTTCTTTGCAGGCCCGGTGGGTGCTGTGAACCTGCACTACTCCGAAGCCTATACCGATATGACCTATAATGATGTGCTGGTGCGCGCCTGTGCAGAGAACGGCATCGCTGCATTTACCGGCGACGGCACCAACCCCACCGTTATGGAGATGGCCACCAAGGCCATTGGCGCAGCAAACGGCTGCGGCGTGCCCACCATCAAGCCCTGGAACATTGATACCATTAAGGAAAAGATGGCCGAGGCCAAGGCCAGTGGCTGCTTTGCCGTGGCCATGGATGTGGATGCAGCCGGTCTGCCCTTCCTGAAGAACATGACTCCGCCCGCAGGCAGCAAGAGCGTGGCAGAGCTTGCCGAGATCGTCAAGCTGGCCGAGCGCCCCTTCATCGTCAAGGGCGTTATGACCGTTAAGGGCGCACTGAAGGCAAAGGAAGCCGGCGCGGCTGCTATCGTGGTGTCCAACCATGGCGGCCGCGTGCTGGATCAGTGCCCGGCCACTGCCGAGGTGCTGCCGGAGATCGCAGCAGCCCTCAAGGGCACCGGCGTGAAGATCCTGGTGGACGGCGGCATCCGCACCGGTGTGGATGTGTTCAAAGCACTGGCACTGGGTGCAGACGGCGTGCTGATCTGCCGCCCGTTCGTCACGGCTGTGTATGGCGGCGGCGAGGAAGGCGTGAAGTGCTACATTGATAAGCTGGCCGGTGAGCTGGCCGACACCATGCAGATGTGCGGTGCGCATTCTCTGGCCGAGATCACCCTGGATATGGTGCGGGTATAAGAAAAAGAGTGAATAGAAAAGCGGTCTGTGCCTTTGCGGTGCGGGCCGCTTTTTCATCCTTGCAGCTGCGTGCCGGGGTAGTAGTGTGCCAGAATATCGGCATAGCTTTTGCCCTGCTCCGCCATGGCCTTTGTGCCCCACTGGCTCAGGCCCACGCCGTGGCCGTAACCCCGGGTGGTAAAGCTGAAATTCCCACTCTGGTACTGCACTGTAAAGCATGTGCTGCGCAGGCCCAGCGCCCGGCGCAGGGTCGTGCCGGTCACGGTCTGCCCGCAGACCGTGACGGTTTTTGTGTATCCGGCGCTGGTCAGCGCTGCCGGGCCGAACCAGCCCTCCGGCGCGGCGAGGTCGGCAGAAATGCCAAGGCCTGCGAGGGCCTGCTGCAACTGTTCTGCGGAAAAGGTGACGGTGTATTCGTAGTTGTCAGCGGAACGGTCGGTGCTGCTGTCCACTGAAATGAGGTAGGGCAGGGCGGAACCCCATACATTTTCACTGGCCTCGGTCTGCCCATTGGAAATGGCAAAGTAGCTGGCGCAGGCGGGAGCATTCTCGTAATAAAGTATCTCATCCAAGACCTCGTCCATAAGGGCGGAGAGGCGGGCGTAATTCTGCTCGTAGGCTGTGCCCCAGTAGCTGCGCAGCACTGGCTCGGTCAGGCAGCCCTGCCGCCGGGCTGGGTCGGCAGTGAGCCAAGCGCCGCTTTGCAGGGTGGTGTGGTCCCGGCAGTAGAGCGCGTAGCTGTGGGCGGCAACGGCCTGTGCCTTGAGCGCTTCGTCCGGCCAGCTCACCGGCATCTCGGCGGCGACAGCACCCAGAACGTATTCCTGACGGGAAAGCTCCAGCACCTGTCCGGTGGCCTGATCCTCCACCAGAAAGGTCTCGGCATCCGCAGAAGGCACGGCATTTGGCGGCTGCGCAGATGCTGCAGGCGAAAATACGGCAGAAGATGCGGGCTCTGCCCCGCTGAGCACGGCACGTGTGACCCGGTAGGCAGCCAGCGGCAGAATGCTGCCCAGCACCAGCAGGACCGCAAAGATTGGCAGAAAAAACTTTTTCATAGTCCCAAACCCTCCGACAGCGGTGTTTTTTTAATCAGAATACCGGATATACCCTGAAAAAAGATGCGAAACAGGGAAAAAGCCTTTTGTGGTGCAAGTGCAAAAAAGCACCAAACCGACTTTTTGAGCGCTGAACGGTGCAGTTAATGCTTGAATTTACTCGTCAAAAGCGATAATATAGAATTATACCCATCATTGAGGGTGGGCGGGAAAGTATATAAATAGGATGAAAGGAGAATTCCCCTTATGAATTTTGCACATTCGGAGGTGGCAACGCTGGACCCGAACACGATGCGGACTTTGTGTGAGGAATATGTTGCCAACAACTACATCGATCCGGAGACGAGCGAACGTCTGGGGGTCAAGCGCGGCCTGCGCAACCCGGATGGCACTGGTGTGCTGGCCGGCCTGACCAACGTCTGCGACGTTGTGGGCTATAAAAAGGATCAGGAAGGCCATGTGATCCCCACTCCCGGCAAGCTGATCTACCGCGGTGTGAACATCAACGAGATCGTGGACGAGGCCTACCGCAATGACCGCTTTGTGTTTGAAGAGGTGATCTGGCTGCTGCTGTTCGGCAGTCTGCCCAACCAGGAGCAGCTGGACGATTTCTGTGAGATCCTGGCAGAGCACCGCGCCCTGCCGGAAGGCTTCATGGACACCATGAACGCACCCTCGCCCAATATCATGAATAAGCTGCAGCGCTGCGTGCTGGGCCTTTACTCTTATGATGAGCACGCCGAGGATCTGAGTCTGGAGAACATCCTGAGCCAGAGCATCAATCTGATCGCCAGCATGCCCACCATGATGGTGAACGCTTACCAGATGAAGCGCCGCTACTACGATAAGCAGAGCATGTTCTTCCACCTGCCCAAGCCCGGCCAGAGCACGGCAGAGCACATCCTCAGCACCTACCGTCCGGACCAGAAGTTCACCCACGAGGAAGCAAAGCTGCTGGATATGTGCCTGCTGGTGCACGCCGACCACGGCGGCGGCAACTGCTCCACCTTTACCGCCCGTGTGCTGTCCTCCTCCGGCACCGATACCTACTCCGCAATCGCGGCGGCCATCGGTGCACTGAAGGGCCCCAAGCACGGCGGTGCCAACCTGATGGTGAACCGTCAGCTGAAGGATATCCTCAAGCATGTGGAAAACCCCGAGGACGACGATGAGGTGCGCGAGTATCTGCGCCGCATCCTGCGCAAGCAGGCGGGCGATGGCTCCGGCCTGATCTACGGCATGGGCCACGCGGTGTACACCATCAGCGACCCTCGTGAGGTGATCCTGAAGCAGCGCGCCCGCCATCTGGCCTACGACAAAGGCTTTGAGGAAGAGTATAATATGCTGTGCAGCATCGAACGGCTGGCCCCCGGCATCTTTGCCGAGGAAAAGGGCAGCACCAAGCCGGTGTGCGCCAACGTGGACCTGTTCAGCGGCCTGATCTACAACATGCTGGGCATCTCTGAGGATATCTACACCCCGCTGTTCGCCATTGCCCGTGTGCCCGGCTGGTGTGCACACCGCGTGGAAGAGGTGGTGTTCGCCAACCGTATCATTCGTCCCGCTTACAAGTATCTGGGCGTGCGCCAGAAATATAAGCCGATCGAGGAACGCTGATGAATCCTTCTGTTTTGTTCGTTTTTATCCTGAGCATTCTGCTGGGCGTGCTACGCGCGGCAGACCTTGCCTTTGGCACCGATGCCGTCACCGGTCTGTGCGTGGTCGGCTCGGTGTGGTGGCGCTATCTGGCACTGGGTATCGTGGTGCTGGCTGCAGTGCTTGTGGGCCGTACACAGCCTTCCCGCTCAGAAGCGGTGCGTAGCCGCAGGCCGCTGGCCGGTATTCTGGCTTTTGCCGGTGCAGTATGTTTTCTGGCCGCAGCGGGTGCACAGATCGCGCTGAGCGCAGCTTCCGGTCTGGGCGGCTTTGTGCGGTGCATTCTGGAATGCCTGTGCTCCGCGTGGCTCAGCACCATGGGCCGCTGCTGGCTCAGCCCAAACGAGTGGAAAAAGCCCTTTGGCGGGCTGTATCTGGCCGTGGCGGGCAGTCTGCTGTTCTACTGGAACGTGCTGCTGCGCTTTATGGAGAACAGCTCCAGCTGGCACCGCGTGACCCCTACAGCGGCGGTGTGGCAGGCGCTTGCGGCACTGGTGTTTTTGGCAGCGCTGGCCCGGGCGCTGCATGTCCCGCAGCCGGGCAATGGCAAAACACTGTGCGCAGCCGGGCTTGCCGCATTTGCACTTTGCCTGTGCTGGCAGCTGCCCTATGTACTGGTTTTGATGAGCGGCCTGAGCTGGGCCGCACCGGCTGTCTGGCCGGAGATCTTTGCCGGACTTGGCCTTTGCTGCGTGGGCGGCATTGGCGGAGCGTGCGTTGCAGCCTGCTTGAACGGGGAGAGCTGACAAAAATGTTGGCACTCTGTTGGCGCAATTGCCGAAAAGCAGGGAATGAAAGGAATTAAAATCGTACAAAAGCAAAAAATGCAGTGAATGTCTTGTTAATTTTTTGGCAGACACTTGAAACTTTCTGCGTTTTGGTCTAAAATAAAGATACCGTGATTTATCCGATTATGGGTAAAATAATTAGGAGGTACTATTAACATGGCTGTTAGAGTTGCTATCAATGGTTTCGGTCGTATTGGTCGTCTGGCTTTCCGTCAGATGTTTGATGCTGAGGGTTACGAGGTCGTCGCAATCAACGACCTGACCAGCCCCAAGATGCTGGCTCACCTGCTGAAGTACGATACTGCTCAGGGTTCTTTCTGCGGCAAGATCGGCGAGGGCAAGCACACCGTCGAGGCTACCGAGGACTCCATCATTGTTGACGGCAAGGAGATCAAGATCTACGCTGTTAAGGACGCAAAGGACGCTCCCTGGGGCGAACTGAACGTTGATGTCGTTCTGGAGTGCACCGGCTTCTACACCAGCAAGGAGAAGAGCATGGCTCACATTCAGGCTGGCGCAAAGAAGGTCGTTATCTCTGCTCCCGCAGGCAACGATCTGAAGACCATTGTCTTCTCCGTCAACGAGAAGACCCTGACCGCTGAGGATCAGGTTATTTCTGCTGCTTCCTGCACCACCAACTGCCTGGCTCCCATGGCTAACACCCTGAACAAGACCTACCCCATCGTCTCCGGTATCATGACCACTGTTCATGCCTACACCGGCGACCAGATGATCCTGGATGGTCCTCAGCGCAAGGGCGATCTGCGCCGTGCTCGTGCTGGCGCACAGAACATCGTTCCCAACACCACCGGCGCTGCTAAGGCTATCGGCCTGGTCATCCCCGAGCTGAACGGCAAGCTGATCGGTTCTGCTCAGCGTGTGCCTGTTCCCACCGGCTCTACCACCATTCTGGTTGCTGTCGTCAAGGGCAAGGACGTCACCAAGGAGTCCATCAATGCTGCTATGAAGGCTGCTACTTCTGAGTCCTTCGGCTACAACGAGGATCAGATCGTTTCTTCCGATGTCATCGGCATGCGTTACGGCTCTCTGTTCGATGCTACCCAGACCATGGTCGCTAAGATCGACGACGACACCTATCAGGTTCAGGTCGTGTCTTGGTACGACAACGAGAACTCCTACACCTCTCAGATGGTTCGTACCATTAAGTACTTCGCTGAGAACTGCTAATCACAGTTCTACGCTCAAAAGTGCTTGAGGTGCCGTGCTGAATGACAACTAGTATTGGCTTTGCTGATACGAACATGCTGTGATTGGTACGACAACAGGATAACGAGTTCAACACCCTTCCTTTTGCGGGTTTCCGTGAGAGGAAGGGTGTTTTTTTGCTGCAAAAAAGCAATGGAACGAGTCCCTTTCTAAAATGAATATGTTGCAACAAAAAGACGGAATAAAGTACGGAAATCTTAGCCATGAAGCAGGCAATGATACAGCTGCAAAGTATTGTATCTCAGAGAGAAAAATGGTAAAATAATTTTAGTGTCAATAAATACATTTACGAAATTGATATTGATGATTCTGGAAATAAAATGTCAATGAATTGCGGCGTAAATCAGTCAAAAACCTGGGCGTAAATGCGTCCGGGCTTTTTCTGATGTAAAGGAAACCGGGCCGGAGTTTGGCACGGTATGTGGATGCGATCCCTAAATGGGGAAAGCGACGGGAAAGGGAAAATGAAAGAGAAATTGAGGCTTGCTGTTTTTGGCCACAAAAGGTGGTCGAGAGAGGGCGGCGTGGAGATCGTGGTAAAAGAGCTGTGCACACGGATGGCGCAGCAGGGCTGTCAGGTGACATGCTACAACAGATCGGGACATCATGTGAGCGGTGCGGAATATGACGATGCTGGTAAAACGGAGTACGAGGGAATCCGTCAGAAGTCTGTTCCGACCATTGAACGGCGCGGAGCTAGAGATATAATATGCGGCTGTCATAATAGGGACAAGGGTACGGCAGAGAATGAAAGGCTCCGCAACCTGAAGTTCATATTTTCTTACCCGAAGAATGAACGACTGATCTTTTTGGGTGGCAGCAATGCCATCCAGAAAGAAATCTCGACCATGAGGGTGGGGTGACAGCCAGCGGACAGGTGTACGAACCTATCCGCTATTTGTATTGGCCGAGATGTTGATGAAGAAATTGAGTGGGATTGTGGGAAAGATTTATGAGTAAGAAACTTGCGATTGCGATGTTCGGACAGAAGCGATTATCGAGAGAAGGCGGAGTAGAAATCGTTGTCAAAGAGCTCTGCACCCGAATGGCACAGAATGGTTGTGATGTGACCTGCTACAACAGAGCAGGCCATCATGTGAGTGGTGCAGAATATGACGATGCTGGTAAAACGGAGTACGAGGGAATCCGTCAGAAGGCTGTTCCGACCATTGAACGGCGCGGACTTGCTGCAGTCAGCTCTTCCGCATTTGCGGCACTTTATAGTGCATTTGGAAAATACGATGTGGTGCACATCCATGCCGAAGGGCCGGCGTTCTTTGCATGGCTGCCGAAGATGTTTGGGAAAAGAGTTGTTGTTACCGTCCATGGCATTGATTGGCAGCGCGAGAAATGGCAATCAGGACTTGGTTCTAAGTTTATCCACCAAGGCGAAAAAAATGCTGCGAAATATGCGGACGAGGTCATTGTTCTGAGCAAAGGAGTGCAGGACTATTTTAAGGAAACTTATGAAAGAGAAACGCACTTTATCCCTAATGGCGTGAATAGGCCGCAGATTCGGGAAGCAAGTCTGATTACAGATAAGTTCGGGCTGAAAAAAGACTCATACATATTGTTCCTCGGTCGTCTGGTGCCAGAAAAGGGTATTCGATATCTGGTTGAGGCCTTCAAGAATGTCAAGACGGATAAAAAACTGGTCATCGCAGGCGGCTCCAGCGATACGGATTCCTTTATGGAGGAATTGAAAGACCTAGCGAAGGGTGACGATCGGATTCTCTTTACCGGGTTTGTACAGGGAGCAATGCTAGATGAACTATACAGCAATGCTTACATTTACACGCTGCCGTCTGATCTGGAAGGAATGCCATTAAGTCTGCTGGAGGCAATGAGCTACGGCAACTGCTGTTTGGTTTCGGATATTCCGGAGTGCGCAGAGGTTGTGGAAGATAAGGCATTGATTTTCAAAAAGTCAGATGTAGAGGACTTGCGAGAAAAATTGCAAGAGGCTTGTGACCATCCAGAAATGGTTATGAAAATGAAGAATCAGGCAGCGGACTTTATCTGCGAGAAATATAACTGGGATGAAGTTGTAAAGGAAACGATGAAACTGTACAGGAGAAAATAATAGATGAGAGTATTGATAATAAATAAATTTCTATATCCAAACGGTGGATCAGAAACCTACATATTTAAGCTGGGTGAGGCGCTAGAGCAGCACGGACATGAGGTTCAGTACTTCGGTATGGAGCACGAAGGCCGCTGCGTGGGCAACCGGGTCAATGCTTATACATCTGATATGGACTTCCACGGCGGTAGCAAGCTGAGCAAGTTGACCTACCCGATCAAAACTATCTACAGCAAGGAAGCACGGGTGCAGCTGAGAAAAGTTCTGGACGACTTCAAGCCGGATGTCTGTCACCTGAACAACTTTAACTACCAGCTGACTCCTTCCATCATCTTGGAAATCGTGAAGTGGCGCAAGGAGAACGGAAGAGATTGTAAGATCATCTTCACGGCACATGACTACCAGCTGGTCTGCCCGAACCACATGCTGAACAACCCGAACACCCACCAGAACTGCGAGAAGTGCCTCGGAGGTCATTTCACGAACTGCATGAAAGGCAAGTGCATCCACGGTTCTACGGCGAAGTCGGCTATCGGCATGATGGAAGCTGAGTTCTGGAAGTGGAAAGGTACCTATAAGTACATTGACATCATGATCTGCTGCTCTGAGTTCATGAAGAGCAAGATGGACAGCAACCCGCTGTTTGCTACTAAGACTGTGGCAATGCATAACTTCATCGACAAGGTGGAGTGGAAAGAGACGGAGAAGAAGGATTACGTCCTCTACTTCGGTCGCTTCTCGGAGGAAAAGGGCATCGGCACACTTATTAAGGTCTGTAAGGAACTGCCGGATGTGCAATTCAGCTTTGCCGGTACTGGCCCGCTGGAAGAGACAGTAAATGGTATTAAGAACATCAAAAACGTTGGCTTCCAGAAAGGCGAGGCACTGGAGAAGCTGATCCGTGAGGCACGGTTCTCCATTTACCCTTCTGAGTGGTATGAGAACTGCCCGTTCTCCGTAATGGAATCCCAGATGTATGGCACACCGGTGCTGGGAGCGAACATTGGTGGTATCCCGGAGCTGATTCAGGTTGGCAAGACCGGCGAGCTGTTCGAAAGCGGAAATGCCGAAGATCTGAAGAAGAAGATCGAGAAGCTCTGGAGTGATAAGAAGCTGTGTGCAGAGTACAGTGCGAACTGCAAGGACATCAGCTTCGATACCATTGATGAGTATTACGAGAAAATTATGAAAGTTTATAGATAAAAAGAGAGATAGAGGTATTAGAAAATGGCTAACAATAACGAAAAGAAACTGAATGGTACGGTCATCGTCACTTATCGTTGCAATGCTCGTTGCTCTATGTGCAACCGTTATAAGGCACCTTCCAAGCCGGAAGAGGAAATCAGCATTGAAACCATCAAGAAGCTGCCGAAGATGTACTTCACCAACATCACCGGCGGTGAGCCGTTCATCCGTACTGACCTGAAGGACATCGTGCGTGAGCTGTATAAGAAGTCTGACCGTATCGTTATTTCGACCAACGGTTTCTTCACTGACCGTATCGTTGACCTGTGCAAGGAATTCCCGCAGATTGGTATCCGTATCTCTATCGAGGGTCTGGAGCAGACCAACAATGAGATCCGTGGTCTGCAGAACGGCTACCAGCGTGGTTACGGCACGCTGAAGAAGCTGCGTGAAATGGGCATGAAGGACGTTGGCTTCGGTATGACCGTTCAGGACAAGAACGCTCCTGACCTGGTTCCGCTGTACAAGATTTCCGATGAGATGGGCATGGAGTTTGCAACTGCTTCTCTGCATAACAGCTTCTACTTCGTTGAGGCCAAGAACATCATCCACGATCGTCCGATGGTTGCAAAGAATTTTGAAAATCTGGTCAATGAACTGCTCCGTAGCAACAGCCCGAAAAAGTGGTTCCGTGCTTACTTTAACCACGGTCTGATCAATTACATCTACGGCCAGAAGCGTCTGCTGCCTTGCGACATGAGCTTCGATACTTTCTTCATTGATCCGTATGGCGATGTTATGCCTTGCAATGGTACCAAGGACAAAGAGGTCATGGGCAACCTGAATAATCAGACCTGGGATGAGCTGTGGAACAGCCCGGAGGCTGAGAAAGTTCGTGCAAAGGTACGTTGCTGCGACCGTGACTGCTGGATGATTGGTTCTGTTTCTCCGGCGATGCATAAGTACATCTGGAAGCCTGCTACCTGGGTTCTGATTCACAAGTTTAAGGCTCTCTTCACTAAGCATCCGTATAGCATGTACGAACTGAAGATTTGCCGTGACTACCGTGATGGCAAAGTTACCAAAGAGGATCTGGACAAGTGCAGCACCTGCGATATGAACTGCGTGATCAACAACGGTCTGAGTGAAGCTTCTAAGGAGCAGCTGAAGCATAAGACCGGCGAGGAAATCGTGGATGCTGATATCGCACAGCAGATGGAGAATAAATAAGGAAAACAATAACTATGATGATAACAGTTTTAACACCCACTTTTAATCGTGAAGGGGTATTACGAAGCCTCTGGGATTCGCTGCAAAAGCAAACTGTAAAAGATTTTGAGTGGCTTGTAGTTGATGACGGAAGTACTGATGGTACGAAAAATCTAATTACTCAGTTACAAGAAAAAAGTGATTTTCCAATACGATATATCTATAAAAGTAATGGTGGAAAACATACTGCTTTAAATGTAGGAATACAGACCATTTGCAGCGAACTTACCTTTATAGTTGATTCAGATGACTGTGTGACAGATGATGCAGTTGAGTCGATACTGAAGATTCACAAGAAATACAGGTCACAGAATAATATCTGTGGATATGCGTTTCTTAGAGCATTCCCTGATGGTAAAGTCAATGGCAAGAAGTTTGATGTAGATGAAAAAATAGGTTCTTATATTGACGTGCGTGTAAACGGTGATGACACCGGCGCAGATAAAGCAGAGGTGTTCAAAACACATTGTTTAAAGGAATTCCCTTTTCCCGAATATCCGAATGAGAAATTCCTTGGGGAGGATCTTGTTTGGGTTAGAATGGCTAGAAAATATGAGATGGTACATATTAATAAAGCCATTTACGTCGGAAATTATCTTGAAGATGGATTAACCAATAATCGGCGTAAGCATAATATTGCATCGCCAGTTGGGTGTATGCATCGAGCCGAGGAATTCATGGAGTCCGACTTAAAGACAAGATATAGAATCAAGGGTGGACTACAGTATATTGTATATGGGAGATTTGCGGGAGTCAAGGTTGTCAATCTGATTCGCAAATCAAGACATAAAATTCTTGCAACGGTGTGCATACCGGGTGGATTGCTCTTATATGCCCGATGGAATAAAGCACAGTAATTCGATTGGTTAAGTGAATGGGTGTCAATTTGTTAGAACAATTTTAGAGAGAGAAAGGTTTGACGATGGAAAAAAGAAAAAAACAATACTTTAATGAAATAAATATAATGCGTGGAATGGCTGTGCTCTGCGTTGTCATTGGTCACTCGTTTAATGCGACGGAGACACCTACTATTTTGGGCTTTATGAAAAGTTTTGTTTATTGTTTTCATATGCCAGCCTTTTTCTTTATTAGTGGATTTCTTGAGGGCGAGAAAAGACGTAGCTTTAGTGAAAAGAAACAAGCGATTGTAAATAAAGCTAAGCGGCTCATGGTGCCCTATTTCTTTTTAACAGTAGTCACTGCAGTGCTTAAGCTATTATTTGGAGCATTTGCAAGGAATCCACTTAATTATTCTACTCTTGCAGTAGATGTTTTAATTGGAAGAAACAATCCGAATGGTGGTCTTTGGTTTCTGTATGCTTTGTTTGTTATTTCTATTTTTGGAATCCTATTTGATGGTGTGAGTCGTACAGTTTTAGCGAGTGTTATGTTTGTGGTATATGTGTTAAACACAGTTGTCTTCAAACAATTCGGCTATATTGTGGGATTTTTCTTCAGCTATGCCTGGATTTATTTTGCAGGAAGTATTGCGAGAAAATATCTTTATAAAAAAATAAAGAATTCCGAACTACTGATGTCAGCAAAAGGAATAGTGGTAATAGCGGTTGTTTCCGTAGGATATATGATGCTTGCATTTGTTAAAATCTACGAGTCTCAGTCTTGGTTCTTAGCGACTGTAGTAACTATCATTGGTGTGTTTCTGCTTTTTACCATTGCCATACAGGTCGAGCATTGCCATTGTGGAGAAAAGCTGTGGATGGTGCTAGGTGATTATGGAATGGATATATATATGATTGGGTATTATGTGCAGCAAGCGATTTTTGTTGTATGTGGAAAAATCTTAGGATTTGATTATTTAGTATATGCTTGGATGATGCTGATTTTTGGATTGGTAGCTCCGATAATTCTGTCGAAATACATCGTTAGAAATAATCGAATTCTTTCAACGTTGATTCTTGGGAGGTGAAATGATGAATTATCTTATTTCTGCATATAGTGTGAATCCTTATAAGGGATCAGAGGATAGCATTGGCTGGAATTGGGTTTTACAGTATGAGAAAAACTATAAAGAAGGCGATAGAATAATCCTTCTTACCAAGAAATTCAATGAGAAGGACACAAGAAAAGGACTTAAAGAATTTAATATACAGCATGTCGAATTGGCTATTGTTGATGTCCCTAATGCACTTAACTGGTTCAGAGAAAAGCATTCCGCTTTTCATCATATGTATTATATTTTATGGCAGCATTGGGCATGGCTTTGGGTTAAACATTCAGGAATCCGTTTTGATGTAATTCATCATGTTACTATGAATGATTACAGAATCCCAAGTGAGTTATATAAAGCTAAAGGTGCAAAGGTGATTTGGGGGCCAATGGGAGGTGCTCAGGTAACACCTAAGCCATTGAAGGTCTATGAAAAAAATCAACTTGCTGCTGCATTTAGAGAATTTGTTAATAAAAGCTGCTCATGGAATCCATTTTATAAGAAAGCACTGCGCTCATATTATAAGATATATTGCATAAATAATGAAACTCAAAAACAAATTTCTCGCATCGTAGGAAAAGATGTGCCATTAATGCCAGAGTTGGCATTAAGAGATGAATACAAAAATCTTCCTATTCAGAAAAGAAAAAACGATATTCTCAAAATTGTTTTTGTAGGACGATTGATTGGAAAAAAAGGAATAGCTTTTCTTGTTGACGCTCTTTCTCTGATGCCTGCCGATATGGATTGGGAACTCTTGATTTTTGGTGATGGTGATGATCGTGCATTAATTGAAAAACAAATAGCAGATAGTGGTATTGGAAAAAATGTAAAATTAATGGGTAATCGCCCGCTGAATCAAATTGCTGAAGCATATCAGCAGGCTGATGTTTTTGTTTTGCCGAGTCTTAGAGAAACAAGTGGAAATGTGTTGCTCGAGGCAATGGCATATGCAGTGCCAATAGTTGCATTTGATACAAGTTTCTGTAGGCTGTTAAAAGAAGTTGACTGCGGTGTATTTGTAAATACAGAACAGGCACTTGACAAAATCAAGGAAGACTATTGCAAAGCAATTGTAACACTGGGACAAGACAAAGAACTAGCAAAGCAGATGGGCCTGAATGGTTATAAATATGTGAACAGTAAGCTAACATGGGATGAAAAGTATAGAGTTATTGTTAATGATATGTAATTGTAGTACTGCTATATGAAAAATACAGTTTAGCGCATCTATGAGGAGAATATGATGAATCAAATAGAAGAAAAAATTAAATTTAGTGTTGTACTGCCAATTTATAATGTGGAAAAATATCTGAATAGATGCCTTGATAGTGTCATGAATCAGACCTACAAAAAGCTTGAAATTATTCTTGTTGATGATGGCTCTCCGGATAGCTGCCCACAAATGTGTGATAATTGGGCAAGAGTTGATGATCGTATTAAGGTTGTACATAAAAAAAATGCTGGTCTGGGTGAGGCGAGAAATTCTGGCTTAGATGTTGCTACTGGAGATTATATTGCTTTTTTTGATAGCGATGACTATATTGATACAAGACTGTTTGAAGAATTATATACGGTCATAATTTCCGATAATCCTGATTTGATTGAATTTGGACATCATGACGTTGATAGACAGGGAAATATCACCAGAACATTTATTCCAAAAACACCGTTGGAAAAGTATGAAGGTAAAGAAGTTTTATCACAATTCTTACCAGAGCTGATTTGTACAGATCCTAAAACGGGAACAGCCAGTGACCTGTTAATGAGCGCGTGGAGTTGCTTATATAGAAGACAACTATTGGTAGAATGTAACTTCCATTTTGTCTCTGAACGAGAGTATATTAGTGAAGATGTGTATTCGCTAATGAAACTCATGCCGAATGTACATTGTGTTAATGTTGTACAGAAGGCATATTATTATTATTGCGAAAATGACCAGTCGCTCACACATGTATATAAGCCGGATCGCTTTGAAAAGCTTGTCGCATTTCAACTGCATTTAGAAGAATTATGCGCAGCAGATGTTTATAGCGATGAAGTAAGATATAGGATTAAAAGACCTTTTTTGGATAACTTGCTTGCTTGTATGAAAAGCGAAGTCAATTGCGTAAAAGAAATTGGTGTTAAGGAAATCCGTCGTTCGATTTCCCAAATGTGTGCAAATAAGATGGTTCAAGAAATTGTACGGATGGTACCAGATGCTAGTTTTTCAAGAGCAAGAAGAATGATTCATTTTTGTATTAAACATAAGATGAGTTTCGGTACTATCGTGTTGATAAGGGTTCAACAATATCTAGGGAGATAAAAGCATGCGAAGAGAGAAGAGAATTGTTTATAGTTACACCAAAGAAGTGCATATTTTGGATACTATACGCATGCATTGTGTTCTCTGCAGCGTATAGTTTGTTTGGTATTAGTCTTTCAACATTTTATTTTTGTGATGTTTTGAATTTGATGTTACTTTACTTTGAAGCAAAGTATATTAAGAAGATTAAAAATCGATGCGCCCCTCTTCTCTATATTTTAATTGCACTTTTTCTGATTTTAATGGTTGGCGCTGGAATAAATTTTGTAAAACCGTTGCTCGTTTTTTGGGGAATAAGAAATCTCTGCCGTTATTATATATTATTTTTTGGAGTAATTCTTTTTTTTTACACTTGATGATGTCGAAAAAGTGATTCGATTCTATTTTGCAACGCAAATATTTAATACGATTGTTGGTATATATAAGTATTTTGTCCTTGGGCTTTTTAGCGATGATTTTGGAGGAGGAATTTTTTGGGGAGGCGGTGGCTTAAATCTATTCTGTCTGTTGCTTTTATGCTTCTACTCAAGTCTTTATTTTGCTAAAAAGACTACATTCAAAAAGTTTGCGTTTATTATTGCGGCTACATTTATGCTAGGTGCAATGGCTGAGGAAAAGATGATGCTAATGCTGGCGGTGTTATGCATTATTTTGTCAGCACTGATTAATCAATATGTTGAAAAAGGTTTTACAGTTAGAAAACTAGCTATTCTAGTTGGTTTATTACTGGGCTTTGTGATTGTTGTCAATTTGGTTGATCGTTTGGCACCGGATATGTTGAATATTCTTTTTAATAAAAAGAATTTTATGGATTATGCAACTGCAACTTTTGATGAGGGGTATAGAATTCCACGTGTCGGATCATTTCAAGTAATTAATAATTTATTCCTGAGAACTCCGATTAAAGAGTGGTTTGGGTATTGGTAATTGTGACACATCTGCATTTTCGTTTTTTCAGAGTGACTTTTACAGAGCTTATGGAGATTATAATTATCGGTGGTTTACAAATCAATGGACGTATTTGGAATGCGGAATTGGCGGTTTTGGATTGTACGTGTTTTTCTTTGTTACATTGATTATTACATTATTGGCAAAATTGAAAAGGTATTCTAATGCGAGTCGGCCGTATATGATAACAAGTGCTATTTTCACGGTTGCTATGATTTTTTTTATGTGGCACAGATCAGCGATTCGAGTGGATACAGCTTATATAATTTATTTTGGAATGGCAATTGGTTTTGTAGCAATGCAGTATGATAGCAACGAAATTAAGGAGGATTGCTAAAGTGAATATCAAAAGCATTTTGAGAAAGGCCGCTTATGGGTATAAGGCAGAATCATCATCTTATATTGAACACTTAAGATCAATAGGAATGAAAATTGGAAGCGATTGCATTATATATGTCCCGACAAAGACGCTAATTGATGAGCAGTACCCGTGGATGATAACGATTGGAGATCATGTGCGAATTACTGAAGGCGTGAAAATATTAACTCATGATTATGCATGGTCAGTTTTAAAAACAGAAAAAGGAGCAATATTAGGAGCAAGTGGAACGGTGAAAATTGGGGATAATGTGTTTATCGGGATGAACACTGTTATAACCAGAAATGTTGAAATTGGTAACAATGTAATTATTGGTGCAGGGAGCGTTGTCACTTCTAATTGTGATCACAATTGCGTGTATGCAGGTGTGCCGGCAAAACGAATTATGTCAATAGATGAATATTATGAAAAAAGAGAACGGGCACAATTCAATGAAGCCAAAAAACTTGCTGTTGAGTATTTTGATAGATATGGAAAAAGACCCGGGAAAGAAGTGTTCCATGAGTACTTTATGCTATTTGAAACGGCTGAAGAGGCACAAAAAAATGATGTATTTAGAAATAAAATCGCATTATGCCAAAATGAATTGGATACTGTTAAATACATGAGTGCACATAAAGCAATGTTTTCTTCCTATGATGAGTTTATAGAAAAATGTTTTGAGAAATGTACTAATTGCGTAAAGGAACAAAGCAAATGAAGATTAAAATTTCAACAATACATGCTGTATTAGTATATTTACTTGTCTTTTTTTCAACAACATATATTTCATACAATCCCATAAAGTATTTCCTCCTTGTTGTAGTAGCAATGATGATAGCATCAAATATTAAGATTTTGTCTAGGAATACTTATCGAGGACTGAATGTCGGCATAGCCCTTTTTTGTATAGCGACACTGATCGTATCGTATATTAATAGGAATGGCAACACGGATAGGAATCCGTTTTTGGCAGCTATTGTCTTTACGGCAACATTAGTGGAATTTGTGTTAACTGTGGAAATGTTTTGTCAACGAGAGGAAATGCAGAATCTAATTAAGGTTTTTTATCGAATGACCCTATTAGTTGTGATAGCTACCGATTTTTTGATACTGTTTACAACTATTCATCTACAATATGGAGGAAATGTGTTTCTTGTAGGAACAAAATTTCAAGTGGTTTATATGCATTTTTATCTTATTTCATTTTTCATTGCTGATAAAAATGTTAGCCTGCGAACAGTTAGAGAAAGTTCACTTAATAATGCAATTCTAGTTTTATTTTTTATAATGACAATGACAATGTCTATAGAATTGGGGGCGGCTACTGGTATAGTGGGTACTGTTGCATTGCTGCTGTTTTTATGGCTGAATGAAAAAAATATTGGTCTCTTTTTAAGCGGTAAGATTTTTTTTGTCGCTTTGATGGCAAGTCTGCTTTTTGTATTTTTTGTTGAGGTGATTCTTTCTAACAGTGTGGTTACATATGTCATAACACAATTACTAGGTAAAGATGTTACATTAACATTTAGAACTGTGATCTATTCAATGCTTCCTAATATCATGAAGGGTCACTGGCTTTGGGGATTTGGATATGGTACGGGGTATGAGGTGTTAATGAGGTATGGAATAGTAGATGCACAGAATGGTGTATTCGAGTGGATACAGCAAATAGGAATTTTTGGAACGGTGTTGCTAGTTATGTGGTTATGCATTGCAATGAAACGACCGAAGAATGATTATAAGATAAACTACAGCGACGTCAGATCGCTAACGGCGCTGATATATGTGTTTGTCTCGCTGGCGACAGTTGAAATAACATTTTCATCGGACTTTCTGGCAACAGTTGTATTGCTTTACGGAATTAAAATGCAAAGAATTCAGGAAGGGGAAATACTCAAATGACATGGAAAAAAAAGATAAAAAAATTATTACCTGATAAGGTAGTGTATGGTTATGAAGTGATAAGAACTGTTCCGGAATACTTAAAAGCATTAAATGTTAAGTCTCATATTCCGGATATTAAATTCTATTCGGACGAAGAAACAGTGTCATTAATTGTCAAGGAGCGGAAATCACTTAGCCGATTTGGTGATGGAGAGTTTATGTGGATGTCAGGTGAGAGTATGGTTTCCTTTCAAGACTATTCAGCTGAGTTTGCGAGCGATTTAACTTTGGCATTTAAAAGCGATAATAAAAACTTATTAGTTGGAATTCCTCACGGAGTGTTTGATTCATCCAAATGCAATCTTTATGCGAAAATGCATTGGAGAATTATTCGTGCCAATTTTCTTTCCCGACTAGTGAAATTTATGGATGTAAACAGGGTGTATAGTGATGCGAGCATAACAAGACCATATATTGATTATAGAGATAGAAATTATAGTGCCAAGATCTTCGATTTGTTGAAGAGAATATGGGATAAAAGAGATGTAGTTATCGTCGAAGGCGAAAAAACAAAATTGGGGATGGGCAACGACTTGTTTGATAATGCAACTTCTATAAAGCGGATTATTTGTCCGGCCGAAAATGCATATAGCAAGCTAGAAGCTATAAAATCTTCAATAAGATTGAATGTGGAAAAGGATACGTTGATTTTAGGTGCATTAGGACCTACAGCTTCTATTCTAGCGTCGCAGTTGTGTGATGAGGGATATCAATTTGTCGATATTGGACATGTTGATGTTGAATATATGTGGTATCTAAGACATGCAATTTTAAGGGAAACCATTGAAGGAAAGTATGTTAATGAGAGTGGCGTGAAAACTTGTTCAGATGTTTATGATAATGATAGCACATATATCAATTCCATCATTGATAGAGTCTTATCGTGATTAAAAAGTAATCTTTATGTGAAAGGGGGTAATCGTCAATGGGAAAATCAGTTTCAAGAAATTCGGCTTTTAGCATGATTAATAAAGGGTTATCCGTCGTTTTTCCTCTAGTGACGGTTTCTTATATATCACGAGTTTTAGGAGCGGCAGGAATTGGAGAAATTTCCTCAGCACAAAACTTGGCGACTTATTTTAGCATGGCAGCTGCGCTAGGAATCCCTTCTTATGGTGTAAGAGCAATTGCTCAATCAAAAAGAGATGAAAATAGTTGTAACAAAACTTTTTCGGAACTTTTTGCGATTAATTTAATATCCTCCATTATAGCAACCGTTGTATATCTGATCACCGTATTCTGTTTTAAGATTAATAATTCGAATACGGCACTGGCATTGATTTTCTCTAGTATTATCGTATTTAATGTCATCAATATTGAATGGGTTTATCAAGGCTATGAAGAATATGAATATATTATGATTCGTAGCTTTGTTATAAAAATAGTATCCCTTTTGTTGCTTTTTATTTTTGTCAGAAGAAAAAGTGATTTAGTTGCATATGCTTTGATTATTTGTTTCGGTAGCATTGGAAATTATGTTTTGAATTTTATCAATCTAAAAAGGTATGTGAAATTAAGCTTTTGCAATATCTCCTTGAAAAAACACATTAGACCTATTATGACGTTTTTCGTTTCTGTTATCGCCATTGAGATATATTCTTTACTTGATGTGTCAATGCTTACAGTGATGTCTAATACTACAAGCGTAGGATACTATTCTAATTCTACGAAAATTGTTAAAGCTGCTGCAAATACGTTAACAGGTATTTCCGCTGTTTTGATGCCTAGATTTAGTTATCTTTTTAGCGAGGATAATAAAAGTGAGATAAAAAAGTTGTCAAGACAGTTTCTCAATGTAACTTTTTTAATATCTGTACCGTGTTGTTGTGGAATAATATTGGTCGCAGACCAAATTGTGGAAGTGCTTTTTGGCGTTGAGTTTTTGCCGGCTATTAGTACGATTAGAATTTTATCAATTCTTATTGTATTGATGCCATTGTCTGGTGGGGTTTTTTGTCAGCTGTTGCTCACCGCTGGTAAAGAAAAAAGTTATTTAGCTTGTGTCTTAATTGGAACAGTCGTCAATGCAGTATTAAATTACCTGTTAATTCCTACTTTTACGCAAAACGGAGCTGCGATTGCCTCCGTCGTAGCTGAATTTACTGTATCCATAAGCATGATTGTAGCAACAAGAAGAACGATTAAAGTCAATATGTGTTGTAGAGATGTTTTTTCAATATTAACATCAGCGTTCGTCATGTCGCTCACGCTTGTTTTATGCCGTAAACTATTTTTTGGACAAGCTGTATGGATGAGACTGCTTGTTGAGATTGTAATAGCTGTTTTGGTGTATTTTTTGTGTGTGTTTATGCTGAAAAACAGTGCTTCCAGTAAAATTATCAGAATGATAAAAAAATAAAACTGGTTTTTGATGGTGATTCTATGTGGAGGGATGCTAAAAATCGTGTCAATTTCGCTGCACATGGGAACAGATGTAGTGAGAGAAAACTTCTTATTGGTCATGGTAGTGGTAGCTATTACGATGGCAATATGCAGTATGGTATATGAGGCTGTTGTAAGAGTTGCGCCATGGATGGTGGGAAAGAAAAAAGTAAAGGAATAACGAAAAATGGGAAAGTATTTTGGAACGGACGGCTTCCGTGGTGAAGCCGGAATTACATTAACAGCGGATCACGCCTATAAGGTTGGTCGCTTCTTAGGCTGGTATTATAATGCTCTCCGTGAGCGCAATGGTGATACCGACCCTGCCCGTATCGTCATAGGCAAGGATACTCGTCGGAGTTCGTACATGTTCGAGTACAGCCTGGTCGCGGGCCTGACAGCCTCCGGGGCGGATGCCTACCTGCTGCATGTTACGACTACCCCGTCCGTGGCCTACATTGCTCGCGTGGATGATTTCGACTGTGGCATTATGATTTCCGCCAGCCACAACCCCTACTACGACAATGGAATCAAACTGATCGACTGCTACGGCGAGAAAATGCCGGAGGAGACCCTGCTGCTGGTGGAGGACTACATCGATGGCAAACTCCATGTCTTTGACAAGGACTGGCCGGAACTTCCTTTTGCTCATCGTGAGCATATCGGCTGCACTGTGGATTATGTGGCCGGACGCAATCGTTACATGGGTTATCTGATCTCTCTGGGTATCTATTCCTTCAAAGGTGTCAAGGTCGGCCTGGACTGCGCCAATGGTTCCAGCTGGAATATCGCTAAGAGCGTTTTCGATGCCCTGGGTGCTGATACCTATGTCATAAATAACAAACCGAACGGCACGAATATCAACAACAACGCAGGTTCTACCCACATTGAGGGTCTGCAGAAGTTCGTAGTGGAGAAGGGCTTGGATGTTGGCTTTGCCTACGATGGCGACGCTGACCGCTGCCTGTGTGTGGACGAGAAGGGCAATGTTATCACCGGTGACCACATTCTGTACATCTACGGTTGCTACATGAAGGAGCGTGGCAAACTGCTGACCAATACCGTCGTTACCACGGTTATGTCCAATTTTGGCCTGTATAAGGCTTTCGATGAGAAGGGCATCGGCTACGCCAAGACCGCTGTGGGCGACAAGTACGTCTATGAGTACATGGCTAAGAACGGCTGCCGCATTGGCGGCGAGCAGAGTGGTCATATCATCTTCTCCAAATATGCCAGCACCGGTGACGGCATCCTGACCAGTCTGAAGATGATGGAGGTCATGCTGGCGAAGAAGAAGCCTATGAGTGAGCTGGCCGCACCGCTTAAGATCTATCCGCAGGTGCTGGAGAATATCCGTGTAACTGATAAGAAGGCTGCTCAGAATGATCCGGCAGTGCAGGAAGCAGTGTCTAAAGTTGCTGAGGCTCTTGGCTATACCGGCCGTATTCTGGTGCGTGAGTCCGGCACTGAGCCGGTGGTTCGTGTTATGGTGGAAGCACCTGACCACGATACATGCCAGAAGTATGTTGATGAAGTGGTCAACGTGATTTGCGAAAAGGGATATAAGGCGTAAAGTCAATGACGACTCTGGCAATTATCCGGAGTCGTTCTGCGTAAAAGGGAAAGTATAATAGATTAAATAACGGGAGGGATAAACCTATGTGTGGAATCGTTGGTTTTACTGGAAATCGACAGGCAGCACCGATCCTGCTGGATGGTCTGTCAAAACTGGAATATAGAGGATATGACTCAGCCGGACTGGCTGTCCGTGACGGAGAAAATCTGGCACAAGTCGTGAAAGCGAAGGGACGCCTGTCCAATCTGATCGAGAAAACAGATGGCGGCAAGGCATTAAAAGGAACCTGTGGTATTGGCCATACTCGTTGGGCTACCCACGGTGAGCCGAGTCAAACCAATGCGCATCCGCATGTTTCAGGTAATTGCACCCGTTCTGGTTCAGGTACAGTAGAGTCTGAGGTTGTTGGCGTACATAACGGTATCATCGAGAACTATACTGAACTGAAAGAAAAGCTGTTGAAGCATGGCTATACGTTCTATAGTCAGACGGATACTGAAGTAGTCATCAAGCTGGTGGACTATTATTATAAAAAGTATAACCTCGGCCCAATCGATGCCATTGCAAAGACGATGGTTCGTGTTCGTGGCTCCTACGCTCTTGAGCTGATGTTCCGCGACTATCCGGGTGAGATTTGGGTGGCACGTAAGGACAGCCCGATGATCATTGGTGTTGCGGATGGCGAAACCTATGTAGCTTCGGATGTCCCTGCAATTCTGAAATACACTCGCAATGTGTACTACATCGGCAATCTTGAGTTCGCAAGGCTCGTTCCGGGTGAGGCTCACTTCTACGATTTGAACGGTGATGAAATCGAGAAGCAGACGACAGAGATTAAGTGGGACGCAGAGGCGGCGGAAAAGGGCGGCTTTGAGCATTTCATGATGAAAGAGATCCATGAACAGCCGAAAGCTGTCCAAGATACCTTGAACTCTGTCATCAAGGACGGTGCCATCGATCTGTCCAGCGTGGAGATCACTGAGGATGAGATCAAGAACTTCGAGCAGATCTATATTGTTGCCTGCGGTTCCGCATGGCATGTGGGCATGGCTGCTCAGTATGTACTGGAAGATATGGCAGACATCCCGGTGCGTGTGGAACTTGCATCTGAGTTCCGCTATCGTAAAATGCCACTCAATCAGAAGGCACTTGTGATCGTTGTCAGCCAGTCTGGTGAGACGGCAGATACACTGGCTGCACTGCGACTTGCAAAAGAGAAGGGCATTACCACAATGGCAATCGTCAACGTGGTCGGTAGTAGCATTGCCCGCGAAGCAGATAAAGTGCTCTACACCCTTGCAGGCCCGGAAATCTCTGTTGCAACGACTAAGGCATACAGTGCACAATTGGCGGCTATGTATTGTCTGGCGGTTCAGTTTGCGAAGGTTAGAGAAAAAATCACTGAAGAGCAGTACAGCTACTATATTTCTGAACTGTTGACTCTCCCGGAGAAGATGCAGAAAACTTTGGAAGATAAAGAGCGCATCCAGTGGTTCGCAGCAAAGTATGCCAATGCACATGATGTGTTCTTCGTAGGTCGTGGCATTGACTATGCTGTCTGCTTAGAGGGAAGTCTGAAGCTGAAAGAAATCAGCTACATCCACTCTGAGGCATACGCTGCTGGCGAACTGAAGCACGGAACCATTAGTCTGATTGAGCAGGGAACGCTGGTTATCGGCGTGCTGACCCAGAGCGAACTCTATGAAAAGACTATCAGCAATATGTTGGAGTGCAAGAGCCGTGGTGCTTATCTGATGGGGCTGACTACATATGGCAAGTATGAAATCGAAGATCAGGTAAACTTTACGGTCTATGTTCCGAAGGTGGACGAGCACTTTGTTGGTAGTCTGGCAGTGATTCCGTTGCAGCTGCTTGGCTATTATGTATCTGTTGCCAAGGGTCTGGATGTGGATAAGCCGAGAAACCTCGCCAAGAGTGTGACTGTGGAATAAAAGATAGTAAAAGATAGTAAGAGGAAAAAACGATGAACACAACATTACTTATCATGGCTGCTGGTATCGGTAGCCGCTTCGGAACGGGAATTAAGCAGTTGGAGCCGGTGGATGATGCTGGGCATATTATCATGGACTATTCAATCCATGATGCAATTGAGGCTGGATTCAATCATGTAGTATTTATCATCCGCAAGGATATCGAGAAAGAGTTCAAAGAGGTCATCGGTGATCGCATTGCCTCCATTTGCTCTTCTCATAATGTAACTATTGACTACGCTTTCCAGGATATCAACGACATCCCGGGAACTTTGCCGGAAGGCCGGACAAAGCCGTGGGGGACTGGTCAGGCCGTCCTTGCAGCGAAAAATGTGATTGATACTCCGTTCATTGTGATCAATGCAGATGATTACTATGGAAAGGAAGGCTTCAAGGCGGTTCATGAGTATCTGGTGAATGGCGGCAAGTCCTGCATGGCTGGTTTCGTTCTGAAGAACACGCTATCTGATAACGGCGGTGTGACTCGTGGTATCTGCAAGATGGATGAGCAGAATAATCTGACGGAAGTTGTGGAGACCAAGAACATCGTAAAGACTGCAGATGGAGCAGAGGCAGACGGTGTAGCTGTTGATGTGAATTCTCTGGTTTCTATGAACATGTGGGGCCTGACTCCAGATTTTCTGGATGTACTGGAAAAGGGCTTCAGAGAGTTCTTCGAGAAAGAAGTCCTGGGCAATCCTTTGAAAGCCGAGTATCTGATTCCGATCTTTATTGGAGAGTTGCTGAAGAAGGGCAAGATGTCCGTAAAGGTTTTGAAGACTAACGACACCTGGTACGGAATGACCTACCATGAGGATGTTGCAGCAGTAAAGGATAGCTTTAAAAAGATGCTGGAGAATGGCGTGTATAAGGCTGATTTGTTCAGCGATTTGTAAACGACGATGAAAGAAACGATTGATTTACTCGGAAAGATCATCACAAACATCCTGACTGCGCTATATGAGCCGTTTGGCTTTTCGCTTCTTCTTTCCTTTTTGGTTATGTTTTTCTATCTGTATGCGTATGAGCCTACCGCAGCTGGCAAAGGCTGGAAGAACGCCATAGTGACATGGTATCAGATGTTCAAAGAGAGCGTGTTCTTTAGAAAACTATTTTTCTTGGCCTTTGTGACCTCACTTGTTCTGTTCCGAACCCTGTTAAACCGTGATCTGTGGATGAATCCTTTATCCAATATTATGGGCGGTTGGGGAATCTGGGAAACTGTGAACGGTGAGCAAAAGCTGACCACCGAGTGCATCGAGAACGCGATCATGATGGTGCCGTTTAGTTCGGTAGTGATGTGGACATTCGGAGAGAAGATAGGAAACGGCTGGAAGAAGATACTGTGGCAAAGCGGAAAGATAGCGTTCATCTTCTCGATAAGCATTGAGCTGTTGCAATTATTGCTACGGCTAGGAACGTTCCAGCTATCAGACATCTTCTACAACACGGTAGGTGGAGTGCTCGGTGGATTGATGTGTTGTGTGGTGATGAAGGCAAGAAAGCGTCTATAAAACTGGATGAAATTGTGATATAATGGGGCAAATGAGACTGACTGTGTCTCTGGTGGTGCCCTGACTCTAGGGCCATGGAAAACCGTGGCTCTCGCTGCTCTAATAATCACACACCTCTACGCGGTGAGCAGCAGGCAACAATCTAAGGATTGGCTGAGATGTGAAAATCAAAGACATTGAAATTACAAGAATTATTCTTGGTTGAATATGGTGTGTAGGAGAAATTCTATGAAATACTCAGAGCAAACACTTCAAAATTGGACAGCTCCGCTATCTCAAACAGAGGAACAGAGAGCAGAGAATACCATTAAAATGATTAGAAGTGCCATCAATTCTTGCGATGAATTAAAAACGATGGATATTGATATCTTTATACAGGGATCCTATGCAAATAACACTAACGTTCGTTCGGAAAGCGATGTGGATGTTTGTGTTATGCTTAGAGATACATTTCACACAGACTATGCTCAAGGAAAAGGGAGAGAAGATTACGGGTTTAAAGCATCGGATTTTACTTTTCAAGAGTATCGTAACTTGGTGAAAAAAGCTCTCCAAGATAAATTTAGAACAGAGTATGTTTATGACGGAAACAAGTCTCTTAAAATAGATGAAAATACCTATCATGTAAAAGCAGATGTGGTTCCGTCTTTTCAATTAAGAAACTATTATTATGAGAATAGCCTGGATCCCAACAAGTACATAGAGGGTGTTTGGCTTCAAGCTAAGACAGGAGAGATAGTAAAAAACTACCCTAAAAGACATAAGGCAAATGGCATAGTCAAGAATAATAATACGAGTTATCAGTATAAGAAACTTGTTCGTATAATGAAGCATATCAAAAATGAGATGGTTGAGGACAAAAAAACAGATGGTGATAAGATAACATCGTTTTTAGTGGAGTGCCTTGTGTATCATGTGCCTAACAATGTGATAACTGGATATAGCACATGGACTGAAACGGTAAAGCAGGCAATAATATACTTGTATAATGAAATTAAAGATGGTCATCACACGGAATGGTGTGAAGTAAGTGACATGCTCTATCTATTCCGAAATAGAAAATGGACCGATGAAGATGCAAAACAATGGTTGGTTGCCGCTTGGAATTATCTTGGATATGGGGAATAGAGTATGAGCGATTCGGCAAAGAAATTTATGAGTATAAGCGTGTGGATAACGATTGTCTTATTTGTTATTCGCTGCTTAATAGATTCTAGTGGAATTGCTTTAGCAATAAATCAGCGAGAGTATCTTAATTGTAGTTATTCTATTTATGGATATGCCGGAGAAGCTATAGGTGTAACCGCGATTTTTATGGCAGTATTTAATAAATGGCTTTGGAAGAAAAAACCGTTTTATCTATTAACCGGAGAATTACCAGTTTTAGCAAAACATTATAAGGGAACAATTACTTTTGTTTGGGATGGTGTTGAACAAACAAGGAATTCAGAAATTTGGATTGATCAAACGTTTTTAAATGTATCTGTTAAACTTGGCACGAATGAAAGCACCAGTAATTCAATAACTGCGAGCATCGAAAAAGTTAATAGTGAACAGAAACTTATATACACGTATCTAAATACGCCAAGGGCTGAACTCCAAAATCGTAGTGCAATTCATTATGGAACAGCGATGCTTTGTGTAGATGATTCAAAGAAGGTAACTGGTAATTATTATACAAGCCGATTGACAAGAGGTTCTATGATGTTTCAAGCAGTCGAGTAAGGTTGATTATATTGCTAGCACTCCAACACAGTGCTATACTTAAACCATAATAAAAGGAAAGAGGCTATCACAATGCCCAGAACGAAAGGCAGCAAAAACCGTCTCAAAATCAATACCACCAACGACTACGCATCTCAGATCGCGGAGAAGCAGGAATCTATCACTTCCCTGACTGCTGAGATTGCATCCATCACTGCCAACATTGACACTTTAAAGGCTGATCTGAAAGCCAAAAAGACTGCTTTGAAGAAGGCCGAAAAAGAAGTGGCAATGCTAGAAGCGAAGAAGGCAAAGGCAGATGCTAAAGCAGCTGAAGAAGCTAAGAAGACCGAAGCGGAGGCTGTGCTGAAGAAGCTGCTGGCAAGCGGGATGAGTGCAGACGAGATTCTGGAAAAGCTGAAATAAACAAGAACCCAAAAATAAATGCCGTGTGGACAAACTGAATTCCAGAAGTTCACACGGCGTTTTTTGAAGGTTGCTGTATAGTTTGCAACGGAAATAAAAGAAATGGAGTGTGACACAAAATGAACTTATCTAAAATACACCACATTGCCATCATCGTATCTGACTACGAAGCTGCAAAGAATTTTTATGTGAACAAGCTGGGCTTCTCTGTTATCAGGGAAAACTATCGCCCGGAGCGTAAGGACTGGAAACTGGATCTGCGTGTCAATGAATACACAGAGCTGGAGATTTTCGCTGAGGAAAACCCGCCGAAGCGTGTGAACCGCCCGGAGGCCTGTGGGCTGCGTCACCTTGCATTCTGCGTAGACAGTGTGGAGCAGACGGTGAAAGAGTTGAGAGAATTAGGTATAGAATGTGAGGCGATTCGTGTGGATGATTATACTGGTAAGAAGATGACTTTCTTCCATGACCCGGATGGACTGCCGCTGGAACTGCACGAATAATTATGGGAGAGAAAAGAGCATATAAAGCCAGAAAGCCTGGCGGCGGCCGGAAAAAGTTAAAGCCGGAATACGATGCAGGGAAGAATCTGAAAGATCAGATGGATGCGGCTGTGGCGCTCTATGAGGAGGACTGCTCCCTCCAATCCATCGCCGATGTGCTAAACCTAAACCCAATCAAAGTGAGAAAGCTGCTCATCACAGCCGGTGTGTATGAATCAGAAGTGGCGGAGAAGGTACAGGACACGTTTGAGAGGTATCGAAAAACGCAGGACTATAAAACTTCCATTCTCTCAACGGCAACAGTCCTTGGCCTATCCAAAGCCTCCGTCACATCGTACCTGCCTTATGAAAAAGGCGTGTACTTTCCAAACACAGCAGATAAAGAGAAAATCAGCGTAGGAGCAGAGCGGCAGCGGAGATACAGAGCGGTAAGAAAACTGAGAACCGAGCCGACAGAAGAGCATCTGTGGGAGGTGGTTCTTCTTTATGCAGGTGTGCGTTTCAAAACGTACTCAGGTTTACCTTTTACCTATGAAATACGAAAGGGCCGGAATGGGCAATACACTAAGGAACTGTGGATCGATCGCAGAGAGAATAGTAAAAGCCTGGCGTGGAGTTCTGTGCTGCTGGCTCTGGGCAATATTAAAAAGGTAGAAGAAGTAGTTGAACGTCCTAAAGCACTGGGCGATATCCGGGGTGTGACCTATATATACGGAATGTTCTATCGGTTTGGACTGATCGACGTGCCGGATGAAGCAAAAGAAAAGATGAAGAAAGCGTTCAGCAAATCGTCCTGACACGGATGCCGCAGAGGGTGCGGAAAAGAAGCATCACCCAATGTTTGAGTCACTGCGTGAACTCCTGGAGATTATACAAAAAAGCGCCTGCGGAATGAACCACAGGCGGCTGAAATTACATTATAGCTTATTCAAAAAGTCTTCCAGAACACGGTTCCACTTTTCGGGGTACTCATAGAACATCAGGTGACCGCCCATGACGTAGGTGTCGTAACCGGGAAGCTGTGTTTCGACAAAGGGCTTTGCAATGTCCTGCCAGTGTTCAGCAACGAACATCAGGCTGGGCATCGTTGCACCGACATCTTTTGCGATTTCAAGATAGTTGGAGAACACAGCGTCGCAGAACAGTTGACGGCAGATCCAGTATGGTGTGCGGCCGGAAATATCCAGCAGATACTCCAGCTCATCAGGCTCCATCTTATGCTGGATCATGACGCCAGTCGCGTACTCGCTAAAGAACTCACGGCATCCTTCAGAAGAGGTCAGCACCTGCGTGGCAACCTGAGACAGCTCTTCAATCGTGCCCTCAGTCCACCACTTCGGGTCAGGGGAGAGCGGGAGCGGAGACATATCGATAGTCACAACGCCGCGCAGCTTGTCTTTGCCGAACTGCTGCACGTAGCTCCATGTGTCAAGGTTGCCCGTGCTCCAGCCGATCAGGACAATATCTTTGAGACCCAATGCATCAATCAGACCAGCTACATCGCGACCATGAGTCAGGTAGTCGTTGCCATCCACGGTTTTGGCAGAATAGCCTTGGCCGCGAGGATCGATAGCAATGACACGATATTCAGAGGAGAAATACTCCAGTTGGTTCTTGAAAATCTCACCAGAGAAGGTCAGGCCGGGAATGAAGACCAACGGTTTACCTTCGCCTTTTTCCAAGATATGTAACTCCACACCGGGGGCTACAGTGACATACTTGCTTTCAATACGATCTTTTGCCATGAGAAAACCTCCCAACAAAACCTATAAATCGAATTGGCTTGTCTGAATTATATATCTGGAAAAAGAGAAAAGCAATAGCTTGATAGAAACTGCACTGCTGTAATCTACAAAAATTTTCAGTGCATGAATATCAGTAACAGTTACACAATGTTAAAATAGCAATATGTCCACGATGAGCAGGCGCAACACCTGTCTGCCGCAGTATTTTTACTTTATAAGACATCTCTATGGATGACGGTAAGGTTCGATTTTGAACTTTGCCGTTTTTCTTTTTATTTTAAATTATAAATTTTTTCAGAACTGTATTCCAAAACGGCTCTGCGGATTCCTATTAGTGTAGGGGTTTTCAAAATCTTTTGTGAAACGGCTTTCCTCTAGTTTTATGAGTGGAAAATAAACAAAATCTATGTTCTAAAATTAGGTAGTTCAACAAAATTAAAAAAACTGGTTGCCATAAATCCATTTTAGATTGTTATAGGTAGAGGGGAACGTTGGAAAAATGAATTTTCTTTGAACTTTCAAAAGACCCGGTTTAAAAACACCCCTTAAAGTTTGTATAGGGTATAGGAAGTGTTTTCAAAAGTAAGCCAATTCACTACGGTATCACTGATGAAATTCCCCGATTCCTTACAAAGTCATATCGCACCTTGAAAATCGCATGAGCCACCCCAGCAGGATACCTACGGTACTGAATGTGCATTCTGCGCGTCTTACCAGAAAAAACGTCGGAGAGAATCGGGCAGGAACGGGCTGGGACAGAGTGGACGGTAGTTAAGAGCAAGATTCGCCTTTGTATACGAAATCGCTCCTACAGGCGATTTTTCTACGGCGGCATCTTGATGGGGATTGTGCTCCCCATACCCTCACATCGTGCAAAATCACATGATTTTGCCCATTGGTGGCCTGCTGCAGCAGGTCACAGCCGGAGTGCAGATGCACTGCCGGGAAAATCAAATTTTTGATTTTGGAAAGGAGACCCCATGCCACGGACGAAGAAAAAAGTGAAATCTATCGTAAAGACAAAAGTAATCTCCGCACGAGTTACAGAAACAGTACATGAACTTTTATACCGGCAGGCAGAAGATGCCGGGATGACCCTCTCTCAATTTGCAGCGCAGATGCTGATGAAAGGTCGCGTGAATACCTCGTATGTGTTCTATGTCCACCCGGACGAGATCGAAGCTATCACACGGGAGTTTTCCGCCATCGGGAACAACCTGAACCAGATCGCAGCGTTCTTCAACAGCGGCGGTATCCAGTCGCGCGCTATGCTCGAAAACATCAACCATGCGATTTCCTGTATTTTTGAAATGCGGGAGCAGGTCGTAGAAATGGCAGGAAAGAACTATGGCAATCTTAAAGCACATCGCAAGTAAGAGTTCCAGCTATGGTGCTGCACTGGAGTATCTGATTTTCAAGCATGACGAGATTCGGAAAGCTCCGATCCTTGACCAGAACGGAAATCGCATCATGCGGGATGAGTTTTATCTGGACGGTCTGAACTGTGAACCCTATTCCTTCGATGCGGCCTGCCAGCAGCTGAACCGCGAATATCAGAAGAACAAAAATAAGAATGAAATCAAAAGCCATCATTACATCATCAGCTTTGACCCACGGGACAGCACAGAAAATTGCTTGACGGGGAAACGGGCACAGGAGCTTGGGCTGGAATACGCAAAAGCAAATTTTCCGGGGCATCAGGCTTTGGTCTGTACGCACATGGACGGTCATAATGGCAGCGGCAACATTCATGTACATATCGTAATCAACAGCTTGCGAAAATTGGATGTGCCCCAGCAGCCCTTCATGGAGCGACCCATTGACTGCAAGGCAGGGTACAAGCACCATGTGACGAACGAGTATCTAAAGCACCTGCAGAAATCCCTCATGGATTTATGCCAACGCAAATTTCTGCATCAGGTCGATTTACTCTGTCACCATCCAGAACGGGTGTGACCGAAGCGGAGTATTGGGCACAGCGGTGGCTGGATGAGAAAAAGCAGGAAATCGAAGAGAAAGGATTTACGCCAAACCCGACAAAGTTTCAAACGCAGAAACAGCTTATCCGGGATGCCGTTGCCGCTGCTCGTGAGAAAGCAATCTCGTATGAAGATTTTCAAGACATCCTGCAGGATGAATATGACGTTTTCGTCAAAACACAACGTGGACGTTACAGCTATCTGCTGCCGGAACGGAACAAGTTTATATCGGAGCGTTCCTTGGGGGACAGTTGCAAAAGAGAATGTCTGGAAGGATTCTTCATTCAGAACGCAGAGAGAAATCTACGGTACAAGGAAGACCCCATACTGATCTTTACGACCAGAACCAGACTGCGGCTCGTTGTGGACCTGCAGGAGAATGTCAAGGCACAGGAAAATCTGGCCTATGCACTAAAGGTCAAAATCAGTAATCTGCAGAAAATGGCCGAAACGCTGGTATGGGTGCAGGAAAACAACATCAACGACCTGGCAGAACTGAACGATCTGTGTAAGACAGCACAGGCCAATGCGCAGGCTGCGTATGAACGGCTGTCACAGGCAGAGGATGAACTGTACAAAACCAATGAGCAGATTCATTATGCGGGGCAGTACCTTTCTACAAAAGAGGTCCAACAGCAGCTTACGAAAGCAATTCTCAAGAAAAAATTCCGTGCAGAGCATTCCAAGGAATTGGATGCCTATGCAGAATCTGTGAAATATTTCCGGGAAGAGAACGATGGAAAGCTGCCATCGCTGAAATCTTTGAAAAAACGGAAAGAAGAACTGACCAAAGAAATCGCGGAGAGGAAAAAGGCATACGCTCCCTTAAGGGAAGAATCCCGGCGTTTGGAAATTGCATCGGATAATGTGTACAGCATCTTCCGAAAAACCAATGAGATGAAATCCGACCTTGCATGGAAACGCGAGTGGGAGGCCAAAGTCCGCGAAAAGGCAAGGCAGGAGCAGGCTCGACAGGAACAGCGTGAGCGTCAACCAAAACGCAAGAAGCGCAGCTATGATATGAGCCTGTAATCAGCAGGGTCTTCCACCCCGCACCCCGGAACCCTGCCGGATGCGTAAGCCCACAGGGAGCTTCCCCATCCGGTAGGGACATTTGAAAACGATTAGGAGGAAGTTTGAGTAAAGAGTACATCAAAGCACAAACCCCACTACCCGCTTATTTCCCTTATCCGAAATTTCTGCTGCAGATGAGCCTTTCCCATACGGCACGGCTGACCTATGTTCTGCTGCTGGACCGCATGACCCTTTCCCAGAAGAACAGCTGGGTGGATGCACAAGGCCGGGCATATGTGCTCTATCCGCTGGCAAGGTTGGCGGCAGATCTGCAGAGCAGTATTTCCAGTGTCACCCGCGCTCTGCGGGAGCTGGAAGCCGCACGGCTGATCGAACGGCGGTCCAATGGCTTTTCCAAGCCCAATCAGATATTTCTCGGCGTTCCTCAGACTGTGCAGAAATGCGCAATCGGGATGGTCAAAAATGAGCAGCCTGATTGCGCAAAAGTGAGCAATACGATTACGCAAAACTGCACACCTAACCAAATAAATAAGAACGACCTGAGATGGAACAAAATAAATAGAACCAAAGAAGCATATGGGCGGTATCAGAATGTTTTTCTGGAAAATTATTCGGAATTGAAAATCGAAATTGCAGAGTTGGATGTTCTGATTGAAGACCTTTCAGCCTATATGCGGTCTACAGGCAGGAAGTACGCAGACCATGCGGCGACCCTGCGTAGCTGGTCAGCACGGAAGAAAAGACAACAGAAACCGGGAACAGGCATCCCGGACTATACCTACAATGAGGAGGAAAGTTTATGACGGAAACGATTCAAACAGCGATGGATAGGCTTATGACGACCGCTGCAGAACCGCAGGATTACATTGCAGAAGATGGGCTGCTGTACTGCGGCAGCTGCAATACCCCCAAGGAAGCGTTCTTCCCAAACGGAAGAATGCTGTTTGGGCGTGACCGCCATCCGGCTGAATGCCAGTGCCGACAAGAAGCCAGGGAAAAGCAGGAGGAAGAAGAGCGGGCAAGGCTGCATCACGAGAACGTGCGGCGGTTGAAGCTGCAGGGCTTTACCGACTGGGCGATGCAGCACTGGACATTTGAAAACGATCATGGGCAGAACCCACAGATGCATCTGGCGCAGCGGTATGTGGACTATTGGCCGGAAATGCGGGGAAAGAATGTGGGCCTGCTGCTCTGGGGCGGCGTTGGTACAGGCAAAAGTTTCATGGCGGGCTGTATTGCCAATGCCCTGATGGAGCAGGAAGTGGCGGTCTGTATGACGAATTTTGCCCGGATCATGAATGAACTGAACAACGCCTTTGCCGGACGAAATGAAGTTGTGGACAGGCTCTGCGGCTATCCGCTGCTTGTCATTGACGATTTCGGCATGGAGCGCGGTACGGAATATGCGCTGGAGCAGATTTACAACATCATCGACAGCCGTTACCGCAGCAGGAAACCACTGATCGTTACCACGAACCTGACCCTGACGGAGTTGAAGAATCCGCAGGATACCGCTCACGCCCGTATCTATGACCGTCTGCTGGAACTGTGTACCCCGATTGCCTGCACAGGCCCCAGCATGAGAAAGGATATAGGACAGGCAAAATTGAACTTGCTGAAAACACTTCTGGCTTGAATGGGAGGAACGCGATTGCAAGAAAACGGTAGAATGAATTGGCTGGAGCAGATCCACCAGATGAAGAACCGGGACATCCGCACGATTGAGCAGTCTGAACTGCAGGAACTGCAGCAGGATGCAGTGGAACACGGACTGCCGCAGGAGGAAAGGCTGAAAAATCTGCTGGATAAGGTCCGAAATCCTTATTACTATCTGGACAACGGAATTATTGTGAAGCTGAATTTCGCACCGAGAGGGAGCAGCACACTGTCTGAGCGAATTGGAAGGTGTTTTCAATCGGCCAGCTGAAAAGGCAGAGAATATTTCGGCAAGCTGCTGAAAAATCACACAGAAAAGTTTTGCACTTTAATGTGATAAAGCACTGGACAAAGGGTGACAATTCTGGTAAGCTGTTTGTGGGTAAGAAAATAGGAATGTGCCAGCTGAGTAAAGTTTGCTCGGCAGGCTTGTTCTACATAGAAAAATGTGGAGCCTTTCGCTTCTCTGACGAACAGTATTGCCGATTCGTTAAGGAGGTGGAAGGCTTTTGTTATACCCTGATATGAATTTGCAGAAGAGAACACAGCAAAGTACAACCCGATACCGTACAGCCTTGTACTTACGCTTATCTCGTGAGGATGGCGATAAGACAGAGAGCGACAGTATTGCAAACCAGCGCACCCTGCTGGAAGCCTATGCCGCAGACCACCCGGAACTGTGTATTGTGGATGAGTTTGTGGACGATGGTTACTCCGGCTCGAACTTTGAACGGCCTGCGTTCCAAAACCTGTTCAGGGAACTGGAACAAGGGACTATCAACTGCATTCTGGTGAAAGATTTGTCCCGCTTTGGACGGAATTACATTGAAGTGGGACGTTATCTGGAACGCATTTTTCCCGTCATGCGGGTCCGGCTGATTGCAGTGACGGACAACTATGACAGTCAATCTGCGTGGAAGACCAGCGATTCCATCATGGTCCCAATGCGGAACCTGCTCAACGATGCCTACTGCCGGGATATTTCCGTCAAAATCAAGAGCCAGCTTGCGGTCAAGCGGAAACGCGGTGATTTTGTGGGAAGTTTTGCAACCTATGGATACCAGAAAGACCCTGATAATCACACCAAGCTGATTGTAGATGAACTGGCAGCGGAAACGGTGCAGAACATTTTTCGCTGGAAAATCAACGGCGTGAGTAATCAGGGCATCGCAGATCGTTTGAATGCAGAGAAAGTGCCGTCCCCCGCTGCGCGAAAGCTGCAGAGCGGTGCAAAGCTGAGTCTGCATTTCCGCAAGAGCGATGAGCCGCCGTGGTCCGCCAAGGCAGTGGACCGCATCCTGCACAATGAGGTCTATACCGGGAAACTGGTACAGGGAAAGACACGGCGGCTGGATTATCGTTCCAAAAAGAAAATGAATGTGCCGATGCGGGACTGGACAATCGTGGACAATACCCATGAAGCAATCGTTCCAGCAGAACAGTTTGAACTGGTGCAGAGGATTCTGGAAACCGAAACACGCAGGCCGAACGATGCCGAAACGGTGGCCCTGTTTGCAGGCTTTCTCTACTGTGGGGACTGCGGCAGCCGGCTGGTGCGCAGGTCGGCCAGCTATAAAGGAAAGCGGTACATCTATTATCAGTGCTCCGGCAGCAAACAGAACAAAGGCAGTTGCACGAGCCATAATCTGCGGGATGAAAAACTCCATAACATTGTGCGGAATGCGCTCCAGATGCAGATCCAGATCGTGATGGAGGAAGCAGAGTTTGTAGAAAGCATCCGGCAGGCCCAACAGGAACCCTACCGTGTGCGGCGCATCGAACGGCAGATTCGGCAGCTGACTGCAGAAAAGGCCCATACACAGGGCATTAAGGAAAAATTGTATGGGGATTACGCAGAGGAAATCCTCACACGGGAGGATTTCCTGAACTACAACGAACTGTACAGCAAGCGGATAGAAGAGTATGAGCGAAAAATCACCGAACTGGAAGCGGAACAGCAAAATCTACAGACTGCTCCAAACGCTTATCCGTTTCTGGATGTGTACCGTAAGTATCGAAAATTGGAAGAAATCACCCGTCCGATGGTCGTTGAACTGATTGAGAAAATCGAAGTGTATGAGGGCAATCGGGTAGAAATTACGTTCCGATTCCACGATGAAATTGCGGACCTGCTGGAAGAACAGCATCAAAAGCAGATGGGGCAGCGTGAAGTATCAGCTTAAAAGGAGGCTGTGACTTATGGCAAGAGTAAGCAAAAAGGTAAGTGCGGCGCAGCGGGAAGCGGAAAACGCACCGCACCGTATCTGGAAAACCGCAATTTACGCACGACTGTCCGATTTTGATGATGTACTTCGGGATACGGAATCGCTGGAAGTACAGATTTCTTACATCAAAGAGTATATCAACCACCGGGATGATCTGATGCTGCTGGATGTGTTTGCGGACAAGCGGTGCACAGGGATGAACTTTGACCGCCCGGAATTTGAACGGCTGTTGAAAGCACTGCAGGAGCGGAAAGTCAACTGCATTGTGGTAAAGGACTTCTCCCGACTGGGTCGTAATTTCGTGGAAACAGGTCAGTATCTGGAGCAAGTGTTTCCACTGTTTGGCGTAAGATTTATAGCCATCAATGATAATTATGACAGCCTGAACAGACAGAGCCGGGACGGGATGCTGGTGCCGATCAAGAGCATGATCAATGAAATGTACTCGAAAGACCTGTCCAAGAAGATTCAGTCGTGCTTTCGTTCCAAGGAAGCACGAGGAGAAATTTATACGCCTGTTCCGCTCGGTTACAAGAGAAATCAGCAGAATCATTTAATTCTGGACGAGGAAGTCAGCGATGTGGTAGTTCGGATTTTTCTCTGGAAGAAATCCGGCATGAAAGAGCGCGAGATTGCAAAGAAGCTGTCTGCGCAGGGAATCCCAACACCTTTTACACGCCGCTGTCAGCTGGGATACCTGAAAAACACCTTGCGGGTAAAGGACCCAGCATGGCAGACCGTGTTCGTGACAAAGGTGCTGGAAAATCCAATCTACACAGGAACAATGGTCTATAACCGCATCGCCTACGATGAAACGAATCGGAAAATCGGGCAGAATCCACGGGAAAGCTGGCGGATGGTGCCGGACAGCCATCCGGCGATTATCAGCTGGGAATTGTTTGATGAAGTTTCTGCATTACGGGAAGCCGAGCAAGCAGTCAAGGAAGAGCGAAAAAAGTGGTGCAGACAGCGCAGAAAGAACAATCCGAACATTTTCAAAGGCAGAATCTTTTGCAAAAAGTGCGGAGAAAAAATGGTTTGTCATTGGCAAAGTGATGGTACGCTGTATTTTTACTGTGCATCTTGCCATGTTTCCATCTCAGAGAAAGACCTCTGGAACGGCATTAACAAGGAGTTGCACCAGCGGATGGAAGAACACCGTGATTTGCAGAAGCTGGTACGGAAAAGCTCTGGAAAAAGCAAACTCCAATCAAAAGAAATAGCTACAAAACGTGAAATTGAACAGGCGTCAGGCAATATCGTTCGACTGGAATCACAGAAGCGCAGCGGCTACGAGCAGTATGTCCTTGGAAAAATTTCAAAAGAAAAGTTCTTGGAATTGAAGCAGGATGTAGAGAATGAAATTGAGGCATTCAGACAGACAAAAACTGAAAACGAGAAAGAACTGGTCGTTGTTCAAGAAGAATTGCAGCAGAAAAAGCAAAACGCAGGCAACACAGAGGTTCTTTTAACGGCAGATAATCTGCAGCAGTATGTAAAGAAAATTGAAGTGGATCACAAGAAAAATACTTACACGGAATTTGTGTTCTAACGAAAAAGGAGGACAGACAATGAAAGAAAAAATCTATGATGCCCGGACAGGAATGGAATATGTTTTGGTGGGTGATTATTATCTGCCAGCCTTGAAACTGCCACGGACCCGTCCGATTGGCCGCTGGGGGATGCTGCACAAGGCGTACCTGAAACTGCGAAAACCGGCCTATTACCAGAGCTTGCTGCTGAGCGGAAAACTGGATACTATTTTAGCAAATGTGGAAGAGCAGGCAGTGGAACGATATGAGGTTTTGATCGAGCAGCTGAGCCAGCGGGAGGGCGTATCGGAAAAACTGAAAGAAGAAAATCAGATGGAGTGGGTACGCCGTATGAGAAATCTGGAAAATCGTGCAGCAGAAATCGTAAAGGCAGAATTGATCTACACGTTTGAAAGGCGGTGAGCAGCAGATGATCGGAACCTATTACCGGCTTTCTCTTGCGGACGAGGATGTGGGTGCTGATAAGGCTGAGAGCAACAGCATTCAGGGCCAGCGCGGACTGGTAGAGGGGTATATCATGGCCCGCCCCGAACTGGCAACAGAGTCGCGTCAGGAGTACGTGGACGATGGCTACTCCGGCACCTCCACGAGCCGCCCGGCGTTCCAGCGGCTGATTCAGGACGCGCAGGATGGCAAGGTGAAAACGATTATCGTAAAGGACTTTTCCCGGTTCGCCCGTGACTATATTGAAGCAGGCGATTATATGGAGCGCATTTTTCCATTGCTGGGCGTTCGATTCATCTCTGTCAACGATGGGTATGACAGTGGAATGCAGGCCGGGAACGATGTACGCGGACTGGAAGTAGCCATTAAGAACATCATCAACGCATCCTACAGCCGGGATCTTTCTGCCAAAATCGCGGCAGCAGACCATGTGATGCAGAAAAAAGGAATGTATCTCGGAGGATACCGCCCGTTTGGATTCCTGTCGGACCCGAACGACTGTCATAAGTTGATCCTCGACCCGGTAGCCAGTCGATATGTGCGGTTGATTTCTGAACTGGCATTGCAGGGCAACAGAACAGGCACCATCGCAAAAATCCTGAATGAAAAGCAGATCCCGACCCCGGCAGCGTATCATGTGGCGGAAAACCATGTGTACAGTGAGCAGAAAGCATGGGATCTGCAGCGCAGCCATTGGACAAGTGGAACGGTTTACCATGTTCTGAAAAATGAGAAGTATAAGGAAACTTATGTGGGCGCGAAATTCATTATGCCGGTTCCCTGTAAGCATCGGGTGCTACGCGCCCCTTTGGAACAGCAGGTACGTATTGAGGACAGCCATGCCGCCATTGTGACCCCGGAGGAATTTGAACAGGCACAAATGGTCATCATGCTGCAGCATGGAAAACACCAGGCCGGGAACTACACAAAGCACCAGTATCCCTTGAAAGGCAAGGTCTACTGCGGCTACTGCCAGAAACTGATGAAATATCGTGTTCTCAAGAAGCTTGGCCCCTCGTTTAACTGCAGATTCTCAGCCACAGCGGTGGACAATCCCTGCAAGCGAATCCCGATCTCTGAGGAATTGCTGGAAGAGATTGTCCGAAACGCACTGACAGTGCAGATAAAGCAGGCGGAGCATGTACTGGAAATCCTGCACGAACGGGAACGCAAAGCGTTGATTTGCTTTTCCGCACTGGAACGGCAGGAAGAAAAGCTGAGTGCAGAAAAGGCAGAGCTCGTAAAACTTCGTGTTGCACTGTATGAGCAGTATGCCGACGGGAATATGAGTAAGGAAGAGTTCATCCGGCAGAGAGATGCCTACAGAGTGCAGGAAGATGATAAGATGGAGCAGATTCAAAGGCTGCGTACCGAGAAAAATCAAATTTTCCAGCCTGTGAAGAAGGATACGGATAATTTGCAAGCCGTGATGAATACGGTGGGAGAAGCTGGCGATGTGATGCACCTGTCGCAGAATGTGGTGGAAACCTTTATTGACCGCATTGAGGTTTTCAACGATGAGTGCGTGAAAATTCGTTTTACATTTGAAGATGTACTGAAAAGTTACGAAGCAGAGTGAGAAATGATATTTGCGTTTTTGAAAAGTTCATGCTACAATAACTATAGAAGGGAGTGTGGAGGAAATGGTTCTCCAGTACTATGTGGTAGAAAACGAGACCGGGAAACAAATTGAGATTGATATTGAATCGGCAACCAACGAAGACCTGACCTCTACAAAGGAAAAGTGGCAATCTGATTGGACGAGTGAATTTATCCGCGATCCAAAGCTGGAAAAGTATGCGGCGAAAACAGATGCTGGCGAAATTGTAGCATTGGGTGCATATCGAGAAGATGATCACGGAATATCTGTTTTTATTGCTAATATTGAAGCGCATCCTGAGAGTAATCCGACAATTAGCACAGTGCGGAAATACGCAGGCATTGGCCGAATGATGATTGCCTATGGTATTCAATTGTCAATTGATAGTGGGCATGGCGGCATTGTTACCTTTGAAGCAAAAACAGATGAACTGTATGATCACTACATCAAAGATTTTCATGCAGTTCCGATTTTTCAGCCACATTCGGGAGGCCCAAAGCTGCTTATGCTGGCTGATGAAGGCGCACAAGAAATTTTCAGTACCTACTTATCTTAAAGATTGGAGGGTTCAGTATGAAAGATCAAGAACTTGAGCTGCAGGTTGCTCCTATGAGCAATGATACAATGGAATATTTGAATGTTTTATTTGGCGTATGCAAACGCTTTAAAACAGATTATTACCATGCAACACCGAAGCAGCGTGAATTTATTGATGCAGTGGCTACGCACGAGTACCAGCTGATGAAAGCCCATGAGAAAGGACTGAGCCGTGCTTCTGTTCCTCCTTTTATGGGAATGAAGCGGAGTGAACGTAGTAACAATATGCCTGCTTGATAGTAAGAGAATAAGCTAACATAATAACTGCTCGCATAAACCACAGACAGCACCCAAGATGATTCGAGGGTGCGTCTGCGGCTTATGCGGGCCTTTTTATTTTGTGATTTTAGTACGGATGGATGTTAAATTCCAAGGCTGACGAGAGTGGCCTTTAACTCCTTCGCCGTGCGGATAATGATTTCCTGTTCAGTTTCGTTGCAGTCCAATAACAGACGATGCAATTCGGTGTTGGAAGTTGAAACGGAATAGTGAAGACTGTCTATCAACAAATCATCAATGGAAATGCAGAGGGCGTCGGCAATATCGACCAGAGTGGCAACGCTGGGGTGTTCTGTGCCTTTTTCAATTTTGGCCAGAAATTCACGACTGCGATTGATTTTAGAGGCTAAGGCTTCCTGGGTGATATTACCACACTGCATTCTGAAATAACCAATACGTTTTCCCAAAGCAACATAATTGACGGACATAAGTAAATCTTCCTTTCGAATGCCCGCATAAGAGTACTTTTATTATCTGGCCTATGGAAAAACGAATCAAGAAGAACGAAAAGAGCAGCCAACATAGAAGTCAGAATTTTCGTTTTTCACCTCTAGCGGAGATGGCTTCTGAGGCCAAAATGTGACCCAGTAGGTCACATTTTAAGGAACAAGTGACCTGCTGGGTCACAGAAAAATTATCTGACAGGTGTATAATAAAACCATAAAATTGAACAGCACGATAATGTGAGCGAGAACGAAGTGAAAAAGTTACTGACGCTGTACAGCGGGGTTCAGTTAACGGATGTACTTTCATTTGTATAGAGAAAATGATGAAAATGTGGCTCAGAATTTGGCGGGGCCACCCCTAGCGGTCGTGTGTTCTGAGGCAATTTTGTGAAGTGTTACATCACAATTTGCTGCACATGTGAAGTGCCACTTCACAGAAAAAATCATCTGATAAGAGTATAATAAAAGCATGAAATCAAGCTGCGAAAATAAAGTGGGGAAAACGAAATGGAACGGCTGCTGACACTGTATAGCGAAGTTCAGTCAACGGATGTACGGTGGCTGTGGTATCCCTTTATTGCAATCGGGAAAATCACACTTCTGCAGGGTGATCCCGGCGATGGAAAATCTACCATGATGATGAATCTGATTGCGGAACTTTCAACAGGAGGTAAGACCCCGGACGGATGCAAAATTGGTACGCCGCAAAAAGTGATTTATCAGTGCTCAGAGGATGGCGTTTCAGACACGATTAAGCCCCGCTTGGAACGCTGCGGAGCAGACTGCAGGAAGATTGCTTTCATCAACGAAGAAGTTTATAACGGCCTTACATTGGACGATGAGCGCATCCGTCAGGCAATCATTGAATTTCGGCCTCGATTGGTGGTGATCGATCCGATTCAGGCTTATCTTGGCAGCGATTCGGATTTGCAAATTGCAGGCAGAGCGCGGAAACTCATGCGCCGCCTTGGAATGTGGGCTGCTGGTTACGACTGCGCTATCGTTCTGATTGGACACCTCAACAAAAAAGAAGGCTCCAAAGGGCTGTACCGCAGCCTTGGCAGTATTGATGTTGTGGCAGCAGCACGAAGCGTCCTGCAGGTGGAGCGAGATACCGAGAATCCTGATATAAGAATCGTACATCAAATCAAAAACAGTCTTGCGCCTACGGCAGAAGACATCCGCTTTTCCATTTCTGCCGACAAGGGCTTTCGATGGCTGGAATGCAGGCCACAGCTTTTTGAAAAACAACAGCCGGACGTCGAACCTAAATTTGATACAGAGCAACAGAAAGCTGCCTACTGGATCAAGCATTTCCTTGAAAAAGGCGATATGAGTGCAAATGAAATTTATTGCCGTCTGGACAATGAGGGGGTCAGCAAACGAGTGGCGCGGATGGTAAAAACAGAAATGGGAATTCACTGCTACCAGAAAAAGCGAAAATGGTATTGGAGTGTTCAGCCGGAAGAAGGTGTTATGAATGGACCGCAAGTATAAAGTAGGCGGCTATGTGAAACTTGCAAAACTGTGGGAACGCTCTAAGGATGCAGCAGTAGCCTATCACAGTTCCTACTATGCTGAAAAGTTTAGGGATGATGCGGATAAAAGGCTGGTTGGTGTCTATATTGACATCACAGGGAATAAGGAAATTTATAAACGCCCGGAAATGGTGCATCTGCTCAAAGATTGCAAAAAGGGTGCCGTCAATCTGATTTTTTCACAGACAAGGGCCTACCTTGCAGCGAATACCTGTGATTTCTGTTTTCTGCTGAAATATCTGTTTGATTTGCCGATGCGGGTGGACATTGTTACAGATGATGACGACCAGAGAATTGACACGATTCTTGATGTTGAGAATCAGCGTCAGAACTTGAAAGAATTGGCCGAAAAATACACATCAATCCGAAGGAAAGATTATCTTGAGTGGAGAATTCGACTGGAAGATGAAATGACAAAGGCTGAAGAAAAATGAACGTAGAACATATCCCAGCAGAAGATGTGGACATGCTGCCGTGTGGAGCAGACTGGCAGAGTAGGCATTTGGAGTCCGAAAAGAGAAAAGCTGAAATTCGGGACAGAATCCATAAGCAGGCAGAACAGGGCCAGAAAACAGCAAAAGACTACTTTCGTCCGGCGAAACCGACACCGTCGATTTACGACAGTGACCTGAAGCGTGTAGCGGTTTATGCCCGTGTCAGCACCTCTAGCGAAGAACAGATTTCTTCCATTGAAAACCAGACTCTATATTACACCAAAAAGATTGCAGAAACGGAAAACTGGAATTTGCAGGACATTTACAGCGATGAAGGAAAATCCGGCACATCGCTGCGGAAACGTGATGCGTTTAAACGCATGATGCGAGATGCCAAAGACCAGAAGATGGATTTGATTATCTGTGCCAGCATTTCACGTTTTGCTCGGAATTTTTCAGATTGCATGACGCAGATCGCGGCCCTGAAAACCATGCACCCGGCACATCCCATTGGCGTGTACTTTGAAACGGAAAACATCTACACGCTGAATCCAAGCAGTCAATACAGTCTTGACATTCAGGCTCTTTTGGCAGACTGGGAATCGGGCAACAAGAGCCGCCGGATGATCCTTTCGTATGATCAGCGCATTATGACAGGTCAGTACCCGGTGGCTGACCTGATGGGGTATCGGCATACCAAAGATGGACAGTTGGTAATTGAGCCGGAAGAAGCAAAGACGGTGCGGTTTATCTTTCTGGCATTTATTCAAGGGTATAACTACGATCAGATTGCAATGATCCTGACGCAGAAAAAGCGCAGCACCCTGCGCGGCAGGCAGGAGTGGAACGGTGTGATGGTGGCAAACATCATGAAGAATGAACGCCGTTGGGGTGATCTGGAAGCCCGGAAGAGCATCGTGGTGGACTACAAGCTGGGCAAGGTTACAAAGAATAATGGGAATCGCTGCTCTGCCTATGTCCCGGAGCATCACGAAGCGATTGTTTCGCCGGAGATTGCACGGGCTGCACATCTTGTGGCATCCAGCAGCAAAAAGTGCGGTGTGCAGGATATTGTGGTAATCCGGCAGGGAGCATTGAAAGGCTTTGTGGGTATCCATCCGAACTGGAACGGTATCAATGCCGAAAGCATCCGTAGCCTTTGCCTGAGCACCTATCTGCCGGAAGAGGTGGCGAAACTGAACAAGATGGCAGAAATGCGGTCTGGAAAGAAGTTGGATATGGCATTGCCATCTGATTATTTGACGGTATCTGGCATATGTTTTATCAATCAAAGCAGCCCGGTCATGACAATCTCAAAAAATGGAATCCGTTTCAGCAAGGCATGCCACACCCGGCTGGACAACTACGAATATGTGGAACTGCTCTATCATCCGATTCTGCAGGTCGTGATTTTGCGAAAGAGCGATCAGGGCTCTTCAACGGCGATGCACTGGCAAGATGACAATGACGTTCATAGTGCCTTTTCAGCCAGAGCGTTTTCTGGCCTAATTCTTCAAACGTTGAACTGGAAAATGAATTGCCGTTACCAGTGCCGTGGTATCTGCCGGGGTCAGGGAAATGCAAAATTTCTGATTTTTGAATTAGATGAGTCCCGGATTTTGACTGGGAAAAATCAGTATGAACAAGAAAATTGTTCGATGAATCTGAAATGCCGGTTATATCGGAGTAAATGGGTTCAGAGCATTACAGTTAGTGATGTGATGGAATCTGGCCAAGTCGTAGAAAATCCCATGATTGGTGCAATTCCAAGCAGAAATGAAGTTCAACGTGAACTGGATGATCTTTTGATGTCGATGTAGGAGGAACTTATAGAATGGAAGAAAAAAGCAGGGCGCAGGAACTGAGCGTTCGGGAAATCTCCTTGATTCGTGAACTTGCACAGATACGGAAAGAACATAAAAGAGAACTGGAGTACGAAAAGTTCGATGGCTATGAACTTCCGCCGCGCACCCAGTTTTCCATGCTGAATAAACCTGCAGTGAGCATAAAATATGGTGTTATGAAATTTAATATGGCGTGCATTCGGCTTTTTGAAGGAATCAAGTATGTCCTTCCGATTTTGCACCCCAATAAGAAGCGGCTTGCGTTGATTATGTGCCCGGAAGAGGACAGCGCGTCTGTTGAATGGGCACGACAGAACGACGAAAATTGGGTGAATAAGGATATTACATCATTGGAATTTGTGGAAAATATCTTCAGGCTCATGAACTGGAATCGGGAATGCCGTTATAAAGTGCTTGGACGGGTGGCTAATTCAGATCAGGGTCTTTGTATGTTGTTTGATTTGGAAGAAGCAATCATGTTCACCCCGAAGCCACAGGAATATACGGATCCGCTTACTGGTGAAATGAAGAAAAAGCAGATGAAATTCTTCCCGGATGCCTATAAGAACCGTATCGGAAAATCTTATAATGACTATATTGCAGACCATCAGATGAACATGTTTGAAGACTTCATTGGGTATCAGGGCTCTGCGGTATTGGATGAGCCTGTGCAGGAAGAGAATACAGCGCCGAAGCCACCAATGAGACAGAAAAGCGAACCACCGGAAAATACAGTGCTACCCCATTTGCCGGAACAATCTGTGAATATGCAGCAATCGAGTTATGAGTCTGACGGGAGAGGAATGCCGACATGAATTCTGGACGAGTTATGCACCTGCGAGTGACAATTCCGGCGGAAAGCCGGAGAATGAATGTTGGGAAAGATGTTATCCGTATTCTTGGAAGTCCGGCCTATATCTGCGTTTTGCAGAGGAAAGATCGGAAGTCTATTGCAATCACGCCGTGTGCTGCGGAGCATCCCATGTCCTTTAAGGTCCCGGACAGGCTGCTGACCGATGGGCAGTGTCGGATGATGATTAACGGAATACAGTTCATTCAGGTGTTGCTGGAAGCAAATGGTCTGGCGGCAGGAAAAGACCATCAGTTTAAAGGACGGTATGATGCCGAGAAAAATGCAGTTATCATTTCGCTTGAAAAAGATGAACAAAGTGCCCTCTCGCCTCAAAAGTGTACAACTTGACATCACGTCCACTTGGTCGTATAATACGTCCAAATGGACGTGATGAAGGGAACCAATATTATGAGTGGTGGAATTTTAGATAGTTTTCAAACGATAATTCCAACAGCAGCGGCTGTCTTATCGGAAAGACGACAAATGTTAAGGATGACGCAACAAGAGGTTGCTGATCGAGCCAATATAACTTTACGTCAATATCAAAGGCTGGAATCTGGGGAAAGAAATATTTTGACTTCCTCTTTTGGCTTGGCCTGTCGGGTAGTTGAAGCTCTTGATATGGATGTTTCTAAATTCTATCATGGTGACTATTACCTTGAAGAATTGAAAACTATTGAAGGCAAATGATTTGGTGACAGGGGAAAACATCAATTTAAATGACGGCATGATGCCGAAAAAAGAGCAATATAAAAAGAATTATCCCGTGGAAACAGGGAAGATAATGCGTGAAAAGTATGAAAATGGATTGATTCGGAATGAACATGAATTTAAGGAGGTGCTGAATAATGTGCTATTTAGTAGCAAAAGATCGTAATGCACATGGTTGTTTTGCTCTAAAAACGACGCATGGGAAGCATCTGGTGGAATTAAAAAGAGAATTGAACAAAGAGGTTGGATATAAGGGAGTACAGCTTGTAACAATCAGCAGGCCAACAGCGTATGGTGAGTATGCGCCTTACCACTTTGTGGATACAGAACAGGAATTTCAGACTCTTGTGAAGGGCCTTCGTCCATAAAAATGCTGTACGTGGAAGCAGTGTATTTCAGTTCAGGCGATTGGTGTGTGCTGGAATAATACCATCTGTAGTCAGGTTAAGCCCCCGAATTATGAATAAGAAGATAAGCCCTACAAGGCTCAAATTGGTGTAAGAACCGATTGAAAGCCTTGTAGGGCTTTTTTTTTTACAAAAATTTTTGTTCCTTACTTGACAACCGCATAGGGTCAACCAAGAAAACCTACGATAACTAAAGGGTTTTGACGGCTTGAGTTGTCCTTCAAATGTTTTATTTGTTGAAAAACTGCAAGAAGCGGAAAATCCTTGGGGTTATATGTAGGAGGCTTTTGGAAGCTCTGTTTTGACCCACAAAAAGGAGCAGCAAATAAAGATTGAAGGAGAGTTCAAGCCTACGGTGGATTGCCTTTGTGCGACCCGCCGTGGGTTTGTTTGCTTTTGTCCATAAGAAAATAGATTTAAAAAAGATGTTTATGCAGAAGGTCCTGCCTTTTTCTGTTGGATACCAAAACTTTTTGGCAAGCGTGTAATCTGCACTATCCACGGTTTGGACTGGGATCGCGAGAAGTGGCGCGGAAGCGTTGCATCCAAGTTCATTCGTGGCGGCGAAAAGAATGCTGTGAAATATGCGGACGAGATCATTGTTCTAAGCAAAGACGTGCAGAAGTATTTCTTGGAGACCTACGGAAGGGAGACACATTTTATCCCTAATGGTGTCAATCGGCCAGAGGTTCGGGAAGCAAAGCTGATCACGGATCATTTTGGATTTGAGAAAGATTCCTACATATTGTTCCTCGGTCGTCTGGTGCCGGAGAAGGGCATTCGATATCTGGTTGAGCCTGAAAATGTACAACGACCGGGCAGTGAGGTTGTTGAGAAAGGAATGCTGACATGAGTTCTGGACGAATTATGAATCTGATGGTGACGATTCCGGCAGAAAGCCGAAGAATGAATGTGGGAAAGGATGTTATTCGTGTCCTTGGGAGTCCGACCTATATTTGTGTTTTGCAGAGGAAAGATCGGAAGTCTATTGCGATTACTCCGTGCACCGCTGAACATCCCATGTCATTTAAGGTTCCAGACAGGCTGTTGACCGATGGGCAGTGCCGGATGATGATTAACGGAATACAGTTCATTCAGGCGCTACTGGAGGCAAATGGACTAGCCGCAGGAAAGGATCATCAGTTTAAAGGAAGATATGAAGCTGAGAAAAACGCAGTTATCATTTCACTTGAAAACGATGAACGGGAATGTTAGTCAAGGCGGGAAGGATCTTGAATATAGGTGTTGCTCTATTGAAATATTATGCTGAATTGAATTTAAACCAGAGTGGGCAATATGGACAAATCTATGCTGAAAAGTTTACATCTGTCAGCTTGATATGCAAAGTGTTTTATGGTAAGATGAAAGCACAATAGGGGAAGTATACTCTCCTCTTGAATCTGCTGTAAGGAAGTGAATGCCGATGGAAAATCAGCTTGCTCATGCGATAACGCAGACGGAATATGATTCGAGTTATGATAAGGCTGCCAAGAAGCTGCTTGCCAACAAACAGATTCTGGCACAGATTATGAAGAACTGTGTGAATGAGTACAGTGCCTGTTCCGTAGACGAAATTGCAGAGAAGTATATCGAAGGAACGCCGGAAGTGGGCACGGTTGGCGTTCATGTTGATGATACAAACAGACCCCAAAAAACTTCTGACGTAATTGTCGGAAGCAATAATGAGGATTCTACGTTGACGGAAGGAACCGTCAATTATGATGTCCGGTTCGATGCAATTGCACCGGCGTTAGAAGGTTCTACTGCACGGAAAGATGTGATACGTCTTATTATCAATGTGGAAGCGCAGACGGCTTTTAATCCGGGATACCCGTTGACAAAGCGAGCAATCTATTATTGCAGCAGGATGATCTCCGCACAGCATGGTCCGATATTCACGAACTCGGAGTATGGGAAAATCCGAAAAGTGTACTCTATCTGGGTTTGTACACACCCAACCAAGGAGTTCCAAAACACTCTGATTCGTTATTCTATCCGACCAGAGCAGTTGATTGGAAACGCTGTTGAAAAATCGGAAAACTACGATTTAATGAGTGTTGTAACGATTTGTCTGGGAGAACCGGGTACGGAAAACTATACAGGTATTGTGAAATTTATGGATGTGTTGCTCTCTTCTTCCAGAGCAGCTACTGAGAAAAAGAAAATTCTTGAAGAAGAATTTGGCGTTGCAATGAACGAAGAACTGGAAAGGGAGGTGCTTGTTATGTGCAACCTTAGTCAGGGCGTAAAGGCCGAAGGCAGAGAAGAAGGCATCAACATTGGTGAGATGCGGATGCTGGTTAAACAGGTAAGAAAAGGCCGTGTGACGATTGAAGAAGCAGCGGAAGATGCTGGAATGACAGTAGAGGAATTTAAGAAAGTGATGGAAAATACCCCGCTGCAGGCGGTCTAAGATAAAAAGCATATAGAGTAAACTGTAAAGCCCTACAAGGCTCAGATCGGTTCGATATTGACTGAAAACCTTGTAGGGCTTATTTTTTTTTGCTTTTTTCAAATTTATTTGTGAAAAATGTTGTCCAAGACTTGACATCGGCCGGCATTGATTGGCAGCGCGAGAAATGGCAATCAGGACTTGGTTCTAAGTTTATCCACCAAGGCGAAAAAAATGCTGCGAAATATGCGGACGAGGTCATTGTTCTGAGCAAAGGAGTGCAGGACTATTTTAAGGAAACTTATGGAAGAGAAACACACTTTATCCCTAATGGCGTGAATAGGCCGCAGATTCGGGAAGCAAAGCTGATCACAGATCATTTTGGACTGGAAAAAGATTCCTACATATTGTTCCTCGGGCGTCTGGTGCCGGAGAAGGGGATTCGATATCTGGTTGAGGCATTCAAGAATGTTAAGACAGAAAAAAACTGGTCATTGCAGGTGGCTCCAGCGATACGGATTCCTTTATGGAGGAATTGAAAGAACTGGCGAAGGGTGACGATCGGATTCTATTTACCGGGTTTGTGCAGGGAGCAATGTTGGATGAACTATACAGCAATGCTTACATTTACACGCTGCCGTCTGATCTGGAAGGAATGCCATTAAGTCTACTGGAGGCAATGAGCTACGGCAATTGCTGTCTGGTTTCCGATATTCCGGAATGCGCAGAGGTTGTGGAAGATAAGGCATTGATTTTCAAAAAGTCAGATGTAGAGGACTTGCGAGAAAAACTGCAAGAGGCTTGTGACCATCCTGAAATGGTTATGAAAATGAAGAATCAGGCAGCTGACTTTATCTGCGAGAAATATAACTGGGATGAAGTTGTAAAGAAAACGATGAAACTGTACAGGAGATAATAATAGATGAGAGTATTGATAATAAATAATATCCTCTAACCGAACGCAGGTAGTGAGATGTACATAGTGAAAATGTCGGGGAAATGCTGATGGAAACATGAGCAAGGAAGAATTCATCAGGCAGAGAGATTCCTATAGAGCACAGGAAGATGAACGGATGGAGCAGATTCAACGACTTCGTACCGAGAAAGATCAAGCTTTCCAGCCTGTGAAGAAGGATACGGATAATTTGCAAGCCGTGATGGATACTGTGGGAGGAGCAGGCGATGTGATCTGGCCTATGAAAAAACGAATCAAGAAGAACGAAAAGAGCAGCCAACATAGAAGTCAGAATTTTCTTTTTTCCCCTTTAGCAGAGATGGCTTCTGAGGCCAAAATGTGACCCAGTAGGTCACATTTCAAGGAACAAGTGACCTGCTGGGTCACAGAAAAATTATCTGATATCCATGAATATGTGGGGGGGTGACTCCGGATTTTCTGGATGTATTGGAGGAAGGCTTCAAAGAATTCTTTGAAAAAGAAGTGTCGAATAATCCTCTGAAAGCAGAATATTTTCAGGAAGTATAAGGCGAGCGGCTATGCTGGTGTGGAAGCAATTTTTGAGCGGGATCAGCGGAACCAGAAGTTCATATGGGGAATGTATGACCGCATTTGCGGAATATTCTGCCGGAAAACACGGTAAAGCTGCGGCTTTCGGTCAAAATACACACATTTCCGTGCATCAGCGGCAAATGTTTGTTAAACTATTATCTATCTTGCTACCTTGCAATGTGCACGGTTTTTGTTTATAATAGTAGAGTAACGGGGCAAGATCCCCCGAATGCGAGCGAAACTCTAGTTCAGAAATTAAAACTTGAGAGGAGTTTATTACCATGGGTTTAGGTAAGAAGACAATCGACGATCAGAACTACTGCGGCAAGAAGGTGCTTGTCCGTTGCGATTTCAACGTCCCGATGAAGGACGGCGTGATCACCAACGAGAACCGCATCAACGCAGCTCTGCCCACCATCCAGAAGCTGGTCAACGATGGCGCAAAGGTCATCCTGTGCAGCCATCTGGGCAAGCCCAAGAACGGCCCCGAGGCAAAGTTCAGCCTGGCACCCGTTGCTGTGGCTCTGAGCGCAAAGCTGGGCAAGACCGTTGTGTTTGCTGACGACGACAACGTTGTGGGCGAGAACGCAAAGGCTGCTGTTGCTGCCATGAACAACGGCGATGTCGTTCTGCTGCAGAACACCCGTTTCCGCAAGGAAGAGACCAAGAACATGCCTGAGTTCAGCGAAGAGCTGGCTTCTCTGGCTGATGCATATGTTGACGATGCATTCGGCAGCTGCCACCGTGCACACTGCTCCACTGCAGGTGTCACCGACTTCATCAAGGATACCGCTGTTGGTTACCTGATGGAGAAGGAAATCAAGTATCTGGGCAACGCTGTGAACGATCCCGTTCGTCCCTTCACCGCTATTCTGGGCGGCGCAAAGGTCGCAGACAAGCTGAATGTTATCTCCAACCTGCTGGAGAAGGTCGATACCCTGATCATCGGCGGCGGCATGGCTTACACCTTCGTCAAGGCTCAGGGCTACGAGGTCGGCAAGAGCCTGTGCGATGATTCCAAGCTGGATTACTGCAAGGAGATGATGGCCAAGGCTCAGGAGAAGGGCGTGAAGCTGCTGCTGCCTGTTGATGCTGTCTGCATCAAGGACTTCCCCGATCCCATCGACGCTCCGGTTGAGACCACTGTTGTTCCCGTCACCGCGATCCCGGCTGACATGGAAGGCTGCGACATCGGCCCCGAGACCATGAAGCTGTTTGCCGATGCTGTCAAGGCATCCAAGACCGTTGTGTGGAACGGCCCCATGGGCGTGTTCGAGAACCCCACTCTGGCAGCTGGCACTCTGGCAGTTGCTAAGGCTATGGCTGAGAGCGACGCTACCACCGTGATCGGCGGCGGCGACAGCGCAGCAGCTGTGCAGCAGATGGGTCTGGGCGACAAGATGACCCACATCTCCACCGGCGGCGGCGCTTCTCTGGAGTATCTGGAGGGCAAGGAGCTGCCCGGCATCGCAGTTATTCAGAACGCATAATCTGATCCCGGCATCATAATGGGTGCGGCGGCTTTAGCGCCGCCGCATCTTTTTGTTTGTGCAGAGCTTTCTGCACGATAGAAGGTAAATAAAGGAGATAGAGTATCATGGATAAGGCAAAGCGTAAGGCTATCATTGCAGGCAACTGGAAGATGAACAAGACTGCCTCCGAGGCTGCTGTTCTGGTGGACGAGCTGGTCCCCGCTGTTCAGGACGCAGGCTGCGAGGTGGTTATCTGCACCCCGTATACCGATCTGGTCACCGCTGTGGAAAAGACCAAGGGCACCAACATCCATGTGGGTGCTGAGAATGTTCACTTCGAGAAGTCCGGCGCTTTTACCGGCGAGATCAGCGCTGACATGCTGGTAGATCTGGGCGTGGAGTACGTCATTGTGGGCCACTCTGAGCGCCGCCAGTACTTCGCCGAGACCGACCAGACCGTGAACAAGCGCGCTCTGGCTGCTCTGAACGCCGGTCTGAAGGTCATCATCTGCGTGGGCGAGAGCCTGCAGCAGCGCGAAGAGGGCGTGACCGAAGAGCTGGTGCGTATGCAGACCAAGATCGCTCTGCGTGATGTGACCGCTGAGCAGATGGCAAATGTCGTGATCGCTTACGAGCCCATCTGGGCCATCGGTACCGGCAAGACCGCTACCGCCGATCAGGCTGAGGAAGTCTGCGGCCAGATCCGCAAGGTCATCGGCGAGGTGTACGGTGAGGCTGTGGCTGAGGCTACCACTGTCCAGTACGGCGGCAGCATGAACGCCAAGAACTGCGAAGAGCTGCTGAGCAAGAAGGACGTGGACGGCGGCCTGATCGGCGGCGCATCCCTGAAGGCTCCTGACTTTGCAGTGATCGTCAACGCAGCCACCAAGGGCTGATCGACGGTTTAAATCAGCTGTTTCAGCGCCCGGCTGCGCCGCATTTCCAGCGCTGTGCCGGGCGCTGATTTGTTAAATTCAAAGGAGATTCAATTTTATGGCAAAGAAACCTGTTCTTCTGTGCATCATGGATGGCTTCGGCTGGGTGCCGGAGGAGACCTTCGGCAACGCCGTGGTCGCTGCAAAGAAACCCCACCTCGATGCTCTGATGGCAAAATATCCCATGACCACCATCAACGCTTCCGGCATGGCCGTCGGTCTGCCCGAGGGCCAGATGGGCAACTCTGAGGTTGGCCACACCAACATGGGCGCTGGCCGCATCGTGTACCAGCAGCTCACCCTCATTACCAAGTCCATCAAGGACGGCGAGATGCTCCAGAACCCGGTTCTGGTTAAGAACATGAAGGCTGCCATCGATGCCGGCAAGGCCATCCATCTGATGGGTCTGGTGGGCACCGGCGGTGTGCACAGCCACGCAGACCACTGGTTCGGCGTGCTGGAAATGGCAAAACATCTGGGCGCAAAGAACGTTTACCTGCACTGCATCACCGATGGCCGCGATACCGACCCGCACTCCGGCAAGGGCTTCCTGGCCGACCTGCAGGCCAAGCTGGACGAGCTGGGCATCGGCAAGATCGCCAGCGTCTCCGGCCGTTACTACGCCATGGATCGCGATAACAACTGGGATCGTGAAGAGAAGGCATATGCTGCCTTTGTCTACGGCGAGGGCAATCATGCCGCCAACGCTGCCGAGGCCATCGAGGCATCCTATGCAGCAGACAAGACCGACGAGTTCGTTCTGCCCTGCGTCACCTGTGAGGGTGGCCGCGTGCAGGATGGCGACACCGTCATCTTCATGAACTTCCGCCCCGACCGTGCCCGCCAGATGACCCGCATCTTCTGCGACGATGCGTTCACCGGCTTTGAGCGCCGCGGCGGCCGCAAGCAGGTGAACTATGTCTGCATGGCCGAATACGATGCCACCATGCCCAACTGCGAGGTCGCCTATCCGCCTGTGGAGCTGAAGAACGTTCTGGGCCAGTACCTGTCCGAGAATGGCAAGACTCAGCTGCGCATTGCCGAGACCGAGAAGTACGCTCATGTCACCTTCTTCTTCAACGGCGGCGTGGAGGCTCCCTACGAGGGCGAGGACCGCTGCGTGATCCCCAGCCCGAAGGTCGCTACCTATGACCTGAAGCCCGAGATGAGCGCCCCCGAGGTTGCTGCCGAGTGCGTCAAGCGCATCGAGAGCGGCAAGTACGATGTGGTGATCCTGAACTTCGCAAACTGCGATATGGTGGGCCACACCGGCGTGTTCGATGCTGCGGTCAAGGCCGTTGAGGCTGTGGATACCGCTGTGGATCAGGTGGTCACTGCTGTGCTGAATGCAGGCGGCTGCGCCTTCATCACTGCCGACCACGGCAACGCCGAGAAGATGATGAACCCGGACGGCACCCCCTTCACCGCACACACCACCAACGTGGTGCCTTTTGTGGCTGTTGGCTGCGGCGATGTGAAGCTGCGTGAGGGCGGCTGCCTTGCCGATATCGCTCCCACCATGCTGCCGTATATCGGTCTGCCCGTGCCTGCTGAAATGACCGGCAAGAGCATCATTGTGGAGTAATTGACCGTTAAAATGGCCGACGCGTTCGCTTTGGCTATGAATAGCGGAATTGTTATTCTTATATTTACAGCTCTGGAAAATCTGCGGATTTTCCAGAGCTGTTTTTTCACGCGAAAAGCCGATAAGATAAATTGCGTTTTTGGGTTTCGACCCCATTCTAAATCAAAAACTTTTCTTTTTTCCCCATCCGTGCTACAATAAAAATGAATTTTTGATTGTAGGAGAAGCGGATGGAAACAACGCATAAACAAATCGTTCTGGGCATCCTTGCCCATGTGGACTCCGGCAAGACCACCCTTTCGGAAGCCATGCTCTACCGCTCCGGCGTGATCCGCAAGCTGGGCCGCGTGGATCACAAGGATGCCTTTCTGGATACCGACACGCTTGAAAAAGCGCGCGGCATCACCATCTTTTCCAAGCAGGCCCTGTTGACGGCGGGCAATACGGATATCACATTGCTGGATACCCCCGGACATGTGGATTTTTCCACCGAGACAGAGCGCACCCTGCAGGTGCTGGACTATGCTGTGCTGGTGGTAAGCGGCACCGACGGCGTGCAGAGCCACACAGAGACGCTCTGGCGGCTGCTGCGGCGCTACCATGTGCCCACCTTTGTGTTCGTGAACAAGATGGACCTGCCCGGCAAGAGCAGGGAAGAGCTGCTCGCCCAGCTGAACCACCGTCTGGGCGAGGGCTTTGTGGCCTTTGATGTGCCGCAGGCCGACCGGGACGAAGCACTGGCCCTGTGTGACGAAAACCTGATGGATCGGATGCTGGATGCCGGGCAGTTGACCGATGCGGACCTCATCCCGGCCGTTGCACGCCGGCATGTGTTCCCGTGCTGGTTCGGTTCGGCGCTGCGGCGTACCGAAAACGATGCACTGGAAAGCGTGGACGCTCTGCTGGACGGCATCGACCGCTATACCCGTCCGGCTCCCGCGCTGGATGCCTTTGGCGCCAAGGTGTTTAAGGTGTCGCAGGATGAGCAGGGCACGCGCCTGACATGGCTGCGCGTGACTGGCGGCGAACTGAAGGTAAAGGCCCAGCTCTCCGGCGAAGCAGATGGTGAGCCGTGGGAGGAAAAGGCAAACCAGCTGCGGCTGTACTCCGGCGTAAAGTATACGCTGGCGGAAGCCATCGGCCCGGGGCAGGTGTGCGCCGTCACCGGCCTGACTAAGGCGCGCCCGGGCGAGGGCCTTGGCGCGGAACGCGACAGCGATGTGCCGGTTCTGGAACCGGTGCTGAGCTATCAGGTGCTGCTGCCGGAGGGGGCTGATGTGCACGCGGCACTGGGCAAACTGCACCGGCTGGAAGAAGAGGAGCCGCAGCTCCATGTGGTATGGAACGAGACTTTGGGCGAGATCCATGTGCAGCTCATGGGTGAGGTGCAGCTGGAAGTGCTGCGCAGTTTGCTGGCAGAGCGCTTTGGCCTGAACGTGGAGTTCGGCCCCGGCGGCATTCTGTACAAGGAGACCATCACGGAGCCTATGGAGGGCGTGGGCCACTACGAGCCGCTGCGCCATTATGCGGAGGTGCATGTCAAGCTGGAGCCCCTGCCCCGCGGCAGCGGGATGCAGTTTGCTGCCGACTGCCGGGAAGAAGTGCTGGACAAGAACTGGCAGCGCCTTGTGTTGACCCATCTGGAAGAAAAGCAGCACCTTGGCGTGCTGACCGGTGCGCCGCTGACGGACGTGAAGATCACCCTCATTGCAGGCCGCGCCCATCTTAAACACACGGAGGGCGGAGATTTTCGGCAGGCCACCTATCGCGCGGTGCGGCAGGGTCTGATGCTGGCCAAAAGCCAGCTGCTGGAGCCATGGTATGCCTTTCGGCTGGAAGTGCCGGTGGAGAACCTTGGCCGTGCCATGACCGATATCCAGCGCATGGAGGGCAGCTTTGACCCGCCAGAAAGCGGGGAAGAGGCTGCTGTGCTCACCGGTTTTGCACCGGTGGCCACCATGCGCAGCTACCCCATGGAGGTGGTGGGCTATACCCGGGGCCGGGGACACCTGACCCTGACGCTGGACGGCTACCGGCCCTGCCACAATGCGGCGGAGATCATTAAAGCCGTGGGCTACGTGCCGGAGCACGACCTTGACAACCCGGCAGATTCGGTGTTCTGTGCCCATGGCGCGGGCTTTGTGGTGCCTTGGAATCAGGTGCGCAGCCACATGCATGTGGACAGCGGCTGGGGAAAAAGCAAAAGCCCGGAGCAGGAGACGCAGGCCGTGCCCCAGCGCCGGACAGCGGCTTACCGCGCAACACTGGAAGAGGATGCCGAGCTGCTCAAAATCTTCGAGCGCACCTATGGCCCCATCAAACGGGACCCGCTGGCGGCATTCCGCCCGGTGCAAAAGCGGGAACGCCCGGATTTTGATGCCCAGCAGTGGGAAATCCTGCCCGAATATCTGCTGGTGGACGGCTACAATATCATCTTTGCGTGGGATGAGCTGAACGCCCTTGCAAAGGACAGTCTGGAAGCGGCCCGCCACAAGCTGATGGATATTCTGTGCAACTATCAGGGCTACCAGAAGTGCAATCTTATTCTTGTATTCGATGCCTATCGTGTGCCGGGCAGCCCCGGCAGCATTGAGCAGTACCATAATATCCATGTGGTCTACACCAAGGAAGCCGAAACCGCCGACATGTTCATCGAGCACGTTACTCATGAGATCGGCAAGGGGCGGCGGGTGCGTGTGGCTACTTCCGACGGCATGGAGCAGATCATCATTCTGGGCCACGGCGCGCTGCGTGTCTCCGCCCGCATGTTCCATGAGGAAGTGCAGAACGTGGAAAAGCAGATCCGCAAACTGGTGCAGGGGGAAGCATAAAATGTCAACCGAGATCACATCCGAATTTGTCTGGCACAACATCCCGCCGCGCCCGCGCGACAGCCACAAGGGCAGCTTTGGCACCGTGTTGGCTGTGGCAGGCAGCGCATATTACCGAGGTGCGGCCCTGCTGGCTACCGAGGGTGCGCTGCGCACCGGTGCGGGCATTGTAACGCTGGCCAGCGTGGAGCCGGTATTGGCAGCTGCGGTGGCCCGCCTGCCGGAATGCTGCCTGTGTCCCTGCGTGGCGGGGGCCGAAGGCGGCATCTCACCGGAGAGCATTCCACAGCTCCAGCGCCAGAAGGCGACGGTGCTGCTGCTGGGCCCGGGCCTTGGCGGTACGGCCCAGAGCACAGCCCGCGCGGCCGAAACACGCACGCTGGTGCAGAAGCTGCTGCCCGGCTTTGCAGGCAGCGCGGTGCTGGATGCGGACGGCCTGAACGCCGCCGCGCAGCTGCTGCCATATCTTGGAACACTCCCCCACCCGGCGGGAGAGCTGATCGTGACCCCGCACCCCGGCGAGATGGCCCGGCTCACCGGGCTTTCGGTGGCGCAGATCAATGCGGACCGTGAAAATACTGCCTGCCAGTATGCAGAAAAATGGAACGCTGTGGTGGTACTCAAGGGCTGCCGTACCGTGGTGGCTGCACCGGATGGCCGCGTGTGCACAAACCCTACCGGAAACCCAGGCCTTGCCCGGGGCGGCAGCGGAGATGTACTGGCCGGTATGACGGCGGCCCTGCTGGCCTGCGGCCTGCCTGCATACGAAGCTGCGGCCTGCGCGGTGTATCTGCACGGTGCCGCTGCCGACCGTGCCGCTGCTGCGCTTGGCGAGTACGGAATGCTGCCGCATGATATCTTGTCCCAGCTGGGCCGGATATTTGCGGAAAACCACAGATAAAAAGAAAAGGGGTGTCTCTCTGTCTGCCGGAGAGACACCCCTTTTAACATTGCATCACATCGCCAGAACTTCGGCCCACTTTTCCTCGGCTATCGGGATGCCAAGCTCCATGTTCTCCTTGCGGCTGCGGGGCTCGCCCATGCCGGGGCAGCGCACCTCACGGCCCGGCTCTGCAGGCTCACTGGATGCCACATCGGCGGCAATGGCATCAATGACGGCATCGGTGAGGTCGGCGGACTGGAACTTTGCCGGATCAATGGCGATCATGATCTGGGTCAGGCCCACTTCATCGCCAAAGGTGCCGATCGTTGCCACCGAGTTTGCGCCCGTCAGGATAGTAC
>SKER01000118.1_pt1 | contig 108925 bp, 71 predicted proteins | sample 4826961 | NCBI WGS metagenome assembly SKER01 (sample SAMN11008804, study PRJNA524170) | human gut metagenome | biome: Human fecal sample; material: Feces; isolation source: fecal sample from pouch patient p47 | host: Homo sapiens | place: Israel: Tel-Aviv | collected 2016-11-16
CGGCGCCCCCCGCCCCCCCGGCGGCCCCGGCCCGCGGCCCCCCGGCCCCGGAGCGGGCGATCCCCCACGCCCCGCCGAACCCGGCGAGCAGCTCCAGCCACCGCCGGTCCGACAGGTCGACCGCGGCCTCGAGGGCCGGGCAGGACTCGAGCAGCACCGCGCGCAGGCGGTTCTTGTCCCTGGTCGCGCAGGCGACGACGTGGTCGCGCTGCGACGAGAGGGCGCGGGCGGCCTCGAGGGCCTCGCCGCGGCCCGGGACCCCCGACAGGGAGTCCGGCACGCCCAGGGCGGTCCGCGCGAGCACCGCGGCGTCGCGCTCGTCGGTCTTGGCCTCGCCGGCGAACAGGCCCGCGGCGCGGCTGGCGGCGAGCCCGGGCAGGTGGGCGACCCCGAGCCCCGCGGCGCGGGCCCGCCTCACGGCGAGGGACCCTATGTTGCGGAACTGGTCGACGACGACGAGCGTGCCGGCGGGCGCGGAGGCGAACAGCGCGTCGAGCTCGGCCTCCCTGTTGCGGACGGGGGCGCTGGCCAGCACCTCCCCGTCGCGGTCGATCAGGCAGGCCCAGTGCGACGACTTGCCGACGTCCAGGCCGAGCACGGCCGCGGGTCTGGTGGATGGCGCTTTCACGGTGGTATCCTTCCGGTAGTCGTTCGACCGGATGGCCTCCCCCTCGGCACTCACATTACCAGCCGCGGCACCTGCCCGGCACTTTCCTATCAGCCGTCGGGGGCGGCGCGTCCCGCGCCGGCAGCACCCAACGGGCCCTCTCGGGGGGCAGGGACGTTCGGCCGTGCGCGGGCGCCCGGTCGGCGGCCCGTTCTGGGCGCGCCTCAATCGTAGCCCGAGACGGTCCCGGGCTGACAATTTCGACTGTAATGGACGTTCTTAAACGACTAGTCAACAAAGCGCCCGGCGAGCATTAACTGCTCGCCGGGCGCTTTGGTTAGGACGTTATATAGCAAGATTTGCGAAGCGCGGCGGTCGGGACCCAGGTGGTGTAGCCCAGCAGGTCAACGCCGTCCTCGGTCACCGCGTCGCGCATTGCGGCGACATGCTGACGCAGACCGATACCTCTTTTCGCGCGCAGGTACTCGGCAGCCGCCTCGTCTGACACTTTTTGATACCCGCCCGCCAACCACCACAAAGGGGACAGGCACCTTTGTGGTGGTTGGAGGGCGGTTTGTCTCGATCTGTAACAGGTAGGCAGCCAAAACCGGGCCTGGTGTTACAGATCGAGATTTTCGGTCTGTCCCCTATGGTTTGTCTAAATCTGTAACAAGTAGAGACGATTTAGCCCGCTAGATGTTACAGATCGAGATGGAAGATGCTAGTCGCAGGCGATATCGAGGTTCTTGCCGATGAGGCCTACGTAGCCGCCCTCGGCAGCCTTGGGGCTGTCAGCATGGCAGAGAACCCACTTGTCGGCCTTCCAATAGCAGTAAGCGTCGCCGGCCGTGGGCATGTTGGCCGCAGCCTCGGGGCGCGGACCGTTGGTGCCGGCGGGCAGCGCCACCATCACCTGGAAGCCACCATCGTCGACCATGCAGGGCGTATAGTGAAGCGTGGTGTTGAAAACCTCAACAAGCGTGCCAGCCGGCACGCGGAACGCCTTGACGCACGCGGTGTCGAGCTTGCCGTCCTCGATCTCCCAGCGATGCGCCACGAGCAGGATAAAATCGCGAGCACCCAGGTTGAACTCGCTCGCGCGGTGGTACTCCAGGCAGTTGAGGCGTGTGTTGTGGCCATTGCACCAGCCGAGCTGGAAGGGACGGCCGCCAAACATGAGAAAGCCAAGCTTGTCGGCATCCTTGACGCTCTCGAGCTCGGGCGCGCTCGCCACGTATTTGCTGCCCTCAGGGATGGGCGTGGAGGCAAGCGCCTCGAGCACGGGTGACGTAAGCTCAGACGGAACGTTATCCCAAACGTTGCCATAGGACTTGAACTCGGGATCCTCAACAGAATAGATATGCATGTTCGCTCCTGTTCGTTTATGTGACAGTATGAATATTCTAGAATAATCTCATTCTGTTTTGAGCACTCGGTATAAAAAAGCGTCCCCGAAAAAACGGGGGCGCCTCCGGTGCAAACGATCGTTTCGCAGACGGCTCTTATGCCTGCTGATAGTGCAGGTGCTTCTCATCGATATCGGCCAGGTCGCGGTCGAGGTAGCGGCGCGCGAGCCAGTTTGCCATGGGAAGGTTCTGGTCCAGGTAGTTACCGCACTCCTCGGGAGCGGCACCGGGGACATCGCCCTCAAAGCCGGCGACAAACTCGAACAGCTCGCGCACGAGCGGCAGGATTTCCTCGCTCGTCACCTCGCCAAAAACGACGAGGTAAAAGCCCGTGCGGCAGCCCATGGGGCCAAAGTAGACGATGCGGCTCGACCACTCGGCATGATTGCGGAGGAACGTCGCGCCCAGATGCTCGATAGTGTGGCACTCGGCCGTGTTCATGACCGGCTCCTTGTTGGGCGTGGTCAGGCGCAGGTCAAAGGTGGTGACGGCGGCGCCGGTCGCCGGATCGCGGTCGATGCGGCTCACATACACGCCGGGTTCAAGCAGCAGATGGTCAACGGAAAAACTCGCGATGCGCTCCATGGCAGATCCTCTCGGTAGTCAATTTGGGACGGGCTCTTTTAGCTGGTTCGAATGGTCGCACCAATCATACCAGTCAAAAAAGCCCCGTCCCAAAAAGACAACTTAGCCAAGAACACGGGCCATGCGTGCCTTGAACTCGGAAAGGAAGCGCGGGGCGTCAACGGTCAGCGCCACAAGCGCGCTCTTGTCGGGATCTGCCACGCGGCGCTCATCGCAGATGGTGCGGCCGCGATACTCGCCCAGCAGATCAACACGCAGATTGCAGCCGAGCGCACCCACGAGCGTGGGATCGATCGCCACGGCGACGGCCAGCGGATCGTGCAGCGCGCATCCGCCCAGGTAAGGTGCGTTCATCTCGTACGAACCGATGTAGTGCTCGACCATGCTCGCAAATGCGCAACCGGCCATGGTGCCCGAGCCCGTCCAACCGGCAATATCGCGGCGCGTGAGCACCACGCGATGCGTCACGTCCAGACCAACCATGGTGAGCTTGCGGCCCGAACGCAGCACGGCATCGGCCGCCTCGGGATCGCTTGCCATGTTGGCCTCGGCACCCGCACTCACGTTGCCGGGCACGGTCAGGGCGCCGCCCATCACCACCACGCGGCCGATGGACATCATCGCTGCCGCGTCGCGCTCCAGGGCAAGCGCCAAGTTGGAAAGCGGACCGGTCGCCACATAGACCAGGTCGGGGCCATAGGTGCGCGCAGCATCGATCAGGTAATCGACCGCCGCGTTGCCGTCGGCAGACGTTGCCCCCACCAGCTCATAGGGCGACGCGGGCACGCTCGCGCCACCGATGCCGTTCTTGCCGTGGATGAGCGTGGTTGACGCCGGCGGCGTATAGGGCTCGCTCGCCTTTATGGGGCGGTCGGCACCCAGGTACACCGGAACCTCGGGGCGGCCCAGCAGGTCAAGCACCGCCAGGCAGTTGTGCGCCGACTGCTCGACGCGCACGTTGCCAAAGCACGTGGTAATGCCGACGAGCTCCACCTCGGGGCTCGCGATGGCATAGGCGAGCGCCATGGCGTCGTCCACACCCATATCCAGATCAAGGATCAGCTTCTTGGTTGCCATTGTTCTACTCCGCTTCTCCGTCTTTATCGTTTAACCAAACCAATGTTCAACTTCGGCACGCGTGGGAATCGATTGCTGAGCACCCAAGCGCGACACCGTCACCGCCGAGGCGCGAGAGCCCGCGGCCATGCACTCAAAGAGCGGCAGGCCCTCCAGACGGGCAGCTGCAAGTGCGCCGATAAACGTATCACCGGCCGCCGTGGTGTCGACCACCGAGCTCGAAAGCGCCGGCATGCGCAGCGGCTCGCCGTCATCACCAAGCGTAACCGATCCGGCGCCGCCCAACGTGATGACCGCAGCTCCGGCACCTTTGGCGAGTAGGGCATTGAGCGCCGCGACACAGCTCGCATCATCCACGGGCAGAATGCCCGTCAGCGCCTGGCATTCGGTCTCGTTGGGACAGACCAGGTCGACTGCGGACCACGCACCCGCAGGCAACTCGCAAACAGGCGCTGGATTAAAGACCGTATAGAATCCCAGCTCGTGAGCGCAAACAAGCGCCTCGGCCGTCGCCGCAAGGTCACATTCGCCCTGGGCGATAAAGACGCTTCCGGCAGCCGGGGCGATCTCGCTGGTGCCGCCGTCGAGTTCATCGGCCACCAGACGCCTCAGCGCGCGGGCAACGTCCTCGCCCGCAAGCGCATGGTTGGCACCCGGTGACAGTACGATGCGGTTGTCGCCCTCACAGCGGATGATGGTCGCCGTTCCCGTCTCTACATCATCGCGACGCGCCACAAAGTCACAGTCCACGCCAGCATCTTGGAGCCCCGCCACGAGCGACGTGCCAAATGCATCGCGCCCGACCGCGCCGATCATGCACGTGCGCGCGCCCATGTGCGCAGCTGCCACGGCCTGGTTGGCGCCCTTACCGCCGGCATTGCTGACAAATCCGCTGCCGCCGACGGTCTCGCCCGCACGCGGCATGCGCTCGCACGCCACCGAAAGGTCCATGTTCATGCTGCCGAACACCGCAACGATGCCGCAATCTGCCATGGAAACCTCCTCGTCCGCGAGCTCTGCACCCGCTGTTGGCCGTCAATCGTGCGCTCTCGCGCCTCTATAACTTTAGTTCACTTTGATGTGAACGCGCGCTTGAGCTTGCACCGGCAGCAAGCATTCACAGGAGCAGGCGGCTACAATGAAGGCGTGCTGATTATTCTCGTCATTGGATGAAGTTTTATGGAACAATTCCCGCGATCGAGCTCACGCAGCTCACGCCACGCGAGCGATCAACGAGCGCCGCACGAACGTTCGCGCGCTAACCGACAAGCCACCGAGCCGAGCCGCGCCGCAGACTCTCATCGCGTGCCCGCCAACAAGGGTGACCGCACCAACAGCGCCGCAAAAGAACAGGCGCCCACGCGCCCCAAATCTCGCTATATCCCCGCCCTCGACGGCCTGCGCACGCTTGCCGTCGTCGCAGTGGTGCTCTATCACCTCAACCTCACGTGGGCTCAGGGCGGCCTGCTCGGCGTCACGATCTTCTTTGTGCTTTCGGGCTATCTGATCACGCGCTTGCTGCTCAACGAAGTCGCTAAGACCGGCCGCATCGACCTCAAGAGCTTCTGGATTCGCCGCATCCGTCGCCTGGTCCCCGCCGTGGTAACGGTAGTGTTCGTGACCTGCGCGCTGTGCACCATCTTTAACCACGTGATGCTCACCAAGATGCGCCCCGACATCCTGCCGTCGCTGTTGTTCTTCAACAACTGGTGGCAGATTGCCCAAAACGTCTCGTACTTCAATGCTCTGGGCGACCCCTCGCCGCTCACGCACTTTTGGTCGCTTGCCATCGAGGAACAGTTCTACCTGATTTGGCCGCCACTGCTGTTTGCCATGGTATCCATGCATGTGAGCAAGCCCAACACGCGCCGCGTGGTTCTGGGCCTTGCCGCGGCATCCGCCCTCGCAATGATGGTGCTTTACAACCCTGCCGCCGACCCCAGCCGCGTGTACTACGGCACCGACACCCGCGTGTTCTCGCTGCTGCTGGGTGCCTGGATGGCCTTTATCCCCGATCGCGACCTGGCGCCGGTGCGTCTCGCTCATCGTTTGGGACTCAATCGCCTGGCTGGCGCCGCCAAGCATGGCAAGAACGCCGAGGACAAGCCTGGCAAGAAGGTCGACGAATCAGCCGATACCACCCCGGCACAGCCGAGCGCCCTCGTGCGCTTTTGGTCCTCGCCCGCATCCATCGATGTGTTGGGCGTCGTGGGTCTGGTTGGCCTTGCCGCCATGGTCGCGCTCACCAACGGCTACACCGCGTTTCAGTATCGCGGCGGCACGCTGTTATGCTCCATCCTCACGCTCATGGTCATCGCGGCCTGCGTGCAGCCCCAGGGAATGGTTGCCCGCACGCTGTCCGCCGAGCCGCTCGTGTGGGTTGGCAAGCGCTCGTACAGTATCTATCTGTGGCACTATCCACTGCTGCTGCTTATGAACCCGGTCGCCAACATCAGCGATACGCCCTGGTGGCAGTACATCTTGCAGGTACTTGTGGTGGTCGCCGTAGCCGAGTGCTCCTATCGCTTTATCGAAACGCCGTTTAGGAAGGGCGCCTTCGGCCGCACTGTCGCCGAATTCCGCGATGGCACCGCCACGCCCGCCAACTGGGCACGCGCGCATATTCCCGTGTGCGCCGCTTGCTGCGTCGTGCTCGTTGTGGCGCTGGGCGGCCTGGTCTTTGTGCCCGACACATCCGCGCTGAGCGGCGAGGGCGCCGAAATCCTAAACAAGGAAGCCAAAAACACCGCACCCACCGACCAGCAGGCGGCCGACGACACCGACAAGGACAACGACGGCTTCCCCGATGGCTCCTACGACCTGTTGATGATCGGTGACTCCGTGTCGCTGCGCGCCGTTGATTCCTTTGACGGTGTGTTCCCGCACAGCCATATCGATGCCGAAAAGGGGCGTCAGTTTGATGCGGGCCGCGCGACATTTGAGGGCTATATCCAGCAGAACCTTGCCGGCAAGATCGTGGTCTTTGCCCTGGGCACCAACGGTTTGGTAACGGACGCCCAGGTCGATGCGATCATGGCCGACGCCGGCGAGCAGCGTATTGTCGTATTTGTAAACACGCGTAGCCCGCAGCCGTGGGTCGGGTCCACGAACCAGGCCATCGCCAACGCCGCCACGCGCTATAAAAACGTGCGCGTTATCGACTGGTACGGATATAGTGCCAACCGCAATGATCTGTTCGATGGCGATGGCACGCACCTCTCGAACGCGGGTGTGACCGAGTACCTTAAGCTCATCCACGATGCCGTCAAGAAGGACCTGCCCGTGCATCCCGAGGATCACGTTAACGATCCGCAGCCGGCGGCTGTCAAATCCGCTGCCGATGCACTCGTCAGCGCCCTCGCCTACAAACCGCACAAGCTAGGCACCGACAAGTAACGCGCAGCCAAATCTGCTTCCACCCGCAGCAAACAACCCAAAATCGCTCTTTTCGAGCCGACTCCGAGAGGCCGTGGGCAAAAAACAGGCCGCAGCCCATGGCGGCGACCTGTTTAGAGTCCAAAAGAAGCGCTACGCGCTGTAGCCCATCGCCTGCAGCACAAACATGACGACCGTCAGCACCGCAATCACACCGATAGTCGCCCACGTGAGCACATTCCACACGCGGCCGTTGCGGTTGGCGCCCATAATGTGGCGATCCGCCGCGATAACTACCTGGAATACCAAGACTACGGGCAGCAGCACGCCGTTGATGACCTGCGAGGTCATCATAATCTGGAACAAATCGACGCCAGGCATGAGCACCAACACGGCAGAAATGCCGATGATGGCCGTAATGATGCCGCGATAAACCGGAGCCTCGTCCCAGCTGCGATCGGCGCCGCGCTCCCAGCCAAAAGCCTCGCAGATGGCACTCGACGTAACGCCCGGCAGCACACAGGCGGCCAAGAAGCTCGCCGCGACCAGGCCCGAGGCGAACAGCACCGTAGACCACTGGCCCGCGATGGGCTCCAGCGCGCGAGCGGCGTCGGCAGCATCGCTAATCTGAATGCCCGCGGGGAACAATACCGTACCGGTCGTGATGATAATAAAGCCGGCAATGACATCGGCGGCAATCGAGCCGCTCACGGTGTCGATACGCTGCAGCACGATATCGTCCTCGCCCGCATTCTTATCGACCACGTTGTTCTGCGCCAAGAAGATCATCCACGGTGCGATGGTGGTACCGATCGTTGCGACCACAAGCGACACGTAACTGGGGTCGTTTTGGATGTTGGGCACAACCAGGTCGACCGCCACATCGCCCCAGCTGGGACCAGCCATAAATGCAGCGACAATGTAGGTCACAAACACGCAACTCACCAGCAGCAGAATCTTCTCGATGCGCTGGAAGCTGCCCGACATGGTAAGCATCCAAACCAGCAGTGCCACCAGCGGCACCGAGATGCCCGCCGGCACGCCGAAGAGGGCAAGACCGCTCGCGATACCCGCAAACTCCGAAATGGTCACGGCCGTATTGGCGATCAGCAGCGCCGCCATGGCCAGCACGCTCCTGCGCACGCCAAAGCGCTCGCGGATGAGCGACGCCAGGCCCTTGCCTGTGACGCAGCCGCAACGCGCCGCAGTCTCCTGTGTCACGATGAGCAGCACGGTCATGACGGGAAGCATCCACAGCATCTTGTAGCCATAGCTGGCACCGGCACTGGAATACGTGGCGATGCCGCCGGCGTCATTGCCCGAAAGCGCCGCCAAAAGGCCAGGGCCCATGGCGCCAAAGATGGCCGCGATGGTCAGCTTTTGCTTGGTGCTCGCCTTTTGTTTCGTGTTTTGCACGCGACCACCTACCCCATGACCGACATGGTGAGCAGCACTGCAGCGATGCAGTACGCCACGCATGAAATCATGACGGCAATGACGTTCATGGCGGTGCCCGACGTATTGAGGTCGTGCTCGTCACGCCAGAACAACACCATCAGGTAAATCACGGCGCTCATGTTGCCAATCAGGCAGACGATGGCCGCGATGTTAAAGCAGCCGGTAAAGAGCTGCTCCTCAAACATGGGCGCGTCGAGGAATGCTGCGGTGCGCACCAACTGGGCGCACAGGTAGGTCACGAGCGACAGAATCAGGCCCATGCCCGTGCTCTGGAAGAAAAATCCCAAATACGGCTTGGGCTCATCGTCATGGCCGTCGTACTCCAGGAAGTAGTTCTTGACGAACGACACCATACGCGAGGCAGCCAGCAACACGAGCGGCATGGCGCACATGGGAAACACCACCAGATGCGCGGAGCCCAGCGCCGTCCCCAGCACTGTTGCCATGATGCACGAGGCAATGCCCCACACGACAACCCAGTACTGGCGATGCACAAACCAGCTGAGCACATTCGTCGAGTCGTCGGACGCGCTATCGCCCGAGCCGACGCCTGCGATCTGCAGGTCCTCCTGGTGCTCCTCGGCGATAACGTCCATGGCGTCATCAAAGGTCACGATACCCAAGATGTGACGGTTCTCGTCGCAAACGGGGATGGCGACCAGGTCGTACTTGGTCATCTCGTCCGTTACGTCTTCCTGGTCATCGTCGGGCGACACATAAACCAGGTCGCGATAGGCCAGCTGGCCCAGCGTGGCGTCGCGGTCGGCCACGATGAGCGTGCGCAGCGAAAGGACGCCGGTGAGCATGCCACTCGGATCCTCGGTGTAGACGTAGTAGACGCTCTCGAAGTCCTCGTCGAGCTTGCGGATCGCCTCGATGGCGTCAGCGACCGTCGCCGTGGCAGGCAGGGAGACAAACTCCGAGGTCATGATACGGCCGGCGGTGTTGTCCTCATAGCCCAGCAGGTTACGAATCGCCTTCTCCTCCTGAACGCCCATCAGGCGCAGAAGCTTCTCGGCCTTCTCGTAATCGAGCTCGTCGATCAGGTCGGCGGCGTCATCCGGGTCCATCATGGCCAGCATCGACGATGCGTCCGTGTCGGACAGACCCTCGAGCATCTCGGTCATAAGCTCGTCATCATCGAACTCCGAGATGGCCTCGGCGGCCTGGGCAGTGTCGAGCTGCGCGAACACCTGCGCACGCAGGCGCGGGTCGAGCTGCTCGATAATGTCGGCAATGTCAGCAGGGTGCAGTTCGCCAAGCGTCTTATGCGACACCGACAGCTGGATATTTTTAGTCGAACGGTCGAGCAGGTCCATGTAGGACCAGGCGATGATATCCTCGCCGAGCGGTTTGCCCAGGTGCTTCATAAAGCTTTCGACGACATGCTCGAGGGCGGGGCTGATCGCGCGCAGCAGACCGCGGGCGCCAACTTCGGCACCCAGCAGACGCAGCTGATTTTCGCCCGACATGGAAAACTTGATGTCGTTTACACGCACGACCTTCATGCCCTGCGTGTCGACAATCTGTTTGTTGAGCACGTCGCGCGCGAGCAAGAGTTCGGTCGGCTGCAGGTACGAAAAACGGATTTCGGTGGCTGGTGACTTAAGGTGTACACCCGTCTCGTCGATACGGTCGACCCATTTGCGCCAGCTGATCATAAACGGCGTCTTGCCGGGTCCGCGGAACGCGAGCGACGTCACGTGTGGAAAAACTTCGCCGGTAGCAATGCCAAAATCGTTCACAACGCCGAGCTTTTCGCCATCGACGTCCAAGACCGGCAGTTTGAGCATCTCACTCAGATAATTCACTGGTGCTCCCCATCATTATCCCTTCGGACTGCGGCCATGCCGGCACGCCGTCCGTGGACTTTTAGATATGTATACGCATGCGCGGGCGGCACGCCGCTCGGCGCTCACACCCCGTACATGCGCAAGAAGCACCTGCATGGGGTCATCGACTGTATGGTCGAGGTTTGGATTTCACCTGCAGCCTTTCTCTTGACCCTTGTTATCCGCAGTAACTATAGCATCAGCATCGCGCCGTGGCGTCAAATTTATGCTCCAAACATCGCAGGCATATCAAACGCTGACGTATCCGTGACATAGTCATTGGAGACGTTCTTACATGACTAGTCTGTGGTGTCGTCATCTTCGGCGAGCTGGGGGAACACGGCGTTTTTGGGCATGGTGGCCTTCGTCAGCGAGGTGAGCTTTTTGCTCAGCGATGTATCCGTCTTGACCAGATCGCTCAATGTCACGATTTTGTAGCCGTCGGCAATAAGCCCGTCGATAATCTGCGGCAGCGCCTCGAGCGTCTGCTCGGCGCATTCATCGTTATCGGTCAGCAACACAATGTTGCCCGGCGTCACCGAATCGAGCACCGTCGAGACCTGCTCGTCGGCACCGCTGAGCAGCCAGTCGCCCGAATCGATATTCCACGAGACCACGGCAGACACCAGGTCCATCGCATCAATCCAGTTTTGCTCGTCAAAGGCTGCGTAGGGAGCACGCAAAAGCATCGTCGACGTTCCGGTCGCGGACTTGATCGCCTCGGTGCCCTTCGAAACCTGTTCGCGCACCGCATCGCGATCCTTGCCCTTGAGCGATTCGTCGCTGTAACTGTTGGAGCCGACCTCGCAGCCGGCATCGACAATCGCCTTGGCCGTGGCGGGCGAGGCCTCGGCCGCATCGCCCGACAGGAAGAACGTCGCGGTGACGCCCTTTTCCTTGAGCACCTGCAAGATCTGCTTGGTCGCTCCGCTCGGGCCCTCATCAAACGTCAGCGCCACGTACTTTTCGTTGCCCTTGGGCGCCACGCTCGCGCACTCGACCACGCAATCGGTGGCGGGCACGACCTCGCCGCGGTCCTGCGTCTTACCCGACTGCTCGCCGACCCACACCTCGGAGCGACCTTGGATGCCCCACGTCTTGACGTACTCGATAGCACCCGTGCCCTCGACCTTGAGCTTGGGCTCGATAACCGTCGCCTGGACCTCATGCTTCTCATACGTGTCGCGGCCGTCTTTGACCGTCACCTTCTCGCCGCCCGTAAGCTCGCGGCTTTTCCACTTGCCCTGTTTTATGCGCTTGCCGTCCACTTTTACCGACAGCTTTTCGCCGCCATGGCGGGTCAGCACGCTGTCGTCAACGGCCAGCAGATCACCGGCGTCGTAGGTATCGGTCAGATCCTGGTCGTCGATGAGATTTTGCAGCGTAGAGCCGACGCGCACTGCAGTCTCCTGGCCGTTGAGGACGACATCCACGCTGCGGTTGACGTAGCCCACAACGGCGGCGACAAACAGCACGAGCGCGCAGCCCACGGCGATGAGCGCATAGGGCAGGCGAGACGGACGACGGGGCGTGCGGCCGTTGCCGATGCGAGCGCTTCGGTCGCTAAAGCCGCGGCTATGGTTGAGATACATCGCGCCGGGCTTACGGTGACGCTTGCGCTGACCGCTGGGCAACTGCCCCAGATCGCGGCGCGCCGTCGGACGCGCACCCGAGCGCCCGTTTAAGTTAGATCCGTTTTGGCGCATGTGCCCTCCCCCATAAACACAGCGAGCCGGAGCAACAGGTCTCCGGCTCGCCTCCCATCATTTGGAACGTCGCTATTTACTAGCTTTTGACGAGCCCCCGCTCGCCTTTTGATATTCGTCCTTAAAGGCCTTGAACATACCGCGCGTCTTGCCGAGCTGCTTGCCCAGTGCGCGGCTGCCTTTGTCCACGGCGACCGAACCCTTGTCATCGAGCACCTTGGCGCCCTTCTTGACCTTATCGCCCACCACGACGCTTGCCTCGGCAGCCTTTGCAGCGACGCCGCCCGAATACCCGATTGACTTGACCTCGTCCGAAACGATCATCGCGCCGTCTGCATAACCGCGCAGCATCGTCGGCGGCATCTGCGTGTCGCCCACCAGCACACTCGAGGCGGTGCCGGCGGTCACATAGAACGACTGCACAATACCCGAACGCGGCTTGAACTCCACATCCGAGCAATAGCCCACGACATCGCCCGACTCCGTGCGCACGTCCATGCCAACCCAGATAATGCAATCGTCCAGGTTGATGTCGAGGCGCTTGGCCGCAGCGGCATCGTAGGTGCCCTTGACGTCATCAACCGCGATGGCGCCCTCGTAGACGCCAATGGCATCGAGCGCCACAAATCGGTCGGGGCGCTCGATCATGCCCGCGATATCGGACTGGCGAACCATAAAGCCCACCACACGCGTACCGCCCGGGGTAAAGACCGGAAAGTGAATCTTGCCGAGCTTTTTAGGGCTGCGCGGCGTGCCGTCCTTTTTGGTGCGCTTATCCTCGGTAGGCTTGCGATAGATCTTGGCGCCGACAAAATCCCCGGCGCGCATTATGCCTCGGTCGAAGGCTCCGCGGCCTCAGCGTCGGCCTCGACGGCGTTCTCGACCACGACATCGGCGGCGGGCGTCACGTTACCGCCCGAGATGGCGTCGTTGAGCTGCTCGCGCAGCTGGTCCATGCGCTCGCGGGCAAGGTCGACCTTGGCGCGCAGGTCATCGGTCTTGGCGTCGACCATCGGGCCAAAATCGTTGACCGCGGCGCGGGCCTCCTCGGCACCGTGCTCGTAGGTGTCGCGCATGTTATCCCAGGCGTCGTTGGCGATATCGGCAGCCATGGCGCGGGTCTCGGCGCCCGAGCGCGGAGCCAAGGCGACGCCGATGATGGCGCCGGCGGCAGCACCGAAGAGCGCACCCGAGATAAAGTTGAAAGTCTTACCCATGTTCATTCCTCTCCTGCGGGCACCTCGGCGCCCACCGTTTGAATGCTGTCCATTATACCCGCAGCACAGCGCTTGCCGTCTTGCTCATCTGCGTACGGTAAAGGCGCAGGTACATGATGGTGATAAGCGGGTGAGCCTACTCCTGCGGCATGGCAGGCATGGCCACTGTAGCGCCCGGGTCCTCGCCGGCGCCGTCAACGAGCGGTAGGTTGCCCTCGTGCGCGGGAGCAACCGGAACCGTCGCCGCGCCACCGTAGACGGCAGCGGGGGCCTCGTGGCTTTCGGCGGTCGCGCCCTCGGTATCGATTACCTCCTGTGGCTCGTCGTCAAAGCTCGGGACGCCCTGGGGCTCCGCGGGCTTGGGCTCGGAGGCAGCCTCGGCAGGTGCCTCGTCGACGGGCTCGACGGCAGCCTCGGCAGGCGCCTCGCCCTCGGTCACGTCCCCGGCCTCGCCCTCGGTCACGTCCCCGGCCTCGCCCTCGGCGTTCGCGGCGGCAACGGCCTCGTGCGGGTCCTTGCCCTCGGCCTCGGCACGCATGCCCAGTACCAGGTTGCGCAAACCCGCGACCGTACCGTCCACATCGGGAGCGGGCTGGTCGGCATGCAGATAGGCCCAATCCATCATAAAGGTCGCCGAAGACAGCGCGCCGATGGCCAGCGCGTCGTCGGGACACGAAAGCTCGACCTCAAAGACACGCTCATCGTGCTCGCTTACGCGGGTGCGGCCGCACGAAATGCTGCCAGCGAGACCGGTCTCGTTCATGAGCTCGACCGTCACGTGCTCCAGCAGATGGCAAAGCTCGGTCTGGCCCATGCAGTCCTGGAACTCGCGACCGGAATCGCCCAGGCACAGATGCTTGGCAATCGCAGGTACCAGGTAGTACACGCGCGCCGTGGCCTCGATGTCCTCCGAGGTCATAAGCGGCATGCCGGGGTTCACCAGCACGTGCGCGCAGATCTTGTCCTCGCTGACGGTGACCTTAAGGATGTTGAACAGGCCTGCCATAACTCTCCCCTACTCTTCCTTGCCCTACTCGTCGCCGTCGTGCGGGTCCGCAGAACCCGCGTCCGACGCCGCCGGCTTATCTGCCGAGGGCTCGGAATCCTTCTTATCGGTTTCGGCCGGAGCGATCACGCGAATGAGCGAGATGCGCTGGCCACGCATCGACTGCACCTTAAACTTGTACCCCGCAACCTCAAACACCTCTCCGATGTCGGGCACCGAGTCGCAAAGCTCCAAAATCCAGCCGGCGATGGTCTCATAATCATCGCTTTCCTCGAGCGGCCAACCAAGCTCAATCGCGTCATCGCACGAAAAACGCCCATCGACAAGCCACTCGCGGCGCGAAAGGCGCGTGAGGTACTTGTTGTCGGGATCGAACTCGTCCTCAATCTCGCCCACGATCTCCTCGACGATGTCCTCGATGGTGATGATGCCGGCCGTGCCGCCGTACTCGTCCACGACCACCACGATCTGGTCGTGCGAGGTCTGCATCTCGGACAGTAGCGGCAGGATGTCCTTGGTGTCGGGCACAAAGGTGGCGTCGCGCAAAAAGTCGGCGATGGGCTGGTCGCCCTTGCCGTCGAGCGAAGGCTGGATCAGGTCCTTGATGTGCGCGATGCCGGCGACGTTGTCGGGATCCTCGTGATAGACGGGGATGCGGCTAAAGCCGGTCTGGCGCATGGCGGACAGCACGTCGGCGACCGTCTCGTCGTCCTCGCACATGGTGGTGTCCACGCGCGGCACCATAACCTCGCGGGCAACGGTGTCGCCCAGGTCGAAGATCTCGTGGATCATGCGCTTTTCCTCGTCGAGCAGATCATCCTGCTCCGAGACCATGTACTTGATCTCTTCCTCCGAGACGTTCTGGCGGTCGTCGGCGCTCTTGATGCGCAGGATGCGGGCCAGGCCGTCGGAGCAGGCACCGGTCAGCCACACGAGCGGGCGGGCGATCTTTTGGAACACGGAGAGCGGTCCCACGACCTGCTTGGATACGCCTTCGGCATTAGCCAGGCCGATGCGCTTGGGCACAAGCTCGCCAACCACGATGGACACGAAGGCGACGGCGACGGTGATGATGACCGGCGCCAGGCCGCGCGCGATGGCGGAAAGCGGCGCGATGCCAAAGCTCATGAGCCACGTGGCAAGCGGGGCGGACAGGCTCGTCGAGGCGACGGCGGACGAGGCGAAGCCCACGAGCGTGATGGCGACCTGGATGGTGGCGAGCAGCTGGTCGGAGTCGGCGGCCAGCTTAATGGCGCGCTCGGCGCGCTTGTCGCCTTCCTCGGCCTCGTGCTCCAGCACAGCGCGCTTTGCCGTGGTGAGCGCCATCTCGGACATAGAGAAGTAGCCGTTGATGAGGGTCAAAACGAGGGTGGTGATAAGGGAGATGGTTATGTCCATCGGGAGTTTCTCGAACCTCCAAGATTCGGGCGTCAGGGTAAAACGTTGATGACGGATACGGCAATTGCACCGGCGCCCAAGCGAGGACGCGGGCGCACAGGCATGGTCGCTAGATTACGAAAAGGATCACCGCCATGAACTGGAAGATGCTGCCGGCGAGCACCCACAGGTGAAACACGCTGTGCAGATAGCGCACGTTTTTGGCGATATAGAACGGCACGCCCGCGGTGTAGCACACGCCGCCGACGGCGAGCAGGGCAAGCGCCACAGGGTTGAGCAGTGCCACGAGCTCGGGCAGCTTAAAGACAACGAGCCAGCCCATCAGCAGGTAGACCAGGCCGCTTACCCAGTGCGGTTGACGCTCACGCATAAAGCACTCGAGGGCGATGCCGATAATGGCGATGGCCCATACGGCAAAGAACAGCGCAGGGCCGCCGTCGTTTGCGAGCGTGATGAGGCAAAACGGCGTATAGCTGCCGGCTATGAGCAGGTAGATGCAGCTGTGGTCGATAATGCGGAACACGCGCTTGGCACCCGCGGGCTGAATCGCATGGTAGAGCGTGGAGGCAAGGTATTCGAGGATAATGCTGACACCATAGACAATCGCCGCGGCCATGTGGGCCGGGCCTCCGCCGCGCAGGGCAGCGAATACGATCAGGAGCACCAGGCCCGCGATACCCAGCAGGCAGCCGACACCATGGGTGACGGAGTTCATGATCTCCTCGCCCACCGTGTAGTGTGGAACGGCCGCGGTCTTGGGTCGCGGCTTAGAACTGTCGCTCGAATCGGACATGCCGGTTACATCCTCCAACGTAAAGAGTTCTCAACACTATATCAAAGCGTCTAGGTACGTGCGAAATTTGCACCATACGTGACCCTTTGTTTACCCATTCTTTGTCTGTTGACGCATCAACGGCGAACGTCCATAATGCGCTTGCGTTAAATGTTGATGTATTAACATCTTATAGGAGAATACCGCATGGCTCAAAACGCACGTTCCCATCGAAAGCTCAAGATAGCCGGCATCGTTGCACTGGTGGTTGTCGTTGTGCTGCTCGGATTTGCCGGCAACTTTCTGTTTGACTTCGCGCTGAATCCCCAAGCGCCGTACACCATGAAGATGATGCAGGATAGCAAGAACGACAAAGAAGGCGAGCAGCCGGATGCCGAGGACACCGAGGCGCGAGCATGGTTTAAAGAGAACCGCAAGAGCAGCAGCCTTACCGCAGATGACGGAACCGAGCTCGCCGCTTGGTATTTTGCCGCCTCGGAGAACACCCACGATTACGCCGTCTGCCTGCATGGATATACCAACGAGCCCATCGGCATGGCCCGATACGCCAAGCGCTTCCACGACCGCGGCATGAACGTGCTCGCGCCTGCCGCCCGCGCCCACGAGCGCTCCGGCGGCGACTATATCGGCATGGGCTGGCCCGAGCGGCTCGATGTCGTCGCATGGATTGGGCGGATCGTTCAGGCTGACCCCGAGGCGCGCATCCTGGTCTTTGGCGAGTCGATGGGTGCGGCAACCGCCATGAACGTCGCGGGGGAATCTCTGCCCGCAAACGTGAAATGCATTATCGAGGACTGCGGCTATACGAGCGTTTGGGACGAGTTTTCTCTGCAGCTCAAGGACGTGTTCGGCCTGCCCAGCTTTCCCTTGCTCGATGTAGCAAACTTGGTGTGCAACGTGCGCGCGGGCTACGACTTTCATAAGGCGAGCAGTGTGGAGCAACTCAAACACGCGACGGTTCCCATGTTGTTTATCCACGGCGACCAGGACACCTTTGTGCCGTACGGCATGCTCGACCAAAACTACGACGCGTGCGCCAGCAAGGTCAAGCAAAAGCTCACCATCCATGGCGCCACCCACGCCAAGAGTGCGCAAGTTGACCCCAAGCTCTACTGGAACACAGTCAACAACTTCCTCGACGAGTATTTTTAGGCAAAAAGCAACGTCTGGGGCTTTATCTGACCCCCTATTTTCGGAAGTATGCGGCAAAATCTGGAACTGCCGACCAGACCGCAGTTTTACCAACAATTTATCAGGGGTTTTGTTGCCAAAAAACGTCGTGTGCTCGGCGGTCTCGAAATTTGCCGCATACTTCCAAAAAGCCGCCCGTGAGCGCTGTGCCCACGGGCGGCTTTTGCTCTACTTGCCCAGAAAAGCGCTTGACTTGTCCAATAACTAGGCGCTACTTGACCTCGATGAGCTCGTACTTGCTCGTGCCCAGGCCGATCTTCTCGGCGTGCGCGATGCAGGTGCGCCAGTCGGTGTCGGGATGCGTGATGCAGAAGGGGTCCTTGGCCTGATCGCCCTCCAGATGCTCGTGGTTGTGCTCCATCTTGGCCGCGCTATCGGTAAGCTCGGTGTTGGGCAGCGGCTCGGATGCCATGACGGCATCGGCACAGGCCTGGTCGATGGCGACCGGGTCGAAGCTCGCGAACATGCCGATATCGTTGACGATAGGCGTGTCGTTTTCGGGATGACAGTCGCAGTTGGGGCTGATGTCCATGGCGAGCGAGATGTGGAAGCTCGGGCGGCCGTCGACGACGGCCTTGGTGTACTCGGCGATTTTGCAGTTGAGCACGTCGGCCGCAGCGTCATAGCCGGGCTTGATGCAGTCCTGGTTGCATGCCGCAATGCAGCGTCCGCAACCCACGCAGCGATCGTGGTCGATGGCGGCCACGTGCACCGTGCGGGTGTTGCCGTTGGCAAGCTCGCGCTCGCGGGTGTCGTCAAACGAGATAGCGTTGTGCGCGCAGATCTTTTCGCAAGCACGGCAGCCAACGCAGTGCTCGGTCGCGACGTTCGGCTTGCCGGCGGCATGCTGCTCCATCTTGCCGGCACGGCTGCCGCCTCCCATGCCCAGGTTCTTCATGGCGCCGCCAAAGCCGGCCTGCTCATGGCCCTTAAAGTGGGTGAGGCTGATCACGATATCGGCATCCATGAGTGCCCGACCGATCTTGGCCTCGCGCACGTACTCGCCGCCCTCGACCGGGACGAGCGCCTCGTCGGTACCCTTGAGGCCGTCGGCGATGATGATCTGGCAACCCGTGGCATACGGGGTAAAGCCGTTCTGATAGGCGGTATCGATGTGCTCGAGCGCGTTTTTGCGGCTACCGACGTAGAGCGTGTTGCAGTCGGTGAGGAAGGGCTTGCCTCCCAGCTCCTTCACGACATCCGCGACGGCGCGGGCGTAGTTGGGGCGCAAAAAGCTCAAATTGCCCAGCTCGCCAAAGTGAATCTTGATGGCGACGAACTTGTTCTCAAAGTCGATCTGCTCGATACCGGCGCGACGGATGAGGCGCTTAAGTTTGTCGAGCTGGCTCTCGCGAGCATGCGTGCGCAGGTTGGTGAAGTACACCTTAGCGGGTGCTGCGGGTGCAGTTGCGGTCATAGATCTATCCCCTCGGTCTATATGGCGTTACAGACATAGAGGATGGTACCAGTTAAAGCAGAGTTAAAGTCAAGCGCGAAACCTAGTCGTTGGGGACGTTCTTAAACGACTACTCCTGCACCTTGAGAGCTTCGGCCAGGCTGACGCGCTTGATGGAGCGCGTGTGCAGCAGCGCCACGACCAGATAGGTTGCAAAGCCGATTCCTGCGCACGCCGTCATGGACCACCAGGGCACGTAGATCTCGATATTGCCGTTGTAGGCGAGCAACATCGAACGGAAGATGGCCGTGAGCGAGCCAATAATGACCGGCAGGCTCAGCACGAGCGACGCCGCCACGCACAGCGTGATCGAGCGGATATACAGATGCGAGATCTCGCTATCGCGATAGCCAAAGACTTTCATGTAGCTGATCGACCGGGCGCTGTGGTCGATCACAGCCTTGGTCAGCAGGTACATAAACAGCAGGAAGATAAACACCGCGAGCCCGACCATCATACCGATCATTTTGCTCATCATGCCGATGAACTGGTCGCCCACGGCGCGCATGTCGTCGGGCGTGGTGTCGCCGGCAAAGTAACGGGCATCGAGGTCGAGCTTCTCGTCGCTTACATAGCCGTTAAAGTAGGCGGCGTCGTTGTCGAACAGCTCGTTAAAGTCTTCGATACTCATATAGATATTCATGTCCGACTTGGATCCCCAGGTACAATCCTTGCCCACGTACTCAAGGGAATAATGCTCGCCCTCGTACTTGTCGCCGAGCGTAACCTTCTGACCCTCGCTCCAGCCAAACTTATCGAGCAGACCGCCACCAAAGACGACGCGCCCATCGCCGACGTTGAGGTCTTTCCAATAGCGCGAATCGGATGAAATGCCGTAGACGGAAATCGTCTCCTCGCCATTACCATCGCCGCGGTCGTATTGCAGCTGGTAGACGGCGTATTTCTCGGCCTGTGCAATTGCGCCCGCGCCGTTGTCGGTCGTATTGACCGGGTGGATATCGTCGTTGTCAGTGTCGATCTTAGAGGCCCTGTCGATCAGGTCGATGGCCTCGTCGCGGTCGCAGCCGAGGGCATCGGCAAGGTCATCGAGGCGCGCATAAAGCGCATCCTTCTTGTCCTGGACCTTGGTAAGCGCGTCCTGTGCTGCGGTCAGGCTCTCGGCAGACGGAGATGCGGTCGCGGCATCGGTCGCCGCCTGCGCCGCGTCGGCCGCGTCGTCAAGCTCGTCATCGGCATCCTGAGCGGCGGAAAGCAGCGTGCCGTCAACCGACTGCAAGCGCTCGAGTGCCGACCACTGCTCGCGCTCCTCGGCAGTGCCCTCGAGCTCCAGCGGAGCCTTGAGCGTGTACTGGTGTTCGGCGACCAAGATCGTCTCGAGGTTGTCTGCGTAGTGCGTCATCGTGGGCAGAATCGCCAGGCCAAAGAGCAGCAGCAGCGACGCAAACGCAATACCTACGAAGAGCGTGGCGAAGTTGCCCAGGTTGCGCAGGAAAATACGCAGGCGGAAGCGGGAAACAAAACCCATTCGCTCCGGCAGCTGCAGGCCGCGCTTGGTACCCGACTTGCCGCCCGTCTCGTGACGCAAGAACTGCAACGGGGTCTTGCCCATCTTGCGAAGCAGGCCCACCAGCGTGATGAGGATGAGCGCGACGGCGGGAACCACGGCGCACTTCACAAAGATCTCCCAGCTCCAGTACACCTGGAAGGGCGGCAGGCTGTACGAACCGTAATAGAGGCTGCGCATGGGCTCAGTAAAGAACACAACGCCGAGCGCAGTGCCCAAAAGCGCCGCGACCACGCCCACGATGGCGGGAAGCGCAAGGTAGTGCAGCACGATCTCGCGTCGACGATAGCCGCTGGCGAGCAGCGTGCCGATGATGGCGCTCTCCTCCTCGATGGTGGCGTCGGTGAGGACCACAAAGACAAACGCCATGATCACGATGATGATATCGAGCAGCGTCATCCACATCACGGAGTCGCCGTCCACGTCGTCGCGCGCATAGCCAATGCCCTGGTTGGAATCGGCATCGATGAGGTCATCCACGCGTGCATCAGCATCGGCGAGCGCCTCCACCATATCTTGCTCGACATCGATGCGGTCTGCGGTGGAGAGACCGCGATCGGTAAAGGTGAAGGAGTAGGTGTAGGCGGGTGCGCCGCCGGCATCCTCGAGCGCGACAAAGCCGGCATCGGTAACCTCCGCAACACCATAGGTGACGGTGTTCACCGTAAAGTCAGAGTTGTTGAGGAACAACGCCTGGCTATCGGGCTGGGTCATGATGCCGCAGATGGTGTAGGCTCGGCCCTCGAGCTCGACTTTATCGCCCACAGACAGGTTGTTATTGGTGGCAAAGACACGGTCGATGGCCACCTCGTCATCTGCCCTGGGCTGCCTGCCCTCGCTGTACGAAGCAATGTCGACCTGGGTACGGCGCGCATAGGTGCGCAGCGTGCGCTTGGTGCCGTCGTCGCCGGCGGTCTTTTTGATGATGGCGTCGATGGAGAAATTCTTGTAGAGCGTGACGCCGCCGACGTCGCCGGCTGCATCCTCGGCGGCCTTGAGTTGATCGTCGGTAGCCTCGAAGGAGGTGGTCACGCGGCCGTCCTCAATCGTGTACGCATCGCGCATGTCGTCGATAAGGCAGCCGATGGAATGCGCCGCGAGCAAAAAGCCCGACGTAAGGGCAATGCTTCCGCACATAAGCAAAAAGATGCCCAGGTACTTGCCGATATTGCGGCGCAGCTCGCGCGGGAGACGTTTTGCGAGAGGTGTCATGGCGCCGCCTACCAATCGAGCTCGGCGGCCGCGACGGGCGACTCGTTGAGCTCGTCGGCGACGATGCGCCCGTCGCGCAGGCGCAGCACGCGATTGGCCATACGCGCGATGGCGGCATTGTGGGTAACGATGATGATGGTGCAGCCGTACTCGTGATTGACATCCTCCATGAGCTGCAAGATCTCCTTGGACGTCTTGTAGTCAAGCGCACCCGTAGGCTCGTCGCACAGCAGCAGGCCCGGGTTTTTGACGAGCGCACGGCCGATGGCGCAGCGCTGCTGTTGGCCGCCCGAGACCTGGCGCGGGAACTTGTTGCGGTGCTCGTAGAGGCCCAGCGAACGCAGCAGGTCGTCGACATTGAGCGGGTTTTTGGACAGGTGCGCCGTGACCTCGATGTTCTCCTTGATGGTGAGATCGGGTACCAGGTTGTAGAACTGGAAGACAAAGCCCAGCTCACGGCGTCGGTATTCGCCCAGGTCGGCGGGCTTGAGCACGGTAAGGTCGCAGCCGTCCACCAGAATAGAGCCGGCGTCGGCATCCTCCAGGCCGCCGATCAGGTTAAGAAACGTGGACTTGCCCGAGCCCGAGGGTCCCAGCATGACGCAGATCTCTCCGCGGTTGATGGACGTGTCGATGCCGTCGAGCACCGTCAGACGCGCGTCACCGTCGCCGTAGTGTTTCTTGAGCCCTTTGACCTGGACATAGGCTTCCCGCGTTGCCATGGTATCCCCCATTGTTAGCCTCGTACTACTTTATGAGCGTAATAGTAAACCATGGCGAACTATTTTGGAGCGAGGCCTGGAATTTATTTCAGACTAGTCATTGGGGACGTTCTTAAATGACTAGCCGCTAGGGACACTCTTTCGCCACCCGGCAGTTAGGGACGTTCCTTATCTGCCGGCAGCTGGGGACAGTCCTTGGCAAGCCGGCGGTTCGGCAAAGACTGTCCCCAATGACCACTCTTGGTCGTTTAAGTCTGTCCCCAATAAGTACCCGATGACTAGGTGGCTAGGCGCGGGATTTGGTGCGTGCGAGAGCCAGGCCTGCAGCGGCGATGGCCACGGCGAAGAGTGCCGTGACGCCTAGGTCGCAGGCAATGTCCCCCAGCACGGCGGACGTCAAATCCGAGGCAAGCGCCTTGCCGATCGCGTCGTTCACCCAATATGTCGGCACAAAGTGCGCCACCGTCTGCACGGCCGGGCCCATCAGCGACAGCGGCATCCAGGCGCCGCCCAAAAACGTCATGAGCATGCCGAGCAGGTTGCCCACACCGTTGAGCAGCTCCTCGCGCGCGCCCAGACTCGAAAGCGCAAAGCCAACGGCCAGCGGCGTGCACGCCAGGGCAAACGTCGCCGCCAGCGCTAGGCACACGCGGCCCACGCCGACCTCGGCGACTGCGCCGGCAAAGCCCACGACGCCCATCATGCTCGACACGAGCCAAATGCAGACGGTGAGCACCGCGGCAGCCGCGAACACGGCGAGTGAACGCCGGCGCTCGGAGATTGGGCCGGCATCCATACGACGCACGCGCTCGGGCTCGTTCATGCCCGAAAACACCAGACCCACCGACACGATGACCGACGAGATGATCGCGTACGCGCCAAAGTTGAAGTACGACTCGAGCGTGGCAGCGGCTGTCGAGTCAACCCTGACCTGCTCAATCTCGACCTCCGCGCGCTTGGCGGCGGCATGCTCGGCGGCCTTGGCGACGCTGCCATTAGAGGCGGCGGGCTCTAGGGCCGCTGCAGCGCCCGCGAGTGAAATCCAGCGTGAAGCCTCGGCAGACGAAAGCGCCGCCGCCATGGTGCCGGCACCGTAGGTCACATCGAGCTTGGGCAGGGACTCCCCCGCGCGGGCGGCTGCAACGAGGTCGCCCTCAAACCCCTCCGGGATAAAGAACACGCAGTCGGCGCTGCCCTTGGCGCTGTTGCTCTTGGAGAGCGCATCCGCAAGGTCGTACGTATCGTCGCCGACGCCCGTGACCAGCTCAAAGCGTGAGCCCAGGTGCTTGGTAAGCGCACGCGAAAGGTCGCTGTCATCGCGGTCGACCACGATCACGTTGGCATCGTAGGGCTTGTACTCGGTGAGCTGCGACGAGTTCCAGCTCACCGATGCCGCGATGAACACGCCCATCAGCGAGATGAACACCGTATAGATGAGTAGGTAGAACGGGTGCGCCAGCGCCATGCGAAGCGCAGTCTTAAAGGTGCTCATAGCGGCTCCTTCCAAAGATCAGCATGGCGGCGGCAACGAACAGCAGCGCCATAAGGACCAGCGCGCCTGCGCGAACGGCAAAGGGGCCCAGGTCCTCAAAGAAATACAGGCGGTTGAACATGTCGCAGATAAGCTTGACGGGGTTGAACCAGCACTCGGCCGGGCACGCGCGGGCAACGTCGTCGGCAAGCGTCATCGCCGGCTCGCCGTAGAGGCCGGCAAACAGGGCGCACGTGGTGGCAAAGCCCGTGAGGATGCCCGACTTGGACGCCTTGCCGCCCTTAACGGGAAGCGTGCCCACAAAGAGCCCCAAGCCCGTGGCGGCAAGCGCGGAAGCGGCGCCGCCCACCAAACACAGTCCCTCGCGCCCGCCAAAGTCGACGCCCACGACCAGGCGCACGTAGCCGATCGCGATCGTCATCGAGGCGAAGGAGACCAGCCACGAGCCGACAAAAATGCCGGCCAGCGACGCCGTCTTGGAAAGGCCGCCCACGCAGCGGCGTGCGCCAAGGCCCGACAGATTGGGCTGCAGATCGACGACGCTCAAGGCGGCAAACTCGGCAGACATCATCGCGACCAGGCCAAAAAGCGCGTAATAGTAGATGACCGTGCCATCGGGCGTAGCGCGCGTCAGGCTTACGCGGCGGGTGCCGCCCTCGAGCGACAGGGCGCGCGCAACCGCCTCGGGGTCGGCGAGCGCCGCCGGGTTGTCCTGGGCAATCTGGGACATGAGCTCGGCATTTTGCGTATACGAGCTTGCCACCGTCTCCAGGATGCTGCGGTCGGTGAGCACCGATGAGGCACGCGAGCTGTCATAGCTCGATAGCAGCATGAGCTTGGGCGTGCCCGCATCGTCGACCGTATAGATGCCCGCGACCTCGCCGGCCTTAAGCGCACGGTTCGCATCGGCTGCGTCATCGCACTCGTGGATCTCGAGCAGCCGGTCGTCGCCTTCCTGGGCAAGCGACGTCGCCACGTCCTTAAAGGGCGAGGCGTCCCAGGCCTCATCCGCTACGACGGCCACCGGCACCGGGTCGACCGTGCCGTCAGAGCTCAGGTTCGCAAACATAAACATAAACATCGTGGAAAGCGCGATGGGAAAGAGAGCGCCCCAGACCCACGTGCTCGGCCGGCGCAGCAGCGTCTTGACCGTGGTGATGATGGTGTTGAACATGACTGCCCCCTAGTCGCGCAGCTCGCGGCCGGTGATCTCGAGGAACACGTCGTTGAGGGTCGGCGGCTCGCTCCACACGCGGCCGAGCGCCACGTCGGCAGCGCGCAGCGTGTCGAGGATGTCGACCAAATTGTGCGAGCTCGCTTCGCAGGTGCAGATGAGCTCGCCGCCGGAGAGCTCAACCGAAAGCACATGCTCGAGGGCGCGCAGCCGCTCGACCGTGGAGGGCTCGACGGCGCCGACCTCGACGGTCACGCGCTCGCCCATCTGAATCATGCGCTTGAGCTCGTCGTTGGTGCCCTGTGCCAGCACGCGGCCGCCGTCCATGATCATGATGCGGCTGCAGATCTGCTCGACTTCCTCCATGTAATGGCTGGTATACACCACCGTGGCGCCCTCGTCGCGCAGGCGGCAGATGCCCTCCAGGATGGCGTTGCGGCTCTGCGGGTCGACCGCCACCGTGGGCTCGTCAAAGAAGATGAGCTCAGGCTTGTGCGCGATGCCGCAGGTGATGTTGAGGCGACGCGCCAGGCCGCCCGAGAGCTTGCCAGGGCGGAACTTAGCAAAGTCGCCCAGCCCGACAAAGTCGATCGCCTCGTCCACGAGCGCGCGGCGGCGCTTGCGGTCGCTGACGTAGAGGCTGCAAAAATAGTCGATGTTCTCACGCACCGTGAGCTCGTCGAACACCGCAACTTGCTGTGGGACCACGCCGATGCGGCGCTTGAGGTCGTAGCGCGTGGGCGTCATGGGCTCACCGAACAGCTCGATGGTGCCTTTGTCGTAGGCGAGCAGCTGCAGAATGCAGTTGATGGACGTGGTCTTGCCCGAGCCGTTGGGGCCCAGCAGGCCAAAGATCTCGCCGGGGGCGATGCTCAGGTTAAAGTGGTCGAGCGCGATAAGATCGTCGTAGCGCTTGACGAGATTTTCGACGTGGACGATGTCTGTCATGAGGCGGCCCTTCTGTTGATTGCGGCCCGGTACGATTGCATCATCGCAGGAACCGCCGGCGCGCACCAGTGAGCTTTGTCACGAGTGCGGGGTCTTGGTCGTGCGGTCTGCCGACGCCCCCGCTTTGCCGCGCGGGAGGAATGTCACGGTTGCGCAGGCGGCCCCTCCACCATGCGCGGCTTCGCGTACAATACCCGTATGAACAGGCTTTTCGACAAATCGATCGTGCTGGCGTGCTGTATTGCGGCCGCCATGGGCCTTGCTGTGGACGCTCGCTTGGTCGCAGCGTTTTGCCTTGGCGTTATTGCCACCTCGCTGGCCGAGGTCGCACAGGGAAACCGCGCCCGCCGTGCGAGCGAGGCCGCGAGCTACGTTTACATCATCGCGGCAGTTTTCGTACCGCCGTTTGTGCCGCTTGCGCCTCTCGCCTTCTATGACATCGCGCGGCGCGTGCGCCGTGAGCACGCCTGGGTCGCGCTGGGCATTGGCTCCGTCTTTGCCTTTGCGCTCATCGCGGACCTTCGCACCGACGCGCTTACCGCCCGAACGCTCCTGCTGACCGCCATCCTTTCGGTTGCCGCTACCTTGCTATCGCTACGCACCGCCCAGTTGGAACGCGAGCAGCAGCGCATGCGCCGTACCCGCGACGAACTGCAGGAACGAGCCCTCGCGCTCGAAGCGCGCAACCGCGACCTCGCCGATCGCCAGGACTACGAAGTCGAGCTCGCGACACTCGCCGAACGCGCCCGTATCGCGCGCGAGATCCACGATAACGTCGGCCACCAGCTCACGCGCGCCTCGCTGCAGACCGAGGCCCTGCGCGTCGTGCACGCCGACGAGCCCAGGGTTGCCGCCGATTTCGCCGACGTCAAACGCACGGTTGACGAGGCGCTCCAGCTTGTGCGCACCAGCGTCCACGCGCTCAACGACAACGCCGTCGACCTTTCCGTGCAGCTCGAACGCATTGTCGAAGGCGCGCGCTCGGACGGCGGTCCGCAGATTGAGCTTGAAGTTATGGCCGAGCATGCACCCGCAAACGTCGCCAACTGCTTTGCGGCGGTCCTGCGCGAGGCGCTCTCCAACACCATGCGCCACGCTTGCGCCCATACTGTCACCGTACGGTGCATGGAGCATCCGTCGTTTTACCAGCTCATCGTTACCGACGATGGCGCGGGCGAGGTCCAAGCAAGCAGCCGCGGCGCCGCGGAGGGCATGGGGCTTGCCTCCATGCGCGAGCGCATCGAGGCGCTTGGCGGCACCTTCTCCGCCAGCCCGCGTGCCGGCGCCAGCGGCTGGCGCGTGTTTGCCACCGCTCCCAAACAGCAAGGAGATGAGGGCCGATGAGGCTCATCGTTGTCGACGACGACCGCTTGGTGGTCGATTCGCTCAAGATTATCCTGGGCGCCCAGCCGCAAATCGAGGTAGTGGGCACCGGCGCCAATGGCGACGACGCGGTCGCGCTCTACGCCGAGCACGCGCCCGACATCGCGCTGCTCGACATTCAGATGCCGGGGCGTGACGGACTTTCGGCAGCACGCGAAATCCTTGAGCGCGACCCTGCGGCGCGCGTGGTGTTTCTGACGACATTCTCGGATGACGAGTACATTGTGTCGGCGCTCAAACTGGGCGCCCGCGGCTACCTGATCAAGACCGATGTCGCCGCCATTCCGCCAGCGTTGGTGCAAGTCATGGACGGCAAGCGCGTACTCGAGGGTAAGGCGATCGAGGATATCGATTTTGACGGAACGGGCGTCGAGGCGGACACGCTCCGCCGGCCCGCGGCCTTCGCCAGCCTGACCGACCGCGAGTTCGAAGTCGCCGAGCTCATCGCTCGTGGCCTCGACAACAAGGAGATCGCCGCCACCGCCTACATGGGCGAAGGCACCGTGCGCAACCACATCAGCTCGATCCTGGCAAAGATGGGCCTGCGCAACCGCACGCAAATCGCCATCGCCTACCTGCGAGGGTAATTACCCAACGACCGACCACCCCGGCATAGCAAAATGGCTGCCACCGATTTAATACCATTTCAAAACTATGCCGGTTTACTACGATGAATCGCCCACCTTCGACCACGGTAAATTGCGCGCTTGCAAAACCGCAGGTAGAACGCTTGCAATATTTAGAAAAATGCAGTCATGGTCGGGAATGTCGAATTCATCGTAGTAAACCGACATAGTTTTGTTCGGGCGGCCCTGCACGAGCACCTCCGCAAGCCTCGCGGGACCAAAATGATCCGTTTCCCTCTGTCCACGGGAGATCAGGGGCTGGTAGTGATATGGTGGCATTTCAAAACTATGCCGGATTACGGGGCTAAAGTCGGGGCCCTCATCCATACCCGCGTTTTCTGCAAAATGACGGTTCGTCTACCTGCAGTTTTAATTTCGTGGTTTTCGATATGGTCGGAGGTTCGCAATCCAGCCCCGTAATCCGGCATAGTTTTGTTCGCAGCAGCATAACCGCGCGTTTAAGCGCGGGACCGGTGGGGCATTTTTGCCCCACCGGCCCCTATTCCAGCTCTATTCCAGCGCTACTCCGGCTTAGTTTCTACCGTGGGAGTCTTATCCGCCGCAACTGGAGTGCGGGCGGTGTCCATAGTCAGGCAGTGTTTGGGACAGCTTTCGATACACTCGCCGCATACCACGCAGGCATACGGATCGATCGACCAGGTACCGCCCTTGCGATCGACCGCAAGCGCGCCCGCCGGGCAGCGACGCGCGCACATGCCGCAGCAAATGCACACGTCCATGTCGTTAACGATGTGCCCGCGCAGGCGCTTGGGCGCCACGAGATTCTCCTGCGGATAGCACACCGTGACCGGCTGCTTGACCATAGAGCCCAAGGCCGTCTTGGCAAATGTCAGTAAACTCATGCCGTGCCTACCTTTCCGTGCAGCTAATGCAGGGGTCGATGGTCAGGATAATCATGGGCACGTTGGCAAGGAGCACGCCCTGCAGCGCATGTGTCAGACCCGCCAGGTTCTGCGACGTCGGCGTGCGCACGCGAAAACGGTCCAGATTCTTGGTGCCGTTACCGCGCACATAGTAGTACGCCTCGCCGCGCGGCTGCTCAATCACAACCTCGCCGCGCGCGCCGTCGGCCGGCGTGAGCTTGGTGCGCCCGCCGATACCGTCGTGCGGGATCTTGCCCACAAGCTCCTTGATGATGTCCATGGCCTGCGTGACCTCGGCACAACGCACCTGGCAGCGGGCATAGCAGTCGCCGTCGGTAGCAACGATGGGCTCAAATGCTGCCAGGCCTGCATAGGCACCGTCGCCAAACATGCGCACGTCGTAATCCACGCCCGAGGCGCGACCGAACGGGCCGACCATCGACAGATTCAGCGCGTCCTTCTTGCTGATCACGCCCACGCCATGCAGGCGCTCGCCGCAGCTATTGTCGTCCAAAAACGTATGCACCAGGGCCTCGTAGTCGGGACGCATGGCATCGAGCGTCTGGACAATACCCGCCAGCTCGGAGTCCTCAATGTCGTGCTTAAGGCCGCCGATCTCGTTGATCGACAGAATCACGCGACCACCGCACGTGCTCTCGAAGATCTTGAGAATCTGCTCGCGCAGGGTCCACGACCGATAGAACAGCGCCTCAAAGCCAAAGGCATCCGCGAGGAGGCCCAGCCACAGCAGATGCGAGTGGATGCGCGAAAGCTCATGCAGAATGGTGCGGATATACTGCACGCGACCGGGCACCTCGATGCCGAGCATGCGCTCGCAGGCGCTGGCATAGCCGTAGCTGTGGCCCACGGCGCAGATGCCGCAGATGCGCTCGGCGATGTAGCCAAACTGGTGCATGTCGCGCTTTTCGGTGAGCTTCTCGAGTCCGCGGTGCACAAAGCCGATCTGCGGAATTGCCTCGATGACGCGGTCGTCCTCGATCACCAGGTCCAGATGAAGCGGCTCGGGCAGCACCGGGTGTTGCGGGCCAAACGGAATAACGGAGCGATGTGCCATGGACCTTACGCCTCCTTTTTCTGCTTGTCGCGGGCGGCCTTGGCGGCAAGCGCCGCGCGGACCTTGGCCGCTTTCTCGGGATCCATGGCGGCGAGCTTTGCCTCCATCTCGGCAGCCTTGAGCGCGGCCTTCGCAGCAGCCCCATCGTGCTGAGCATCGGAGCCGGTAGCCGCAGCGGACTGGGCGACGGCAGCGCCCGCAGCATCGCCGGCGCCTGCGGCGCCCTCCCCCGCAGCAGCAGCGGCAGCGGCCTTTTCGGCCGCAGCCTTGCGCGCCTTGGCCTCTGCGGCGGCACGGACCTTCATGGCTTTCTCGCGCGCGGCCTTCACCTCGGGTGTGATAACGCTCATGGGCTCGGCAGTCGAGACCTGGTAGAAAAAGCCCTTAAAGTCAATCTGCATGTCGGTGATGGCAAGCCCGAACAGGTCGTGCGCCTCATTTTCAAACGGAAATACCGCCGGATAGTACGAGCTGATGGACGGAATCTCCTGGTACTGATCAATTCCCTCGACCACCAGGTTCTCGATCGCATAGCTACCATCCTGAGCGATCTGCTCCTGTGCAGCACGAACGTTGATAAACGTATAGACCAGGCGATACGTGCCGTCGTCGACGTTGCGCTCGGCATGCATTTGCACAAAGCGCGCGCCGACGCCCTTGAGCGCCTGGACATGCGACAGGAGCTCGTCGATCCCGACGGTGGTATAGATAGCCTTTTGCATTACTCGGCCTCCTTTGCAGCGGCGGGCGTCTCAGCAGATGCGTCGCCAGCGACGGGCGCGGCGGGCTTCCCGGCAGGCGCGTCACCGGCACCGTCAGCCCCGGCCCCCGCAGCCACAAACCCGTCCTCACCCAGCTCAACGCCACCGTCCCAGGTAGCGGCACCGCCCACGGTAAGCGGATCGCCGCCGGCGCGCATCACGGCCTCCTTCTGGTCCAGGATGCCGCACGCCTCCGCAATGGCATCGATCACGGTCTCGGGGCGAATGGCGCACCCGGGCGCGTACACGTCCACGGGGATCGCGCGGTCCACGCCGCCGATCACGTTATAGGCATCGCGGAATACGCCGCCCGAACACGCGCAGATGCCGCAGGCCACCACGCACTTGGGCTCGAGCATCTGGTTGTAGATCTGGCGCACGACGGGCAGGTTCTGGGCATTGACCGACCCCGTCACCAAAAAGATGTCCGCATGCTTGGGGTTGCCGGTGTTGACCACGCCAAAGCGCTCCGCATCGAACAGCGGCGTGAGCGAGGCCAGCACCTCGATATCGCATCCGTTGCAGCTCGAGCCGTCGTAATGAATAACCCACGGCGAGCGCGACATTTTATGATCCATGGATGCCGCCTCCTAAATAAACACGTCGACGAGGATGGGCATAAGGTTGAGCAGGCCAAACACCAGCGCCACGCCCCATCCGAGCTTAAAGCAGCTGCGCCAGGTGCTGCGCGCGAAGGTGTTGTCGATCAGCACCTCGACAAAATATGTCGCAGCCATCACGACCAGGGCCACGACCCAGCTCACCGGGTTGTCCCAGACAAAGAACATGCCCACCCACATCAAAAACAGCACGGTCTCGCACCAGTGCATAAGGGTCATCTTGGCCAGCGTGCCGCCGCTCATCTCGGTGGCGACGCCCTGGACGATCTCCTGGTGCGCGTGATGCGAGTACGAAAGGTCAAACGGCGACTTGCGCAGCTTGATGGTGAGCACCGCGAGCAGTGCGAGGAAAATGGGCGCGCTGTACACGATGATGGGGGCCGACTGCCCCGTCACGGCGATGGAATCGAAGCTATCGGTGGCAAGGTACAGGCCCACGCTCATCAGCAAAACGGCGGGCTCGTAACTCATGACCTGCAGCAGCTCGCGGTCGGCGCCGACCTGGGCAAACGGGCTTTGCGTCGAGGCGGACGCCAACACCACAAAGATCGCGGCGAGCGTCACCATAAAAGCGCACAGCAGCGTGTTGGAGCCCGACACAAAGATGCCGCCGCCCACCACGGTAAAGATGAGCGCGCACGCCATGTAGGTATCGTCCATGGTGTTTACGCTGGCAGGAGCCTTGCGCAGCAGCTTGGCAACGTCGTAGAAGGGCTGCAGCAAGCGCGGGCCCACGCGGCCCTGCATGCGAGCCGAAAGCTTACGGTCAACGCCGTCGATCAGGCCGCCCACAAGCGGCGCCAACAGGGCAAACGCCACGGTGCCAATAAAGATGCCCACGACACCCGAACCTTCAAAATACTTACCGCGCAGCACCGAGGGCGCACTCATGGCAAGCCGCTCGGGCCCAATCCACGCGCAACACAGCAGCGCAAACAAGATAATGCTGCAGCACACAACACTACCCGCGGGGCCAATACGCTTCTCGCCAAGGGCGTCCTCCGAGTACCAATTGCGCTTTTCGGCCTTCACCTCGTGGCCCATCGAGCCGCGGAAATGACGGTAATTGTCGGTTCCCACGCCCGAAAGATATACGTTTACGTGCGGCTTGTTGCTCACGCGGAATGAAGTCAGCAGCACCACGGCGATAAAAGCCACGATAACGACCATCAGATACATGGCGTCCTTGCCGATAACGTGCGGCACGCGGCCAAACACCATGGCCAAGTAAGGCGACACCAGGCCGCTCGAGATAACCGGGAACGCCACACAGCACAGAATCAGCAGCGCGGCGATGGTGTTGAGCGCCATCCATTCAGTCTTATGGACATTGACCTCAACGTTTTGAGCCGTGGGGTCGACGCCCGAAAGCTTGGCAAGCCACTTGCCCCAGAAGTAAAACGTCGCGGCCGAGCCAAAGGCAAGCACCATGATCATGAGCACGTTGCCGGTCTGCGCAAACGCCACCAGAGCGCCCCACTTGGACACGAGCATGCCAAACGGCGCCACGAACATGCCCATGATGCCCAGCATCATCAAGCGCGTCAGGTGCGGCATACGGCTGAACATACCGTCCATGTCCTCGATATTGCGGCTGCCGATATGATGCTCGGCCGTGCCCACGCACAGGAACAGCAGCGACTTGGCCACCGTGTGGAACAGGATCAGGAAGATGGCCGCCCATACGGCCTCGGGCGCGCCGACACCCAAACAGGCACTGATGAGGCCCAAGTTGGAAATGGTGGAGTACGCGAGCACGCGTTTGGCGTTGCTCTGCGAGATGGCCATGAGGGCGGCGAGCAAAAACGTGATGGCGCCCACGCTCGTGACCATAAAGCCAGTCACGGGATAGATGGCATAGAGCGGGCTCAGCTTGACCATCAGGAACACGCCGGCTTTGACCATGGTTGACGAGTGCAGCAGGGCGCTCGTGGGCGTGGGGGCAACCATGGCACCCAGCAGCCAAGTGTGGAACGGCATCTGTGCGGCCTTGGTGAGTGCGGCGAGCGACAGCAGAATGACCGGCATCACCAGCAGCGCGGATTGCGCGGTTCCGGCGCCGGAAAGCTCGCTCACACCCGAGATGGTCAGCGGCATACCGTTAACGTGCAGGTACATGAGTCCGGCCAAAAACGCGATGCCGCCCAGCATGTTGAGGATAATCTGGGTGAAGGCGTTCTTGATGGCCTCGGGCGTGCGCGTGTAGCCAATCATGAGGAACGAGCACACGGTGGTGATTTCCCAGCCGCAGAACAACCACTCAAGGTTGTCGCTCGTCACGATGACGAACATGGCCGAGAGGAACAGGAACATAAGCGCCAGGAACTGCGGGCGTCGGTCGGGCGCAGTCTGCCCGCGCAGCGCAGCCTCGTGCTCGTCATGGGCCTGGAAGTCCTTCATGTAGCCCAGGGCATACACGCAGATTAGGCTGCCGACAATGCCGACGGCGAGGACCATGATCACGCTCATGTAATCCAGGTAGAGCGGCGTCGCCGTGACGGCTTCGGCCGCGGGCAGCGTCATGGCAGCGAAGGCAACCGAACCCACCAGCTGTACCACGCCGAGCACCGTGGTAAGCACGCTCTTATATTTGTGCGCGTTGTACAGGATGACGGCGCACAGAATGACATCGATGGCGGAGCTGATGATCGAGAGCACATGCGAGGTACCGGGGGCAACCTCAAAGCTCTGCGGGCCCGCGCCAAAAAACATGACGGCGACTACAACTGTCACCGCCATAATAACGCCGGAACCTATGAGCCCCACCGCATCGCGGGCGCGGTCACCGCGCGCGAGCAGCATGCCCAGCGCCGGTACCAGCGGAAACAGGGTAAGGAAATACAGTAGCGTCATACCATCACTCCCCCATGCAAAAACGCTGCAATTGTTTAACGTTATAGCTCAATTGAGGAGTAGCGGCGGCGGGTTTTCGGTCAACTGGGGAGTTTTAGGCGTACGGGGTAAGGGCACGTCCGCATTGGAGCAGAGGGGCGGCAAGAAAAATGCGCCCCTGTGGGCGCACCATCCCGTTCGCTATTCCGCCTTTTTAACGCGCGGCTTGCGGCCGCGCGGCTTATCGACCAGCGCGGACTCACCGCTCTCGCGATACTGGCGGCACCAAGCCTTGACTGAAGACTCGCTGGGAATCTTGTGCTTGATCATAGCCTCGCGAACCGTCAGGCCGTTTTCCAAACGGTCCTTAACCACGGCGAGCTTTACGTCGTACGAATAGGTGTGATGACGAGCGCCCGCATTGAGCACGGCGTCGGCACCGCCCACGGCATATGCGCGGGCCCACTGACGAGCCGTGGCCTGGGGAATGCCAAGCTTTGCGGCGAGGGCGCGGTGACCGACCCCCTCTTGGAGGATCTCGACGGCGCGCTGCCTAACCTCGGGCGCATGCGTGCGAGTCCTAGTTGCTTCCGACATACCTGCCACTTCTTAGCCTTAACCGTTAATCTGCTTTCTTACGTGCTTGTTAGATAGTAGCATTTTGCTGTTCCCGCGTAACAGTTAATTGAAAATCGTAACGGCGGCATCTGGGTATTTGCCATTCGTTTGCAACAGTTCTTTAGGTTTTATTTACGCAGCTAGTTGGCTCGCGACTCATTGACAGTGTTTTACCAACCAAATTGGTATCTTTTTGTTTGGCTGGTATGGTTTGTGCAATTATTAACCCCTCGTCAGTCCGCAGTTAACATGTCAGATTTCCACTTACTTTCCAACTTTCCACTTAACTTTCCAGCTTTCCACCTTGGGTGGTAAGTTAAGCGGAAAGTTGGAAAGAAGTTGGGAGACCGAAGCATGGGCGACGGACAGCCCTACTTTGCAAGTCGATACCGTTGCCGCGGGCTACGCGGAGGTTCCATCGCCTCAATCTTGCCCGCACCAATCAAGCCCTTTATATGGTTGGAAACGGCGCTCCTGCTCAAACCCGAAGCGTCCGTGAGCTCCTTAGTCGAGGCCGAAGAATGTGTTGCCAGGTAATCCAAGATTGCCTCGTCCACATGCCCCACAGACGTCACCTGTTCCGCCCGCATTGTCTTTCGCTTATCGAACGTCAGCGAAAAAGAAACCGTCGAGTTCTTTGGTTCGGGCGGCAGCATGTTTGCCCGCTCGAGCTGCTCACCTATCTCCTGATAACCAGTGCCGCGATTTTCGACCACGTAGCCACCACCTGGGAACGGCGTGGTCTCGAGGATATTTGAAAGAAACTGGTTTCTGGATGACGAAACTCCAGAAACTCCCAGCGAATCGATCGTTACATCGCCGTACAGCCCGCCAGGATTGAGAATCTCGACGCGGTCGATATATAGGTTGACCTGCACTTGTGAGCCGCGCGCGGCGGAAGAGTAGTCGCGGTGCATGAGCGCGTTCGCTACCGCTTCGCGCAGCGCCACGGGCGGATAATCGGGCACATCTTTCCGGAACGCACCCTCGATAACCGCGGCGTTTCGAGTGTTTCTCGCAACGGCGGCAAGCACGTCCTCAATCATGAAAGGGATCGGACCCAAAATGGTCTGAGAATCCACAAAACGCCTGTTATCGCTTACCCGCTGCGTTTTTGTAGTCCCGGGGTACGCCGTAAAGGTCACATTGAGACGTGGGAAGAACTTTTGCGGAAACCGTCCCATCGCGACAATTGCGGCAAGCGTCGGCACGATTGCGTCGTCCACCCTTTTGGTCACATGCAGGTCAAGGAGAATCTCATCGTCGCTCCTGTTACCCAAAATCCTGGGGTGCAGCTCGCGCTGACGTTTTATAAACCCTTGCAAAAGATCGGCGTCAAGGTCATCGAGCGTGGCACCTTCGACCGGCTCGTCGTCGTATGTAGGCTGAACATGCTCCTCCATAAAGCGATCGATTTCGTAGGGAGTCATGCGCCGGTCGCCGTCGCCCGTACGGATAAAGGACGAATCGTACATTCCGCGTGCCGCAATATAGCAGGGTTTATCGCGTGGATGCATCTCATTGATGCGCGCGCAAAGCACCAGTTTTTCCTCAAAGGGAATCACTTGGATATCCGGCCTCACAACGGGCGTCAGCCTTTCGCATGCAGAAGAGAGGGCGTCTTGCATCTTGCGAGCATCGAAACCTTCGACAGGAACAAACCCGTTCTTTTCGGAAATGCCGAGGATTACAAAGCCGCCCTGCGCGTTAGAAAAAGCCGAAAGCGTCTCAACGATGCTTTTGGGGAGCGCGCCCTTGGCTTCTTTTACTTCGTACTGCTGGGTGTCGTTTCCTATTGCCCGCAGATGATGGATGACCTGCGCCAACCACTCCTCATTCATGCCGAACCTCCCAACTTTCCAACTTTCCACCTAACTTACCAGCTTTCCACCCAGCTTTCCACCTTAGGTGTTAAGTTAAATGGAAAGTAGGAAAGACGGTTGGGAAGCTGAAGCAGCGGCAGTCCGAGCGAGCAAGAAAAGGGGCGGCAACTGGGTGGTTGCCGCCCCTTTGCGTGGCTAGTTGGACCCGTGGGGAATACCCTGAGTGTTGATGCGTGCCAGCGTGTATGTCACGTAGTCAGAGTTCTTATAGCCTCCGAGGTTGCTGACATTGACTGGCGTGTCCTTTATTACACCGTTATCGGACATATTGGCCGTTAGCACCAGACGATAGTTGGCATAGGTCTGACCAGCCGTCTCAACATCTGTGTTCACCTTAACGCGGAAGGCATGCTTAAAGGCAAGGCTGTTGCCGTCGCGCGTGGCGAACGCGCCGCCAGCCTTGGTGTCGGTAAAGACATAGCTGCTGCCACCCAACGAGCCCGCGCCCAGCTTGTCGCTACCGAACACCGTAATGTACTTTGAGATATCGCCGACCGGAACATAGCCGTCTTTATCCCGGCGCTGCAAGCTCAACGTATAGGTCACCGTGCTGGCATTGGAGATCATGGCCTCGGCACCCGCGAGCTTGGACAAATCATACGTTCCCACCAGAGCGATTTCGCCGTCGGCGGACTTGAGGTCATCGATGTTGATGCCCAGCTGCGACTTCTTTGAAGCCTCGAGCGCAATAGTCGAGGAACCCACGTCCATGCGGTAGTATCCAGCTTTGCCGTCGATGTATGCCGAGTTGCTACTGGTGCTGAGCGTTTCATCATTCGTAGAGAGGTACGCACGGTAGTTGGGCTTTGTGTACTTATCTGTGCCGCCATTCTGCGAAGCGATAATACCAGCCTGGCACGCAGGCTCCGTCATGGCGAGATTCGCCTCCATGGTGATGGTGAACTCGCTGCCATGGTTCTTAGCGATTTCGCGAATGCCGGAAAGATCAATTGCCCCAAAACCTGCGTCGGCCAGCGTCAATTTCATGTCCGTACCGTCCGCGGTCCATACGCCCGTAGCGGCGCGATGATCTTCAGCGGTGGCCTCCCCCCATGTCCACTTCGTCTTGCCGTTCACGGTTGAGGCATGCGGGACGTAGTACTTGCCCCCCACTGTCACGTAGAACGAATACGTACCCTGGGTTCCAGTCGGGTAGCCATGCGCACCCGCAGCACTGCCGTTCTTCCCGTAGTTCACGAGCGAAGAATCCAGCTGGTAGTACAGCGCGTCGGAGCTTGTGTACTCCTGCTCGCTAAATGTAATGGTGTCGCTCACGTTCATATCGAGCGGATAGGTCGTTCCCTTCACGGCCATCTGGCTGATGCTCGTGTTGCCGTCCGCCGAAGTTTTGTCCACCAAATTGTGCTGGAAGTTCGTGGCAACGCTATACGTCGAGGCAGTGTTCTCGTGCGAGTCCAGCGAGTCCTTCACCTCATCTTTACGAAGCACATAGTTGATATGCGTGTTCACGCTTGTCGTCGTGACCAACGTGCCGGTATATCCATTGACGTTGGCCGAGTTCTCAGGCGTGCGAACAACAAGATAGAAGCTCTCGCTCTTGGGTTGCTCATTGGCACCCTTCTTCGGAACAGTCAGGTTGTAGAACGGACCCTTGGTGTCCGCATCGGTCTTTAGGCGGTAATAATCGCCGTCAATCTTCGCGCCGGCAATGCCAATCAGTTCAGCCTCGGTCTTTTTGGCATTCTTCCCATCGGTCAGCTCCTCATTGCTAGCTTAACCCACGTGCCGTCGTCCGCTTCCGTTGCCTTCGTGCCCATGGTCTCGCTGAGCCACTGTTCCGTATAGCGATTTCCGCTGGAGTCCTCAAAGTCCGTCAGCGCAACCGATGCGCAGGATCCTCCCTCGGGCACCGTATAGTGATATTCCTTATTATTGTGCGCCGTGTCCACGAGCGTCAGCTGCGTGCCCACAGGCAACGCCCCCCTTTCTCCGCCGAACTCAATGCGCTTATTAAGCGGCCTCATGTCGCCGCCGCTTGCCAGGTGCGTATTCCAGCCATACTCTGTCGGCTCGGTGTATGCCTTGTTGTATGTCCAGGTAAGATAGCCCGTCATGGTCTCGCCGCTGCTAATGAGCACGTGCTTGTCGTACTTGCTGCTGTAGTCGGCGCTGTTGAAGTTCGAGCCCTCGGAATACGTTGCTGTAAAGTTGATCTCGAGCACGCGCTTGACGATGATGGGCACCATAACCTTGTAGCTCTGGCCAGCCTCGGTAAAGGTGACGGTGAGCAGGTTGAAGCGGCCCTTGCCGTTATCCCAGTTGGAGTTAGCGCTGATCGACAAAGAAGAGCCGCTGCCTTTAACGTCGAGCGCCCTATCGGCGACGTCGATCTGTTTTACAAAGACACCGTTCTCGAGCTGGAACACGTCAACCGTTGCCGAAACATGCGAACCATCTGCGTTCAGGCGCAGCGCGTCCGAATAGCCGCCGTTGGTAACAAGATTGAGATAGTCCTTAACGGTATCTGAGTCGTTGCCCGAAAGGACAAGGACGTAAGGGTTGGCATCCGTCTTTGTGGCATCCGTGTCATTGTTTGCATTGAACTCACCGGCGCTGGAGGATGAATAGTTCGAGGTGTTTTGATAGGCGCCGCTGTCAGCAATGCCACCGATGTTGGTGTAGGTGTAGCGGCCGGAGACGTTGGTCCCTGCCTGGTCCTTGATAGTCGATGCACCAGAAACATTCACACCGTCACCAAAAAGATAGCGATCAGTGGTGTCGCCGTTGGAGGCACGCACCGCCAGCGTGCTCACGGGGCTCGTGGTCACGTACGGGCTTGCCGCCGCAGTAGCGGTGCCGTCCGCGCCGTAGAGCGTGGTGCCCTCGCCGGGCGCGGCGAGCGTATCGTTGTAGTCTCCGAACGCTATGTAGGTTTTCTTGTTAACGGCGGCCGTATTGGTCGTGTAAACCATCGGTGGCAGGTCGCTCGTGGTCTTGCCGTTGCCAGGCTTTACGTCCACGCCCGCTGCAAAGAGGCCGTACTGATTATCTCTTGTGTCAACCTCGCCCAAGAGCACGCCCTGCTTAACGCCGGATTTGTAGGTGTTGCCGTCCATGAGCACGTTTACCAGATGAAACTGGCCGCGTCCATCGCCCGCAATGCCGCCGTTGGAGGTTCCGCCAAACGTTGTGTTAGATACCTTTGTGTTGGTGACGTTGATGACGTCGGCACCGCTGTTAATCGCGCCAAGTAGACCGCCGCTCCAGCTGCCCTTGATCGTAGCGCCCTCAATTGCGATGTTGTTGCAGGCTATGCCCAAGTTGCTGAAGTAGTAGCCGATAAGCCCGCCTGAGCATTGGTAGGTGCCAGCGATGTTGATATTCTTGACGCCGCAGTCCTCGAACCAGTACGCGTTGGAGCCGCTACCACCGCTCGTAACCTTCCCGATCAGGCCGCCCGCATTGCGAATCTTCGAATTCTTTCCGGTCTTATCGCCAATAGTGGCGTTCTCGGCGCCGCCTCCGGCTTCAATGCGCACGTTGCTCATGGAGACAACACCGCTATAGGCGTTTCCGACCACGCCGCCGGCACCCATATTTTTCAATTGATCTTCCGTCTGCCCCGCAGTCTCTCCGGTGATGAGCACATCAACCTTGGAGATGACCGCCGTACTCGATGCAGCGGCTACCGTGGTGCCAATATTGGTGTTCACCGATACGTTGCTGGAGGTATAACCGAACACACCGCCCGCACGGCATTCTGAGGCTAGTCCCGTAGCAGTTATGGTCGAGTTCGCGCCAACAGTCTTTTCGCCCACTCCTTCGGCCGCGGTTGTCCACACGCCGCACGCCGAAGCAACCGTACCCACGTAGCCGCCAACGTCCTTCTTTCCCGTGACGTTAAGACCAGTGTACGAGCAGTCATAGAGCTGCACCGGAGAGGACACTCCTCCTCCGTAAGTCACAATCGAACCGTTGGCGCCATCGGCGCTGCGGCTCATAACGCCAGCGCTTCCGATGAGGCCACCGGCCGTGCAGCCTCCGGCTACGGTACTGCTAGAAATGTCCACGTTTTTGAACACGCCATAGGCGACCTCGTCCGAGCCTCCCTGGTTCGCAGTTGAGCCCGCAAGGCAGCCGACTCCCACCGAGCCGCTGTTTGTATTGCTCGTCGACGTGGACTGCCCCTCCCCGTTCGGAGTTACATAGGTAAGCGAAATGTTGCAGCTCTCGAAGTTGAGATTGCATACGTTTGCATTGCCGCTCTCTTCAATGCTTCCTTTATTGAATTGATTCGAGTAGAACTTGATGGTGCTGAACAAGCCGCCTACGCCTGCAATGTTGTAGTCATCATCGACATACTCGCGCGTGTTGTTCTTAACCTTAATCGTCACGCCGTTGCCGTTGATGGTGGCGATACCCGGGGTGATGAAATCTTTGTCGTTGACCTTCTTGTCGGTCGCGCATGCGTTTGAGTAATAGCGGCCCGAAAGACCCAAGAACCCCGAGCCGTAATCCGTCATATCATAGGGGTCGCCTTGCTTACCTCGCTCAAACTGCAGATCCATGCCGCAAACGCCCATCGCGCACACATAGCCAGTACGCCAATCGGTCGCATATTTCGTAACCAAGTAAGGCGAGTTGATATCTTGTCCGTCTTTGCCGTCCAGCGGACCTTGGTACTCCTGATTGCCCGGCGCCTTGAGATCATCGTTGACCGAAGTCGGGAAATCGATCGCTGTGGCGGCATCGTCGGGTTTTCCGACCGCAGTGTAATTCGCATTGCGAACCTTGCCATACCGTTCATTTCCGAATTTGTATCCCGTCGAAGATATGGCGCCTTTGACGCTACTGCCCTCATACGCATGCGATCCACGATACGTGCCCCTGCCATCAGTCGAGTCGGTATGAGCAGCACCGGCACCCGCGCCGCTGTTAATAATGGCAGACAGCACGAGCAGACCTTGTGGATCTTTAACTGTAGTTTTAGGAGCCTTGTTGTTTTGCTGGCCGGCACCCCAGCTGAATTTCATGTACGTATCGGTCGTGGTAACGCAGCCGGTGTCGTCTACATCGAGCTGGTTAATCTTGTAGTTAGCGTCACCGTTATCAACGGTGTCGGTACAGTCCTCGCTAAAGGCGTAGCCATCAATCACACGACCAACGTAGGGGTTGTCGTACAGCTGGAAGTTGCCGCCACCTTCGCCACGGCTTTTGAACTTTTCCTTGGTTCCAGCGCGCCAAGATGTCCCCGACATATGGCGGAAGATCACGCCGCCACCCGTAATGGCACCAACGTAACCGCCGATCGGAACAAGATGAGGCTTAGCTCCGCCACCAGCAACCGTAAAGCCGGTTGTAGGGCTATCGGCCGTCGTCCCATTCACGACCACACCATCAATAATGTTATCGCCGCCAAGGATGCAGCCGATAACGCCACCAAAGAACGACGTTGGGACACCGTCGGTATCCTTCGCAGAATAAGTAATCGTCGCCGATGCGTTCACATAGTTGATGTTGAGGTTGCGCACTACGCTGCCATAGCTATAGGGAACCAGGCCGCGAAGCTCGCCGTTGTTGTTTTCAATCTCAATTGTTGCAGTCGAGGCACCCGGCTTGCCAACGATAACACCGCGGAACGGATTGGCCTTGTTGCCAAACCCGCCAAACGATGCCGCATCGACGGTAATCTTATTGCCCTCAGGAGGCTCAATGCTGTAATACGCACTTTGAATGTAACGCCGCATCGTTTCGTCTTTTAGCGTCTGGTTTGGATCGGTCGTTTCGCCGATCCTTTTCTCCCATTTGCTCTCGCTTGGATTGCTCTGCTTGTAGACGTACACAACCTCGTTGTCGGTCTTCGTTTTGTCGCTACGCCTCTCGCACAGTATGGTCTGATTAGCAGCAATGGTAACTTCCCAGCCGTCGAGGGCAGTGCCATTGTTTATGTAATTGGCAATGGCGTTCATCTCCGTCGCATCCTTAACGGTGTACGGATCGCCATACGTCCCACACCCCGTCAATAGCTTGGGGAGTCTCTGGTTAACCTTGATTTCGTGATACTGAACGCCATTCTCGGTGGCTTTTCCCTTGTAAACATAAGGAAGATAGTCACCAAACCGAGGATTCGTGACACTTGCCTGCTTGTTATCAACCGTCACCAAACCGCTATCGGTGCCATACGTCGCTTCGTCGTAATACCAAAGCTGCTTGCCCGGGTACTCCGTACTCCCATCAATCTCGGATCCGTAGGTCACCTTGCCCGCATCGGCATCAGCCCTAGTAAAGGTATAGTCCGCAGAGCCCGTGCTCGTGCTTCCGTAGCCAAAACTCTCCAGCAGGCTCGCATGAGTAAAAATCGAATTGCCCTTTTGGCTGGGCAAGCTGATTCGCTCAAACTTCGCCGTCACCTGATCGGAATCTTTTCCCACGCCGAGTCTGCCGAAGAGCGAGGTTGCCGCCGTGGCCCCTTTCGCGTAACTAAGGGTTGAAGAAATATTCTTAGCGCTCAGGTTCACGCATGTCTGCATCTCGTTGATAAGCAGAGGAGCGTAGCTGGTATTGCCGTTCACACCGTCGACCTTCAAGCCGTCGAGTGTCAGACCATCTATCTCGAGCTGCGCCACATTAGTCTCATTGATGGGCCCATAGATACAGCAGCACACAAGTGCACCGGACGAACTTCCCGCATCGTTCACAACAGAGCCCACGGTGCCTGCAAGCGTGACATTTTTAACCTTGAGGCTGCCCGTATGGGTTCCGATGAGAGCGCAGTGCATATTTTCGTGCTGCGTGGCTTCGCTATTCTTTTTGTTACCTTCTTGCTCAACTTTAATGTCGGAATAATGGAACGTAATCGTTGCATTATTCACAGTAACCGTTGAGCCCTTCGCGGGGTCAGTAGGATAGAAACTGTATCCATCTAAATTGATTTCCACGCCCGCGCTATCGCTCGTGCCAATATTGTTTCCTTGGAAAATAGCCTGATTTCCCGGAATGATATAGCCCTGAATCGCGCTAGGAGCATACAGGTACGCACACCAAAGTAATAAGTACTCTGCGGAGTTCATCCAATTGTCTTTGCTAGCGTTTTCCGGTTTGTTGCCTACCTCCGCATATGCTTTGTCAAGATTGTAGTAGTAGCGAACAGAACCATTTGTTTGTGGAAAGCTATCAGAAGGATTAGCGGGGGCGATGCGATTTCGATAACTATTATCTCTAGCGGGATCTCCGCTCATGTCCAGCTTTTGGTCCTCGGTATGAAGCGAGACAACCGCATTGCAGCCGTTATCGATCAGATTACTTTCGGGCTTCACGCCATTTGCAAGCCATTCGTCGTATGTCTTTACCTTTGGGGCGGTTATAGACACGCCATTCACAGCATAAGCGGTACCCCACCAAGCCCTGTCCTCCAGATATAGACCGTTATAGTTGGTCTCGGCACCAAAGCTATTTGAATCGGATGTACTGCCGCGAGCAATAAGAACGCCAAGCGTGGTTGCGCTATTAGCGGTAAAGGAAGCGTTGGCCAAATTGATAGCATAATTATTGATAATCCAGTGGCCACTGGCGGCGTATACGAGGCCGCCGACCTCGGTAGAGTTTTCTGCAGTCACGGTAGCGTTATTGGAAGTTTTTAGGGCGTAGGTGCTGCCGCTGGTATTCGCAGCATCGCCAATGGTGACGATGGCGTTGCCCCAGCTGTAGCCCAGAAGACCACCGGTGCCGTTGAACTTGTCGCCGTTCTTGCCCACGGTCATAGCGAATTCACTAAAGCTAAGACCGGTAATGGTGACGTTCTTCTCGTTCGATCCCTGCACAATGCAGCCGATAAAGCCACCGACTTGGGCAATCTTGCCGCTAGCGCAATTGCCGGTTTCGATTGATCCGGCGACTTCGAGGCCCGTAACATTGAATGTCGAGGCATAGTCGCCCACGTAGCCGATAGCGCCGCCAATGCGCATATTGCCGTTAAGCGTTTGAGCTTTAGTGATGGTCGCCTGGGCCTTGCTGTTGCCCTCAAACGCAACCGTAGAAGCCGCCGACACGCTGCCCGCAATACCACCAATGTTCACGTCATTGGCAAACGTATCGTCACACGCGATATTCGTTTTGCACGTTACGCCAGACAATGACAGGTTGCCGACGATGGCACCTGCAAGCGACCCGGCATCGATAGCCGAACCGTTATCGAACTTCATGGAGCCAGCGATTGTGACGTTGGAGATGGTTGCGCCGTTGACGGCCGCGAACAAGCCCAAGCGGCCGTGGCGGTAGATTTTGCCGTTGCCTTTGCTCGTGTCGCCTTCGCCAAGCACGGCCCCGTCGCGCGTGCCATACGGCTCGCCGACGGCAAGGTTGATTGTGCCGTTGCCATTTGTGCCGTTGCCATTCAACTTTCCCAAGAAAACTTGCGAGCCGTCTGCACAATCCTGCGTGAAACCCGTCAGGCCCGTGCCCTTGAGATCAATAGTGCCGTTCACCGTAATGGTCGCGGACTGCAAGATGTTCGGGTTGTTTTCAGAAACGCCCTCGACCATGGAGTAGTAGCCGTTGGTTTGCCAGGTGATTGCAAGTTTGGCGAAATCCTCAACAGAGGTTAGGGTGTAGGCACCGCCGTCTGATGTCGGCGACGTCGGCAAGGTCAACTTGTGCGAGTTCGGATCGAGCGCAATAAAGCTATTGCCCAGGCCCTTACCGTCCAAGCCCTTACCCAAGCGAATGACCTCGCCGTAGGTCGCGATGTCGTCTGTCTTTGAGGCAGTATTGCTACGTTTGAAGGTCCAACCCTTAGCACCTTTGTCGGTCAGTTCTCCATTAGAGCCATTGCCGGCAGCGAAGATCAGCGCGTTGTGGTTCTCGTATACGAGCTGGCCCGTCGTGCTGTTTTCGGCAAAACTTGCGCCCGACAGATCCGTGATGCCGCTGAATTTGATTACAGCATTCCACGCGGAGCCTGCAATTCCCGCAGCACGGTTGCTTTGCGCCTTACCGATAGGATTGTCGCTTGTAAGTTTGAAATCTCGCACGTCAAGGACATTGCGCGCGTCGACAACGCCCACGGCGCCACCGAACTTTCCGGCGTCCGTTCGCGCCGAAGCATCTCCCTTGCACGCAGCCGTCACGCCGTCGAGCACAACGGCGACAGGCTGCGAATTGGAGTCCGCGCTATCGCCAACATAGCCAACAACACCGCCCGTATCGGACAGCTTGCCCGCAAGTTCAAACTCAATTGAGCACGTTTTCTCATTCGCATCCTTTTGGACCACAAAGGCGCGCAGCGACTCATCTACACCTTTTGCCGTCGCAAACACCTTGCCGACAAGGCCGCCGTAGCTGCCGTTGAAGCTAACTTCTTCCGGTAAGGTGAACTTGCTCTTATACGTTCCGCCTTGAACCACGATGTCGCCATTAGAAATATCGGCCACACCAAAAAGGGCGCCGGCGCGTTGCGATGCGCCAAGCGTCACAAGCTTGCCCAGGTCGAACATATTGGGCTTAACGGTAAATACTTGCGCAAAGCTCACGTCGCCGATGACGCCACCGGAGCAAGCGCTGTCTTTATCGCCGACGTTGCACGCCGGCTTAACCGTTACGCCATCAGCGATGTTGAGCGTGAGGTTGGTGGCCATACCGATAAGACCGCCGCTAGCGGCCCTACCTTTGACGCTAAAGCGGGATAGATCAATATCACCGTTAATGGCTACGGTCGCGCCGTTGCCGCAGACACCGATAAGGCCGCCGGCACTTGCGCCGTCCTTGGTCGTCTGGATGGTCGGGGTTCCGCTGTAGGTCCCCGGAAGCGCTAGCTGCTTAACGGAAAGAGATGCGGCATCTACGAGCGCGTTCGCAAGAAGGCCAACATTATCGTTTCCGGATTGGATATTAACGGCTGGAGCTGCGCCGTCTTTCGCCGCATAGGTTGCATCGAGCGTAAGCGCGCCCGAAACAGAACCCAAAAGCGGAGAGGTTAAGGTGATCGCAGTCGAATTTTCTGCAACGGGGGCAACAGTGAGGGCAACGACCAACTTATAATCCCCGCCAGCAATCGACGACGCAACAATGGGATCGCTGGTCGCACCCTTCCAAGTGAGCTTGAGCGTCATATCTGCGGACAGCTCAACATTATTGAACAGGGGCCTATTTAAAACGATAGGAGAAATCCCCGAGCCGAAGCTCCCCTTAAAAGGCGTGTTCGGGGCACCGAGGCCCAAGAAGGAAAGGACTTTACCGTCCGCGGCCGTCACCGTGTTGCATAGATTGAGACCAGATCCCGTCGCGCCGCCCTTCGTAATGGCCGCATTCTGATAAATGGCGGGATCAGTGTTGGAGAGCTTGATCAGGTCCTCACTGGTCCCAATGGTGACCCCAACTACCTTATCGGCATCGACAGTAACGTTGGCGTCACCGATAGCGTCCCCCAGCTCCCCAGCCGTGTTGTACTCATACTTGACATTTGCCCGATCAGCAGAATCCGCGTCCGCGTCATCCGCTTGTTCTTCGTCAGCAGCACCCTCATCGGCAGCCGCATCGTCTTGGGACGCGTCGCCCTCCGTTGGGGTATCGCCGTTAGTGGTTCCATCGGTCGTGGAGTCCTGCGATTCGCCAGCGTTGGTAGAACCGTCGCCGCCCCCGGTGGCGCCCGCGTCGGCGCCCGGAGTCGTCGCGGCATCATCAGATGCAGCCTGGTCAGTATCTTGCAGCGCGGTAGCCACAGCATCCTGTACGGAGCGCGCCGTGTTGCCCGCGGCGCGCGCGGCGGAGACGGACGCCTCCATAACGGCGTCGAGCTCTTGCGCGAACACCTCTGTGGAAGGCGCGAGCGCCTGGAAAATCATGATCGCAGTCAGGCATGCGGTTGTTATGCGCTTTGCCGTTCTCATCTGGTCCTACCTCGTTCTATCTCATGCCCCGTGCGGGGTCTCAAAATCACCGATTGCGGTTGGCCTACGCAGCCCTGCACGTAACACCGATGTCATCCCAGCTGCCGGGCGCGGTATCCGTCGAACGGTAAAAGGTAATAATCTCCGACCCGGGATCCATGGTGAACGTAACCGACCTTCCATCAAAGGTCGCGTCGGAATGATTTGTCTCAAAAAACGGGTCAAGCTCAACCTTGTCGCCCCATGTAAGCTTGATTTTTGTTGGCGTGCCCGTAACGGTCACGCGATAGTTGTAAGCGTCGAAAACGTTGATATCCGAGTTCTTGTCGACCCACTCGCCCGAAACGCCCGAAGCCGTCACCTCTGCACGCTCGGAAGGCGCAATCTTGGCGGCGAGCCATTTAAGGTTGGTGCCGGGGCTATTGGAGCCGACCTGGGCCTTAACGGTGAAGGACGCTTTGTTGAGGTCCGCCTTGGAAAACGTAACCTTATAGGTATACATGGTTGCCTTGTTGGCGGGGAAGGAAAGGCTGACCGTGCCGTTCGCCGTCAGCGCAGGCTCACCGCTTATGCTCCAAGCTTTCGTCGTACCCGTCGCCGTCACGCTCAGCGTCGCGTTAACGTCCTTGTCGTTGACCTTGTTCTTGTCGCCCAGCAGATGGTTGTAAATGCGAAAGGTAAAAGAGCATTTTTCCCCACTCGTGTCGGCAATGACGCTTCGGACGGCAATCCCCTCGTCATTCAGCGTCTCATTCGTGTAGCCCGTAAGCATGTCCGAGGCAAACAGCGCCTGCGACGTGCCCGAAACAGCAACCGACTTAAGAAAGTCGCCCGCCAAAAAGGCCGTGTAGGTAAGGTAGGTTCCCGTCGCAATCGCGACGGCGCATAGCAGCACCGCAACCGTCCATAGGCGCTTGCGCACTTTAGAAGTAGGGGTCGCCGACTCCGTGCAGCAAGGCTCTGTCTTAGAATTATCTACCTGCGCAAAGTGCTTACCAACAGGCCTCGCGATTTCATTTTGCTCGTTCTTGTCTTTTCGCATCTGGCGCCCCTCCCCTCCTACTTATTAGTTGCCGCTCGTGACGCGAGCGATTAGATAAACCATGTCGGTCTCTTTGACGTTGGAGACCGTCTTTCCGCTTACGGTCACAACGCCCGGATTCCACGTGCACTCGATAATGAAGTTCGTGGTAGCGTTTGCCCTTTGGTTCTTATCGCTGTAACCGTCGAGCTCACTCTTTGTGAACTCGTAATACCGATACAGCGGACGGGCGTTTTCCTGGACGCTCTTATACGTACCGTACGTTGGGTCACTGTCGGAAAGCTTTTTAGCTAAGCTGTTTGTCTCATCCGCGCTATTGATAAAGGTGAACGAAATCGGATCCCCCGTCGTGCTCCACGAATACGGTTGATTGAGCCCATCGAGACCGACCACGGTGCCGCTCGTATTGCTCGGATCGTTGACCGTTACTCGGTAGACGTTGATTGTCAGCCCCGTGATATTCGTTGTGTTGGCAATCTGCAGCTCAAACGCTTGACCGCCGGCAGTGGGATCGCCATTGTCGCTCTGCACACAAAACGCGCGACGAACGGTCACGGTACCGTTGGAGTTTTTCACATCGCCCCGTGACTCGTCATACGAAATTTCGATGGGCTCGATGCTCGTCTGGTTGGGACCCATGATCTTAAGCTGCGCGGGCGTTTGAATCTTGCCCACCGTAGACAGGCTTTTGCTGCCCACAAACCACGAGAGCGACAAGCCGATGATAAGAACGATTGCCGCCAGCAACACCAAGACCGCGAGGGTCTGTGCACGATGGCCTTCGATCCAATTGCGGGCATCGCCGAGGCGTGTTTGCATGGTACTCATGAGCTCACGCCCTCCTGAGCGCTAATTCTAAGTTGGATGTATTCGACCTTATTGCCGATCTGCTCGTCGGCATTGTTGTACAGCGCCGAGCAGATGGCGGTGTCGCTGAAGGACATGTCAGCCGAAACCGCAGGAGCGTTGGCAGCACTCGTGCCGTTTGCCGCGCCATAGAAGTAGTTCGCTTTATGCTCGTTCATATCTGCCTGCAGAGCGCCGTAGTCAGACTTTGCGTCGCCCACCGCCGCAAACAGATTCTTGTAGTAATTCGTGTTGCCGGTGAGGACGAAGTTCTGGAAGTACTCCGGCCATACCCAGTACAGCGTGACGGGAACAGGCTGGTTCGTTGGATTGGCCACATTCCCGTCTTTACAAAATTCTTTCTTTTGAATCGTGATTTGGCTGTTCGTCACACGATTCGAGTAATACCCGTTCTTGCAGCTCGTAAAGAACAGTACATGGCCTTTGATCAAGCCAAGGAGCGCCTCCGCCTCGGGCGCCAGCGTTCCTCCGTCCCCAACAACGCCAACAATGTTCGTGACCTTAAGCAAGCGCGACAGATTGATCGTGACCCCATCCAGGTCACTCACCAGCGGCTTCACCGTAAATGTAATCTTGCCGCGAGCACCCGGGTACAGAGAGCCCGCGGTCTCGTTGTTCAGGTTGGAGCCGAGCGTTACCGTCATGGCGTCGGTCGTATCCAGGCCGTCGATAGTTTGCTTTTCCTCGGGCGTGCGCTCGGAGCGCTCGTAATAGCCCACGTGCGCGCCGGACTCACCCTCGCCCGCGGCGGTCAGTGTGTACCGCTCCGCCTTCGCCCCAATCGTGCTCCCCGTGGCGCTCACTCGATTGTTCGCGGCAAACCAGGCCAGGCATGCAAAGATGGCAACGATGGCGGCCAGCACAAACAGACCACTCACCAGGAAATCCTTCCAGAAATCCTTGAGGGTCCGCACGTGCTCGTCGGCAGCTTGACGGTACTCGGCCGCCGTCTTGTGCTGCTGGAGCTCGCTATGTCGATCCATGCCACTCATCGCTTACGTTTGCCCTGCTTGCGGGCTTGCCATCCTTTTCCGCTCGGTCGCGTTTATCCGTTGTTCGCAGGTAGAGAATCCAGGCAGAATACAACACCGTACGATAAGGTAAAAGAATAGCATTGACCTGCGGTTCGCTCCACAACGCAAGCCTTAATGATGTCTTAAAAGTCAAACCCTTGGCGCAAGGGGGCAGGTTACTTCGCGCCAACATAGTGCAAACAAACCTGACCACTTGCACCAATCCGTGGCACCGGGCAGCGGACACACGGCGTGCCGCCCCTTAACACCCCAACGCGCGAACGGGTATCACGTAGATACCGTCCTCGACCTCGCGGGCGTACTCACCCACCCCCACAATCACGGCCATATACTCCGGTTCGCGTGTGCGTGAACGAGGATTTCCACAGACCTTCTTGCGAACGCGCTTGAGGCTCTCAACGCCGGCGCTCGCTTTATCTTCACTTACCTTAATCTCAAAGGCGGCCCACCGTCCGTCGGCTAGCTGCACGATAGCATCGCACTCAAGGCCCGAATCGTCGCGATAATAGCGCACGGGCGTGCTATCCAGCAGGTCGAGCGAACGTGCGTAGACCGAAAGGTCGCGTATGACCAAATTCTCAAACACCAGACCAAATGTCTGCCAGTCGGCAAGCAGTGCCTGCGAGGACATACCTAGCAAGGCGCAAGCAAGGCTCGGATCTGCCAGATAGCGCTTGGGCTTGACGGTAAAGCGCCGTTTGTCGCGCGCGGCGGGAACCCAACCGGGGACCTCCTCGAGAATAAACATGCCTTTGAGGGCATCCAGGTACCTGCGCACCTTGGTCTCATCGGCAAACGCTGCGGGTTCCTCCTCGGCACCGAACATATCCATAAGAATCGTTTTATACGTGGTTGCCTGTCCCAGATTGCGCGCGATCGATGCGGAGACTCGACGAGCAATATCGGGGTCGAGACCGACCGCCGGGAAGCTGCTCGAAAACGTGGTGTTGAGATATTCGCGGGCGATGAGCTGGGCGTCAGCCGAAACCATATCGATCACCTCGGGCCAGCCGCCGCGGCAAGCGGCTTCGACAAGCCCCGGTGTATCGCCATCGCACCGGCAGGGCTCAAAACGATGCTCAAACAAGCCCGCCAGGCTCACCTTGCCGTTGGACTCACCTGTCTCGGCAAGCGTCATGGGGTGCATGCGGACGCGGCCGATGCGGCCAGCTCCACTATGCGCGGGCGCCTCCGCCTTTGAGCCAAACGCGGGCGTGGCGGAACCCGTGAGGATATAGGCGCCGCGCGTACCCCGGGTGCGGTCAACCTCGTGTCTAACGTAGTCCCAAATCTGGGGAACGCGCTGCCACTCATCGATAATATGCGGACGGTCTCCCAGCAACATCATCGCCGGGTCGGCACGCGCGAGGTCGAGATTCTCGTCGACATACGAGGCGGACGCCCCGTGCTCGAGCGCGGCCCACGTCTTGCCGCACCACTTGGTGCCCGCAATCTCGACCGCGCCAAAGACACGAAGGTAGCGCTCGATTTGCGCATCCACGATACGTGGGGTGTATCCGTCCCGATGTAGCCTCTCGCCTGCCATGAGCCACCTCCGCAGATTTCCAGTTCCTGCTTTCTGATTCTTCTATACCACTGTAGCAAATTCGGATTTTCGGGTGGTTGCGATTCGGATTTTCATGTTCTGAGGATTCGGATTTTCGGATGCATAAGATTCGGATTTTCTGAATCCACTGGTCAGAGGCACCTCTTATCGACAAAAAGGCGGGGAGCACCGATACGGCACTCCCCGCCCACTCAATACGCGATAGCTTTCTCGACTACAGCTCGTTGGCCGCGTGATATGCCGTGCGGATGGCGCTGGCAATGTCGGCGGTGCGCTCGCCCGAGCAGTCGCCCACGCAGGTCACGGGCACCGTCACGCCGTCCAGGTCAAACGCGTTGGCCTTGGAACCCACGGCCATCACCACGTAATCGCAGGCGATCTTCACCGGCTCCTCGGCGCCGTCCTCGGTGGTGCGAATGGCCTCCACGCCCTCATCAGTAATGGCGGTCAGGCGGGTCTTCACGTGCTGCTCCACGTTGTGCTCTGCAAAGTCGCTCATGATCAGCGGCAGAATGGTCTCGGACTCGCCCGCGGCAATCTTGTCGAGCATCTCCACGATCGCCACCTCGCAGCCGTGCTGCAGCAGGTACTCGGCAGTCTCGGTGCCCACCAGGCCGCCGCCAATGACGGCGACGCGGCCCGTAAGCTCCACCTTGCCGGCCAGCACGTCCCAGCTCGAGACGACCTTCTCCGAGTCGGCACCCGGAACGGGGATGACCACGTCGTGCGCGCCCACGGCCACAATCGCGGCGTCGGCGGCGTTGAGGTCCTCAGCGGTAGCGGCATGGTTGAGCTCAACCTTCACGCCCAGGCCGGGCAGAATCTTCTCGTAATACTCGACCGAGCGCATGATCTCGTCCTTGCGCGGAGGCGCGGCCGCCAGCACAATCTGGCCGCCCAGATGATCGCTCGCCTCGTAGACGGTCACGTCGTAGCCGCGCTTGGCCGCCACGCGCGCGGCCTCCAGGCCGGCAATACCGCCGCCCACCACGGCGATCTTCTTGTCGCCCTCGCCCGGCTTGATGGCGATGGTAGCCTCGTCACCGTTCTCGGCGTTGAGCACGCACGAGATGTACTTGCGGTTTTGAATCGCGTCGACGCAGCCCTTGTTGCAGTTGAGGCACTCGCGAATGGGCTCGCCCGTGGCGGCCTTCAGCGCAATGTCGGGGTCGCACATGAGCGAGCGGCCATAGGCGACGATGTCGGCCGCGCCGTCTTCCAGAATCTTCTCGCCGGCCTCGACCGAGACCACGCGGCCGACGGTTGCCACCGGCACGGAGACCAGGGCCTTGACGCGCTCGGCCACGGGCAGCGTCCAGTTGTAGGGCATGGCGCCCATGGGCGGAATGGTGTCGCCCATGTTGCCGGTGTGATTTGCCTGTGCAACCTGGATCATGTCGATGCCCGCGCCCTCGAGCAGCTTGGCAAACTCGCAGGCCTCGTCGGGCTGCAGGCCGCCCTTACCGCGCGGCGTGCCGTCGGGGTTCTCCATAATCACAGGGAGCTTGTACTCCACCATCAGCTGCGGCGCGGCTTCCTTAATGGCAGCGACGACCTCGAGCGCATAGCGAACGCGGTTCTCGAACGAGCCACCGTACTCGTCGGTGCGCTGGTTGAGGATGGCCGAGCACAGCGAACCCACCAGGCGGTCGCCGTGGACCTCGATGGCGTCGATTCCGGCCTGCTGCGCGCGAGCGGCCGAGGCAGCGATAGCCTCCTTGATCTGGGTGAGCTGCTCCACGCTGGCCTCGTTCACAAAGTGCTGCATGTCGTGGTGCAGCTTGGCATAGGCCTGCTTGCGGATCTCGTTGGACTCGGCCATCTTGGCGGCAAAGGTCTCCTCGTCACCGGCGGCCTTGGCTTCCTGCGCGGCCTTGGCGGCGGCCATGGATCCCATGACCATGCGGCCGACGCCGGGCACGTCGTACTCGGGGTGGAACAGCTGCAGCGCGACCTTGGCACCGTGCTTGTGGACGGCGTCGGCCAGCGCCTTAAACGTGGGGATCTGGGCGTCAGTCGCCAGCTTGGGCGTGGGGCTCGCGGTCATAACGGGGGCGACGTCGCCGATGACGATGTAGCTCACGCCGCCACGGGCCAGGCGCTCGTAAAAAGCCAGGCTGCGCTCGCCAATGGAGCCGTCGCGCTCCTCGTAGCCGGTGGTCAGCGGCGGGAACATAATGCGGTTCTTGAGCTCAAGGGGACCAACCGTAATGGGCTGGAGCAGTTTGGATGCAGGTGCGGTCATGGACATTCCTCTCTTGTAGGCGCGGCGGCGATGGTGCCGCGTAGTTGTCTAGAGGATATGGCATGGGAATACAACAGCGCAACGGAAATCGGCGGATAGCAGGTGGCGGCAGGTGGATGGGGCGTGGCGGCCCGTCGATTTGTCTCAATCTGTAACAGCCACTCGGCAAAACCGGGTCTTGCTGTTACAGATCAAGACCTTCCTCTCAACCCATCCTCAACAATCTAGATCTGTAACAGCTAGGCCCACTTTTGACCCCCACCTGTTACAGATCGAGACAAACCAATCTAGCCTGCCGAAAGATCTCAATCTGTAACAGTTACTCGGCAAAATGGGCCCCAGATGTTACGGATCAAGACAAACGGGACCCGCCTGCTAGAAAATCTCAATCTGTAACAGCTGCCCGGCAAAATCCGTCCCTCGTGTTACAGATTTAGACAAACGCGGCCCAAACCGCCGGTATATCTCGATCTGTAACACCTAGCCGCCCAAATCGGGTCTAGATATTACAGATCGAGATCTTTGATTGAGAGGCTGAGAATTGAACCGAAGAAACGATCCCTGGATAACAAAAAAGCTCGCCGGCTAGGCCGACGAGCTGCAAGTTCTTGGTCGCGGGGGCAGGATTTGAACCTACGACCTCCGGGTTATGAGCCCGGCGAGCTACCAGACTGCTCCACCCCGCAATGTCTGGGCGCCTCATGTGCGCAAGAAAGAATATTACGTGGGAGTTCGGTAAACGGCAAGGAAAATCTCGTAGAGCATAATTCCTTCATATTTAAACCCCTCAGTCCATATCCCCGTAAACGAATCGCAACCGAGCGCCGTCGACGGCGCGTATACAATGGTGCGCGTCCTTTTATGCCAACACTGGGAGTAGACATGCTGCTCGCTATCGATATGGGAAACACGCAGACGGCCATGGGTCTGTTTGACGGAAACGAGCTGGTGCAGTCGTGGCGCATGCCCACCGACCGCTCCTATACCGCCGACGAGATCCATGTGCGCCTGATGGGTTTCTTTAAGATGTACGGCCTTTCGCTCGACGCGGTCGACGCGATCGCCTTTGCCGGCGTGGTGCCGCAGCTCTCGCGCGAATGGCACGCCGTGGCCGACCGCATTGCCGCGGACGCCATCGTCATTGGGCCGCAGACGGCCGCGGTGACCAAGCTGCGCGCGGCGCGTCCCCAGGCCGTAGGTGCCGATCGCGTCGCCAACGCCGTTGCGGCAGAGACCTTCTACGGCGCACCGGCAATCGTGGTGGACTTTGGCACCGCGACCAATATCGACGTCATCGATGAGGACGGCTATTACATTGGCGGAGCGATCGCGCCGGGCATCCGCATCTCCATGGATGCACTTGCCGCCCGCGCCGCCAAGCTCGCCAGCGTGCCGCTCGAGGCGCCCGAGCATGCCATCGGCCGCGATACCGAGGAGTGCATCAAGGTCGGCGCCGTGGTGGGCGCCGCCGCCATGGCCGAGGGCCTGGTCGCGCGCATGAAGCGCGAGCTGGGCCGAGAGGATGCCACCGTTATCGCCACGGGCGGTCTCGCCGGCATCGTCGCCGATTCGACCGACGCCTTCGACGTGGTCGACGGACAGCTCACCATCAAGGGCATCTGCGAAATCTACCGCCGCATGCAAGAGCTGGGGTAGGACGGGGGCTAAAGTCGAGCGCGAGCGGCGAACTAGGCAACGCATCGGTCCTATTCCTCAAAAACGAAAATTTTTCAGTTTTGAGGAATAGGACCGAGATGCCGCCCTGCAGTCACGCGAAGGCCCTCCCCAGCACAGCCGAGGAGGGCCTTGTGTCATCGTTATCTTTGAGCGCTGGCGCCTCGCGTTACAGCCCGCGAATGCGCACGGCCTCGGGCGGAAACTCCTGCTCGCCGACATCGGTCTTGATAGTCGCGCGGCCCCAGATGTCCAGGCCCGCAAACACACCGACCGCAAGCGGCAGGCCGTTGGGCGACACCGCCGCAACTTGGCGGCCCAGCAGCGGCACCATGTCGAAGTACTCGCCCAGCACGGGGGCCAGCGGCCCTGCGGCGCCCTGCGGCGTGTTGGCAACAGCCGCCCAGGCGTCCACACGGGTCAGCACGGCGGCGGCCAGCGCCTCGACCAGCGCTTCGTCAGCCACATCCACACCAAGCTCGCTCAGCGCCGAACGTTCAATATCCACCGTCACGGCACCGAACATGCCCGCAGCACCGGCGCCGCCGTTGACGGCGACGCGCGCAAACGACGTCTCAAACGTGGGCGCGCCGCACACAATGTCGCTCGGCCATTGAATGCCCACCTTGCCGGCAAGGCCCAGCCCCGGCGTCGACGCCGTGCCCACGAGCGCGTCCATCATACCCATCGCCGCCACAAACGGCAGGCCGTGGAAGGCATGCATATTCACGTCCGGGCGCACGACCAGCGAAAACGTCAACGACGCCTCGCCCGCGCTCCAAGCGCACCAGCCCGCGGACGCACCCTCGCGGCCCGCGTCGCGTGCGGCGTCAAGCTCGGTGCCAACGGCCACAGCATTCATCTCAATCATCTACATACGCCCCAATTCGCCCACGATATGGCCTACGCGGTCCTCGGGCTCCTTGACCTCGACGCCGTTGTAGCGGAAGAACCGCGCCGGGTCGTGCATCAGATCCTCGAGCGGCACCAGTACAAAGTCGCGCTCGCCAATGAGCGGATGCGGCAGACGCAGCTTTTTGCCGCCATGGATCTCGCCGTCCATCCACAGCAGGTCCAGGTCGATGGTGCGCGGACCGTTGACCTTGGCCTTCTTGGAGCGGTCGCGCCCCAGCTCAGCCTCGATCTTCATAAGCTCGTCGAGCAGCACCAGCGGCGCCAGCTCGGTCTTGATCTCGATGACGGCGTTGGCAAACGCGTCCTGGCGCGTCTCGTAAGCCGGCTCGCTCTCGTAGATGCGCGAGCAGTTGGACACGCAGGTGAGCGGAATCTCGGCGATCATGTCGCGTGCGGCGCGGATGTTGTCGCAACGATGCCCCAGGTTGGAGCCCACGGCCACAAACGCGCGGCGCGGCTGCGGCTTAGCAACAGCCCAGTAACCGTTCAGGAACTGCGCAAAGCCCGCGACGTCGTGCACGCGCACGATGTTGGCACCGGCCTGGATAGCGCCCAGGCACACGCCAAACGTGGCGACATCGCGCTCGGCGGCCTCGGTCACGCCCGAGACAGCGCCCACGAAGCGCTTGCGCGACACGGCGCACATGAGCGGATAGCCCAGCGACGCCATTTTGGCGGTCTCGCGCTGGATGACGATGTCCTCGTTAGCCGTCTTGCCAAAGCCCGGGCCGGGATCGATGCAGATGCGGTCGCGCGACACGCCGGCATGGATAAGCGTGCGGGCCTGGTCGGACAGAAAGCCCATGACGAGGCGCATGATGGGCGCCGAATCGGGCAGGGTGAAGCGGCGGAGCTGAGAGGTGGGCACGTAGGCCTCCTCGCGGCGGGCGCTGCGGCGCATCATGGCCGCCAGGTGATCATTGGGCTCCGGCGCGGGCTCAGGGGTCGCGCCTGCCTCGGCAGCACGGGCGGCCTGCTCGGCGGCCGGTGCCTCCTGCTTCTGCTCGTCCGTAGGCTCGGGTGCAGGCTCCGGATCGCCGAACGGCAGCGAGGGCTGCACCACGCCACCCGGGAGCTTTGCCTCGGGCTTGGGCTCGCCCAGCAACTTGCCACGGCGACGGCGGGCAGGCTTCTCGGCCTCGCGCGCAGCCTCGGCGGCCGCCTCGCGCGCCTTTTCGGCAACAAACGCCGCGGCCGAGGTATCGAGCTGCACCGTTGCATGCGTGCGCGTGGGCACCGCGACCTCGCCGGCGTGCATCACGATGACGCCGCAGGTGCTCGTCGCGACAAACTCGACCATCTTGGGGTCGGTGAAGCCCGTCACGTCGTTGACGATCGAGGCGCCGCAGCGCACGGCAGCCTTGGCAACCGCCACGTGGCGCGTGTCGATCGAGACGATGGCGCCCTCTTTGGCCAGCGCGCGCACCACGGGCAGCACGCGGCGCGCCTCCTCGTCGGGGTTGACCGGGGTAAATCCGGGGCGCGTGGATTCGCCGCCCACGTCGATGATGTCGGCGCCGGCGTCGAGCATCGCCAGGCCGTACTCGATGGCGGCATCCGGGTCGAAGTGCTCACCGCCATCGCTAACCGAATCGGGCGTCACGTTGAGGACGCCAATGATGCGCGGGCGGTCAAAGCTGAGCTCGTACTTTCCGCACCGCCATGTCTTGCTATCGTTCGCCATGAACATCCTCCTAAAATGCCCGCGCCGCCGCGCTCGGGCGCAGGCGGCGGGGTTGCTTTGCAATCAGTCTTTCTATTGTATCCGCGCACACGGGCTAGAACGCAAACGCGGCCGCGATGTCGCAAGAAATCAGCAGGTCGGCATTTGCATCCTGATCGGTGGGAGCAAGATTGCAAATGGCCAGCGTATCGCCGGCAAAGTATCGCGTAAGGCCCGCCGCCGGATACACCACGAGCGAGGTCCCGCCCACAATGAGGGCATCGGCCGCGGCGATGGCGGCAACGGCGCCGGTCAGCACATGCTCGTCGAGCGGCTCCTCGTAGAGCACCACATCGGGCTTGATGCGCCCACCGCACACAGGACACACGGGTACGCCCGCGGCGTCCTCGTGCTCGCGCGAGCAAATCCACTCGGCGCTATAGACCGCGCCGCACGACTGGCAAATGTTTCGATGGACCGATCCGTGCAGCTCAAACACACGCTGCGAGCCGGCCATCTGATGCAGGCCGTCGATATTTTGCGTCACCACGGCATTTAGCTTTCCGGCGCGCTCCAGCTCGGCCAGCTTGGTGTGGCAGCGGTTGGGCTTGGCGCCAAGCGCGATCATCTTGGTGCGGTAGAAGTCGAAGAACTCGGCCGGATGCGCCTCATAAAAGCTATGCGAGAGCATGGTCTCGGGCGGATAGGCAAACTGTTGGTGATACAGGCCATCCACGCTGCGGAAATCGGGGATGCCACTCGCCGTGGAAACACCCGCGCCGCCAAAGAAGACCACGCGCTTGTGGGTGCCGAACAGCTCTTCCAGCGCGGCGGAGGCCTGCTTGGGATCCGTTATTGCCTGCGTCATATGAGTCCTCCGTCCTTGTTGGTCGGATGGCGGCGGGCGCTTGCCCGGCGCGCAGCCTTTGGGTCGACACGCGCGGAGCCCACCACCGCCCCTGTTGCGCTAATCTTAAGCCTGCCAACCCCGTCGAAAGGACACCATGCCTCAGACTTACACTTTCGCCTCGTGGAACGTCAACGGCCTGCGCGCCGTGCTCAAAAAGGACCCGAGCTTTATCCAAATCGCGCAAGAACTCGATGTCGATATCTTGGCGCTGCAGGAGACCAAGCTGCAGGAGGGCCAGGTCGATATTGACCTGCCCGGCTATCACCAAACCTGGAGCTACGCCGAGCGTAAAGGCTATTCGGGCACCGCAGTCTTTAGCCGCCAGGAACCGCTGCGCGTGCTACGCGCCGACGCACTGCTACCCTACGCCAGCGAGGGCGAGGCGGCCGAGCTCGTCGCCCAAGCCACAACCGAGGGCCGCGTCTGTGCGCTCGAGTTCGACAAGTTTTGGTTCGTGGATGTCTACACGCCCAACGCCCAAAATGAGCTCGCGCGCATCGATGTGCGTATGGCCTGGGACGATGCCTACCGCGGCTTTTTGAACGCGCTCGAGCGCGAGACCGGCAAACCCGTCGTAACCTGCGGCGACTTTAACGTGGCGCACGAGGAGATCGACCTTAAGAACCCCAAGTCCAACCGCGGCAACGCCGGCTTTTCGGACGAGGAGCGCGGCAAGTTTACCGAGCTGCTCAACGCCGGGTTTACCGATACCTGGCGCGCGGCAAACCCCGACGTCGAGGGCGTCTACAGCTGGTGGAGCTACCGCTTTAATGCTCGCAAGAACAACGCCGGCTGGCGCATCGATTATTTCCTGGTGAGCGACGCAATCGCCGGCAATGTGCGCGACGCCGGAATCCGCGGCGACATCTTTGGCAGCGACCACTGCCCCGTCACCCTCACCCTAGAGTTCTAGCCCCAACTGACCCCCCGGGGACGGAGGAAAAGGGGTCATCTGACCTCGTCCCCCTATAAGTTGCGGTGGAATAGTTCCTGCTTCGGCCCCAAACAGCCAAAAACGAGAACTATTCCACCGCAAGTTCGTAAGGGAACGCAACCAGCCCTACAGTCCGTATTTCATGACAACACGCTTGATGCGGCGGCACCAAGGCTTGTAGAGGGCGGCCAAGAACACGCAGGTCGCGAGGCCGTGTGTGATATCGAACGGCACTGCCGTGGCAAGACGCGTCACGGCGCCCGCCCACGTGAGCGGCTGCACAAAACCGATGATGTCGTAGGCGTTGATTACCACGCCGTAGAGCAGGCCCGATGCAAAGCCGTACGCCATCCGCGCCGGCATGCGCACGGTTCCATCCGCACGGTCGAACGCGCCCGCATGCGCCAGCGCGCCGCCAACATAGCCAACCAGGCCCCAGGCATACATCTGCCATGGCGTCCACATGCCCTGTCCAAAAAAGAAGTTGCTGGTCAGCGCCGCCAGCGCACCGACCATAAAGCCGTTACGACGACCGAGCGTCGCCCCGGCGATAATGGCGATGGCACTCACAGGTTTAAAGTCGGGAATGGGGCCAAACAAGATGCGCCCCGCCGCGGCCAACGCCGCCAAAACCAGCGTTGGCATAATCTGGCGCAGGCCCGGTCGCGACGCCTCGTAGCCCGCAAAGAACAACGCAAGCGCCAGCGCCACCACGACAAGCATGGCAAGCGCCGCCTGCTCAACGCCCGCCAGCAACGCCGCGGCCATTACCGCCGGCACCGCCAGCAGCAGTGGGATCTCCAGTTTTGCTAGTAGGCGCGAGACGCAATAATCCGTCATCCCATCACGCCCTGTAGAACACGTTGTCGGCAAAAAAGTCGGTCGGCGGCTCCATGCAGGCAATCTCGCCGTCGAACATCATGGCAATGTCATCGGCAACCTGCTCGGCAAAATCCAGATCGTGCGTGGCCATGATGACGGTGCCGCCAGCCTCTGCATGGTCACGCAGAGCGCGGGCAATGATGCGGCGGCTGGTCAGGTCCAAACCCTTGGTGGGCTCATCGAGCAATAGTAGTTCGGGGCCGATTAGCAGCAGTTTTGCCAATGCAAGCAGTTGACGCTGCCCGCCCGAAAGATCGTACGGGTGGCGTCCATCCAAGCCCGACAGCCCCAGGCTCGCCGCGCGCTCCCGCGCCACAGCCTCGTCATATCCGCAGGTCGAAGCCCATTCCATCAGCTCATCGCGCACCGTCTCGGCAACCAGCAACGCCTTGGGATTCTGAGGCAGCAGTGCAGCCGAGGCCGCCGCGCGCACCATACGACCACGCTGCAACTTGACCGTCATGGCCAGCACCGAAAGCATTGTCGACTTGCCGCAACCGTTGCCGCCAACAACCGCATGCACCGCGCCTGCCGAAAACGACGCATCGAGCCCACGCAGCACCCAGCCGGACGCCCGATCGTAGCGAAACCAGCTCCCTGCCAGGGTGGTAGCCGGCCCAGCGTGCATTTTTGGGAGTATTCGGCATCCACCGGCGCGCGATGGCGCCCCCGAGTCACCCTGCGGCAGTATTTGCGCCCCAAATTCAGCCGATTTGTCCGATTTCAGTCCTTTTTTTGCACCCGGAGCGCCCCCGCGCGGGTCCAAAGAGCCCGGCTGGCCACTGGCGCTGCTGAAAACTCCGTTTTTTGCACGCCGCGAGGCACCCCACCCCGGCACCTCGCCAGAAAACAGCTCTTCACGGTACCCCAGGGAGACAATGTCAGCCCCCTCGCACACGCGTCCGCCCTCAATCCGGTACGCGCACGTCGCGTATTCGAGCATTGGGCGCGGCTGGTGCGTCGCCACGACAACCGTGCAGCCCAACTCGCGATTCACGCGAAACAGCGCATGCAGAAAACTCTTCTCGGCAACGGGGTCCAGTTGGGACGTAGGCTCATCGAGCAGCAGCACGCGCGGGCGCAACGCCAGCACAGCCGCCAGCGACAGCAGCTGTTTGCGTCCGCCCGAAAGCGTATCGGTATCGCGGTGGAGCCAGTCCTCCAACCCAAAGAAATAGCTGGTCTCGGCTACGCGGCGGCGCATCTCGTCGCGCGACATGCCTAAGTTTTCCAGGCCAAACGCCATCTCGTGCCACACGGTTTCGCACACGATCTGGTTCTCGGGGTCCTGAAACACATAGCCCACACGCTCCGCGGACGCCCGGACATCCATGTCGGCAACGCTCTCACCCAGCACGAACAGCTCGCCAGCGCATTCACCCGTCGGCGAAATCTCGGGCTTGAGCAGCGAGAGCAGCGTCGACTTGCCCGACCCGGTACCGCCAACGAGCAGTGCAAACGCACCTTGGGGGACAGACCAGTCGAGCCCATCGAGCACCAGCGCCTCAGCCCCGGGGTAGGTAAAGCTCAGGCCCCGTACCTCAATCGCGGGTACATCAGAGCCGCACGCCGTGCCCGACACCGGGCCCCTATCCAACCGAGCCATCAGCCAAACCTCTTCTCGTCAATCGCGCGCAGCACACAGGGCAGCACCATCCAAGCCGCGTATGCAACATAGCCCGGCCACGGAGCCGGCACCGATAGTTGCGGGTAAAACGAATACTGCGTCGTCGCGGTCCACGCTACTGCCGTCGTGGCCACGCCAAACAGCGCAAGCCCAACCAGCGCGGCAACATCGCCGCGCCCCAGCCGATACCGCGCGTACGTCGTGCGACGCGTCGCGGCGCCCCATCCACGGGAGCGCATGGCGTCCGCGCGCTCCAGCGAATCCTCCATGCCCCAGCCCATCAACACGCTCGACGCCCGCAGGCGCGAGCGCACGGGGTCGGCCGGCGCGCGGCCAGGCACATCAATCGCATCCTGCACCGCCAGTACCGTACGACCGCGGCGCAAAAACTGCGGGATAAGCCGCATACACATCGAAATCATGAGCGCGATCACCGGCGCGGCGTTACCCAAAAGCGCAAGCACCTTGTCGTAGCCAAGCGTCGACGCCGCGGCCTCAAACCACAGTACGCTCGCCACAAACAGCCCGCCCATGCACAGGCCGTAAACCATGCTCTCCAGATACACCGCACGCATGCCAATACGGAACAGCTCCGTCGAGCCCGAGGCGCTAAACAGCGGATTGAGCACCGCGATGATCAAAATCACCGGCAGCTGCCAGCGAAGCGCCCCCAACGTGCGCGCGGCGCCGCGCGTCGCAAGCCCGTACGCCAACCCGCCCGCAAGCGACAGCGCAATCAGCACCGGTTGCATCGAGAACATGGTGAGCCCCAACGTCAGCACCATGTAGAGCGCCGGCACCGCCGGATGCGACATCGAAAATGCCGCGACGGGCTCGTTGCCCGATTCCTCTCGCATGATATCCACGGGCACCTCCCATCCCCTTGCGCAAAACGCCAACGCCGCAGCGCCGCCGCCATGCACAACCAGCGCAAACACCACGCCGGCGGCAGCGACATCGGCCGTCACGCGTCAATCGTTACGCGCTCATCATATGCCTGCGGTATCATATTGTGCCGTGTATCGTTTCCAAACACACGTCTCTATAACGTAACAGGAGATCACATGGACGCAACCGCAATTATCCTCGCCGCCGGCGAGGGCACCCGCATGAAGTCGAACCACTGCAAGGTTTCGCACAAGATCCTGGGTAAGCCCATGGTCCAGTGGATCGTCGACGTCACCATCAAGGCCGGCTGCAGCCGCGTCGTGGTCGTCATCGGCAGCCACGCCGACGAGATGCGCGCCCTTATCGACGGCGCCTACGCCAACAGCGCCACCAAGGTCGAGTGCGTCGAGCAGACCGAGCGCCTGGGCACCGGCCACGCCGTAAAGGTCGCGCTCGAGGCCTGCGGCATCACGCAAGGCCCCGTCGTCGTGCTCAACGGCGACCTGCCGCTCATCACCGCCGACACCGTCGCCAAGTTCGCGCAGACCGTCGCCACCGGCGAGCTCGCCTGCACCGTCATGACCATGACCCCGCCCGACCCCTTCGGCTACGGCCGCATCAAGCTGGGTGCCGACGGCCAGATCGAGCGCATCATCGAGCAGAAGGACTGCACGCCCGAGCAGGCCGCCACGCTGCTGGAGTGCAACGCCGGCTGCTACGCCTTCGACGGCGCGCAGCTCGCCGCCCACATTGACGAGATCGGCAACGACAACGCGCAGTCCGAGTACTATCTGCCCGACATGCTCGAGATCCTCAAGGGCCACGGCCAGGCAGTCTCCATCTTCCACTGCGACGACTACCGCGACGGCCTGGGCGTCAACAGCCGCATCCAGCTCGCGCAGCTCACCGCCATCGCGCGCGACCGCATCAACGAGCACTGGATGGCCGAGGGCGTTACCTTCATCGATCCCACGCAGGCCTGGATCGGCCCCGATGCCGTTATCGGCCGCGATACCGTCGTGTGGCCGCAGACGCACCTGATCGGCCACGTCACCGTGGGCGAGGAGTGCCAGCTCGGCCCCAACAGCCGCCTCACCGACACCACCGTCGGCAGTGGCTGCACCATCGATGAGACCATCGCCATCGAGGCCGTCATCGAGAACGGCGTCGACTGCGGCCCGCGCGCCTACCTGCGCCCGGGCACTCATATGCTCGACGGTTCCAAGGCCGGCACGCACGTGGAGATCAAGAAGTCCACGATCGGTGAGGGCTCCAAGGTGCCCCACCTGTCCTACATCGGCGATACCACCATGGGCTCCGGCGTCAACGTGGGCGCGGGCTCCATCACCTGCAACTACGACGGCGTTCACAAGCACAAGACCGTCATCGGCAAGGACGCCTTCATCGGTTCCGACACCATGATGGTCGCACCCGCTCAGATCGGCGACGGCGCGCTCGTTGCCGCCGGCTCCGTCATCACCGAGCCGGTCCCGGCAGACGCGCTCGGCCTGGGCCGCGCCCGTCAGGTAAATATTGAGGGCTGGGCCGCCGATTACCGCCGCCGCCTGCACGAGGACGACGAGGCATAACGTTTTACCAAGCACAAAAGGAGCTGTTCCCATGGGGACGGCTCCTTTTTCTATCGTGACCTGCGCGACCGGATGAGTGGTCGGTTCGTGTCCGTTGACGGTAAAGACGTTATCAAGACTCAATAAGCCCCGTCGCGCGGTTACAATGCAACAAGGCATCTATATGGCATTCGATGTATAAAGGAGAAGGGTAATGCCGATTAATGATCCCGAGAAGTCGGAGAATATGCGCAAGTCCATCCGCGTGTATTCCGGTTCCTCCAACCGTCCCCTCGCTCAGAAGATCGCTGAGTACCTTGGGGTCGAGCTTTCGGGCCTTACGCTAAAGCAGTTCGCCAATGGTGAGATTTACGCCCGCTACGACGAGACCGTCCGCGGCGCCGACGTCTTCCTGATTCAGTCCGTGGCCGGCGGCAACGTCAACGACATGCTCATGGAGCTGCTCATCGCCACCGACGCTGCCAAGCGCGCATCCGCCCGCTCCATCACCGCCGTTATCACCCACTACGGCTATGCCCGCCAGGACCGCAAGGCCGGCCCGCGCGAGCCCATCACCGCCCGCCTCGTCGCCAACCTGCTCGAGCGCGCCGGCGTCGACCGCATCATCACCCTCGACCTGCACCAGGGTCAGATCCAGGGCTTCTTTGATATCCCGGTCAACCACCTGTCCGCACTGCCGCTGTTTGGCCAGTACTACAACGCCATGAACTTCGACACCGACAACCTGGTCGTCGTCTCCCCCGACGTGGGTCGTGCCAAGGCCGCCAAGAAGCTGTCCGACATGCTCGGCTGCGACCTGGCCATCGCCCACAAGGGCCGTCCGCGCCACAACGCCGCCGAGGTCATGGGCATCATCGGTGACATCAAGGGCAAGACCTGCGTCATCAATGACGACATGATCGACACCGCTGGCACCCTGTGCGCCAACGTCAAGGAGCTCAAGGCCATGGGCGCTGGCGACATCTACGTCTGCGCCACCCACGGCATCTTCTCCGGTCCGGCCATCGAGCGCCTGAACGACGCCCCGATCGTCGAGTGCGTCGTCACCGACGCCATCCCCGTCGAGGTCGGCGGCAAGATTAAGACCATCTCGGTCGCCGAGGAGTTCGCTCAGGCCATCTCCGCCGTTTACCACGAGGAGCCCGTCTCCACGCTCGTCGGCGGCGACTTCGCGCTGTAGTCGCTCGACCCTCGCATCCCTCCGGAAGCCCCGGACACGCCTGCGGGGTTATCACGCGAACGTCCTCGCCGCTTTGCGGCTGCGGGATGTTCGCTTTGATAACCCCTCCCGGCGTGTCCGGGGCTTCCTGCTGTCTCGGGGCAGCTGTTTTCTGAAATGACTTTGCTGCAACCTTTCCTCGCCTTCGGCGGGCGTGGTAGCCTTTGTCGTTGATTAAACTTTTATGTGTAACGAAGGGACAAATATGGCAGCTGCACAGCCGCTTAAGATTCGCATGGTTGCCGGACTTGGCAACCCTGGCGATGAGTATGCCGAGACCCGCCACAACGCTGGCTTCAAAGCGATCGACGAGTTGGCCCGTCAGGCCGGTGTCACGTACTGGAAAAACCAGGCAGGCGCCGAGGTCGCGCTCATCAACATCAACGATCCCGAGGAAGAGGGCGGTAAGCGCCAGATTGTGCTGGTCAAGCCGCAGTCGTACATGAATACCTCGGGTGGCCCCATCTCCAAGCTCTGCCGCGAGTACAAGATCAAGGCCGAGGAGCTGCTCGTGATCCACGATGAGCTCGACATTCCCGCCGGCGACGTACGCGTCAAGGTAGGCGGCGGCCACGCCGGTCACAACGGCCTGCGTTCCATCATCGACAAGATGGGCAGTCGCGACTTCAGCCGCATCCGCACCGGTATCGGCAACCCTCCCGGCAAGATGGCTGTCGCAGACTACGTGCTCAAGCAGCTGCGCGCCCGCGAGGCCGAGGACTTCCAGGACACCTGCGCCCGCGCCGCCGACGCCGCCGGCCTGGCGATCGTACACGGCGTAGTCTACGCCCGCGACCACGTCAACGGCTCCGCCTCCGCCAACGGCAAGCACTAAAACCTACCATTTAGGGATGTTTATTTTGGCAGGTTTTATCTGCGGAAACGCCGCGGCAGCCGCGCCGTAATAAACCCTGTGCCGCCATACATATGCAGCGCTCCAAAGGGAGCCGGCCTCACCGATGCGCGAGACCGGCCCCCTTTGCCGTTTTGCCTGATAAAACCTACCAAAATAAACCTGTCCCTTTTTGGTAGGTCACTTTTCCCACCTGCCGAAGATACACGTAAGCGACATGTCCATGAGGGTATAATTTGCACCGTATGTCTGCACAACGCCTGTGCGCGTACGGTTTTATTCGGGCTACCGTCCATTTCCGTGGAGGCACGGTTCGGTCGCCCTAACAAGAGAGGGGTTCTATGTATAAGATCCTGGAGAAGACGCAGTTCTCGGAGAAGGTGTTCAAGTTCCGCATCGAGGCGCCCGCAATCGCCAAGCATGCGCACGCTGGACAGTTCCTCATGGTTCGCGCCAATGAGACGGGCGAGCGTGTCCCGTTTACCCTGGCCGGCTGGAACGGTGACGAGGGCTGGGTCGAGTTCATCTTCATGGTGATCGGCAAGACCACCGAGATGCTTTCCACCTACGAGGCCGGCGAGTCGCTGCGCGACGTCGTGGGCCCGCTGGGCGTTCCCACCGAGATGGCTGAGGGCCCCTGCGCCGTCATTGGCGGCGGCGTCGGCCTGGCAATTGCCTTCCCGGTCGCCAAGCACCTGGTCGAGACCGGTCACGAGGTGCACGCCATCATGGGCGCCCGCACCAAGGACCTCCTGCTCATGGAGGATCAGTTCCGCGAGCTCCTCGACGAGGACCACATCCACATCACCACTGACGACGGTTCCTACGGCGAGCAGGGCGTTGTCACCGCTCCGTTGGAGCGTCTGCTGCAGGACAAGGCCGTGAGCCAGGTCTTCTGCGTCGGCCCCGTTCCGATGATGAAGTTCTCGACCCTCACCGCCCAGAAGTACGACACCCCCATCACCGCGTCGCTCAACCCCATCATGGTTGACGGCACCGGTATGTGCGGCTGCTGCCGCGTCGAGGTGGGCGGCGTGACCAAGTTCGCTTGCGTCGACGGCCCCGACTTCGATGCCACCCTGGTCGACTGGGATGACCTTCGTGCCCGCCAGGCCGCTTACCGTTCCGAAGAGGGCGCGTCCCTCAAGGCCTATGAGGAAAAGAGCTGCGCATGCCACTAGTTAACGGTCGTTTCGTTGCCGATATGAAGTCGCCCCGCACCCCCGATAACGAGGAGCCGGCTGCCGAGCGCGCCTGCGACTTCCGCCCCGTCGACAAGGGCTTCACCGAGGAGATGGCGCTGGCCGAGGCCGAGCGCTGCCTCAACTGCAAGAAGCCGTTCTGTGTTGAGGGCTGCCCCGTCAACATCAACATCCCCCGCTTTATCGAGCAAATCCGCGCGAAAGACTTCGGCGGCGCCCTCGATACCATCCGCGAGGACTCCATGCTTCCCGCTATCTGCGGCCGCGTCTGCCCGCAGGAGAACCAGTGCGAGGGCAAGTGCATCCGTGGTAAGAAGTCCGAGCCCGTGGCCATCGGCCAGCTCGAGCGCTTCCTGGGTGACCGCCCCGAGCTAGCCTCCACGCCCAAGATGGCCCCCAAGAACGGCAAGAAGGTAGCCGTCGTCGGCTCTGGCCCGTCCGGCATCACCTGCGCCGGCGAGCTCGCCCGCAACGGCTTTGACGTCACCGTCTTTGAGGCCTTCTTTACCGGCGGCGGCGTGCTGGTCTACGGCATCCCCGAGTTCCGTCTGCCCAAGGCAGTCGTCAAGCGCGAGATTGACGGCCTGGAGGACATGGGCGTCAAGTTTGAGTACAACTCCGTCGTGGGCAACATGGCCACGGCCGAGGAGCTGTTCGAGCAGGGCTTCGACGCCATCTACGTGGCGACCGGCGCCGGCCTGCCCAAGTTCCTCAACGTCCCCGGCGAGAACCTGCCCAACGTCTTCTTCGCTAACGAGTACCTCACCCGCGTGAACCTGATGAAGGCCAACAAGTTCCCCGAGTACGACACCCCCACCAAGCGCGGCAAGAACGTCGTCGTCTTTGGTGGCGGCAACGTGGCTATGGACGCCGTCCGTACCGCCAAGCGCCTGGGCGCCGAGCACGCCATCATCGCCTACCGTCGTACCGAGGACGAGATGCCCTGCCGTCGTGCCGAGCTGCACCATGCCAAGGCCGAGGGCGTCGAGGTTCTGCCGCTCGTCTCCCCGCTCGAGTTTGTCGCCGGCGAGGACGGCTCCGTGTGTGCCGTCAAGGTCCAGAAGATGGAGCTCGGCGAGCCCGACGAGTCCGGCCGCCGTCGTCCGGTGCCCATCGAGGGCGCCATCGAGGAGATCCCCTGCGACGTCGCGATCTCGGCTATCGGCACCAACGCCAACCCCTTCGCAAAGAAGATCGGCGGCAAGATGGAGCTCAACAAGTGGGGCTACATCGTCGCCGACGAGGAGACCGGCCAGACCACCGATCCCCGCATCTGGGCCGGCGGCGACATCGTCACCGGTGCCGCTACGGTCATTCTGGCGATGGGCGCCGGCAAGAAGGCCGCCGCTTCCATCACCAAGAGCCTGCTGGGCGAGTAATCACCCTCAGCGTTAGCCATCAAACGGCAAAGTCCCCGTCGAGCACACGCCCGGCGGGGACTTTTTCTATGCCGGCCGCCCGACCGCCACGATGGGGACAGGCACCTTTGTGGTGGTTGGGGACTTGGTCGGCAAACCAATTCCAGCGTTTGTCTCAATCTGTAACAGTTAGACCCTGTTGAGCATCGTAACTGTTACAGATCGAGATATTGCGCCCGCCGCCGCCTCTTTATCTCAATCTGTAACAGTTAGAGGCCAAATTCCTCGCTATGTGTTACAGATCGAGACGTTAGGTTGGCGGCTGAACAGTTCATCTCAATCTGTAACACCTGGAACCCAAATATCTGGCTTGGTGTTACAGATTGAGATTTTGCTAAAGCCGAGGATGGGCGCTGTCGCCAAAACTTAGCGCTTGCGGCGCTTGGTCGCAGCGATGCCGGCCGCGGCAACGGTTGCGCCGGCGATGCTCAGAGCAGCGACCGTCATCGCGGCGGAGTCACCCGTGCTGGCAAGCTCCGTGCCGCCGGACTTCTTGCCGTTCTCGCCCTTACCCTTGGACTTGTCCGTCGTCACCGTGGTCGTCGTCGAAGTCGAACTGCCCGCAGGGACCCCGGCGCCACCAGAGCCATCCGTACCGCCACCCTGCTCGCCGCCGTCAGGCGTCGGCTCGGGCTCTGGCTTCAGACCGGGATCGGGCGTCGGCTCAGGCACCGCCTCATCGGTCACCGTAATCGTAATGTTCAGACGCTCGGAATACTCGCTGTATGACATGCCAGGGCGCTGTGCCGCAATGCGCACATACATGTTGCTATCGAGCGCAATAGGCTCGGTGTACTTTACGCGGCCTTCGTCACGGCAGGGGCAGGTGTCGTTGGTGGTGTACCAAATCGTCGTGCCATCCTCGGCCGAAAGCTCCAGCTTCGTGCCCTTGGGCACCGTAATGTAGTTCTCCTTGGGCGACCATGCGCCAAACGTCGTCGCACCAATCGTCGCCACCGGTCGCGCCGGTCGCACTGCCTCGGCAGACACGCGAACGTCGACCTGCTTGGATAGCGCCGTGCCGTCCACCGTCGCCGTCAACGTCGTCAAACCGGGCAGAGCACCATGCAGCACAAACGTCGCCGCGCCGTCCTCGCCCGTCACGGCCTGGGTGGCATCGACAGAGCAGATAGCCGAGGACTCCAGCCCAACACTAACCTTTGCGCCCGCAAACGGCTTGCCCGCCTTATCGGTCACGTGCGCCACCAGCTCAAAGTCACTGCCCTCAAGCATGGTCACGGCCTGCTCCACGTTGAGCTTGAGCTTGTCGGCACGAACGCCCACGACAAGCTCGCCGCTTGCCCAGCGCGCCATGGCCGTGCCGGCGTAGTTGCGAGCACCGTCGAGCTCAAACGACACCGTCGAGCCCGCCTCACACGCATCGGCATAGCGAATACGCAGCACGCGCGACAGCGGCTTGCCATTGGGATCGTCCTGCTTGTCAAGCCACGTATACGTCACGTCGCCCAAGCCCTGCGCGCACAATGCGGCCAGGATATCGTCACTCGCATCCATATACTGCGCAAACTCAACCTCGACGCAATCGGTATAGGCATGGGCCGAAACCACCTCGGGTGCCGCCGCCGACACCAAGCCAATGTTCACCTCAGTCTGAATCGGCGGCACGCGCAGCCAAGCCGAATGCGCCTCCTCATACCCGTCCTTGGTCACGCGCACCTGATACCATCCGGTCGGCGTATTCCAGTTGTACGCACCGTCCGCACCCGTCGCAAGCGGATTGTCCTGCTCATACTCCTCGGCATCCCAACGCACCGCATTGGTACCGGCCGCATCGTCAGCGCTCCACAGCTCAACCGTCGCGCCTTCAACCGTATTGGACAGCAGACCCTCGTACACCACGCCCGCAGGGTCGGGTGCAGCCTTGGCGGCCACATTGCGATAACGCGCCTCGAAGATCGACTGCATCTTCTCGTCCGAGATCAAGCCGTCCTTGTTGGCCTTGTAGACCTCGGCATCGGTCAGCTCGCCCCAGTTGACCGTAATACGATTCTGGCACGCGCGCTCCACCTGCTCGCAGGCAACATCGTAGGCGCATTCGGCATTGGTCAGCTTAATCGCGCGCTCCGAGCCTACGCTGGTCGAAGCCGCGTCATAGGCAGCGCCCACCACGGTACCCGCCGAACCGGCCGTCAGCACGCCGGCGATTGTCATAATGGAGCCCACCGCCACATCGGTGCTGTCGTGGCAGAGCTGTCGATACAGCAGATCCTCAAACGCACGTGCCTTCTCCATGGCGTCGCGCAGCGCGTAAATGCACTTCCAGTCGTCCTCGGTCTTCTCGGGCTTGGCAAGCAAGCGTGTATGCTGAAGCTCATAGCCCTCGCGCTCGCCCTTCACCTTCTGCATACGGACATTCACGTTCTCCCAGTTCTTGCTGGCATCGTTCACGCCGTAAATGCCGGTAAAGATGCCGATGCCCTGGGTCGCCGCGGGAAACGCCTGGCCGGCCGCCTTCCACGCATCGGTCTTAAAGACCTGTCCGAACATCTCGCACTCGATCTTATAGCTCTTGAGCGAACGGATCGTGCGGATGAGCTTCATATGGGCGCTCACGTCGCCGTTGCGCTTCCAGGCCATGAGCCATCCGCGCACCTTGGAGTTGTTGAGGCTATGGACCACATTCCAGTTGTCGTACAGGTCGTCCAGAATGTCGCACTGCATGGCGATCGAGTTAAACAGAAGCGCCTGGTTCTTGTTGTTATTGGAGTTCTCGATAAATTCCGACTCGATATAGGCCGTCTGCTCGCCATCGGGCGCGGCGACCTTAAAGCCCTTGACGGTATCATCGTCAGCCGCCTTGTAGCTCAGTGAGCTGCCGAGCGCCTGGCCCAAATCGTTAAACCCGCTCGTCGACTGGCCGTTGTACTCGCTGGCCTTAATGCCCGCACACTTGTTGAGTGCCGCAGCGGTTGCGTCATTCCAGCTTCCGTATTGGTTGAGCTGGCCGATACCCATCGACTGGCCCACCAGGTCCTCGGCCTGCTGGGCAATAAACTCCGCTCGCGATGCATGGTCGACGAGCTCCTTGATGGCGGCCGCATCCGCAGCGTTCGCGCCCTGGGCCGCCGCGAGTTCCTGATACCAATCCTCGCTGGTGCCGTAAGCATCCTCAAAGATCATCTTGTCCACATTGACGCCGTAGCTGTCGCCCTGCCGGGTTAGCAGCGCCGCCGACCCGCCGACCGCGGCCTTGAGCTCGGCCGCAAACTGCGCGGCCTCGTCGTTGCCAGCATCATCACCCTCGCCGTCGCTGGCGGCAGGGGCACGGCGGGCCTTGCGAGCAGCACCACCTTGGGCCTCGCCCTCTTTACCGTCCTTGTCCTCCTCGGCAAGCGCATCGGCGACCATCTGGTCAATCGCGTCGTTAAAGGCCTCGTCGACATCATTAAACGAGTTATCCATCATATACTCGTGCCACTGCTGCACGGCATTCGAGAACTCCTGCTGGCGCTCCTCGGCCGCGGCGGAATGCTTTTTGGCCGAAGCGTTGGCGTCAAAACTCAGCATGGTCATAAGCTGAGCATTGGAGATGCGGTAGGTCTGCGGCATAAAGATCTGCTCAAAGTTGCCGCAGTTCACATAGGTTGAATCATTCGCCTTGTTAAACTCGTCGAGCAGCTTGAGATATCCCTCGTCCACATACTCCGCCACATAGCGCACACGGGTGCCCTCGCGCGACTTTTGAGTCAGAGGAATCGTCACCGTCTTGCCATCCACGCAGTCCACGTACAGGTCGAGCGTGTCGGCGGCCTCTTCGTTTCCCACCTCGAGCGTGATGTCAAAGGTCCAGTAGGCGTTCTTCTTTTGTGGCAGATGATGGAAGGTCCACAGGCTCTTGCCGGTGTCCTTGCCGTCCTTGACCAAGTTTTGCGTACCGCCACGATACGTCACATCAAAGTTCCAGACCGAAGCACCCGGAACATAGCGCACATAATTGCGAGCCGTTACCTTGGCAGCAGCGGCGGCAACATCGGTCGAGCCCACGCGCGCTTCGAGCGCCACACGCTCGGCGGCAAGCGTATCCTGCGGCAGGTCGTATTCAATCTTGGCACGGCCGAGTTTATTGGTCTTGCCGGTGTACTTTGCAGCCGAGGCGCCCGCGCCCACGGTGAGCTGCGCGCTTTTGCCGGGCGCTGCGTATACGTAGGCCACATTGCCCAGTAGGCTGTGAACGTCGGTGCTGTCGACCTCGATGCGCGATCCGCTAACCTCAAGCGTCGTGCTTCCCAGCGGCAATGTCACCTCGCCCAGCGTAATGAGCGGCGAGATGGCATAGGTGCCCGCGGCCTTAGGCTTAAAGCGCACAAACACATCGGCGCCCGCATTCTTCGTCATATTGAGAACGAGGTTGTCGCCCTCCCAAGTTGCGTTAGCCCACATGGCCTCGGAGCTGGCGCCGGCTTCGCGAGAGCCTGCGGACACTTCCTCGACGGCATCCTTGGCCAGCGGAATCTCAATCTTGGCAGCCTGGCTGTCCTTGAGCTCGTAATGAATGCGCAGCTCGGTCTCCACGCCAACGACCGCGGACGAATCAGCGATAACCGAGCCCGCCGTCAGCCCGCGCTCGGCACGATACGTCTCCACGTCAAACGTGGGGACGTCGAGCGTCACGTCGAGCTGTTTGCCGTCCTCAATCTTCACCTGCTTTTGCGCGATATGCTTACCCACGGTCAGCCCTAGGCGGCTAAACGTGGAATAGCTCGTCGCTTGGATGTCGTAGCTCGTCTTGTTAAAGGCGACGATGGTGTACGAACCGGCCTTAAGGCGCGGCGTCTCGGCCTTCATGATAGGCGTGGTGCCATCGTCTTCGTAACCCATCAGATAGGTGACACCGTCGGCAACTAGCTTGCCGTCGGACGTACGGAACACCAGCACGCGGTTGGCGCCCTGGTAGTCGCCCTTGGTCGTAACCGTCGCCGTACCCCAAGGCTTCAAGTCGATATCGACCTTGCCGGCCGAGGGCTTCACCGTCGCCGTCGCCCCACCCAGCCTGAGGCTGTCTTTGGGCTCGAGCGTTATCTCCAGATCCTGGTCCGCGTCGGCAATGGTCTGCGAAACCACGAGTGCTGTGCCCTGGATACGGAAGTCGTTTTCCTTGTCACCCTTGGCAGGCTTAAGCGTCTTGCCGCCGCTCTTCACCGTCAGATCGATGTTATCGAGACTATCGAGCTCAATGCGTTCGGTCTTATCCTGGCCCACAATCGGTTCAAGATAGCCCACGTTGAGCTCAATCGCGCGCGAGGCCGGAATCTTGGTAAAGTCCTCCGCCTTAATGTCTCCGATATTCCATGTGCCCGTCATCTGGTCGCCCGGGCGCGCCAGCACCATGTCATAGTAACCGCTGAGCGAAATGCGCAGGGTGGCTGCCGTCTTGGAGAGAGCGTCCGCTGTAAAGCTGCCGTCATCGCCAACCGCCAGCGGCGTGGACTGCCCCGCCTGCACGAGCACGGCCGTCGCGCCCTGGGGAAGTTTGCCCGTCACCTGGGCCGCCTCGCCCATCCACTCAAACGTGTAGGCAGGCTTCGAGGAATCGACGGAGTCCTTGCGATCGGCCACGGCATCGGCAAGCTTTTTGACCATCGAGGGGTTGCCAGCCGAATCGGTCGCATAGGCATAGATGGTCTGGCCTTCACTAAAGGGAATCGCATACGTTACGCCATCGATTGTCACGCGCTCATTATAGTCGCCCGGATAGCCCGCCTCACCAAACTGAAGATCGGGGTTCATCACGCGCAGGGCAACGGCATTATGGTTCGTCTCGTTTCCGTATCTCGTGTTCTCAAAAGCTCCCCACTCTATCATTTCCACGCTTTTGGGTAGCACAATCTCTTTGCCGGCAATCGCAGGATCAAGAGAGGCGAACGCGTGCGCTCCGATATATTTAACGCCGTCGCCGATCGTCACCGACGACACATGCGAGCACCCGTCAAAGGCATTGCGCTCAATCCGCTCCACCGTGCCCGGCACATTGATCTGCGTAAAGGTGAGCACTGTTGTGTCCGAGACATAGAACTGTGGCACGCCGCAATAGGCGAATGCAAGATAGTCGATAGTTTTGACCGAAGGCGGCAGCGTTGCCACCACCTTGTCGTCAAGTTGTTCACATTCCTTAAAGGCCTGCTCGGGAATCGTGGTAAAGGCCGCGTTGTTGGGCCAGGTTACCGTTTGGAGCGTCTTGCTTTTGTAGAATGCATAGCTCTTGAGCTCCTCGACCGAATCGGGCAGTGCGATCTCTTTGATGCTGCTGCCGCCCAAGCCTCCAACCGAGCGGACATGCGAATTAGGGGCGAAGGTGATCGATGTGAGCGCAGCGCTTCCCATACCCGTAAGGCTTACGACATTTTTGTCGTCGATGGTCGAGGGCACCTCCAACGTGGTAATGCCCGCGTCGCCATACTCGATAGAAATTTCGTTGGTGAGGCTATCAATCGAGAAGTAGTACTGCGCGGGGGTCTGCTCGCCGGCCACGTAGCCATCATCGTATTCGCCTTTTACGCCCGTGGCGCCCTTCGAGGTTGCCCAGAGTTCAAGTTCCTCGTTCCAGGTCGCCTCGGTGCCGGAAGCCTCCTCTTGCTTTTGCTGCTCGGCGAGTTCCTTGCCCTCGACAAGATCGGTGGCAAGCGCACCCGCAGGTGTGCTCTCGGTCTGCCCGGCGCCCGTCAGGCCTGCCGCCGATGCAATCTCGGAGTCCGGGGGCGTGGGGGTGTCACCGGTATCGAGCACTGTGGGATCGGCAGCGCCGGCATCGGGCGCGGGGTCGGCGGCATCGGGCGCGGGGTCGGCGGCGTCGGCATCGGCTGCTTGGTCGTTATCCGTCTGCACAAAAGTGCCGTCGGTGGTGAGGGTCTCGGCAAACGCGCCCGCGGGCAACGAACCCGTCACCATGGTGAGGGTCACCGCGGCAACGGTCAGGCGGCGGCAAAGCGCTCGAACAGTAGTCCACCTCATGGTCGTTCCTTTCCTGCAAACCAAAAGTCATCCAGCGTAATCGTTGTCCAAAAACAAAGCGAACGGTAGGTTCATATATACGAACCTACCGTTCTACCTGCGCAAACCGCCACAAAGGGGACAGGCACCTTTGTGGCGGTTTGGGGTCTGGTCGGCGAACCGATTCCGATGTTTGTCTCGATCTGTAACAGTTAGGCCCTGTTGAGCCTTGTAGTTGTTACAGATCGAGATATTGCTCCAGCCGCCCCCGCTTTGTCTCAATCTGTAACAGTTAGAGACCAAATTTCCCGCTACGTGTTACAGATCGAGACGTTAGGTTGGCGGCCATTCGGTTCATCTCAATCTGTAACATCTAGAGCCGTTTTGGGCAGTTTGGTGTTACAGATTGAGATTTTACTGAGGCCGAGAACGAGAGCCGTCACCCAGCTCTAATGCTTGCGGCGCTTGGTCGCGGCGAGGCCGGCGGCGGCTACGGTCGCGCCGGCGATGCCTAGGGCGGCGACCGTCATCGCGGTGGTATCTCCCGTGGTAGCCAGGACAGCATCGCCCTTCTTGGCCTGCGTGGTTTTCCCAACCGTCTTGGTCGTGGCGGTTGTCGTGGCCGGCTTGGCCGCGGGCTTCACCCCAGGCTGCGGCGTCGGCTTGGGATCCGGCGTGGGCTGTGGATCGGGAGCCGGCGTAGTCTCAGGCGTAAACGTCAGATTGGTGTTCAGCCACAGGGTGTAGATCCAACCGCTGTCCTCATCGGATACGCTGTCCGCGACCTGGTAGCCGCACTCCTGGCCGTTGATCACCAGCTTGGTGTTGGGCGTAAAGTAGAAGCCGCGCGCGGACTTGAGGTAGATACCGTAACGATAGGTCACGCCGGGCTTAAAGGCGTCGATGTGGTTCGTAATGTTCTGATCCCAGAACTCCTGAGAGTTCACTTCGCTGCCATCGCTGCCCGTCCAGAACTCACACTGAGGAAGGGAGTTGGAGCCCGTCGGAACATTCGCCGTAAAGACCGGCTTATCGCCCGCCTTGAAGGTGGTCGTGGCGCCGTTGATCTCGATAACGTCGATGGCCCGCCATTCGTCGATCGGCTGCTCGCACACCATATTGTCAGCGTTTGGCGCGAAGACGCCGTTGATGGTCTTTACGTGGTGCACCCAATGACCGTTGACGTTCATATTGCAGTCATCGGCCACGGTATTGTCGCCCTTGAGCCTCAGCTCAACGGAGTACATGTAGAACTTACCATCTTCGAAGTGTTCAATCCTCCTCGCGCCCGTCGGATACTTGGCAGGGTCGGAATACCAGAAGGCAACGGGCGTGAGCCCCGTAGGGTCGCCGGCATCCATCTCTTCCCAGCACTCGTAGGCGATCTCGTACTTGTCGGCATCGGCAGCGGGGACCGTCGCGGTCGCGCGCGGCGCCTCGCCGGGCGCGTAGTCGGTCTTCACGTCGTTGACGTTCAGGTTATGGAGGGCTTCGTTTTCCGACGCAACGAGCGTAATTTCGCTATTGATGACGTAGCGGAGGTAATAATCGTACCTGGTTTCGTTGACGATAGCCGAGCTGCCTTCATAGTCAGTTCCGGTATACTCCAGTGCCGAGCCAATATAGAGAGCCTCATTGCGCGTGAGTCGATACGAGCCGCCTGCCGCGCCACCCGTAAAGGTCAGCGTCAGCCTCATGTGATCGCCAGCGGGTTCGAAGCGAGCCGTCACGTCGGACATGGATGCATCCTGAACTTCGACCAGAGTGCCCGAAGCGGCATCGGCCCTGTAGTACTTAACCTCGACGACTTCGCTCGCAAGCGCTTCTGGAATGCCGCCCTCAACATCGGGAAAATCATAGGTATACGGCTGGCCCTTTTCGAGCGTGATGTTGTCCGAAAGCTTGCAGTCCGTATCGTGGCGGACCACGGTCGTGTTGACCTTAACACCGCTCCCGCCTGTCACATCGGTCACGCCACAGGGCATGATAGCGTCGTTTGCCGACGAGCTGTCGGCGCCGCCAAGAGAGCCGTCTTGGTCAGCAGCGCCCGCATCGTTTGCCGTTGCCGCCGGTGCGTCCTGCTGATCTTGCTGAGCTTCTGCCGTGGACGGTGCCGCCGGAGCCGCGTCAGTCATCGGCGCAGCCGGAGCCACCGATACCGGCGCCGGAGCCGCCGTATCCTCCGCAACCGTCGGCGTCACCGGAGCCGCGGCAACCTCATCCGTCCCAGCGGCGGGATCGGCGCATTCCGTCGCCAACGCCACGCTCGGCAGCAGCAACTGCCCGACCATAAGCGCACACGCGCCGGCGCAAGCTATTTTGGCACCCACACAACGCCAGGTACCGTGAACCAGCGAGCAGGTGGACTCACGCTGAGCTTGCTTGTCAAAGTGGCTTACGTTCATAACGGCCTCCTTGGTCGTAGGGACATGCCACCACAAAGGTGCCTGCCCCCTTTGTGGTGGTCCTGTACCACCAAGATGTGCCAAATGACTCCATATGCCTAGGTTCGTAGATGTGAACCTAGGCCTCTACCTGCGGTTTAATTCAATATGATTTCGCCATCGCCACACTCGTCCCGGGAACGCTACAATCGAGGACACGATTATTCGTCCACCCAAAGGACCGTCCTTGAACCTGAGCAGGTCTAAAATCAACGCGCTTCTGGCACTCGCGCTCTTCACCTTCGCCTTCCTTGCCGCCGAGTTTCGCTTCGACGTCAACGTCGGGCTGCTCGCCGGTGCCGAACGCGTTGTGATCGCACAGGGCTTTATCCTTGGCGCCAGCGTCATCGGCTTTATCGGATATGCACCACTGCTCGGTCTCGCCCAACGCAAAGGCCAGCCCCAGGCAGTTGTCAGCGCCGCCGTTCCCATCGCCATCCTGGGATTGACCCAGATCCAGTCCCCCACGGGTTCGCTTGCCCTCGAGATTCTGGGCTGCGTGGCATTCCTTGGACTCGGCCTGCTGGGTGCCGCCGCTCACCACGCCTTCGCGACGGCATTCCAAGACGATCCCAAGCTCGCCACCGGCGCGGGAGCGGCCTATACCGCGGGCATCCTGATGCAGTTCGCCATCAACCTGCTCAATTGCGGCGGCATCGCAGAGCTCATCGTCCTTGGCGCAGCGACTATCGCCATATCCGCCCTCAGCGTCGTTCCCCAAAAAGCTGCCGAGAGCTCCAGCCCCGCCATCAATCCCTTTGCTGAGTCCTCTCATGCCCTCGCCAAGCAGGCATGCTGGAGCATCGCGCTCGTCATGATTCTTGCCTGTCTGTTCTCCACCCTCGACAACGTGGTCACACTCTCCAACGCCCACGGCACCATTGCCGTGCAGACTTGGCCGCGCCTCTTTTTGGCGGCAAGCGGCCTTGCCGCCGGTCTTATCTTTGACCTTGCCGAGCGCCGCTACATGGGACTTGTCATGCTCGGCATCGCCGTGCTCTCGACCATTTCCATCCTGGCCGTGGAGGCCGGCGCCGATCCCAACCTAGGCCTTGTCGTCTTTTACCTGAGCTCGGGCTTTTTCGTCACGTTCTTTACCGCCACCTTTACACAGCTGGCACCGCACATGCATGCGCCCGCCCTTTGGGCTGGCATGGGCCGCGCCGCCAACAATGTATGCGCTTTCACCACATCGGGCATCTCGCTTGCTCTCGTGACCTCGGATAACGTTGCCCTCATTATGATCGGTGCGCTCGTTTTGCTCGTCGCCGCCTGCGCGGCGTTTGTAGCCGCGGGCCTGTTCCGCCTGCCCCAAACCGAGCAGGAGCGCGAGCGCGAGCAGCTGGCAGAAAAAGCACTCGCCGCCCCCACCATCGAGGAGCAACGCCAGGCCTTCATCGCCAACCACGCTCTCACCCCGCGCGAAGTCGACGTGCTCATAGCCGTGACCCAGGATGAACGCCCGCTCAAGCAGGTTGCCGAGGAACTCGGTATCTCGATGCGCATGGTACAGCGCCACCTGAGCTCCATCTACCAAAAGACCGACACGCAGACGCGCGCCGGTCTCACCAAGGCCTTCCCCTCGGCCTAAAACAAAAACCACCGCAAAGGTGCCTGTCCCCTTTGTGGTGGTTATTGATCGGCTAGCCTTCGAGCTGCGCTACCTTGTAGCGGTAGGCAGCGGCGATGACATCTTTGCAGCCCTCGCGGCCCAGCTTGGCGCGGTTGACGACGATATCCTTACCGCTCGTCATCTTCCACTTTCCGGCGCTGTAGCGCTTGTAAAAAGCCTCGCGCGCCTTCTGCTGCTGCTTGACCAGCTTGGCGCCCTTCTTTTTGTTAAGGCCGCGCTTCTTGCGCACGATCTCGACGCGGTCCTCAAAGGGCGCGGTCACCAACACGGCAATGTGGTTGGGGTTGTTACGCAACAGATAATCGGACAGACGGCCTTCGATAATGCAGCTCTCGGTCTCGCCCAGATCCAAAATCACCTGGCTCATCTTTTGGAACAACTTGTCCGAATACGAACGCGCATCGTAGCGGTCGGGCAGAAACGCCATATTCTCCACGGCCAGGCGCTCGTCATAGGCGGCCATCTTGTCGAGCGACTCGCCCGCGCGCAGCGACGCACGCACCAGTAGCTCGTTATCGTACAGCGGAATCCCCAGCTCATTGGCGAGGATACGGCCGATCTCGTGGCCCTCGGCACCAAAGTCGCGCGCGATGGTAATGACCATAGGATTCTTCTTGTTCTCCAGATCGCTCATCGCGATTCCTTTCTAACAAATGAGAAATAGGCGATTCCTGATTCCCATTTTGTCACTTACGACCGTCCTGGTTTCCCAAGTGCGGCAGATTGCCCCGAAAGAGGAGCGCCGCGTACTAAATGTACGCAAGCGACGATTGAGGGGCAAGGTGCCGTGTTTGGGGAAGCAGGACTACGCTGCCACGATACGACGTTGATATGCTCGGACCAGCAGCGAGATACCAAAGTTGAGCACAAAGTACACCGCAAACACCAGGCCGTAGAGCATAAGCACCTGCGACAGGTCGATTGCGTGGGCCATCACGACGTTTGCCGTGTACATGAGCTCGGCCACGTTGATGCCCGAAAGATACGAGCTGTCCTTAATGACGGTCGTGCACTGGCTAAACAGCGCCGGAATGATCGTCTTAAACGTCTGCGGCAGAATGATGTAGCGCATGGTGGCAAAGAAGCCGAAGCCCTGGCTCTGCGCTGCCTCAAACTGGCCGCGCGGAATCGAGTTGAGGCCGCCGCGCACAATCTCGGCCATAACAGCGCTAGTAAACAGCGTAAAGGCGATGGTCGAAATCACAATGTCCAAACCCTGCACCGTAAAGTAGATAAACAGAATCCACAGCAGGTTCGGCGTGCAGCGGAACAACTCGATATAGGCGCTCACCAAAATACGGAACGGGCGGGGCGCATAACTCTTAACGAGCGCCAGCACCGTGCCAAAGATGAGCGAGAAAAAGATCGACAGCGCCGAGATCTCGATCGTCTTAACAAAGCCGCCCCAAATGTAGAGCAGGTTGGTCGCGTTGAAGATTTCCATGCGCTAGGCCTCCTCTACGTTGTCGAGCCCCAGCTCGGCCAGGCTCACGCCGCGCGGACGCTCCTTGGAGCGGCGCTCGAGCCACTGCACCAGCATGGCGAGCGGAAAGCAGATGATGAAGTACATAAGGCAGCAGACGATGTATCCCTGCAGGTAACCGTACAGACTCACAAAGTTGTCGGAACGGTACATAAGGTCGCCGCCGGCCACGAGCGCCAGCACCGACGTGTTCTTGACCAGGTTGAGCGCCTGGTTACACAGCGGCGGCAGAATGATCTTGAACGTCTGGGGCAGCACGATGTACCAGTACGCCTGCGCACGGGTGAAGCCCTGGCTCTGGGCCGCCTCCATCTGACCGCGCGGAACCGCCTCGATACCGGTGCGGATGACCTCCGAAATGTAGGCCGCGTGATACAGACCCACGCCCAAGAAGCCCAGCACGAACGGCGCGATGCGCACCGGCTGGTCGGCACCGGTTATGGCCTGCAAAAACTGCGGACCGGCCATGTACATAAAGAGCACCTGTACGGGCAACGGGGTGTTCTGGTAAAACTCCACGTACACGCGGCTTATGGCGCGCAGCACGCGCGAGCGAGTGGTAGAGAACACGCCCAGCAGCGTGCCCAGCACCAGCGACAGCAGCAGACCGGCAACGACCACCTGCAGCGTCACGCCAAAGCCCTCCCAGAAGGGCCCCATGTTTTGAAATGTCGTCGACCAACGGTCGGCGTCAAATAATCCTTCGAGCATTTGATTCCTTCCTTGGACGATGCGCCTATACAAGACCCCAGGTCTTGACCTCTTGGTCGAGCCAGCCATCGGCCAGGCGATCGCAAATCACCTGATCGACCACGGCCGAAAGGTCGCAGCCCTTCTTGGTCACCACGCCGTAGCCCTGCTCGCCAAACTTGACCTCGGGCTGCAGCAGCTCAACGGTCTCGTTCATGTAACCGGCCAGCGTGGAGCGATCCATGGCAAAGACGTCGATATTGCCGGCGTCGAGCGAACTCTTGATGATGGGGTAGCCGCTAAAGGCCCTAAACTCGGGTTTGCAGCTAAAGCCGTTGTCCTTGATCATCTGCTCGATCAGGCCCTGCGTGGTAGCGCCCTGGCTCACGCCGATGACCTTGCCGTCCAGGTCCTCAATCGAGGTAAAGCCCGAACGTTTCTTGACCATGAGTCCCACGTAGTCGGTGCGGTACGGCGTCGAGAAATCCCAGCTCTTCTTGCGCTCGTCGGTGATGGTGTAGGTCGCCGCGACCACGTCGAGTTGGCCGTTATCGATCAGCGGGCCGCGTGTCTTGGGCGTTACGTCGGTAAACTCGACAAGCTCCTGGGCGCGGGCCTCCTTATAGCTCACGCCAAAGACGGCAGCGGCGATCTGATAGCACAAATCGACTTCCATGCCTTCAAAGCGGCCCTTGGCGGTGTCGTAATAACCGTAGCCGGGAACGTCCTTCTTAACGCCGGCATTCAGATGGCCACGCGACTTGATGGCCGCAAGCTTGGAGCCCTTGTCGGAGCCCTCGCCGCTGGTGGAGTTGCCGCAACCGGTAAGCGCGGTCCCCGTCAGCGCAAGCATGCTGGCGCCAGCCAGCTGCAAAAAGTGACGGCGCGACACGGCCGCCCTCGTCATATCCGTCATGTCCATCACCGCGCCTAGTGCAGAATCTTGGACAGAAACTCGCGGCAGCGCGGGTTCTCGGGGTTATCGAAGAAGTGCTCGGGCGTACCCTCCTCCAGAATGCGGCCGTCCTCCATAAAGATGACGCGGTCGGCCACCTGGCGCGCAAAGCCCATCTCGTGCGTCACGCAAATCATGGTGATGTCCTCCTGCGCAAGCTCAATCATAACGTCCAGAACCTCCTGGACCATCTCGGGGTCGAGCGCCGAGGTCGGCTCGTCAAACAGGATGATGGGCTGCTTGGTGCACAGGGCACGGGCGATGGCGATGCGCTGCTGCTGACCGCCCGAGAGATTCTGCGGATACTCGCCGGCCTTATGCGCCATGCCGACGCGCTTGAGCGCGGCGATGGCGATCTCGGTCGCCTCCTCCTTGCTCTTCTTTTGCAGCTTGATGGGCGCGAGCGTCAGATTGCCCAGCACCGTCATGTTGGGATACAAGTTGAACTGCTGAAACACCATGGAACTATACTTGCGAGCCATCTCCAGGTGGTTCTTTTTGGTGAGCGGCGTACCGTCGATGACGACCTCGCCCGACGTGGGCTCCTCCAGATAATCGACGCAACGGATGAGCGTCGACTTACCCGAACCGGAAGGCCCGATCATTACGAGCTTCTCGCCGCGCTTGACGGTGAGGTTGATATCTTTGAGCACATGCAGGTCGCCAAAGTACTTGTTGAGATGCTTGATCTCGATCATGTCTGCCATGAATGTCCCTTCCCTGCGTTTACACGAGTTGAACTATTGTACGGAAAGAACCACGTTTCCGCAGCCCACACTACATTCCCGTAAAGAACCCGCAACCTTCCACCCACTCATTGGGGACAGACTTAAATGAGTACCCGCTCATTGGGTACTCATTTAAGTCTGTCCCCAATGAGCGCCGAAAATAATACAACCGCCCTTGTTGAGCATAAGTCAGCGAAAACCCGTACACGCGAGCAAGGTGACGTGAAATGAAAGGGCGCAGACCTTATGGTCGCGCCCTTGAAATTGAACGTCAGATTGCCGCGTGTACGGGTTTGCAGCGTCGAGCCGTTACGCGGTTTGGTAAAACCGCGTAACAAATTAATTACGCGAGTTTGGCGCCGACGATCTTTGCCGCGGCAGGCTTATCGAAGTTGCCGCCGGTGGCCTTGCCGAGTGCCCCCATGACCTGGCCCATCTGCTTCTTGGACGTGGCGCCCAGCTCGGCGATGACCTGCTCGATCAGGGCCTCGAGCTCCTCGCCCGAAACCTGCGCGGGCAGCAGACTCTCCAGAATCTTGACCTGCTCGGTCAGGTTGTCGGTACGCTCCTGGTCGGTACCGGCCTTAATGGACATCTCCAGCGTCTCGCTCGTCTGCTTAATCAGACGCTTGATCATGCTGTTGACGTCTTCCTCGGTCACGTCGCGGCGCTCGTTAACCTCGATATTCTTCACCTCGGCCTTGACCTGGCGAATGATAGACAGGCGAACCTTGTCCTTGGCCTTCATGGCCGCAATCATTTCCTTCTGCAGCTCTTCGTTGGTCATCTGCAAATCCTCCTCAATAGTATGGGCGGCACTCGCGCGAGCACCGTCCCATGATTACTCAGTCGTCGACGAATCGTCGGTCGAGCTCTTGGTGACGCCCTTTAGACTCACGTTATAGGGTACGTCCTTGGGCATGGGGTTGACGGTAATGTCGGCGTCCTTCTTGTACTGCTCCAGCCACTCGCTGTACGCGGTGCTTGCCGCCTGCGTCTTCACCACGTTAGAGACATACTTCTTGATGTCCTTGGGTACCTGCTTGATGTCATCGACCTGGCTATCGACATGGAAGTAGTCGGTGCACTTGATGACGTGGTAACCGTACGTCGACTCGATCACGTCGCTCACATCGCCCTTGTTGAGCCCCTCGAGCGCCGTCTGGTAGCTGTCGACGAAGGTGGTGAGCTTATCCCAACCCACATCGCCCTTCTTCTCCTTGGAGCCGGTGTCGTCGGAATACTGCTTCACGGCGTCCTCAAAGCTCAGCTCGCCGGAGTTGATCTTGTCCAGGCACTCCTGCGCCTTGGCCTTGGCGGCGGCCTTGTCCTCGTCAGACGCGTCGGAATCAACCTTGATCAGGATGTTCGACGAGCGGCGGGCATCGTTGTAGTTAGACAGGTTCTCGTTGATGTAATCGACGATCTCACTGTCCTTGGGCTTACCGGTGGGCGCCACGGCGTCCTTGAGCTTTTGCTGTGCCAGGTTCTCCTTGAGCGAGTCTTTGTAGGTGTCCTCGGTATAGCCGTAGGTCTTAAGGGTCTTCTTAAAGGCCTTGGCACCGCCCGCGCTCTTGCACGCGTCCTTCCATGCCTTCTCGACCTCCTCGTCCGACACCGTCACGCCGTTTTCCTTCTGCGCCTGCTGGAGCAGAATCTGCTGCGTGTAGGAATCGATGAGCTGCTTGCGGTACTTTTTGGGCGTCAGGTCGTTGTCGACCAGATACTGCGCCCAGTCCTTGTCCTTGGTGTAACCGTAGGACGTGCGCATGCTCATGATCTGCTTGGTCACGGTGTCCTCGGTGAGGTTGGTGCCGTTGATGGTGGCGGCGACACCGCCGGTAAGCTTGTAGCTCGAGGTATCCTCTGCCTGCGACATGAGACCGGAGCATGCCATGGCCGAGACGGAAAGCAGCATTGCCAGCACGCCGATAACCACCAGGACGATCTTGACGGTCTTAGACACGTACGTCTTGCGCTGCTTCTTACGAGAGCTGGAGGCAGCGCGAGCCTGCTGCTCGGGCGTCGGCGCGGCCTCGGAGTTCTTTTTCTTGTTTGCCATAGTTGGCCTTTCGCATCACGAATCGAACAAACGCCATTGTGTCACAACGCGGACCCCGCGACACACCTGGTGCATGGGGGACAGGTTAATCTGCACCATTTTGGTGCAAAGGGGGCTGTTCTGGCTGTCGGCAGTTAGGGACATTCCTTTTCTGCCGGCACTTGGGGACAGTCCCCAAGTGCCGGCCCTAAAAGTGGCGACGGATGGCGTCGACCATACCCTGGCATGTGGTCTGGCCGAGCACATCGGCTGCGGCGGCGGCATCCATAAAGATATTCATAAGCGATTGCAGGGCCTCGACCTGGCCGCCCGGCTCGGCGATACCCAGATTGATGATGATCTGCGCCGGCACGGGGGCACCCATGCCCGCCATTGCGCTGAACACCACGGGCGCCGCGGGCTTTACCACCGCGATATAGGGCTTAGCCACAAATCCGGGATCGGTGTGCGGGATGGCGATGTTGGCTGCCGGCATGGCAAGACCCGTGGGATAGGCATCCTCGCGCGTGCGGACGCCATCGAGCCAACCGGGCGCAATGTAACCGCGAGGTGCAAGCTCGTCCTCGAGCTGCGCAAACACCTCATCCGGCGTCGCACACTCCCAATCAAAAAACACCAGCTCAGGCGTAAACAATGCTTCGTTATCCGCCATGGGCCCACCTCTCTCACCTTGTCACCTGCGACGTTCTTTAACGACTAGTCATTGAAGAGCGTCGCAGGTGATTACCTAAAACAAAGGATGGCCACTTGCGCCTTGGCGCCAATGACCACCCTGACTACTCGGCTAAATTGTACTGTGCGCCACTAGCCGCGAGGCGCATCAATTGCAACCTTGCCGCTCTCCAGCACGTGGACGCGGCCGTCGGCGAGCATCTGCACGACCTCGGGATACAGCACATGCTCGATCGCGTGGATGTGCTCCTCGAGCGTGTCGACGTCCCAACCTTCCTCGACAGCCAGCGCGCGCTGGGCGATGATGGGGCCGTTGTCGTAGATCTCGTTGGCAAAATGTACGGTCACACCGGTCACCTTGACGCCGCGCGCAAAGGCATCGTCGATCGCGTGGGCGCCGGTAAAGCTCGGTAGCAGCGCCGGATGCAAGTTGACCACGCGGTTGGGAAACGCCGCCAGCAGCGGCGTGTGCACCATGCGCATGTAACCGGCCATGACCACATATTCGCAGCCGCGCTCGAGCAGCTCGTGCGCGATGATCTGGTCGGCGGCGATGGGGTCGGCATAGACATCCTTAGACAGCGTGAGCGTCTGGATACCCGCACGCTCGGCACGTTGCAGACCCTTGGCCGAAGGACGGCTCGACACCACAAGCTCAATCGAAGCATTGAGCTTGCCGGCGGCGATCAGATCGATCAGCGCCTGCAGGTTGGTGCCGGAGCCGCTGATGAGCACGCCGATCTTGAGCGGCTCGGTCGCATCGCTGCCGGTCGGACGGGTGTAGGGCACAAAGTCCAGGCCCTCGGCAGCAGACATCTGCTCGTTAGCGCTCATCGGAGTACACGACCTTACCGGAACCCTCGACGCACTCGCCCACGCGGAACGGCTTCTCGCCCAGCGCGACCAGGGCCTCGGTCACCGCGGCCTCGTCCTCGGGGGCGACGATCAGGCACAGGCCGACGCCCATGTTGAAGGTCTTGCATGCCTCGTTGGGCGCGAGCTCGGCCTGACGCGACACGTAGGTGATGACGGGCGGAACATCCCAGCCCATCTCGGCGCCGTTGCGGGTGACCACAGCGTCGACGTCGTCGGCAAGCGCGCGGTTGAGGTTCTCGGTAATACCGCCGCCGGTGATGTGGGCAATGGCATGAACGTTGGCGCCATTGCGCAGCAGCTCCAGAATCGGCTTGACGTAGATGCGCGTGGGGGCCAGCAGGGCGTCGGCCAGCGATGCGCCGCCGAGCTCCTCGAGCGGACGGCTCAGCTCCTCGGCCTTAGCGGCGGCCTCGGGCGTGCCCGGCTTGATGCCGTCAACGCCGATGACCTTACGCACGAGCGAGTAGCCGTTGGAGTGCACACCGGTGGAGGGCAGGCCCAGGATCACGTCGCCGGGGCGGACGTTCGCGGGGTCGAGCATCTTGGGACGGTCGACGACGCCCACGGTAAAGCCGGCGAGGTCATAGTCGGCAGGCGCCATGACGCCCGGGTGCTCGGCCATCTCGCCACCCACGAGCGCGCAGCCCGCGAGCTTGCAGCCATCGGCCACGCCCTTGATGATCTTTGCCATGTGCTCGGCCTCAATGTGGCCGATGGCGACGTAGTCCAGGAAGAACAGCGGCTCGGCGCCCGAAGCCAAAATGTCGTTGACGCACATGGCGACCAGGTCCTGACCCACCGTCTCGTGACGGTCCATGATCTGGGCGAGCACGAGCTTGGTGCCCACGCCGTCGGTACCGCTGATCAGAATCGGGTCTTCCATATCCTTAAGCGCAGCGGCCGAGAACAGGCCACCAAAGCCACCGATGCCGCCGATGACCTCGGGGCGGTTGGTGTCCTTAACCATTTGCTTAATCGCGTCGACGGCGCGGCCGCCCTCGGCGGTATCGACGCCGGCATCCTCATACGTCACATGCTTGCTGTCGCTCATCTGAGCCTTCCTCTCCCACTACCGTCCGCCGCCCGGGCGCCAAACGGTGCTCATAGTTGCATTCATTTCGGCGCGCGCCATAACAGCACGCGCCGTCATATCAACAAAACAGCAGATAAAACCTGCCAAAATAAACCTGTCCCTAAATGGCAGGTTTTAGGCCTCGCCGTGCTCCTCTTCCCAGCTGCGGTCGTCGTATTTCTCGACCACGGCGTCGTCGTCAAAGTGCAGCGGCTTATCCAGGTTGCGGGGCTTAAAGCCCTCCATAAACTTGTCGCGGCCAAAGCTCTCGGGAATCGCCACGGGGTAGCGTCCGGTAAAGCACGCATCGCAGTAACCGCCCTTGGGCATGACCTTAAGCAGGCCCTCGACCGAAAGGAAGGCCAGCGAATCGGCGCCGATATACTCGCAGATCTCCTCGACCGTCTTGTTGGCGCTGATGAGCTGCGACTGCACGTCGGTATCGATACCGTAGAAGCACGGCCAGATGACCTCGGGCGAGTTGATGCGGATGTGAATCTCCTTGGCGCCGGCATTGCGCAGCATCTTGACGAGCTGCACCATGGTGGTGCCGCGCACGATGGAGTCGTCGATGACGACCAGGCGCTTGCCCTCGATGTTGTCGCGCAGCGGGTTGAGCTTCATACGCACGCCCATGGCGCGCAGCTCCTGCGTGGGCTCGATAAACGTACGGCCTACATAGCGATTCTTGATGAGGCCCTCGCCAAAGGGAATGCCGCTCTCGTGCGAATAGCCCTCCGCGGGCGGCAGGCCGGAGTCGGGCACGCCGATGACCAAGTCGGCCTCGACGGGCTCCTCGTGTGCCAGCTGACGACCCATGTCGTAACGGCAGGCGTAGACGCTCTTGCCGTTCATGATGGAGTCGGGACGGGCAAAATAGACCTGCTCAAAGATGCAGTTGGCGGGCTCTTCGGCTGCAGGTACGCCCTGCTCGGACACCAGGCCCTCGGCGCTGATGCGCAAGATCTCGCCGGGGCGGACATCACGGACATACTCGGCGCCCACGATATCGAGTGCGCACGTCTCGGAAGCAACGACCCAGCCGCCGGCGCGCGTGACATGGACGGCGGAGTCGACCGTCGAGGCACCGTCTTGCGAGGGCAGCTGCGAAACAGAAGCGGCGTCGGCCTGGTCCAGGCCCTCGTCCACGAGTTTGCCCAGCACCAGCGGGCGAATGCCATGCGGGTCGCGGAAAGCGTAGAGCGCCTGCTCGTTGATGAGCGTCATGGCGTAACCGCCGCGCACGAGCTCCATGGTCTTGCGAATGCCCTCGCGCAGGTGGCCCGTACGCTGGGTGAAGTAGCCGATAAGCTTGGTCGCGACCTCGGAATCCGAATTGGAGAGGAACGGCACGCCCAGCTCGATCAGCTGACGGCGCAGCTCGTCGGTGTTGACCAGAGTGCCGTTGTGAGCAAGTGCGATGATGACGCTGTTGATGGTAGAAAGATGCGGCTGCGAGGCTTCCCAACTCTTGGCGCCGGCAGTGCCATAGCGCACGTGGCCCACGGCCAGCTGGCCGGAGAGCGTCGACAGGTCGGCGTTGGAGAACACGCGATCGAGCAGTCCCAGGTCTTTACGAACCATAACCGTGCCACCATCGCCCACGGCGATTCCCGCCGATTCCTGGCCGCGATGCTGCAACGCGCGCAGACCAAAGTACGTCAGCCGAGCCACATCGCGATCGGGTGCCCACACACCAAAGATGCCGCATTCCTCATGCAGCTGGTCGGAGTCCGGATCATACGTCGACATGGTCGTCACCTGTCCCGTGGCACGCTCGGCCGCGCGGATGGTTTCTTGAGACATGGCATCCCCTCAGAGCCTCGTTATTTGGCGTTACCCGCCCTATTATACGCACGGTAAGACAAGCACTCCCGCGCATGAGCAGCGCTTTTTAAAAGCCCACCGAGCTTATAATCCGTTTTGCGGCCAAACATTTTATTGGGGAACCCGCCGCGCGCTCAACGATCCCGTATGCTTCCGTCGCGACGCGTCTCGCCCACCGTTAGGGCTTACATTGCTGCAATTGGGACGTTCGTCCTGTCTTTTAGCAGGTCGGCGGCGTATCCTTGTAATCTACAACAAAACGAGAAAGGTTGTGTATGGATCGAAACGAACTCGACCCCAGCGTCCCCAGCGCCACGGAGGTCAAGAAGATCCCCCTCATCATTAAGGTGTACGCCGTCCTGTGCATCCTGTCCGGTGTTGGTACGCTCCCGTCGGTCGGCGCCTTTATGTGGCAGGTCATCACCGCACTCATCAACGGCAACGCCGCCGCCAAACTCGGCGACAACACGCTCGTCGCGGTCGGCCTTATCGTCGCCGGCATCATGCTCTCGGCGGCGAGCGCGGTCATCTTAATCATCTTCGGCCTGGACCTCATCAAGAACCAGCGCCGCAACGCCGCGCGCCTGTCCTACATCCTTATCGCATTCACCGTCGTCGAGCTTTTGGTCGACGTGATGCTCCAGGGTATCGGGCCGTTCTTGTTGCGCCCCGCCATCCAGCTCGGCATCCTCATCGCGCTTTCGGCCACCGTCGACCCCACGCTTCGTCAGGAGCGCGAACTGCAGCGCCGCCTACAGGAGATGCTCGATCGCGACGCCGCCGCCGAGGGCATGCTCGGCCGCGATGAGACCGGCGAAGGCTACATCAAGCTCAACTACTTCAACCTATTCTGGGTATTCTTTGTCTGCTGCGTGCTGGGCCTCATCCTGGAGGACATCTGGCATATGACGGTCGACGACCCGGGCGTCTACCAGAACCGCGCCGGCATGCTGTTTGGCCCCTTCAGCCCCATCTACGGATTTGGCGCCGTACTCATGACCATGGTGCTCAACCGCTTCTACAAAAAGAACCCCATCATTATCTTTTTGGTGAGCGCCCTACTTGGCGCAAGCTTTGAGGTGTTCGTGGGCTGGTTTATGCAGACCTCGTTCGGTGTGGTCTCGTGGAGCTACTCGCACATGAAGCTCTTTGGCATGCCCGATCCACTCGCCGTCCTTACGGGCGGACGCACCTGCACAGGCTTCGCCTGCCTGTGGGGCCTGGGCGGACTCATCTGGATCAAGCTGCTGCTGCCAAGATTGCTCAAGCTCATTAACATGATTCCCTGGAAGAGTCGTTACTCAGCCACCGTCATCTTTACCATCATCATGCTGATCGACGGCGTCATGACGCTGCAATCGCTCGACTACTGGTATCAGCGCGTCAACGGCACGGTCAACGATATTCCCGTTGCGCAGTTCTACGGCACGTACTTCGATAATGAATACATGGAAAATCGCTTCCAGAGCATGACCATGAGCCCCAAGGACGCCACACGCGTATAGCGCTGGCGCTGCTGCAAGTCGGTTCCAACGGACAAGTAAGCCCGCTGGCAGTTCAATCTAACTGCCAGCGGGCTCTTGCTACAGATGGGCTCGAATCGATCGCAAAGCCCTATGCCTCGCGTTCGACCTCGTTCACGCATTCATTCTTGATGGTGCCGACAAGCGCCTGAAGCGCATCGACCACATGCGGGCGAATGTCTCCGCCAATGAGCACGAGCATGATGTCATCGCCCACGGAAAGCTCGCCGCTTGCCAGCCACACGCGCACATAGCCAATGCCTGGCATCGTACGCGTCGCCTCGATAGCGGACCGCACTTTTTCGGCATCGTAGTCAAAGACCATGCCTCCCACCCTGTGGCCCGGCGCCACGCCATCGGTCTCGACTCCGCGCACCTCGGCCTTGGGCGTCGCACGCACCACACCGTTATGCGTCAGATACATACCGCACGCAGGCGCCGACGAATCGGCTTTGGCCTCGCGCAGCCAAGCATCAATCGAAGGCATCGTTTTGCCATTCTCGAGCATCATTTCCTCCTTTTACCGTCATCGAGCAGCTCATTTGGGACGGGGCTCTTTTAGCTACTCTTAACAATCTATTCCTCGACCGGCGTGAGCACCATGACGGCGCGCGTATTGCTAAATGACAGCGAGCGACAGGTCACGAGCGTCACGACCTTGGTTGCCGAGGCAGCGCGATCGCCTGCATCACTCGCCACCGCCGAAGCACCGTCGAGCATCTCGGACAGGTAGTTCTTGAGCCCGTCGTCACCCTCAAAATTAGGCGTGCGCGCCTTGGCATACGTATCCTCGACGACCTTGGTCGCCAGCGGTCGCAGCTTATACGTTGCATCGCGCGTGATGTAATACACGTACTCGATGCTATCGAATGTCGCTTGGTCGGTGGTGTCCGAAATCACGTTGAACATCGACCCGTCATTCATGTGGTGGCCGTAGATCGTGGTCTGCTGGTCAACCATTCCCGGCGCGGTGTCATCGCTATCCAGGAAAATGGCCCCGGACGCATTGGCCGTACCGTCGAACAGCGTGTTGAGGTATTTGGAGTTGTTGTTGGTCTGCACCACGGGATAGTTGATGTTGGTTCCCGGCACGTAAATCCAACCCACAATCTCGGGGTTTGTCTGAGCAAGCGCATCGAAGTCGATAATCGGCACGGCGCTGGCGTCCTTATCGCTTACATATTGCTTCTCGATTTTCTGGTATGAATCGCTCGCCTGCTTATAGCCAATCTGAGCATTGATAAAGATGGCGGCGGCGGCGACAATCAGACCGATGCCCACGATGATGAGCAGAATGGGGATGATGGAGCGGCGTTTCTTGCGCGGCGGCTCGGTGTAGCTGGACGGAGCGCCGCTCGGCTGCCTCGTCGTCCGGGTCTGCTTCTTTGCCGTGCCATATGACGAGGGGCGATACGCAGCCGGCGTATCCTGACGGCGATGGGACGTCGGCGTTACGGGGCGCGGCGCACGAGCCTGTTGAGGAGAGGATGCCCGACCCTGCTGCATGGAGCGGGCCGATCCCAACTTGGATGGATCGGGGATCTGAGAAGCCGAGAAACGTTTTCCCTGATAGTCGGACATGACTCTCCCTGTGATTACAGCGGAATGGCAAGCCGCTTAGGCGTCGGCCATCTCCTGCTTCATTTTCTCGATAACCTTGCGGTACTCAGGGTCGCAAGCACCCAGAATCTGCGTGGCATAGATGGCGGCGTTCTTGGCGCCGTTGATGGCAACGCAGGCCACGGGCACGCCCGAAGGCATCTGCACCATCGACAGCAGCGAATCCATACCGCCCAAGTCACTCGTCTTCATAGGCACGCCGATAACCGGCAGCGGCGTAAAGGCAGCCACGACACCACCCAGGTGAGCGGCCTTGCCGGCGGCGGCGATAATCACTTTAATGCCGCGATCGGCAGCAGTCGAGGCCCACTCGTGGACCTTCGCCGGCGTGCGGTGTGCGCTCGCAATGACGAGCTCATAGGGCACACCAAGCGCCTCGAGCTCGGCGGTGCAGCCTTCCATAACGCCCAGATCGGACTTAGAGCCCATGATGATCCCGACAACCGGCTTCTGATCTGCCATAAACAAAGACCTCCTGTTGAGAGCGGCGACGCGGCGGATCCGCGACCCTTAACTACTGAGAGTAGTATAGCTGCTCCCGTCCCTGCGGTCTGTGGGTGCCCCGCGGCGGTCTGGTGTTTTCATCTTCACTCCGGTTGCTTCGCAAAGTCGTTCAGATGAAAACACCAGACCGCCGCGGGGCACCCTCGACCTACCGGGAATTGCTATGACGTACGTTTGCTGAATTATTAGCGTGGGCACTGCCGTTCGAACGAACGGCGGATCCCACACTCACTTTTTATTCAGCCCTAGTCATCGCGCAAAGCCCCTTCGGCAGCACACGGTGCAGCCGAGTCACCGCAGGCTGGGGCGGGAGGGGCTGAGTTTCCTCCTGAGCGACTCTGCTTGCAGCCGGAGCGAAAGGGGGAAATCTCGGCCCCTCCCGCCCCGGCCGGCCAGCTCGACCTACACCGTGTGCTGCGGCAGGTCCTGCAGGGCGATGACGTCCATGCCCATGTCGTTGGCGCTGCCGTGACCCTGCTGGTCCTCACGCACCGCCTCGATGGCACTCACGTACGTGTTGGCGGCAGACATCGCGGTCACGCAGGTCACGCCGCGGCGCACCGCCTCGGTGCGCAACAGATAGCCGTCGCCACGCGAGCCCGGGCCGTACGGTGTGTTGATGATCACCGCGATCTTGCCATCGGCGATGAGGTCACCGATGTTGGGACGCTCGCCGTCGTGCGGGCCGCTGATCTTTTCCACGACCTCACACGTCACGTTGCCTCCGCGCAGCACGCGCGCCGTACCCTCGGTAGAGCAGATGTCAAAGCCCAAGTAGCGCAGGATGCGGGTGACCGAAAGGATATGGCGCTTATCACGATCGCACACGCTGATGAACACCTTGCCGCAACTCGGGTCGGGCAGCTTGTAGTCAATCGCCAGCTGCGTCTTGGCGTATGCCTCAGGATAGCTCTTGGCGATACCCATGACCTCGCCCGTCGACTTCATCTCGGGCCCCAGGATAACGTCGGCTCCCGGGAAACGGCCCCAGGGCATGACAGCTTCCTTCATGCAGAACCAGTCCAGCTGACGCTCATCGCTCGGCAGGCCCAGGCTCGCGATGGAATCGCCCGCCATGATACGCGCCGCGCACTTGGCCAGCGGCACGCCGGTGGCCTTGGAGATGAACGGCACGGTACGGCTGGCGCGCGGGTTGGCCTCGATCACGTAGACGGTCTCGCCCTTGATGGCATACTGCACGTTGACCAGGCCGCGGACCCCCAGCGCCATCGCGATGCGGCGCGTGGTCTCGCGGAGCTTCGCCTGCAGGCTCTCGCTAAAGCTGAACGGCGGAATGCAGGTCGCGGAGTCACCGGAGTGAATACCGGCCTCTTCGATATGCTCCAGGATGCCGCCGATGTAGACCTCCTCGCCGTCGCACAGGGCGTCGACATCAGACTCGATCGCACCCTCCAGGAAGCGATCGAGGTACACCGGGTAGTCGGGGCTAATGCGCGCAGCCTCGGCCATGTAATCGCGCAGATGCTCGGCATCGTAGGCGATCATCATGCCGCGACCGCCCAGCACATAGCTCGGACGCACCAGCAGCGGGTAGCCAATGTGCGCGGCAACGGCTTCGGCCTCCTCAAACGAGGTGGCCTGACCCGCCGGCGGGTACATAATGCCCAGCTTGTCGAGCAGGGCGGCAAAACGCTCGCGGTCCTCGGCAAAATCGATGGCGTCGGGCTTGGTACCCATGATGTTCACGCCGCTCTCCTCGAGCATGCGTGCCAGCTTAAGCGGGGTCTGGCCGCCGAGCGTCACTACGACGCCGTCGGGACGCTCAACGTCGATAACGTCCATGACGTCCTCGTAGGTGAGCGGCTCAAAGTACAGGCGGTCGGACGTGTCGTAGTCGGTCGAGACGGTCTCTGGGTTGCAGTTGACCATGATGGTCTCAAAGCCGCGGGCCGCCAGCGCATAGCTCGCATGCACGCAGCAGTAGTCGAACTCAATACCCTGGCCGATACGGTTGGGACCGGCACCCAGAATCATCGCCTTCGGCTTGCTTGCCGGCGTGGTCTCGTCGGGGGCAACGCACTTCTTGGCGATCGGGCTCGTGCGGTAAATGTTCTCGTAGGTCTTATAGTGGTATTCCGTGGCACTCGAGAACTCGGCGGCGCAGGTGTCGACCGTCTTCATGCTGGGAACCACGCCCAGACCCTTACGGTAAGCGCGAACAAAACGCTCATCCGAGCCGGTCAGCGCGGCAATCTCGGCATCGCTCGTGCCATACTGCTTGAGCAGGCGCATCGCGTCGGCGTCAATGTCCTCCACGCGCAGGCCGCGAACGCTCTCCTGGACCCGCACCATATCGTTGATGCGGTTGAGATACCACGGATCGATACCGCAGATGGCGTGGATGCGCGCAACATCCCAGCCACGGCGCAGGGCCTCGACCACAAAGAAGATGCGGTGCTCAGTCGGGGTGCCCACGGCCTGGGCGAGCTCCTCGTCGCTCAGCTTATCGGCGCCCTCCTTGCCGCCAGCGCAAATGCCCTGGTGTCCATCCTCCAGCGAGCGCATGGCCTTACCAAAGGCCTCCTCAAAGGTGCGGCCGATCGCCATGATCTCGCCCACGGCCTTCATGCGCGTGGTGAGCGTGGGGTCGGTGCCCTTGAACTTCTCGAAGGCAAAGCGTGGCACCTTGACCACACAGTAGTCGATCGTGGGCTCAAAGCAGGCGGGCGTGGCCTTGGTGATGTCGTTGACGATCTCGTCGAGCGTATAGCCCACGGCCAGGCGAGCGGCGGCCTTGGCGATGGGGAAGCCCGTGGCCTTGGAGGCCAGCGCGGACGAACGACTCACGCGCGGGTTCATCTCGATGACAATCAGGCGGCCGGTCTGGGGGTTCACGGCAAACTGCACGTTAGAGCCACCGGTCTCGACGCCGATCTTCTCCAAGATAGCGAGCGAGGCGACACGCATGCGCTGATACTCAAGGTCGGAGAGGGTCTGCGCCGGCGCCACGGTGATGGAGTCACCGGTATGCACGCCCATGGGGTCGAGGTTCTCGATGGAGCACACGATGATGCCGTTGCCGGCGTGGTCGCGCATAACCTCCATCTCGTACTCTTTCCAACCCTCGATGGATTCCTCGACCAGCACCTCATGGGCAGGCGAGAGTTCAAGGCCCTGGCTCACGATGGAGACGAGTTCCTCGTGAGTATGCGCGATGCCGCCACCGGCGCCGCCCAAGGTAAAACTCGGACGCAGCACGCAGGGATAGCCTACGCGCTCGGCGATGGCCTCGGCGTCTGCCACGCTGTAGGCATAGCCCGAGCGCGCGACCTCCAGGCCGATCTCGGCCATGGCCTCGTTAAAGAGCTTGCGGTCCTCGCCGCGCTCGATGGCGGCAAGGTCACAGCCGATCATCTCGACGCCGTACTTGTCGAGTGTGCCGTCCTTTGCCAGCTCGACGGCGGCATTCAGACCGGTCTGGCCGCCCAGCGTGGGCAGCAGCGCGTCCGGGCGCTCTTTCTTGATCACACGCTCGATAAATTCGGCGGTGATGGGCTCGACATAGGTGCGGTCGGCTAAGCCCGGGTCGGTCATGATGGTCGCCGGGTTGGAGTTGACCAGGATGACCTCAAAGCCATCCTCCTTGAGCACCTTGCAGGCCTGGGCGCCGGAGTAATCGAACTCGCAGGCCTGGCCAATGACGATGGGGCCCGAGCCAATGACGAGGATGCGCTTGATGTCGGTACGTTTAGGCATGTTTAAAACCTCCTAGAGAGGCTGACTCAATGTTTTGGAAAAGTCAGCGAGGGTGCAGCTGGTGCATCAGGTTGCCGTGATGCGAGGGCGCGCTGGGCTTATGCCCGCGCGTCCGAAGCAGAACGGCAAGATGATGTGCCAGATGCAGCCGCAGCGTCGACAGGTCCGCCGTTCGGTAGAACGGCGGAACCACTATCGGCGAAATTCCAGCCCTGCAGGCGGTCCTTGGCGGTATCGATGTCCAGATAGTTCTCCTCGCCGTCCATGAGTCGCGTAAAGGCGGTAAAGAGATAATGGGCATCGGTGGGGCCGGGCGATGCCTCGGGGTGATACTGGACCGAGAAACACGGCGCGTCGAGCAGCTGGATGCCCTCGGCGGTGCCGTCATTGAGATTCACATGCGTCAGGCGAATGCGGCCGAAACGCTCGTTCATCACGACCGGCGCGATACCGCGGCGCACCCAGGCGCGCAGATCGCCATCGGCCGCGTGCTCGGTCTCGCCGCCCGAAAGCTCGGGAACAAGCTTGCCCAGGCTGGGGAACAGCAGGCCGAAGCCATGGTTTTGCGCGGTAATCTCCACGCGGCGGCTGACCAGATTCATAACCGGCTGGTTGCCGCCACGGTGACCGAATTTGAGCTTTTCCATCTGGGCGCCGCACGCCAAGCTGATCATCTGGTGACCAAGACAAATACCAAAGATTGGCACCTTGCCGATCAGCTGCTGCACCTGCTCGTAGGTCTCCACCACGGCATCGGGGTCGCCGGGGCCATTGGACAAAAAGACGCCATCGGGATTCATGTCGAGCACCTGACGCGCGGGCGTATCCCACGGCACGACGGTGAGGTTGCAGCCGGCACGGACCAGGCCCTCCAGGATGCCGCGCTTGACACCGCAGTCGTAGGCGACCACTTTGTGGCGGGCAGGAGCGACAGGGGCAAGCGCAAAGTCATGCGTAGTGGGCAGGTCGCTCGCGGCAAAAGCGTGGGGCTCAGGGCAGCTCACGGTCTTGACCAGGTTCTCGCCGACCAGCGTAGGCGCGGCGGACAGGCGCTCGGCAAGCTCGTCGACGTCAAAGATCTCCGTCGAGATTATGCCCATCTTGGAACCGTTGTCGCGCAGGTGGCGCACGAGAGCGCGGGTGTCGACGCCCTCAATAGCGACGATGCCGTGTGCACGCAGGTACTCCGGCACGCTGACGGTCGAGCGCCAATTAGAAGGCGTGGCGCACATGTCGTGGACGACCATGCCGCGCATGGCGGGAGCGCTCGCGGGGCGAGCGGTATCGCCGGGGAAGGCCGACTGGACATCGGTCTCGTCAATGCCGTAGTTGCCGATCTGCGGATAGGTCATGGTTACGATTTGGCCGGCATAGCTCGGGTCGGTCATGACCTCAAAGTAGCCCTCGAGCGACGTGTTAAAGCAGACCTCGCCGGTTGCGGTACCCTCGGCACCGCATGCACGGCCATAAAAAATGGTCCCATCCTCAAGATACAGGATGCAGGGACCGCAGGTGCCCTTGCTGGTTTTAGCCAGCATACGCTGGCACAGCTCGCTGGGCGCGACGGTGCGGGCGGCAGCGCCCGCAATATGGTTGTTCGCCATAGTTCTCCTTCCCGGTCTCACAGGACCGGCTTAAAGGTGTGTAGTTAGGCCTCGCGGTATTCTAACCGCAAGCATCGCCCATGGCATTAATTACATAGAATTGTTTACAAAATGATAATTATGACTTCCTGTGCATAATGATTTTTCTGGGACGGGGATTAAAAAATCATTCTGAGAGCAGGGCTTTGTCGCCAACTGCATACATGACAGAATGATTTTTTAATCCCCGTCCCAGAAAAATCATCCCGCGTGGGCTTGTGACTCACGCGGGATGACATCGTTCTATATGGCTGCGGACTACTTTTGCTTGTCCTGCTCCAGCAGATCGGACGGTGTGCGATCGGGCTTGCCGCCGCGGAAAATCTCGCGGCCATGCAGACGATGCTCCAGGTCACGTTCGGCCTTTTCCTCGTCAATCTTGGTCTGGCTCACCGCCGGGTCCTCGATCAGCGACGAAACCGAGTTCACCTGTTTTTGAATGCGCTCGGCAATGGTGTCGTCCATGCTTACGATACGCATCTTCCAGTCGATATTCGTGGCATTGGACGAGCTCTTGGTCCAGACGAACGTCAGGATGGCGCTCTGGTGCCCCTGGGCAGGAAACATGCCAAAGAAGGAATCGTGCTGGATCCTGCTGTCCTCGTCGATATAGGCGTGAACGTTATACACCACGCGGTCGATCTTGTCGTTGAGCAGGGCATTGGTTGCGAGCGCCGCCGCCTGAATCTGACCGTTGGACAGCAGCTCGAGTTCATTGGCGGAAGACGTGTCCAGCACCGTCACTTCAACCGTGCCTGTGCGTTCATCGGCCTCGTCGACGGTAAAATCGAGCGGGAACTGCGTAAAGCCATTGCCCCATTCAAGTCCACCCTTGAGCGCGGTCGAGACGGTATCCACCGAAACACTCTCGGAGAGGTTCGCGGTGTTCAGGCGTCGCATCACACCGTAGCCAATCTGCATGCCAAGAATCAGCACCAAGATGCCGATAACCACGGCCATGGCAGTCTTCGTAATGGTATGGCTCACCTGCGAACCCGAAGGGTCGTCCTCGGACAGCGGGTCGATATGTTTTGCCTGGCTCGCGCGATCCTCGCTGCGCAGCCGCGCCAGCGTCGCCTTGTCACCGCGCTTGACGGCAGCCTCTTTCTCGCGCATGCGCTCGGTACGCTTTTTGGCGAGCGTAGGATCCAAGACGCCGGATGCATCGATTTCGGAGAATAACTCCGTCACTTCTTCCGGAGTCAAAGGGTTCTTATCAGCCATAGTCTTCCTGTCATATCAATCAGTCGAGCTCGTGCGCACGCGCACCTTCGAACTGCATTCGATAGTAACGGGCATAGGTGCCGCCACGGGCGAGAAGCTCCTCGTGCGTGCCACGTTCCACAACGCGACCATGCTCAACGGTCGCAATCTCGTCAGCATGCTTAATAGTCGAGAGACGATGGGCGATGATGATCGTGGTACGGCCGCGTGCCAGCTCTTCGAGCGACTCCTGCACCGCCTCCTCGCTCTCGTTATCCAGGGCACTCGTCGCCTCGTCCAAAATAAGAATCTTGGGATTCTTGAGAAACACGCGCGCAATGGCGACGCGCTGCTTTTGACCACCCGAAAGACGGCTGCCGCGCTCGCCCACCACGGTGTCATAGCCCTGCGGAAGCGACTCGATAAAGGTATCGATATTGGCGCGGCGGGCCGCCTCGGCGATCTCTTCTGCCGTGGCGCCCGGCTTGCCGTAGGCGATGTTCTCGCCGATCGTTCCATCGAACAGGTACACATCTTGCTGCACCAGGCCGATGGCACGGCGTAGACTATGCTGCGTCACGTCGCGTACATCCTGGCCGTCGATGCTAATGGAGCCGTCGGCAACGTCGTAAAAGCGCGGCAGCAGCGAACAAGTCGTCGATTTGCCGCCACCCGAGGGACCAACCAAAGCGATGGTCTGACCGGGCCGAATGGACAGATCCATATGGTCGATAACAGGGCGTCCGTCGGCGCCGCGCTCGCCCAATTCAACATCCTCGTAGCTAAAGCACACGTCGCGGTACTCCACGGCACCAGCCGTCACCTGCAGATCCGCAGCACCCGGCTTATCCTGAATATCGGGGACAGTCGAGAGTACCTCATCCATGCGCTTAAAGCCGGCGATGGCTTTCTGATACGTCTCGGCCGAATTGACGAGCGTCTCGAGCGGCGTGCAGAACAGCGAAATGTAGAGCGCGAAGGTTGCCATATCGACCGCCTGCAGCTGACCCTGGGCAACGAGCCAGCCGCCGAGCAGCACCACGATCACATAGAGCACGCCCGAGAGCAGGCCATACGTCGCGGTGTAGACGCCCATGGCGTGATACATGTTTTCCTTGGACGAAAGGTAGCGATTGTTCGAGGCGCGAAACTTAGAGCGCTCGGTCTGCTCATTGGCAAAGCTCTTGACCACACGCATACCCGCCAGCGAATCCTGCAGCTGCGCGTTAATGCCACTAATCTTTTTGCGGTTATCGCTAAAGACCTCGCGCATGCGCATATTCTGCCAAAACATAATGACCGCGAACACCGCTGTCACCACAGCCATGGCGAGTGCGAGCACCGGCGCGATGGTAAACAGAATCACAAACGAGCCGATGATCTCAATGCCGCAGATAATAATCCATTCGGGCACGTGGTGCGCCGCCTCGCAGATATCGAACAGGTCGTTGACCACGCGGCTCATCATGTCGCCCGAGCTGTTGCGATCGAAGTATGCAAAGCTAAACCGTTCGTACTGATCGAACAGGTCCTCACGCATCTTGGACTCCATGCGCGCGCCCATCACGTGGCCCCAATAGCTCACAAAGTAGCGGCAGGCGCAGCGGATGGCATACATCAGCACCAGTCCCACCGCGATCATACCGAGCGCCCGCATAATGGCAGCCTGACCCTGGGTAAACAACCCTCCGGTCAGATTGCGCAGAATGATAGGAAACGCCAGGTCAATGGCGGCAAGCACCAGAGCACAAACAGTATCAGCAACAAAAAGCCCCATCTGGGGCTTGTAATACGAAAGAAACCTCTTAAACATGCAGTCCTCGGAGATAAAACAATAACGTAAGACCCTGGGGCAAAATAATCAGTAGTGTTTGTCCCAGGGTCGCCCTCGCTTTTAAAGCTCAGTTCCGCCCAGCCTGTGTGCGATGCTATCGCAGGCCAAGGCGCCTACGACGGTCTTGGCGTCTTCGATCTTGCCGTCGAGCACGGCGTCGATCAGCTCGTGCAGCGGCACCAGGTCCACGTTGACAAACTCGTCATCGTCGGGGTTGGGCGCATCAAACTCGAGCTTGGTAGCCAAGTAGATGTGGATAATCTCATCGCAAAAACCGCAGGACGTGACAATCGACGTCAAAAAGCGAATACGACCAGCCCTAAAGCCCGTCTCCTCATGCAGTTCGCGCTTGGCGCAATCGAGCGGGTCCTCACCTGGATCGAGCTTGCCGGCGGGAATCTCGACCGTCACGCGGTCGATGGCGGTGCGGTACTGACGCACCAGTACAATCTTGCCGCTCTCGGTCAGCGCCACAACGGCCGCCGCACCCGGATGGCGAACGATATCGCGGGCGCTGCGGTGACCGTTGGGCAGCTCAACCTCAAGACGGTGGACGTCGAGGATCTTGCCCTTCCAGGCGCACTCCTCCGAAAGAATCTTCTCGTGCAGCAGGGCGTCATGCGGGTCTTCGTCCCCCAGCACCAGCGCCGGCTCGTCAGCGACCTCGCCACCAGGCTCGCCCTCGGCGTGCCCATACACGCGGCCGTCCTCTTCGACGATCTGCGCGTCCACGAGCTCTTCGTTCTTCTCGTCCATCCGTCTCATTCCTCTCGGATTTTAGGCATCCCAGGCATCGCGGCCGTGCAGTGCGCGCAGGCCAATGTCGTGACGCAGGGTCTTGCCCTCAAAGTTGATCTTCTCGCAGGCCTCGTAGGCAAGGTCGCGAGCGTTCTCGAACGTATCGCCCAGTGCAGTCACGGCAAGCACACGGCCGCCGTTGGTCACGAGCTTGCCGTCCACCACAGCGGTGCCGGCGTGGTACACCGTCACGTTCTCCATGGCCTCGGCATCCTCGATACCGGTAATGACCTTGCCCTTCTCGTAGCTGCCGGGATAGCCCGCGCTCGTCAGGACAACGGCCACGGCCCACTCGTCACGCCAATCGAGCTCAACCTGATCGAGCTCGCAGTTGGCGCAGGCAAGCATGACCTCGACCAGGTCATTCTTAAGGCGTGGGAGCACGACCTGCGTCTCGGGATCGCCAAAGCGGGCGTTGAACTCCAGCACCTTGGGGCCGGCGGGGGTAAGCATAAAGCCGCCGTACAGGCAGCCGCGATAGTCGATACCCTCGGCAGCGAGCTCTGCCACGGTCTGCTCCATGACCTTCACCATGGTGGCGTGCTCCTCGTCGGTCACGATAGGCACCGGGCTGTAGACGCCCATGCCGCCCGTGTTGGGGCCCTTGTCGCCCTCGAGCGCGCGCTTGTGGTCCTGCGAGGTAGCCATAGGACGAACGGTCTTGCCGTCGGTAAAGGCCAGCAGCGAGCACTCGGGGCCAACGAGCATCTCCTCGATAACCACCGTGTTGCCGGCATCCCCAAAGGTGCCGCCAAAGCACTCCCGCACAGCCTCTTCGGCCTGCGAAAGCTCGGTTGCCACAATAACGCCCTTGCCGGCGGCAAGGCCGTCAGCCTTCACGACCAGCGGAGCGCCCTGCTCGCGCACGTAGGCGAGAGCCGAGGCCTCATCGGTAAACGAGCCATAGGCGGCCGTCGGAATGTTCGCACGCTCCATGAGCTGCTTGGAGAACAGCTTGGAGCCCTCCATCTGGGCACCCTCGGCACCCGGGCCAAAGCACGGGATACCCGCCGCGCGAACGGCGTCGGCAACGCCTGCCACGAGCGGAGCCTCGGGGCCAATCACCACGAGTCCGCATCCATGGCTCTGGGCAAACGCCGCCACGGCCGCAGGATCGCAATCGTCGAGAACCACATTCTCGCCGCAGCTCGCGGTGCCGCCGTTACCCGGCGCGATGTAGAGCTTGCCGGCGCGCGGTGATGCTGCGAGCTTGGCCGCCAGAGCATGCTCGCGGCCGCCGCTGCCCAACAACAGGATGTCGATGGTTTGAGTGTCCGCCTTCAAGGGTGCCTCCTCTATGGATTACCGGCCCGCCAACCAAGCGGACCCATTACAAGCAAATATACCCCTCGGCCGCCCGTTTGGGCTGCAAAGGGGTATATCGCAATAACCAAATAACGCCGATTACTTCCAGAATCGGTTGATGATCTGCTCGCGACCGGCGCCGACGCCGATAAACGTCACGCGGGTGTGTGCCAGATCCTCGATAAATGCCACGTAGTCCTGAGCCTCCTGCGGCAGCTCATCAAAGCTGCGGCAACCGGTGATGTCGCACTTCCAGCCAGGGAGCTCCTCGTAGATGGGCTTGGCATGCTCAAAGCGCACCTGGTGCTCGGGCACGCTCGTGTAGTGCTCGCCATCGACGTCATAGGCAACGCACACCTTAATGGTGTCGAAGGCCGAAAGCACGTCGAGCTTGGTCACGGCGATGTCGGTGAGGCCGTTGACGCGCGAGGCATAGTTGGCGATAGGGCCGTCAAACCAGCCGCAGCGACGACGGCGACCGGTGGTCACGCCGTACTCGTAGCCCTCCTCGGTCAGCGTGTGGCCGGCCTCGGACTCGTAGGAAAGCTCGGTGGGCATGGGGCCCGAACCGACGCGGGTGATGTAGGCCTTCATGACGCCCAGCACGCGGTCGACGTTCTTCATGCCGACACCGGAACCGGTAATGGCGCCGCCAGCGGTGCAGTTAGAAGACGTCACGTACGGATAGGTACCGTGATCGATGTCGAGCAGCGTCGCCTGGGCGCCCTCAAACAGCAAGTCCTTGCCCTCATCGATCATGTTGTTGAGCAGCAGGCTCGTCTCGGTGATGTAGGGGCGCAGGCGCTCGGCCATGGGCAGGTACTCGTCGCAAATCTGGTCCACGGTGTAGGTGGGCAGGTTGTAAATGAGCTCCAGCTCGGGGTTCACGCGGGCAAGAGCGGTCTCCAGCTTATCGCGGAACAGCGCCTCGTCCAGCATGTCCTGCATACGCAGGCCAATACGGGCCATCTTGTCCTGGTAGCACGGACCGATGCCGCGCTTGGTGGTACCGATGTTCTTCTTGCCGAGCTTCTGCTCAAAGGCGCCATCCAGATCGATGTGGTACGGCATGATGACATGCGCGTTGCCGCTAATCTTGAGATTCTTGGTGGTGATGCCGTCGGCCTCGAACATGTCGATCTCCTCAAGGACGACCTTGGGGTTGACGACGCAGCCGTTACCGATCACCGACACGTGGTCGGAATACATGATGCCGGAGGGCACCTGGTGCAGGCCGTACTTCTTGCCGTTGACGACGATGGTGTGGCCGGCGTTGTTGCCGCCCGAATAGCGCACGACGGCATCAAAGTCGCCGGCGACCAGGTCGCAGATCTTACCCTTGCCCTCATCGCCCCACTGGGCACCGACCAAAACGGTTGACGGCATATTTACTCCTCACATTCATGGACTGTCCGCACACCGCAAGTGCGCAGAAGCACAAAACATTCCCAGTATACCCGTGCAACGGGCGCCTGTCCTACTCCTCGGTATGCGCCCCATCAAGCTCATAGAACTTGGTGGATGCCGGCAGGAACATCAGGTCGACGTCGCCAATCGGGCCCGAACGGTTCTTGGCCACGACGATACGCGTAACGCCCTCGTCGGGTCGGTCGTCGCGCGAGGCCTCGGCCTCGTCGGCGGAACGGTCCAAGAACATGACGATATCGGCATCTTGCTCGATGGAGCCCGATTCACGCAGGTCGGACAGCTGCGGGCGCTTGCCGGTACGGGACTCGACCTGACGCGACAGCTGCGACAGCGCGATCAGCGGAATCTTGAGCTCCTTGGCCATAATCTTCAGACCACGCGACATCTCGGAGACCTCGACGGTGCGGCTCTCGGAACGACGTCCCGGCGGGGGACTCACCAGCTGCAAATAGTCCAGGATGATGATGGCCTTCTCCTTGTTATGGAGCATGCGGCGGCTCTTGGCGCGAATCTCGGTCACCGTGGTGCCGGGCGTATCGTCAATCAGAATATCGAGCTTGGACAGCGTCTGCGTGGCCTCATTGATGTTGGCCCACTGCTCGGGACTAATGCGGCCCGTACGGAAGTCGCTGATCGAGATCATGGCATAGGCGCAAATCAGACGCTGGGCAATTTCCTTGCCCGACATCTCCAGCGAGAAGAAGCCGACGGTATAGCCCGCGGCGGCGGCGTTGAGCGCCAAGTTCAGGGCGAACGACGTCTTACCAACGGCGGGGCGGGCGCCGATAATGATGAGCTGGCCCTCGCGGAAACCCATGAGCATACGGTCGAGCGACGGAAAGCCCGTGGGCACGCCTGCAGCCTGACCGCCGGCCTTGCACACTTCCTCGGCCTCGTTATAGGCCTCGACCATAAACTCGGTCAGCGTCTTGTAGCTCGACTTAACCTCACGCGCCGTGACCTTGAGCAGCTTGCTCTCGGCCAGCTCCACGACCTCTTTGGTGTCGGTGGGGGCGTTGTAGGCCAACGCGTTGATCTCGTTGGTGGCGCCAATCAGCTCGCGCAGCATCGAGTCGCGACGAACGATGGCGGCATGGTGCTGCCAGTTAACGAGCGACAGGGTCTGACCCATCAGCTCCAAAATGTATGCCTCGCCGCCCACGGCATCGAGCTTGTTGATGCTTCGCAGGTAATCGATCAGCGAGATGGAGTCGATGGGGATGCGGCTGTTGTACATATCGACCATCGCGGTATAGATGGTCTTATGAATAGGCCGGTAGAAGTCATCGGGCTGCAGCTCGACCTGGGCCTCTTCGACCACCTCAGGCGATAGCAGCATAGCAGCCAGTACGTTGGCCTCTGCATCTTGGTTTTGGGGGAGACCCAGCTTGGAACCACGGTCCTCGACCGTCAGCCCCGTCTCCCTATCGTCATATGCCATGAGCATCCTCATTCATATCGCTTGCGAGCATCCATAGTATCAGCCGCGGCTATAAATCGAGCCGCGCCTTGGCAATCATCACCGAACCAAACGGATGAACGGTCCCATACACGGGACCGTTCATCTCAATGACTGCTATGAACTCACCCGGCGCAAAAATCAGAACCACCCTTAAAAAGGGTGGTTTGCTCTTAGGGTATAACCCACGGGCCCCGGGCTCGCGTCTAAAGGCGCGGGCCCGGACTTCGTCCAGGCCTAGTGCATCTTGACCCGTGGCGCGCCGG
>SKER01000119.1_pt1 | contig 107890 bp, 102 predicted proteins | sample 4826961 | NCBI WGS metagenome assembly SKER01 (sample SAMN11008804, study PRJNA524170) | human gut metagenome | biome: Human fecal sample; material: Feces; isolation source: fecal sample from pouch patient p47 | host: Homo sapiens | place: Israel: Tel-Aviv | collected 2016-11-16
TTACTTACGACATCGTGTGTCCAAAGAGCTCACGGCATTGGCTTCATCTCCACTTTACATAGTAAAAGAAAAAGTGTTGAACGACTACTCCGTCGAGTAATCATCCAACACTAGGTTAGTATGTTTTATTGCATGGTAGACGAGCTTGCGGACATCACCTTTCAATCACTCCCTACAAATCCTGGTGGAAGCCATGTTCGAGAGTGTGAAAGAGATCTTCCAACCGACAGAAGAGTAGATGGAAAGGTTCACCAGCGCTTTCATTTCACGCCTCCCGAAGTACATGCAAGAGGCTATATCGCCATCACTAGCAGCTTAATTGAATATTTACTGGCTAAACTATTGAGTTTTCAAGTCTTCATAGTTCTTTTTGGTGTGGGAAGTTTAAGTTATATCGCTTTCTCAGCGGCAGCAATGCCAACTTAGGCGAATTCCGTCACGTCTTTGACATCATAACGGACAGTATCTGGAACAACTTCACTTGGGTCCGGTTTGCCAATGGAGATGGCCATCACTGGAATGTATTGTTCTGGGTCCAGGCCAAATTCTGCTGCAGCCTTGCTTGCATCATAGCCAGCCATTGGGTTGGTTTCGTAGCCGTGTTCACGGGCAACCAGCATCAGTTGCATGGCAACTAGTGAGGCATCAACCATTGCGTCTGCAACTAACATTTGCCGGTCAGCCTTTTCATAAAGTGGAAGGAAGGTGTTAACCGCGGCATCGCGTGCTTCTGGAGTTACCTTCTTTTCTTCTACCATGCCATTCCACAGGTCACGATACTTCAGATATGACTTAGTGTTACCGAAAACCATGATCGTGGCTGGAGCAGTGTCAACTTGAGGGTAATTGAACGGCATTAAGAAATCGTGAAGCTTCTTCTTGCCTTCTGGAGTGTCGACAATAACAAAGTGCCAGGACTGCAGGTTGCAGGCACTTGGAGCAGAGATAGATTCATTAATGATTTCCAGCAATTCGTCACGGGAAATCTTCACGCTGGAATCATAGTGCCGGATAGACTTTCTGTTTTGCATGATATCTTTAAAATCGTTGTTCATTTTATTACCTCAAAGAATGTACGATAGTATTTACATCTATATTGTAACCGATTGCAGACAAGTTGAATACATAAAAAACTGTTTCCAGCTCTTACCGGAAACAGTTTTCTTATGCTCTATTCAATTACTTTTGCAAAGCAGCAGCAACCGCGGCGTTGACGTCAGCTTGTTCGCTGGCAATCAAGTCTACCCGGTTAGCGATGACCTTCCGGTCCATCTTGATTTCCCGGTTCAGCAGCATGTTGCTTTCCTTGTCAGTAAAGAAGGCGTTGTATTCGTCGTAGCGTTCCTGGGTCTTGAAGACGCGGGAGATGACAGTGATGAAGGTAGCGAATTCCATGTCGCCGCCGACCGTCTTTTCCAACCATGCCCATTCGTCTCTGATCCAGTCCCAGGCCAGCTGTTCACCTGCCGGGTTGGACAAAACGCCGCTGAACCAGCCGCGCAAGTCCTGCGGCTTAACGATTTCAGCGTTTTTGAACCAGGAAACGATCTTCTTCAGTTCGCCTTCGTCCTTGCTCTTCACGATCGCGGCTTCCAGGTCCATCTTGAATGATGGGTCACTGGTTGCCTGGTACAAACCGATCAGCTTGTCAGTCAATTCGCTTGACCCGTAGTTTTCAACTTCGTTGATCAAAACGTATGGCCGGATGTCAGCGGACAGTTCTGCCAACTTATCAGCGTATTCCACGTAGATTTCGTGGGCTTGCTTTTCTGAATCAGCGTTGCGGCCGTAAAGGCTAGCAGACAAAACGTATGGCCGGGTCTGAATGTCTTCATCGCTTTCCCCTGCCTTAGGCAGCCAGCCCAAACGGGCAACTTGGTCCTTGGACAAGTCATTGTACAGAGCCCGCAGGTTCTTGTCAGCTTCACTGCCGGCTGGGGCAAATTGCCGCAGCTTAGCAGCAGTCGTGTACAGAGCATCGTTGACAATGTGGCTTTCTGAGTTCTTGAAGAGTTCCAGAACTGGTACCACGTCAGCGTATGAAGCCTGCTTGCCTTCTGCCAAAAGCCGCAGGTCTTGCAGCAATTGCAATTGGGAAACTGGATCCAAGTCCTTGGCTTCCTTCATGATGTCGTCCATCAAGGTCTGGTCGTACTTCACGATGAAGTGGGAGTTGTTGCCCACGTTCAAGCGCAGAGCGTGGCCGGCTTCTGCCCGCAGAGCCTGGTAGTCGCCCAGGTCAAGTTCAACGTCTGACATGATCTTCGGTGCCTTGAAGTTAGCGTTAAGCGGAATTTCCCACTTGCGGCCGACTTCCTTGCCTTCACCGATGAAGAATTGCTTCTGAGTCAGCTTCAAGTGGCCGTCCTCAACAAAAGCATTCACCACTGGGTAGCCTGGCTGGTCCAGCCAAGTGTGCATGATTTCCCCAATGTTCAAGTCAGTGGCCGTTGACAAGGCATCCCAGAGGTCGTCACCTGCCGCGTTGCCAAACTTGTGCTCGTCAAAGTAGCGCTTCAAGCCCTTTCTCAAGGCTTCATCGCCCAAAAGTGACCGGACCATGACCAGCATTCTTGACCCCTTGGCGTAAACGATGGCCCCGTCAAAGAGGGCGTCGATTTCAGCCGGGTCATTAACTTCCACGTGCACTGACTGTACCCCGTCGGTTGCATCCCGGGTCAAGGCAGCCGCTGCTTCAGAAGTCTGGAACATTTCCCAGATGTGCCAGTTAGGTTCCAGGTGGTCAACTGACAGGTATTCCATCATGTTGGCGAAACTTTCGTTCAGCCAGAGGTTGTCCCACCATTCCATGGTTACCAGGTCACCGAACCATTGGTGGGCCAGTTCGTGGGTCACCACAGTCGCAACCAGCTTCTTCATTTCCAAAGTGGTGTTGTCCGGGTCCAAAAGCAGGTAGGCTTCCCGGTAGGTTACCAGACCCCAGTTTTCCATGGCACCGGCTGAGAAGTCAGGCAGGGCCAGCTGCAGTGATTGCGGCAGCGGATATGGAGTTTGGTAAAAGTCTTCGTAGAATTCAATTGCCCGCTTGGCAATGTCCAAGGAGAAGGTCAGTTCCTTTTCAGTGTGGGCTTGAGTTGAGTAAACCCCGATCAAGACCCCGCTCTTGGTGTGGGTGGTCAATGACCGCATTTCACCAAAGGCAAAAGCAACCAGGTAGCTGGACATGCGGACAGTTTCCTTAAAGTAGTGCACGCCGTTTTCTACCCGGTCTTCTGGCATGTTGGCCAAAACAGTTTCGCCTTCGTGTTCGTCGAACTTGAGGGCGAGGGAGAAGGTTGCCTTAGCTTCTGGTTCGTCAACACATGGGAAGGCTTCCCGGGCAAAAGTAGTTTCAAACTGGGTCCCGATCAGTTCCTTCTTGACGCCGTCAACTTGGTAGTAGGACGGGTAGATCCCCATCATGGTGTCAGTCAAAGGCGCTGAGTAGTCGATCGCGATGACCGCTTCCCCAGTCTTGCCGGCTTCGATCTTGATGCCTTCAAAGTCGTCGCCAAAAGTAAACGGCACTTCCTTGCCGTCAACAGTGACCTTGCTGATGGTCATGTACTTTTGGTGGACCAAGACAGTTTCTTCCTGGATTTCACCATGGATGGTGGAAGTCCCTGAGAAAGATCTTGCTGCCCGGTCAACGTCGATGTACAGATCGTAGTGATCTGGATGGAATGTTTCGTAAAAGCGCTTAACAGCCATTGTTTCCTCCTATAATCCGCGTCTGATTTTTCCTCGCGTATATTGTATTCACACTTCTCTATTCTAGCAAAAAAGCTAGCAAAAAAGGCCAAATAAAGCCATTTAACGCAAAATATCCGTTTTTCGTCTACCTCAGCCCCTTGGACTCGATCAGCCAGTTCAGTTTCTAACGAAAATTAATTCCTTTTATTTCATTCTCTTGACAATTGTTACTAATGTTACTTATCTGTATAGCTAATTTAAAGCGCTTAAAATAATAATTTTAGCCCTGTTTCCGTCTTTTTTATGATCTTTTTGCCAAAAAAATGTTCATTTTACCCGATTGTTAACGAGCTGTGGTCGTTTTGTAACAGTCCTGTCATATTCCTTTAGTAGCATAGACTTAGTTTTTAAGAGAAGCATGTGAGGAGTTTCTGCCATATGACGTTCAAACACAATTTCAAGAAAGTTTTATCAGCAACTGCTTTTGCAGCTGCCCTCGTGGTTGCTCCCGCCGCTAACGTTTCAGCGGCTACTAATGACGCAAGTTCTACCCAACAATCAGCAACTGCAACTAGTCAAGACCAACAAGCCAGCCAAGACCAGGCCGCAAGCCAGTCTAGCGCTGCTAACCAAAGCTCAGCTACTGCTGCTTCAGCAAGCTCAAGCACTTCTACTTCTAGCGCGACTTCAACCAGCACGGTAAAGAAGACCACTAAGAAGGCTAAGAAGACTACTAAGAAGAGCAAGAAGAAGGCAGTCAAGAAGGTTGCTAAGAAGACTACTAAGAAGAAGGCAACTAAGAAGGCCAAGAAGACTAGCAAGAAGTCAACTAAGAAGACTACTAAGGCCGCTACCGCAGCTGTAACTGCCAGCGCTGACCAAAGCCAGGCAACTGACCAGCAAGACGACGCGGCTAAGAAGGCTGCTGAAGCTGCTGCCAAGAAGGCCGCTGCCGCTAAGAAGGCTGCCGCCAAGAAAGCCGCTGCCGCTAAGAAGGCCGCTGCCAAGAAGAAAGCTGCCGCCAAGAAAGCCGCTGCCGCTAAGAAGGCTGCTGCCAAGAAGAAAGCTGCCGCTAAGAAGAAGGCTGCTAAGAAGTCAGCTGAAAAGGCAGCTAAGTACTGGATCGCTATGCGGGAATCAGGCGGTTACTATACTGCCAGAAACGGCAGTTGTTACGGCCGCTACCAACTCTTGATTTCTTACCTGGGCGGTGACCTGTCCAAGAAGAACCAAGAACGGACTGCTGACCGCTACGTTTACGGCCGTTACGGTTCATGGGTCAACGCCAAGAGATTCTGGCTGGCTCACAACTGGTACTAAAATCAGACAATGCCGAAGGGGGAATCGATTGATTCCCCCTTCTTTTTTACCCTTTTTAGTTCTTTTCCCTTTTTCAGAAAGTGATACCTTTTTACTTATTTTACAAAAGTAACCTTTTGTTTTACAATATTTAAATAGTCTTTTAAATGTCTAAAATTGGGAGGAAATCATGCAGCTCAGCAACGACCAGCTTGCGAACATCGCACACGACTACTATATCAGCAAACTCAACATCGCCGAAATTTCCGCCAAATACAACCTGTCCCGCTACCTCATCGACAAGGCCTTAAGCGATGCTGAAAAGATCGGCATCGTCCAGATCAACATCAAGGAAGGAGCCAAGCGGAATTCCGGCCTGGAAAAGAGTTTCCGCCAACAGTTTGGCCTCAAGGAAGCCTTTATCTTAAAGAAGCTGGAGACCAAGAACCAGGACAGCGAAAAGATCGTCAGCTTTGCCGCTGAACAGATCCAGAGCTACATGCAGTCCAGCAAGAACGTCGGAATCACCTGGGGCACGACCATGCTCGACATCATCAACTCCTTTACGGAAGTTAAAAACGATGACCTGACCTTCGTCCAGCTGGTTGGCTATCCTCTCCAGGGCAACGGCCGCAAGAATCCGTTGGAAAGCATCGCCGCTGCCCAATGCGGGGGCCACTTCCGCGCCCTTCCCGCTCCCCTTTACTCCTCCAACCCCGACCTGGTCAACTTGATCAAGAAGGAACCTTTTTACGAGCAGCTGGATGAGCTCTACGACAACATGGACCTCCTGGTCGCCAGCCTGGGCACCCTGCAAGCCTTTGAAGAAGAAAGATTCCTGCACGAAAAATACGAGAGCCTCCTCTTCAAGAACATCCACCAAAAGAGTATCTCCGGCATGATCTTCGGCCGGCCATACGACCATGAAGGCCACTTCTTCAGTTCAATTACTGACAAGATCATCGGCATCTCCGACCAGCAGATCATCAAGACCCCGGTCCGCTTCGTCGTGGTCAACGACCGCTTCAAGTCTGAAGCCCTCTTAGGCGCCCTCAAGTCGGGCATCATCACCCACCTGGTCACCAGTGAAACCATCGCTGACCGGGTCCTGCAGCTGCAAGAAGAAAGCGGCCGGTAAAAAATTAATTATTTTGCCTGCTTAGCAGTCAAAAGGACCAGCTCCGAAAAAGAGCCGGTCCTTTTTTCAACCGGTATAATCTAGCTATCCCCTATTTTGTATGTAAAAATCTTTCTCATTTTCCGATAATTTCTTGCCCAGCTCCTTATTAATAAAGTAGTTTCTCTTTTCGTATAGGGTTATAATTTAATGGCAAGAGGTTTATGATTTCTTTTAGTAAGAGCTAACAAGAACTGCTGTGTGATTGATAGGATTATATTTGATAGGGGGAAATATCATGCGTAAGTTTATTTGGGTTGCCGGTGCCCTGGGCCTGGCCGCTGCTTTTACCGCCACACCTGTTAAGGCCTGCACGACTGTAGTAGTTGGCAAGAAGGCCACGACCGACGGATCAACCCTGGTTGCCCGTAATGAAGACATTGGCGCCTGGTCCAAGCACTTCTATGTTCACCAGGCAACCAGCAATGGCCCGACCACTTATGTTTCTGAAGACAACGGCTTCAAGACCAGCTTGCCGAAGACTGCCCTACGCTATACCAGCACGCCAGACGGCGAGCAGGTTAATGGCCAGTGGATTTTTGGCGAGAGCGGGATCAACAGCGAAAATGTGGCCATGAGTGCTACGGAATCAGGCACGACCAACAAAAAGGGCCTGAAGGCTGACAACTTAGTCAAGAACGGGATCTCCGAAGCTTCCATGCTGGACGTGATTCTGCCTTACATCCACTCCGCTAAGGAAGGCGTCCAGCGCCTGGGCCAGATCGTTGAAAAGCAAGGCAGTGCCGAAAACAACGGGGTCAGCTTCAGCGACAAGAACGACGCCATCTACAACCGGCCAAGAATGTGGGACGGGCAGAGAATCTTGACCCCAAGCAAGAAGCAGTCAATTACTAAGAAGTCTTACACCCTCTTCCTCAAGCCGGACAAGAAGGTTAGTCCGGCCAAGGTTGGCCAGGTGCTTTCCTCCCACTTCACCGGGACCAAGTACTCCAGCTACGGCAAGTGGAAGGGCGGCTACCGGCCGATCAACGTGCCAACTGACGTGGAATCCCACATCCTGCAGATCAGAAGCAATGTGCCTGAGGAATACGCGGCTATCCAGTGGCTGGCCATGGCCTCCCCGGCTAACAGCGTCTACCTGCCTTTCTACACCAACATCAGTGACACGCCAAGCCAGTACAAGGTTGACGACCCGACTAATACCAAGTCCGCCTACTGGACTTACAAAACCACGGCCATGGTAATTGAAGCCTACAAGCACAAGAAGTTCATCGACAGCTCAACTGGCAAGAAGACGGACCTGATCTACAAGGACGTTAACCCGACTAAGAAGGCCGTAACTAAGCAACTCAAGGCCAACCTGGCCCAAAGCGACAAGGTAGCCAAGACTTTGTCCGGCGACAAGCTGACGGCCTATCTGACAGAACAGAACCAGAAGAATGCCGACTACGCGCAAAAGAAGTGGCAGACCATGAACAATAGCTTGATCGTCCACTCCAACAAGCTGGCTCCGGTAACCAAGTCCAAGCTCACTTTCAACAAGTAATTTTATTTCTGTAATCTCCATAGTAACTGTAAACAAGAAGCATTTTAACAAGTAAGAAGAGTAATATCGATATTTTAACCGCGCGAAAAAGGCAGCCCCGCTAAGGAGCTGCCTTTTCACTTACAAACTTTTTACTTTACTTACAAGCACTTTGCAAACTTGCTTTTAAACTTTTTACCACAGGCCGATCAGCTTCATCCACAAGCCGCCGATGCCGCCGTAGACTACCAGGTAGAAGAGACCCAAAACGAAGCACATCTTCCACCAGTCAGTCTGCTTGACATAGCCTGGGGCGAAGAGGGCAGTAGCCGGCCCACATGAGTAGTGGGTGGTTGACTGGAAAATCGCCCCAGTCATGCCCAGCATGATAGCCGCGAACATTACCGGCACGCCAGCACTCTTGGCAATCAAGAGCAGAGGCGCGTACATGGCAACAACGTGGGCCGTGCCGGAGGCAAAGAGGTAGTGGCTGTAGAAGTAAACCAGGACCAGGATGGCCATGACCAGAACTGGTGACATGCCGCCGATCACAGACTTGATTGAAGTCTGCAGCCACGGAATCACGCCGCCCTTAAGGCTCAGTTGGTTGGCCATGAAGATCAGGATTGAGAACCAAACGACAACGTTCCAGGCACCAGTTTCGCTCAGCATGTCCTTGGTGGTCAGCACCCCGGTTACCAGCAAAAGCGCGGTTGCCAGGAAGGCTACCCAGGTAGCGTCCAAGCCGATGAAGCTGGACAGCATCCACAAGACAAGGGCCAGGATGAAGACTGCCATCATAACCTTCTCAGAAGCCTTTATAGCGCCCATTTCCTTCAATTGGCCGTCAGCCCATTCCTTGGCGTTAGGAGTTTCCTTGATCTTAGGCGGGTACATCTTGTAGATGATGATTGGCACTAAGATGAAGGAGATCAAGGCTGGCACGATAGCGGCTGCTACCCAGCCGAACCAGGAAATCTTGACCCCATTAGCCGCTGCCAGACCAACCGCGGCCACGTTAGGAGCTGAGGCAGTCATGAAGAGGCTGGATGAAATCGTGTTGGCGTGGAATTCGTTGAAGACCAGGTAGGAACCGATCTTGTCTTCCGTGCCATCAGAAACCTTGGAACCGAAGGTGTCGGACAAGGATTCGATGATTGGCAGGACGATACCACCAGACCGGGCAGTGTTACTTGGGGTGGCTGGTGAAACGACCAAGTCGATCATGGACAAGGAGTAGGCCAGACCCAAAGTCTTTTTCCCGAAGGCCCGGACGAAGATCAAGGCGATCCGCCGGCCCAAGCCAGTCTTGGTAAAGCCCCGGGCAATCATGTAGGCCATGGCGATGGTCCATGGAGTTGAGTCAGCGAAGGCTGACAGGGCTGGCTTCATTTGCACCAGGCCCAGGCCGATGATGGTCACGTAGGCGATGATGGATACCCCGGCGATTGGCAGGGGCTTGGTAATGCAGGCAATGATCGTCGCCAGGAAGATGGCGAACATATGCCAGCCGGCAACGGTGATGGTCGCCGGGCGCAGAGGAGTGAGCAGGAAGAGCCCAATCCCGATGATCAAAGGCCAGATGAAGCCTTTGTAATTAACTTTTGCTAACATTTTTTCTCCCGCTTTTTGAAAAAAACTATTCTTCCGGCTTAGTCCGGTCGATGTTGGTCATGGCCATGTAATCCATCCATTCATCGTATTGTTCTTCGGTCACCTTGCCGCTCTTCAGGGCAGCTTCCTTCAAGGTAGTGCCTTCACGTTGAGCAGTTTGAGCGATTACGGCAGCTTCGTGGTAGCCGATCTTTGGTGACAAAGCAGTAACAGTCATCAGGGAGTTTTCCAGCAGGTCATCCATTCTTTGTTCGTTGACAGTCAAACCGTGGATCATCTTGTCAGCGAAGCCAGTAATAGTGCCGGCCAGGATGTCAGCTGATTCCAGGAAGGCAGCGATCATGACAGTCTTGAAGACGTTCATTTCGAAGTTACCTTGGCTGGCAGCGAAGTTGATAGTTACGTCGTTACCCAATACGCGGGCTACAGCCATGGTTACGGCTTCAGCCTGGGTTGGGTTAACCTTACCTGGCATGATTGATGAGCCTGGTTCGTTGGCTGGGATGTTAAGTTCACCGTAGCCGGCACGTGGGCCAGAAGCCAGGAAGCGGATGTCTTGGGCAATCTTGAACATGTCGTTGGCCAAAGTCTTGAAGGCGCCGTGCATTACGCTCAAAGCTGAGTGGTGAGCCAGGCCCCAGAACTTGTTGGTGTCGACCTTGAATTCGTGGCCGTAAGCTTCTGACAGCTTGCCAGCGATAGCTTCAGTCATGCCTGGGGCAGCGTTCAAGCCAGTACCTACGGCAGTACCACCGATAGCCAATTCGTAAAGGCTTGGCTTCAATTCTTGGATGTAAGCCAGGTCATGCTTCAAAGCTGAGATGTAGCCGGAAACTTCTTGGCCGAAAGTCAAAGGAGTAGCGTCTTGCAGGTGGGTACGGCCAACCTTGACAGTCTTCCAGTACTTGTCTTGCTTTACCTTAAGTTCGTCAATCAAGTGTTCAATAGCTGGTTCCAGCTTGTCGACAGCTTCAACGGCAACGATGTTCATTGCAGTTGGGTAAGTGTCGTTTGAGCTTTGGCCACGGTTGACGTCGTCGTTAGGCAGGATGTTCAAGCCTGGGTGAAGCTTGTTAGCCAGGTTGGCAACAACTTCGTTGACGTTCATGTTGGTTTGAGTACCTGAACCAGTTTGCAATACGTGAAGTGGGAAGTCCTTGCGCAGGTCTTCGTCGCTAAGTGCCAGCAATTGGTCGATAGCTTCTTCGATTGCTTGTCCCTTTTCAGCTGGTTCGTCGCCAACTTCAACGTTTGATTCAGCAGCAGCCTTCTTCAAGTGCAGGAAAGCACGGATGATAGCCAATGGCATCAATTCGCCGGATGGGAAGTTGTTGCGGCTTCTTTCAGTTTGCGGGCCCCAGAGAGCTTCCTTAGGAATCTTAACTTCACCGATCGTGTCTGATTCAATACGGTATTCTTGTTCTGCCATCTTACAAATCTCCTTACAAAAAACTTTTACAAAAATCTTGCTTAACTAATTGCATTATATAACGGCTTTCTTGAATTTTGTTAAAAACAACACAGCTTTTTGTCGTTTTTTAAAGAATTTCAAGGACTGTCTGTTTTTTGAAATTTAGGGGATTTTTTAGTAAATTTGTTAAAATGTAAAAGTTTTCAGTAAGAAGTAAGCGGTTGCCAGAAGCTTTTCGCAATTTATTTTGACGTAGCAAGAAATTTTTAGCCTGTTTTTTACAGGAAGTTAATGAAAAATGTAACTTGTGAAATATTCATTAGCTAAAAGCGGTTCAGGTAGTTTTTCCTTATAATAATGCGCTTTCATTGTTTTAAGAAGAATGCGCAAAATGAGCATAGCTAAAAAATGAGGGATTTTGGGCAGTTGCATCCCCGGCACAAACACAAAAATACAAGGAAGAAAAGGAGCTCCAGAACTTGCTAAACGATTCTGAAGCTCTTTCTTTATGGACTGATTTTCAACAAATCAAGACTTACTTTTCTTGCTTTCTTTTCTCAAAGCTGAAGCCAAAGAGAGAAACTCCGGCCAGCAGAGAAAGAATGCCTGCCAAGATGCCTGGCTTAGCGTCCTTTTTACCGGTTTGCGGGAGCTGAGCTCCAGTGGCTGCTGGGGCCTTGGCTACTGGTGCTGTATTGGCTGACTTAGTTACAAGAGTTGGAGTCTTGGCTGCTGACTTAGTTGCTGGCTCCTCATCCGTGGTCACTACAGTCACAACGTCACCGCCGTCAGTATCTTCTTCCGTATCAGCTGGTTCTTCAGTATTTTCCTCAGCGGTTGGTTCTGTAGAAAGTTCTTCGGACGGCTCGGTAGTCGGTTCTGTCGTTGGATCCGTTGACGGTTCCGTAGATGGTTCCGTACTTGGCTCTGTTGATGGCTCAGTACTTGGTTTAGTCGTTGGATCCGTTGACGGTTCTGTACTTGGCTGAGTCGGTTCAGTTGGAGTCGTTGGGTCCGTTGGCTGTGTTGCTTCCAAGGCAGCCAGGCGGGCCTTAGCCAGGTTCAAAGCGTACAAAGTTGCGGCCGCTTTTGCCGTAGCAGTGGCCAACGCTTCCTTCTTTTCCGCCAAATCAGCTTCCTCCGCGATCAAAGCAGCTTGCGCACTTTGCAGCTTCAGCCGTCTTAGCGTTCTCTTGCGCCGTCTTCAAGTCATCCTGGCTGGACCTAGCCTGGACGTCATTAGTGGCCGCGTTGACTGGCTGAGGCAAATTTACCGCCCCCAGGCTGACTGCCCCAATACCAGCAGCCGCAACTGCTGCCATCTGCTTGATCCGGGTCTCGCTTTCATGTTTTTCCACTTTTCGCTCTTAAATAGTAAAATCACATATATATCTAATTATAAATGATGGAAAGATTCCCGGGAAAGCAGGAAGCACCGGAAAAGTAAAGATTCTTTTATCTATTAAAAAGACAAAAGTATCATCAAAAAGCAATAAAGCTGCTAAACTATTTTTCACCCAAAGGATCGGTAATTAGCCTATAATTTTAGTTAAACCGTCTGAAAAAAGAGCCTTTGCAAGCCAACTTGTGCTAGGCTTGTGATGCGAAAGGAAGATTTATATGGCAAGAATGTCGCGCAGACAGTACCAAGAAAGACAAGAACAAACCGCGCAAAAAAAGACGCGGCAGACAAACCCTAACTCCGTTCTCCGCCTGGACACTGACGGGGCTTCAAGAAGCAAGCAGAAGGTCCGGCTCAACTTCTGGCAGATCTTCGCCGACCGCCCTTACGTCACGGTCATCATGATCAGCCTGGCCCTCTTCTGCATCCTGGCCAAGTGGTGGATCGGCCTGGCCATCATCATCATCTTGACCATCGCCGGTATCTTCGTGATTGGCCGCTCTCACCACCCTAACCGGGTCCTCAGTCTGGAATTCAAGCTCAAGGCCTCCCGCAAGCTGAGTATGATCAAGGCCCTGCAGCTTTTGGGTTCAACCATCATGTTCCTTGCCGCCTACATGCGGCAGATCGTCAGCGTTGACTTCTCCAGCGCCGGGGCGACTGACAGCCTAACAGTCATCCAGAACATGCTCTCCAATCAAGGGACTTTCGGCCAGCAAGGTTCCTATTTCTTGAACCTCTTCAACCAGCTGACCGGGGGATCGCTTTGGGGGACCTACCGCTACGCTACCAACAGCTCGCAGATGATGAACTCCACTGCCGGCACCATGATCATCCTCTGGATCTTCCTCTTGATGATCGCCCCGGCCTTCTGCGTTTTGTCCCAGTTCTTCAGAGAGCCTTACTCCCGGCACGTGATGACGGTGGCTTCCTTGATTTCCACCATCTCCTTTGCCTTGACGCCAACTTTGATGAACCGCTGGGTCATCTCATACGCCGTAGAAAACCAGATGAGCCAGGCAGCAGCGGAAAACGCCGTCCAAGTCGGCGGCATGGTCTACCCGGCCATCATCTCCGCCGTCTTCGTCTTTATCCTGGCTATCTACCGGGAAATCAAGAAAGATGAATGTTAATGGTAACCCCTTACTGAAGTAAGGGGCTTGAAGCGTAAGTTTCAAGTCCTACGTCTTCAATAGGGAGGCTGGAGGAATCCAGCTTTCATTGTCTAGACTAAGCTATCCAGTCTGGTTCGGCTGACTGGATAGAGGAACTACGTTATCCATGTCATCACACCCACTGATGATGCCCAAGTCTTTGGCTCTGTGGCAGCTCTGTAAACAGTCATGAGGTTAACATGGCAGTCAACTGCATCGTCGTCGCGGCTCTCCGGAGTTATGGCAAGCATGGATAACATTGTCGATGGGCAACAACGCGAATCCGGATTGGGTCTCCTGATTCGGACAAGCGGCAGGAATCACTGTTTCCTGCATTAAGGAAAAGGAGAACAAAATGAAGCATGAAAATGCCAACCGGGTATTTCTGCTCAATTAGGACGGCAAGCCACTGATGCCATGTCGCCCAAGAAAGGCCAGACAGCTGCTGAAAAGCGGCAAGGCCTTTGTAGTCAAGAAATATCCGTTCACCATCCAGCTGAAATATGGCTCGTATGGCTATAAGCAGAAGGTAAGCCTTGGCGTAGACACTGGGCAGAGACATATTGGCTTTGCCGTAGTCAGTCAAGACAAGGTATTGCACCAAAGCGAGGTAGAGCTTCGCCAGGACGTGCACACGAATCTGTACACCCGCAAGATCTACCGCAGAGGCAGAAGAAACCGCAAGACCCGCTATCGTCAGGCACGCTTTTTAAACAGAGTGCACGGCAAGCGAGACGGCTTGTGGCTTCCGCCATCAGTAAAAAGCAAGGTAAGCCATAACATTGCTTGGATCAAGCGCTATCTGGCTGTATTGCCAAATCCCGATCTCCATATCCGAAGTAGGCAAGTTTGACATGGCCAAGATGGTCAATCCAGACATTTCGGGCAAGCAGTATCAAGAAGGCAGTCTAAAGGACTGGAAGAACTATGAGTACTACGTGCTGGCACGTGACGAGTACACCTGTCAGCTTTGCCATAAGCATGGCGAAGGCGTAAAGCTTGTCGTTCACCACATCGTCTACCGCTCACAAGGCGGGACAGACCGGGTGGACAATCTGATAACGCTTTGCACGAATTGTCATACTACGAAGAACCACCAGCCAGGCGGCAAGCTCTACAAGTGGATGAAGGCGAAGAAGAAAGTGACGAAGCAGCTGAAGGGAGCAACGTTCATGAACATTTTGCGCAAGCGGATCATGACGACTTTCCCAGAAGCAAGCTTCCAGTACGGGTCACAAACCTACGTAGATCGTAAGAACCTTCTTTTGCCAAAAGGTCACTTCATGGATGCAATCGCAATCAGCGGGATCAAGTCGGTTGGTCAGATGCCGGAGACGGTGACGATGATCAGCCAATTCCGCAAGAAGAAGCGGTCGCTTCACGAAGCAACTGCAAGAAAAGGCAGAAAGCAGCCGAATACGTCATCCAAGCGCAACGAGAAGAACACGAAATATGCCCGTGGCTTGTGGCTGAATGACTACGTTCGTGTGATAGGAAACAATGCCAAAGGCTATGTAAAAGGCTTTAAGTCCAATGGATATTCTGTTTATCTGACAGATGGCTTAGGCAATTACGTGCTGAACAGTGGCAGAAATTACGTCAACACAAAGCAGTGTCAGTTGATTACGCATAATAGCAGCTGGCAAAAGGCAGAGCAAATGCTTTCGCTTTACGAATTTAAGTAAAAAGAGGCCCGCAAACCCTATCCCTCCACCCATTAAAAAAGGTGGAATCTTGGGCTTGCCAGCCATTGAATTAATCATTGAGCACCGCGCCCGGCCAGAAGAAGACTGGTGCGTGTTTGCCTCAGGCGTCGTGCCGGCAATTTCCGCCATGATCCGGCAGTTCACCAGCCCTGGCGACCAGATTTTGGTCCAGGAACCGGTCTACAACATGTTCTACTCTGTGATTGAAGGCAATGGCCGCCGGGTAATTTCCAGCGACTTGATCTATGAAAATAGCAAGTACTCGGTCAACTGGGCTGATTTGGAAGAAAAATTGGCGACTCCGTCTGTCCGGATGATGGTCTTCTGCAACCCTCACAACCCAATCGGTTACACCTGGAGCGAGGAAGAAGTCAAGCGGATCGCGGAACTTTGCGCCAAGCACAAGGTCCTCTTGATCTCTGACGAAATTCACGGGGACCTGGTTTTGACGGATGAAGACATTACCCCTGCATTTACGGTAGATTGGGATGCCAAAAACTGGGTAGTTTCTTTGATCTCACCAAGCAAGACCTTCAACTTGGCGGCGTTGCACGCGGCTTGCGCGATTATCCCTAACCCGGATTTGCGCGCCCGGGCTGAGGAGAGCTTTTTCCTGGCCGGTATCGGGGAACCAAACTTGTTGGCCATCCCGGCAGCAATTGCCGCTTATGAAGAAGGCCATGACTGGCTCCGTGAACTCAAGCAAGTGTTGCGGGACAACTTTGCTTATGCCCGGGAATTTTTGGCAAAAGAAGTGCCGGAAGTGAAGGTACTTGACTCAAATCTAGCAAGCGATATAACTAAATCACTCTGTAATTATCTATTGCGCCAAAGCCATCCAATTAGTATCCTTTAATTAGCTTTATGAAAAGAATTGAGGATGGAATATGCTTTATCAGCAAATCGAGCAAAACAAGCGCAATACCTGGATCGTGCTGGGTGGCTTTACGGCCTTGCTTTTAGCTATTGCTGGCATGTTGTCAGTTTATTTGACCTTCTGGGCCGGCATTATCTTTTTAGCCGCGGGAATCATTTACATGGTCTATATCTACTTTTATTCGACCAGACACTTGATGCGGATCACCCATGCGGTGGAAATCAACCAAGAGAACGTCCCTCAACTTTACGAAATGGTGGAGGAGATGAGCCTGGCCGCTGGCATCCCCATGCCGAAAGTCTACGCCATTCCAAGCAATATCCCCAACGCCTTCGCGACCGGTCGTGACCCGGAGCATGCCAGCCTGGCGGTTACTTCCGGCCTTGTAAAAATCATGAACCATGATGAACTCTTAGGCGTGATCGGCCACGAGATATCTCACATCCGTAACTATGACTTGCGGGTAACGACGATTACCTCAGCTCTATCCAGTTTTATCTACCTGGCTGCCGTTTACCTGCTGGCTCTTGGCTGGACCTTGTTTAAGATGGATGGCGGGGTTATCACCAAGTGCATTTGCTGGCTCTTTGGCTCGGTTGCCTTAGCAGTTGGCGCTGGACTGTTCATCGTGGCTTTGCCAATCGCCAAATTGCTCAACTTGTCTATGTCCCGGCAGCGGGAATACCTGGCGGACATTGGTTCAGTCGACCTGACCAGAAATCCGAAGTGCATTGTCGGTGCATTGAAAAAGCTGGAAGCTATTGAGCAGCAATATCAGCAGCAAAAGGAGAACCCCATGGTTTCAGCTTTAGCTTTTAACAACTTCCAAGTCAAGCACTGGTGGACCAACTTGATCTCTGACCACCCGACTTTAGACCGGCGGATCGACCGCTTGGAACATACGGCAGATTTGCCTAAATAAACAAAAGGATGTAACCCAGTAGAGCTGCATCCTTTTTCTTTGCTGTTAAAGCTGATTCATCTTACTTCTTGTAGTTTTCTGCCAAAAAGTCCTTCATATTCTGTGGGGTATGGCCCGTGATCCGGGTGAAGTCATCAGTAACTCCGTCCATCAAGCCCATGGCTGCCGCCTTGTACATGGAGGCCAGTTCATCCCCGTCGCCTTCAGCCCGGTAGATATTCGCGAATTCTTCTAGGCTGACCGGCTGGTAGCCGATCTTTTCTCCGGTAACTTCAGTCATGATCCGGCTTAATTCAACCATGTTATAGTTATTTTCCTGGGTCAAAAGGTAAATCTGCCCCTTGTCTCTGAGGTAAGGCCGGACAGCGACATTGGCAATAGCTTCCGCACTGTCTTTTCTTGAGATAAAACTCATCGCCTGATCGCCAACCGGGTAGATCACATTGCCTCTTGTAATCAACTCCGGTAGGTATGGGATCAAGGGGTCAGCGTAAAGAGAATTTTTGACCACGGCATAGGACAATTTGCTAGAAGCTAAACGGGCTGGCAGGTAGGCGTAATAGCCTGCCATCTGGAAGGGATTATTGGCCTGGTCAGCCATGAAGCTGACGTCAACCAGGTGCTTGACTCCGGCTTCCTTCATCGCTTCAAGTGAATTCTCGAATTCCTCGATCCGCTTACTCACGTTATAAGTGATGCTGGGAATGTAAATTAGGACATCCGTCCCGGTAAAAGCTTCGACCATGGATGGAACATCGTAGTAGTCGCTGTGCATGACTTCATAGCCGGCTTTTGCAAAATCTTCAGCCTTTTGCGGGCTGCGGACTGCCAGGCGGATATTCTTGCTATCAGTTAATTTGCTTAATTCTTTAACGACTTCTCTGCCTAAGTGGCCGGTTGCGCCAGTAATCGTGTATTTCATTTTGACTTCCTTACAATTTTTCTCCGCTTATTCTTCTTTACTATTTTCTGCCTGCTTTTTCGCGGCTTCTTTAACCAAAATCGTGTCAATCACGTCCTGCAGGCTAATCCTACCTAAAACCGCCTCCGCCGCGATCTCCGCGTGGGAAAAGTAGTCGGTCAAGGTTGGCTGGATGTTGCCGCCGACAATGCAGTCCGGATTTGTTTCGTGGTCGATTGCAAAAAGGGGACTTTTACCTTCAGTTGCCAGATAGATTTCCAGCAGGCTGATGTCTTTTGGCTCCCTTAATAGCTCTGGATCCGGTGACCAATGGGTCGTCTTGATAAAGCCGGCATCCCTTAAATTCGACATTAACCGTCTCACCACAACTGGCGAAGTATTTAAAGAACTGGCGATGATGTTGCTGGACAGAGTGGTCTTTCCTTTGTAGATCACGAGAAAGGTCAAAAGGTGGATGCTGTCACTAAAGCGGGTTGATACTTTCATTTGTTTTTCTCTCCCAAATAATTAGGCAAATCATGTAACTTATCTAATTACCAGTATAGTAACTGAAATTGCTAAAAGCAAGTTCTTTGTCAGCAAGAGCAGAATGAAGCTTATACCCGTATGGAAGATACCGACTAAGCAATAGTACTGCTTTTACACTTTTCTTATAACTAGCTGGCCCAAGATAGAAGGATGAGAAACTATTATAGATTCCTGGCCAAGAAAAAGAGGAAAGCTGTAGCTTTTACCTTTACAAGGGCTAAGAAAGAGTTTATGCTAAGTCGAGAAAGCATTTAAGTTACATGAATGCCCTGCGAGATGGAGGGGAAAATGATCGAATACCGCGATGTCGGGATGACCTATGGAGACAATGTCATCTTGAAGCAGATAAATCTTACAATCAATGACGGGGAGCTTTTTGTCTTAGTCGGCCCCAGCGGGAGCGGGAAGACGACTTTGCTCAGAATGATCAACCGTTTAACAGAACCGACTCATGGCGATGTCTACTTAGACGGCAAAAGAGTCAAAGACCACGACCTGCGCCAGCTCCGCCTGCATATGGGCTATGTCCTGCAGACTAGCAGCCTTTTTCCTAACTTAACGGTTGGCGACAATATCACTATCCAGCTGGAAGAAGCCGGAGTCAAAAAGGTTGAACGAAAGAAGCGGGCCTTAGCATTACTGGCCCAGGTTGGCCTGGAAGGGGACAAGTATATCTCCCGGCTGCCCAAAGAACTTTCAGGCGGCCAGCAGCAGCGGGTCGCTATCGCCCGGGCCATGGCCAGCCAGCCCAAATTGATCTTGATGGACGAATCCTTCAGTGCCTTAGACCCGGTCCTGCGCCGCCAGCAGCAAGAGCTCCTACTTGACCTGCACCGGCAAAGCAAGACCACGGTTGTCTTCGTGACCCACGACATGCAGGAAGCCTTGCGTTTAGGGGACCGGATCGGGGTTATCCAGGATGGCTGCCTGCTGCAAGTCGGCAACCCGGAAGAAATCGTGCAAAAGCCCGCCAACTACTTTGTGTCTGACTTCTTCAAGAGCGCCCGGCCACGGCTGGGCACTATGCTTGAGCTTTTGGCTAGTCCATACGTAAATAGAATTACAGAAGAGAATCTGCCGGAAGTTGAGAAAGTCGAAGAAGTCACGGGATTAGCTGAAAAAGCTGGCTTTTTGCAATTTGCATACCAGGGAGCAGGTTACCAAATCAAGTCCAGCGACCTGTTGCACTACTTTGGAAAATGTGGGGACTAAGAGATGAGTGAATTGATCAATACTATATCGTCGCACCAAGGGCAGATCTGGCAGGCTTTAGGTGAGCACTTGCTCTTATCCATGGAAGCCCTCTTGCTTTCTTGCTTGATCGCCATTCCTTTAGGGATGCTCCTGGCCCACAGCAAAAGAGCCGGGGAAGTGGTCTTCCAGATCACCAGTATCATCCAGACCATCCCCAGTCTGGCCCTGCTCGGTCTCTTGATTCCTTTTGTCGGAATCGGGACGACTCCGGCCTTGATCGCCTTGACTGCGTACGGGATCATGCCAATCTACCAGAATACCTACTCGGCTTTAAGAAATATCGATCCCAACTTGGAAGAAGCGGCCGATGCCTTTGGCTTAAGCCGCTGGAAAAAATTATCCCGCCTGGAATTCCCCATTGCCCTGCCCATAATCCTTTCCGGCGTCAGCATTTCCTTAGTCATGATTATTGGGACAGCCACGCTAGCTGCCATGATTGGGGCCGGCGGGCTTGGGACCTACATCATGATCGGGATCCAGCAAAACAACAACACCTATATCTTGATCGGGGCTGGTCTGTCAGCTGTCTTGACTTTGGCCATGTCTGGCCTGCTCAAGTTCATGGCCTCATCAAAAAAGCACTTCCGTGTCACAGCCGCCGTCCTGGCAATTTTTGCCATTGGCTTAGGAGTTAGCCAGGCTCCGAAATATTTTACCCCGAAGCAAGAGGAAGTCGTCATCGCTGGCAAGCTGGGGAGTGAACCAGACATTTTGATCAACATGTACAAGGACTTGATTGAAAGGGACAATCCTCATGTCAAGGTGACCCTTAAGAACAACTTTGGCGGGACCAGCTTCCTGTTCAATGCCTTAAAGACGGGCAAAATCGACATCTATCCGGAATTTACCGGGACGGTTCTGCAAGGCCTGGCTAAAAAGAAGGTGGCCACTCCGCATGACCCGGCTAAAACTTACCAGCTGGCTAAAAAGCTGATGGCTGAGGAGGACCAGCTGACTTACCTGCCGCCAATGAACTATCAGAACGGCTACGACTTGGCGGTTACGAAGGCTTTTGCCAAGAAAGATAATATTAAGAGCTTAAGCGACTTGGCGAAAGTGGACGCTTCCTTAACCGCTGCTTTTGACCCGGACTTTGCCAACCAGCAGGATGGCTACCTGGGATTAAAGAAGGAATATGGCCTGAACTTCAAGGTTAAAACTATGGAACCTGCTCTGCGCTATAAGGCAATTGCCAGCGGCAAGGTCGCAGTCGTTGACGGCTATACGACCGATCCCCAGATCAAGCAGTATGACTTAGTCGCCTTAAAGGATGACAAGAGCTTTTTCCCGCCATACCAAGGCGCGCCTTTGCTGAAAAATTCTTTTGCCCAAAAGCATCCCGGCGTCGTCAAAAGCCTGAACAAGCTTGCTGGCAAGATTACTGAAGCTGAAATGCAGGAAATGAACTACAAGGTGACCGTCAAGCACGAGAGCGCCAGCAAGGTGGCCCGCCATTACCTGAAGCAGCATGGTCTGCTCTAATTAGAAAATTGGTAGGTACTTTTTCTGCAAAAAGGCTTGAAAATAGTTAGAAAAGCATTAAAATGTAGATGTGATTACATCCATGAAAGGAGTTGCTCTCTTGACAGAACACTATTTAAACTATGTCAATGGCGAATGGCGGGACTCCGCTGACGCGATTGAAATTTTCGAACCAGCAACTGGCAAGTCCCTGGGTACTGTACCTGCCATGTCCCACGAAGACGTGGACTACGTAATGGACAGCGCCAAAAAGGCCCTTCCAGCCTGGCGGGCCCTCTCATACGTTGAACGGGCCGCATACTTGCAAAAGGCTGCGGACATCCTTTACCGGGATGCTGAAAAGATCGGTTCTACCTTGTCCAAGGAAATCGCCAAGGGCCTCAAGTCCTCTATCGGCGAAGTAACCCGGACGGCGGAAATCGTTGAATATACGGCCAAGGTCGGCGTAACTTTGGACGGGGAAGTTATGGAAGGCGGCAACTTTGAAGCGGCAAGCAAGAACAAGCTGGCTGTTGTCCGCCGGGAACCAGTCGGCCTGGTTTTGGCAATTTCACCCTTCAACTACCCGGTTAACCTGGCCGGCTCAAAGATCGCGCCTGCTTTGATGGGCGGGAACGTGGTGGCCTTCAAGCCGCCGACACAAGGGGCAATCTCCGGTCTGCTTTTGGCCAAAGCCTTCGCCGAAGCTGGCCTGCCAGCCGGCGTCTTTAACACCATTACCGGCCGGGGCCGGGTTATCGGCGACTACATCGTTGAACACCCGGCAGTCAACTTCATCAACTTCACCGGTTCCAGTGCTGTCGGCAAGAACATCGGCAAACTGGCCGGGATGCGGCCAATTATGCTGGAACTTGGCGGCAAGGACGCGGCCATCGTCTTGGAAGACGCTGACTTGGACTTGACGGCCAAGAACATCGTTGCCGGCGCCTTTGGCTACTCCGGCCAGCGTTGTACCGCCGTTAAGCGGGTTCTGGTCATGGACAGCGTGGCTGACGAATTGGTTGAAAAGGTGACTGCTTTGGTCAAGGATTTGACGGTCGGGATGCCAGAAGAGGATGCCGACATCACTCCTTTGATCGACACTAAGTCTGCCGACTACGTACAAGGCTTAATTGAAGAAGCCGCAGAAAAGGGCGCTAAGCCTTTGTTTGACTTCAAGCGCGAAGGCAACCTGATCTACCCAATGGTCATGGACCAAGTGACGACTGACATGCGCCTGGCCTGGGAAGAACCATTTGGGCCAGTATTGCCATTCATCCGCGTCAAGTCAGCTGACGAAGCTGTCAAGATTGCCAATGAATCAGAATACGGCCTGCAAAGCTCCGTCTTCTCACGGAACTTTGAAAAAGCCTTTGCCATTGCAGGAAAATTGGAAGTGGGCACGGTCCACATCAACAACAAGACCCAAAGAGGTCCGGACAACTTCCCATTCCTGGGCGTAAAGAGCTCAGGGGCAGGCGTACAGGGGGTCAAGTACTCCATTCAAGCCATGACCCGGGTCAAGTCCGTTGTCTTCAACATTGAAGGCTAATTTTAAAACAGTAAATTTGACAAGATGTCTGCTTGAGAAAGTCCGCTTTGGCGGACTTTTTTCGTTTTGTAAAAGTTTAAAAAGTCTAATTATTTTGTTAGCATTTTTTCAGAAAGAATGGTAAATTAAACAAAAGAATTCAGACAGGAGAGTGCACTATGCCAATTACTTTAGATAAACAGTTAGCCGCCATTGATGTGTTAAGGCAGGAGAATATTTTTGTCATGGACTCGCAAAGAGCCCGGACCCAGAACATCCGGCCTTTAAAGATTCTGGTGGTGAACTTGATGCCTAAGAAGGCCAACACGGAAGTGCAATTGCTTCGCCACCTGGCCAACACGCCCTTGCAGCTGGAAGTGGAATTCCTCTACATGGCCAGTCATAAGTCTAAAAATGCTTCCAACGAATACCTGGAAAACTACTACCGGACCTTTGCCGACATCAAGGACAAGCGCTATGATGGGATGATTATTACTGGCGCCCCGGTTGAACAGCTGCCTTTCCAGGAGGTCGACTACTGGAGCGAGCTCTGCCAGCTGATGGAATGGTCCAAGACCCATGTCTACTCCAGCCTCCACCTTTGCTGGGGAGCGCAAGCCGGGCTTTACTATCACTTTGGGATCGACAAGCAGCCTCTGGAAAAGAAGCTGTCCGGCATTTATGAGCAGGAAGTAGTGGGGACCAGCCCCCTTCTTCGCGGCTTTGACGACTCCTACCGCTGTCCGCACTCCCGCTATACCACGATTTGCCCAGACCAATTAAAGAAGTGCAGTCTGCAGATTTTGGCGGAGGGGCCGGAAGTCGGGGTTGCAATCGCGGCTAGTGACGACTTGCGGCAGATCTACAGCTTTGGCCATTTGGAATACTCCAGAGACACCTTGTCTGAGGAATACCATAGAGACCTTAATGCCGGTATCAATCCGCTTTTGCCGATTAACTACTTCCCGGATGACGATCCGGAGAAAAAGCCCCGCCTGACCTGGAGTCTGGCCGCCTCAACCTTCTTCAGCAACTGGATCAACTACGCCGTTTACCAGGAAACGCCATACGACCTGGCAGAACTGGACTAAAAAGAATTTGGACAAAAAGAAATCTGCCCCTACCAGGGAGGCAGGGACAGATTTTTTACTTGTGAATAAAGTCTAGAAGCGGTAATTCCGCCGGTCGATTAGGAAGTACTTGTCGTTTTTGGACATCTTGTTCACCAGATGGAAGGAGATGAAGAAAAGGACGGCGATGAAGGCCAGGAAGATCCACTGCCCTTCAGCGGAATTAAGGGAAGCCACGTAGTCGTAGCTACCGTGCAGGGCGGCTGGCACGACGATAGCCAAAACGCGGAAGAACTTGGACCGGATATTTTTGCCCAGGTAGGCGTAGCCGCGGGCCAAGCCATAGAAGATCCCCATGAAGACGCCGAAGCAGGCGTGGCCGGGAACGGCCGTTACAGCCCGGACTAAGGCGGTAGAGAAGCCGTAGATCATGACGTAGGAGATATTTTCCCAGAGGGCAAAGCCCAGGGCCACGAAGACAGCGTAGACAACCCCGTCATACTGGCAGTTAAATTCTCGGCTGAACCAGGACCGGCGCTTTAAGAAGAAGTACTTGGCTCCTTCTTCAGCGTAGGCAACTATCACGAAGTACATGATGACGTTGTAGATTGGATCTTTTTGCGAAACATAAGAAGTTAAAACGCCATTGGCGATCCATTCAAGGATGCCGGCAACCACCGCTGACCAGATCCCCCCGGTCACCATTTTCCACAAAAGGTAGGGGCTTTCCGGCTCCAGCCGGTCAGATTGGTAAACCTTGATCATTAGGAAGATGGCGGGGATAACCGCGGCCAGGATAAGGAGCCAGTTGTAGATTAAAACTGGTTCTAGGAAGAAGAAAAACATGTTGGACCCACTTTCTATTCTTTGGATATGAATCTAGTTTACTCGCAATCGGGGCTTTTTTTCAAGAAAGGAACAATAATGACCAAAATATTAGTGACAGGTTTTAACCCCTTCAACCATGAAAAAATCAATCCAGCCATTGAAGCAGTGAAATTGCTGCCAGACGAAATCTCTGGCTGTGAGATTATCAAGCTGCAGCTGCCGACCAGCTACCAGAAAAGTGAGAAAAAGCTGCAAGCAGCTGTTGAAAGAGAAGAGCCAGACTTTGTCTTAAACGTGGGCCAGGCCGGTGGCCGGGCCTGTTTGACTCCAGAACTAGTCGCCATCAACTATGATGATTGCCCGGTCGCGGACAATGACGGGGAAAAGCGGGAAGGACAGGCGATTGATCTGGAGGGCCCAGCGGCTTACTTTACCCAGCTGCCGGTTAAGGAAATGGTCAAAGCTATTAAAGCGGCGGGCATCCCGGCTGAAGTGTCGACCACGGCCGGCTGCTTTGTCTGCAACCATGTCATGTATTACGCGCAGAGCTTGAGAAAAGAACATCCGGGGATGCAGGCGGGCTTCATTCATATCCCTTTTTTGCCAGAGCAGGTGGTCAAGCGGCCAAATCAGCCATCAATGGCTTTGGAAACAATCGTGACCGGCTTAACCGCGGCAATTGCTGCATTTTTTCCGGACGGGGACTAGGAAGAGTTAAATTTTTGGGAAAATAACGGCAAAAGTTTGGAAAACAAGGAAATCGCTGTCATCGGCATAAAATCAGCTTTCACGCTTAAAATGGTGCTATAATAATCTTAAGTAAAAAAGCGCTTTACAGAAAGAAGGCTGGTTAAAATGAGAAGCACGGAAGAAACCATGTTGATGGACACCATGATTGCCAATGGCGTCAGCAACAAGATGACCGAGCAGGCAACTGGTCTTGCGGCTCCGAAGCCGGTGCAAAAGAAAAATGCAGCTAAGCTGGAGACGCGTGACATGCTCCTGGCCAACGGGGTCGACGAAGAAATGGCCGACCTGGCGGCAGATCTGTAATTTAATTGAATAGTTTTGACCTGGCCTTCTTAGCCAGGTCATTTTTTTGCAATCGTCCAGGCTACCTCAAAAGGTTGGTAAATGATAAAATCAACTGGTGAGGAATGCATATGACACAATTTATTGAAAAAATTTCAGCTTTAGCCAAGGAATTTGCTGATCCGGAACTGGACCGGCAAGTGCAAGAGATCAAAATGATCGATGAGTGCGTATCTAGCCAGCGGATGCTGCTGTTCGCGCCAGACCGCTTAGGCATCAGTGATGACCGTTTTGCCGAGCTGACCTGGGAGCTGCTTGACAGCCAGATCAAGGACATGCGGGCATTAAACAACCTGCTGAACAATGTCCGCCAGTACCTGTCCCTGGAATATGGGATCTGGTCACTGCCAAACATGGAGACGGCCCAGCTTTTCAAAAACGAATTAGGGATTGAGACAGCCCTGGAAGTTATGGCTGGCAACGCCTACTGGTCTAAGGCCTTGAGCGAGGCCGGGATTCAAGTCTGGGCCACGGATTCTTTAGAATGGTCCAAGAGCTCAAAGACCGGGAAGAAGCCTTTTTACCCAGTTGAAAACCTGCCAGCTGACCAGGCAGTCATGAAGTACGCGACCTGCGACATGATTCTCTGCTCCTGGGCGCCGAATTTTGGCCAGGCGGATTTGGAACTGATCGCTGCCAAGCAGCACTACGCTCCAGCTGCCCGCCTCTTTTTCATCGGGGAAAAAGGGGTGACCAATTCCCCGGAATTCTGGACCAGAAAGTATTTCGACAAATCAAGCGAACTGAGAAAGATTAACCGCAGCTTTAAGTCCTACGACTTTATCAAGGAAAAGTTTATTGAGGTGAGCTGATGAAAAGGTACAAACTGTTTGTTATTTTGTCCACCTTTTTCCTCTTCATCATGATCGGCATCGTCTACTCTAACATGCAGTCCCAGCTGGCTGACCAAATTCTGCAGGCGCAGGGGATGAGCATGGAGGCCCGGATCGTCAAGCCGAAGAAGACCATGACTATTGCCTCCTTCCTTAAGTGGATCAAGAAAGAATTCCCTAAGGAAAGCATCCAGATGCAGTTCAAGAGCAAGGAGGACAAGAACCAGGTCTTGATCTGGTCACAAAACCGAGACCTCAACTACTTCCCTGTTTCCAGTGGCCGCTTTTTCAGTGAAGATGACTTTAAAGGGCAGGTCACCATCGCGGCGGTCTCCCCATCTTCAGCGGCTTCCCAGATCAAGACCCAGGGCAATACTTACTTGATCGCCAACGGCCAGTACTATTCAGTTGTCGGTAGCCTTAAAGCTGTGCCATACCAGTCCAGCAAGGCCTACTACTTGACGACGGGGGTTAAGCAGGAAACCGGGCAAAGCCGGATAAACCACTTTACCTTGTACGTGGACGCCAGCAGCCAGACGATCGGCAAGATCGCCAGCCACTTAAAGAGTGAGACCTATTGGCCGGACTTCGTCAAGCGGGGCCGGCAAAGAAGATTGACGCTTCTCATGCCAGAAGCCCTCTTGATCCTCTTTTTGCTGGGCGTGGGGGTCCTTTTGATGGGTCTTATTGCCTGGCTGACTTGGAAAGAAACTGATTTGAGCCATGTTAAGGGAGACTTGTTGCCCAACCTCCTCTTGAACCGGAGCGGGCGTTTTATCGTCTTTATGGTCCTGGAAGCTTTTGCCTCCTACTTCCTCTTGGTGTGGAAGGCCTACTACAGCAACCAGAGCATTTTAGGCCTACTTTTGCTCGGGACAGTCGTGGTTGAACTGGCAGTATATGTTGGAATGATGGTTTATATGTACAGAAAGGGGAAACAGGCGGATGATTGAGATCCCTAACCAGTTTAAGGAGAAATTTACGGGTCTGCTTGGCCAGGAAGAAGCTGGCAAGCTGCTTGACTCTTTGGCTGAGCCAAGCAAGAAGGCCTACCGGATCAACAGTTTGAAAAAGGGAGCCGTGGCATACCCGCAAGAAGAGGCGGTGCCCGGCATCCCTAACGCTTATTACGGTGAAGTCTCCGGCAAGGACCCGGAATGGACAGCTGGCCTGGTTTACTCGCAAGACCCGGCAGCCATGTTCCCGGCCCAGGCAATTCCAGTTAAGCCAGGTGACAAGGTTTTGGACTTATGCGCGGCTCCCGGCGGGAAAAGCACGGCTTTAGCCCAGAAGCTGCAAGGTGAGGGCTTATTGGTAGCCAATGAAATTTCACCGTCCCGGGCTAAAATTTTACGGGAAAACCTGGAGCGGTGGGGCGTAGCAAACGCTGTCGTTACCAACTGCGATTCTTTTGCCTTGAGCGCCCGTTTCCCGGGATTTTTTGACGCGATCTTAGTGGACGCGCCATGCAGCGGGGAAGGGATGTTCAGAAAGAGCGAGGACGCCATCAAGTACTGGAGCCAGGAGAATGTTGACCTCTGCGCAGACCGGCAAAGGGAAATTTTGACTGAAGCGGTCAAGATGCTGAAGCCGGGAGGGTATTTGCTCTATTCGACCTGCACCTTTTCACCAGAAGAAGACGAGGAAATCGTCAGCTGGCTGCTGGATGAATATGGCTTTAAGCTTTTGCCAATTGCGGCAGAGAAAGCCGCGCCTGGCCGGCCGGAATGGGGCAACGGGGATGCTAGTTTAGCAAACTGTGCCCGTTTTTGGCCACAAGACGGTGTTGGTGAAGGGCAGTTTGTCGCCAGCCTGCAAAAGGCAGCTAGCGAAGAAAGCTTTGCAGCTGGAGCAGGAGAAGTTTTTTCTCCGGTCAGGAAAAACGAGGACAAGAAGAAAAAGGGCAAAGGCAAGAATAAAGGGAATAGAAGCAGCCTGGAGCGGCCAAGCAAGGAAGAATTCGGCTATATCAGTGAAGCTATTGCCGGCTTTAACTGGCCGGAAAATCTGGTTTCTTGGCCAAGCCAGATGCTGAAGAGCCAGGATCACGTCTTTGTCCCGGCCCTTGAACCTGAACAATTAAAAGGAATCAAGGTCCTTAATAACGGTCTGGAACTGGGGATTTTGAAGAAGAAGCGCTTTGAGCCAAGCCACCAGCTGGCGGAAGTTTTAGGTCAAGTTGACCAGGAAAGAGTGGTTGACCTGACTGAAGACGAGTATGACCACTACCTGCATGGGGAAAGCCTGCAAGTTGACTCCAGCTTGAAGGGCTTCGTCTTGGTTTCCTGCCGGGGAATGATTTTCAGCTTTGGGAAACTCTCTGGCAAGGGACAGCTGAAGAATTACTATCCTAAGGGTTTGCGGCAATAGCAGATTAGTTTTACATAATTTTTATGTGAAAAGGAGACAGCATGATGAAGGCAGCCCTGGTTGGGTGTTCAAATCCCTTAAAAGCAGCATATCGGCCAGTTGTTGACCAGCTGGTAAAGATCTTGGAAGACCGGGGACTGGAAGTCGTGGTCAGTCAATTTTTGACCGATGATACATTAATTGGCCGGGGAGAAAAGCGGGCCAGGGAGCTGGAAAGTTTCTTCTTAGATCCAGAGATGGGGCATGTTTTTGACATTTCTGGCGGGGACTTGGCCAATACGGTTTTAGGGCACTTGGATCTGGATCAGATCAAGGACAGCCAGGCGGTCTTTTACGGCTACAGCGATTTGACTACGATCTTGACGGCCCTGGCCAAAAACGGCAACCAGGCGGTCAACTTCCAGCTGCGCAACTGTCTGGTCAACAAGGATTTGCTGAAGAGCGGCTATTTTGACCGCCTGCTGGCAGGTAAAGAAGCAGCAAAAGAGCTCGATGAGCTAGAAGTGACTTTTGTCCGGGGAAGTAAAATGGCAGGGCCAGTTTACGGGGGCAACCTCCGCTGCCTGCTGAAACTGGCGGGGACGCCCTATTGGCCCGATTTTACTGGCAGCATCTTGCTGCTGGAGGCCTACCGGGGTCAGCCGGAGCTGGTAGCTAGTTTACTTGAGCAATGCTGGGAGACCGGGATTTTTAACCAGATCAGCGGCGTTTTACTGGGGACATTCAGTGAGCTGGACAAGTTAAAGGAAAGCCAGTTGCCAGCAGAAATTCTCCTAGACCTGCTGCCAGCAAATGTCCCAATCGCCAAGACGGAATTTATTGGCCACCGGCCGGATGCTAAGGCAATAAGGCTGGGGCAAGAGTGCGTTTTCAAGGAAGTTGGCGTATAATATAAGTATAAAACCGCCCGCTAAGCCCCGTAGAAATCGGGTGATTATGATGCTTAGCGAGAAGATTATTGACTTGTTGGTATGCTTTGTAGCATTCGTTGTATTTGCAATTGTCGTTTCTATCTATCCAAAAGAAATGTTTGCATTGTTGATCGCGACCGTTCTTTTGATCGGCATTTATGCTGTAGTTAAGGAACTGGTCAAGGACTGGTTGAAACACAACCATCGTTTTGGGGTATGACGGGCGGAAAATAAGCGCGGACTGGATTAATGCTAGACCGCGTTTTTATTTTGAAGCGGAGAAGATTATGGAATACGAATACAGACTGGTTGACCGGGATCTGGCGGTTGACGGAGTAGAAAGGCTCTTGACAGATGTAGTTTGGAAAATTGCCAATACGGAACTGGTTGAAGGTATTGGACTGCCAGAGGTTAGATGATCTGCGACGGCAAAGCAACTGAAGGGATGACCGTCAACGAAGTGATTACCGTGCACATCTGAAGCGGGCGATGCAGTTCATGCTGTCCAACCTTGACCGGCCAGTTGACTTGGACCTGGTGAAGGAATACAACCGGATTGTATGTGAGAGCTTGTGTGATAAGCCGGGGATGCCAGCTATTGGAAAAATTGAGGAAGTGTTGCGGCTAGCAAAAGATATTGAGCATCCAATAAAGCAAGGCTTCTATCTGTTTGGCCATATTACCAGAGAGCAGTGGTTTAATGATGGCAACAAGCGGACGGCTCAGCTGGTGGCCAATCATGCTTTTGTGCAAAATAACGCGGCAATGCTGGCAGTCCCGGTTGAAGAGCGGGAAAACTTTTGGCACAAGCTGGTTGAATTCTATGAGACCGGCCAGCAGGATGACTTGAATGACTTCTTGTACAAGACCTCGATTGGGATCATGCCGGGCGGCTTGACTATGGAGAAGACACGGGAGATCGAGGAAAGAAACAGAAAATGGTTGGGGCTGGAGTAAAGCGAAAAATAAACAGAGGCTAGGCTGACTTTGTGTTGGTCCTAGCCTTTTTTAGGTGTATCGCCAAAATTGCTTTATTACTTTATAATGGTAAATAGCTAATTTGAGGTATGGGAAAATGAAAAGTAATTTCGAATTTTTAAAAAATGAGGATGATCTCCAAAAGTATTATGCCAATGCGGTAAATGCTGAAAGGCTGTATGCAGATGGATACTATTCTGAAGAAGTGATCAACGTTAGAAAGATCGCGGAAGAGCTTACTAAAGACATCATGGATTTGGAATACTTGCAGGTTGACGAGCGCGCGACTTTCAACGATAATTTGACTCGCTTGCGGAAGGGTGCCTATGTTACTGACCGGGCTATTAGCGTCTTTTACGAAGTTAAGCGCAGTGGGAATGTTCAAGCACATGCTTTGGAAGAAACGGCCACTAAAGAAAGCGGCTTAAAAGAGCTGAAAAACATTTGCTACCTGCTCGCTGATTTTGCCCACAAATATTACGACATCCATGTCAATACCAGTTCAGATGCGTTTATTGAGCCGGAAAGAGAAACTAATTACTCTTCTTCTGAGAGAAGACTGGTTTACATTCAAACTGCTGATAATTCAAGTGGAAATTGGCCAGCCTATATTGGGGCACGAAAAGTTGGCAAGGCATCTATTGAAGAAGACTTTAACAACGACTTAAGACCTAATAGTGATTATCTGCGTATTCGTGCTGATAAACGAGTTAAGCAGTACATGGGAACAGGTGGTGTACCATACGTCATTGAATGGGCTGAATTGGGCTACTCACCAGTAACCAATAGATGGTTTGGAGATGAGGCAGTTCATGATGTCTTAAAGCGTTCTGGGATCAAGCATGCTGAAGGGCTTGAAGGTAATGAGTGGTATAAGGTCGATCTTGAAACTGCTAAGAAGGCGATTCAAGCGGTCAAAGATGGTAAGAGTGCCATTGAGCTTGATAACCAAGCTCCTAAGCAGCAAAAGCCAATTGAGGTTAAGATCACTCTGAGACCAGAGCAGAGGGATGCCATCGACAAGACCAAGGCCGCATACAAGCACTACAACCGTATGCTTTGGAACGCAAAGATGCGCTTTGGTAAGACCATCACTGCTTTGAGCTTGGTTAAAGAGTCTAAGTACAAGAAGGTCCTTATTATGACTCACCGGCCGGTGGTCAACGAGGGCTGGTTTGAAGACTTTAACAAGATTGGCATGACCAAGGCTGGCTATCTCTACGGCTCTAGAAACCGGGGCCACAGATCAGTTGAGGAACTGGAAAACTTAGGCCAGCCATACGTTTACTTTGCTTCCATTCAAGACCTGCGGGGGTCAACAGAAATCGGTGGCAAGGTTAGCGATAAGAACCACGATGTCTTCTCAGTTGCCTGGGACTTGGTTATTGTTGATGAAGCCCACGAAGGGACGCAGACTGACCTGGCACAAAACGTCCTTGATGCTGTATTAAGAAACAAGCGGACTACCAAGCTTTTGGAATTGTCCGGTACTCCGTTTAACCTGTTGTCTGACTATGACGAAGAGCAGATTTTCACTTGGGACTACACCATGGAGCAGGAAGCTAAGCTTGCCTGGTCAGAAGAACACCCGAATGAAGTCAACCCATACGAGAGTCTGCCAAAGGTTTCCATGTACACCTTTGAGATGAGTGACCACTTTAAGGACATCAACTTTACCGGGGATGGTTTAGGGAGATATTCATTTAACTTCAAGGAGTTCTTCCGGACTGATGAGAATGGCAAGTTTGTGCATGAGAAGAATGTCCGCCAGTTCTTAAAGAACATTACTTCACCTGGTCCAACAAATTATCCATTTGCCAACCGGACTTTCCGGAACAACTTGCGACACACTTTATGGATTTTGCCAGGGATTAAAGAATGTAACGCCTTGGAAGACTTGCTTAATGAACCAGGTACAGTCTTCCACGAAGAAGGCTATAAAGTAGTTAACGTGGTTCGCGGAGACAAGACAGCGGATGAAGAAGCCAGTCAAAGCGATGTAGAACGCGTTAACCGGGCGATGGATCCAGATCCAGCAACAACTAAGACGATTACCTTAACAGTACGGAAGATGACCACTGGGGTAACGATTAAGCCTTGGACTGGCGTTTTATTCTTGTCAAACACCAACAGTGCCATGCAATATCTGCAGGCTGCCTTTAGAGCACAGACGCCATATGCGTCAGTGACTTTCGGTCAGAAGACCAACTGCTACATTTTCGACTTTGCGCCAGACCGGGCTTTGACAGTTATGGCCGAAGCAAGTAGCTTGTCAACGGGGGCTGGTAAGCTGAACAGCGGTGAGCAGGAAGAGCGGATGACCAAGTTGCTTAACTTCTTGCCGATTATCGGTGAGAAGGGCAATAAGATGCATGTTTATAACGTAAACACGCTACTCACCAAGCTCAAGAAGGCTTACGCGGAAAAGGCTGTTCGGTCTGGTTTTGATGATAATTCGATCTACTCAGACAAGCTACTGAATATTGAAAACAAAGAAATTCTTGCTAAGTTCAACAAACTTAAAGCGATTGTTGGCACGACCAAGAAGGAAAAGCAAGAAACTAAAATTGATATCAACAAGCAAGGCTTGACTGAAAAAGAGGCAGAGACTGCAAGAAAGGCAAGGAAGAAAAAGCCGAAAGAACGCACTAAGGAAGAGCAAGAAGCGATTGATAAGGTCAATGCTCTTAAGCGACAGCGCCGGACTTTGATCTCAATTTTGCGCGGTATTTCGATTAGAATACCGATGATGATCTACGGGATGGACATTGACTTTGATGAAGACGTGTCAATTCAGCAATTTATGAACCGGGTTGATGACGTGTCCTGGCAGGAATTTATGCCTGCTGGCGTTACCAAGGAAATGTTTAAGCAGTTCATACCGTATTACGACTCGGAGATCTTTATCGAAGCTGGTAAGATCATCAGAAGACATGTCAAGGAGCTGGATAAGGCTGATCCACTTGACCGGGTGGAAAAGATCGCTGATATTTTCGGGACTTTTAGAAATCCTGACAAGGAAACCGTGCTTACGCCATGGCGCGTAGTTAACATGCATTTGGGTAAGACGATTGGCGGACTTGTTTATTATGACGACAATTATGAGACCCAGTATGTTGATGGTAAATCTGCGATGCATTGGGTATCATCTGAAAATACAGAGCGGGTTTATCATGAGAATACCCGTATTTTAGAGATCAACGCCAAGACTGGGCTTTATCCGTTGTTTGTGGCTGCATCCCTGTACTGGAAGGAATTCCAGAAGATGAACGATCAAACTGCTGGCAAGTTTGGTTTGCTTGATGAGCAGCTTATTTGGCAAAAGATCCTGCGTGAGAACATCTTTGTTGTGGCTAAGACGCCAATGGCAAAGGAAATCGCAGTCCGGACTCTGAGAGGATACAACTCGGATTGGGATGTTAACGCGGAATACGTCGAAAATATCATCAAAGACGCTAAAACCGACGTTGATGCGGAAGCTAAGAAGATTGAGAGGCTATTTGGAAATATGAAATTCGACGTCGTAATTGGTAATCCACCGTATCAACAAGATTCACAGGGAACTAGTAGCAGACAAGAAGCAATTTATAATGATTTCATTAACTTAGCATACAAATTATCACCGTTAGTTACATTGATTACACCAGGAAGATTTCTTTTCAATGCTGGTAGTACACCTAAAAAGTGGAATAAAGATATGGTAACAGATCAACATATTAAAGTCGTTATGTATGAGCAGGATAGTGCAAAAATCTTTCCTCACACGGATATAAAAGGTGGTGTCGCTATTACTTTGCGAGATCAAAGTAATAAACTTGGTCCAATCGGAACATTCACTATATTCCCAGAATTGAATTCTATTCTAAAAAAGGTGGAACCCAATTTAAAGCATGGCTCTCTAACGGATATTATATTTGTTCAGAATAAATTTAATTTAGATGTACTTAACAGTAAAGTTCCATCAGCTAATAGAACTGATAAGCGTTTAGAGAGCAATGTTTTTATAAAGTTTAATATTTTTCATGATGAGCGTGAATCAAAAGACGATTTGAAAATATTAGGACTAGTAAATGGTAAGCGTGTTTATCGGTATGTAAACAAGGAGTTTATAGATTTAAATCATCCTAATCTAACCAAGTATAAGGTACTTCTTCCGAAATCAAATGGTAGTGGTGCTATAGGCGAAGTAATTAGCACACCCCTAATCGGGGAACCCCTAATCGGGTATACTAGAACTTTTATTGGTGTTGGATCGTTTGATAGTCTAACTGAAGCAGAAGCTGCATTAAAGTACATCAAATGCAAATTTACAAGAGCAATGCTGGGTGTGTTAAAAATCACTCAGGATAATAACCCCGATAAATGGGCAAAAGTCCCGCTTCAAGACTTCACGTCAAACTCCGACATTGACTGGACGAAATCAATTCTAGAGATTGATCAGCAGCTGTATAAGAAATATAATCTTTCTGAGGAAGAAATCAACTTTATTGAAACGAAAGTGCAGGCAATGGATTAATGACTAATGAACGATTGATCAAATCAGCGGATCGGGTCAAGGATGTCGGTGAAGTCTTCACACCAAAACGCATAGTTGATCTGATGCTGGATCAACCGGAAATTAGTGCTAAAGTAAATGACTTGACTGCTACTTTTTTAGAACCATCAGCTGGTGAGGGAGCTTTTTTAACCGAAATACTTACTCGTAAGATGCAAGTAGCTCTTGAAGGCAGTACTTCAGTTGATAACTATGAAGATAGAATTTTGCTGGGACTTGCATCTCTTTATGGTATTGAACTGATGGAAGACAACTACCGCATGTTGCGGCATAACTTGTATCAAACCTTTGCGGTGAACTATCTTAGAGGACTCAAAGCAAAGGGGCAACCAGAACATGGCAAACCTAAGGTTTTGAAAAGTGCTAAAACCATAATTTTCGCCAACATGGTTCAAGGCAACACTCTGACTTATAAGAACGTTCATGATCAGCCTATCTTGTTCAGTGAATGGGCTTCATATAAGCAAGAAGGCAGGATTTGGGTTAAGCGCACAACTCAGACTTTTGAGTCGATTGTTGAAGGCGAGCAGACTGATAATGGTTTAGTCGTTCCTGAAGATTCACAGCTCGACTTATTTACTGATTTCGATCCAGATACCCATGAGGTAAAATCGAAGGATTCTTATCTCCAATATAAGCCTGTTCAGATTGTTGACGTCTACAAAGAAGAGTTAGTTGATACAAACAAAGAATAAGCGAAAAATGCATCCCTAAGTATGATCTTTCATACCAGGGATGCATTTTCTTGTTCTATCTGAGCTTTTTCCTTCATGTTAAAATAAAGCTGTTAGTAAGTAGGTGCTAGTTTTTTATGGAGAAGGCTATTGACTGAATTAGAGTTAAGAAGGGCTAACGTCGGGGATGCGGAAAGATTGCTTGAAATCTACGCTCCTTATGTGGAGAAGACAGCAATCACTTTTGAGGATGAAGTTCCACCTATTGGCGAATTTCAAAACCGGATTTTAAAAACTCTGCGGATCTATCCCTATCTAGTCGCGCTTAAAGATGGCAAAATCGTTGGCTATGCCTATGCTAGTGCATTTAAGGAGCGGGCAGCTTATGACCATAGCGTGGAGTTGTCGATCTATGTTGATGCTAATGTCCGTCACCAGCATGTAGGCAGATCTCTATATGACGCGATAGAAGACTGCTTAAAGAAGCAGGGATTTCTCAACTTGAACGCCTGCATCGCTGCTCCTATCGGTGAAGACCCATACCTGGACGACAACAGCATTCGCTTCCATGAGCACTTAGGCTACAACTTTGTCGGCCGTTTCCACCAGTGCGGCTATAAATTCGGCCGCTGGTATGACATGGTTTGGATGGAGAAGATGCTGGGTGAGCATACCGTGCCTGCACCAGCGATCATTCCTTTTCCGGAGATGAAAAATGATTAACGACATCAATACCCTGGCTGACTACTTAGGTCCCCGCGACTTGCCGGCTTTGACCCCGGCAGCCTTAGTAGAAAAATACGGCATCCCCCAAGCCGACGCTTTCGTTTTATTTGGTGGCAGTATTCTGCCCGGCGGGGATGTCTTTGCCGCGGCTAAAAAGGCTGAGATTGCCAAAAAATACATCATCGTCGGTGGGCATGGCCACACGACTGATGGCTTGCGGGCCCAGGCAAAAGCCGCCTTTCCGGATCTGGAAGTTGATTCTTTGTCAGAAACGGAGATTTTTGCCGCCTATGTACAAAGAAAGTACCAGATTACTGCCGATTTACTTGAATGCCGGTCGACCAATTCTGGCAACAACATCACTTACTTGTTAGACTTGCTTAACCGGCATAATATTGACCTGTCATCGGTCATCCTCTGCCAGGACGCGACCATGCAGCTGCGCTTAAGTGCTGTGTTACGCAAGTACCGGCCAGAGCTGACCATCATTAATTACGCGGCTTACCAGGCTCATGTCTTGGAAAAAGACGGACAGCTGGCATATGATAAGAAGATCCCTGGCATGTGGCCAATGGACCGTTATATCAGCCTGCTCATGGGTGAGATCCCGCGCTTAAGAGACAACAAAGATGGTTATGGGCCGCTTGGGAAGGACTATATAGCGCATGTGGACCTGCCAGCTTCTGTTGAAGGTGCTTTTTCCCGCCTGCTTAAGGAATATGGCGGCTCTGTCCGCCAGGCTAACCCGGCATATAAGAGCTAGTTTGAGGTGAAAAATGGACGTAGAAGAAGAGATTTTTGCTAAAAGACAGTGCAGGTTTAATAAGCTGGCCGCCTATGGCTTCAAGAAAAATGGTGATGACTATTATCTTGAAGTTCCCTTGAAAAGTGCTAATTTCCTCGCAAAAATTAGAATTTCTTCAGCTGGTAAGGTCAGCGGTAACGTCTATGATCTTGATACCGGTGAGGAATATCTTTTACTCCGCGTTGAAAGTAACACGGGCAGCTTCAGCGCCGTAGTCAAGGCGGAATACAGGACGATTTTGCAGGATATTGCCGGTAAATGCTTCGTCAAAGCCCAGGCAGACCGGATCAAGGATGAAATTAAGGCCCGCTACGGTGATGAGCCGGATTTTCCTTTTAAGAAATTCCCGGACTACGCTGTCTTCCGTAATCCCCAGAACCGGAAATGGTATGGCTTGCTGATGGCTGTGCCTCTAGGCAAGTTGACAGGTGATGAGAAAGACCAGCAAGAAGCCGCGGTACTTAATTTGAAGCTGGCTGAGGAAAAATTGCCTGCTTTGCTGAAAAAGGCGGATTTTTTCCCGGCTTATCACATGAATAAGCAAAACTGGCTGTCAGTTCTGCTCAATAATGATCTGCCAGATGAAGAAGTTCTGGCCATGCTGGACGAAAGCCGGGCTTTTACTGAGAGAAAGAAGTAGCAAGATGGATCCTAAACTGCATGACTACACGGTTTTTGACTTGGAAATAACTGGGAAAAAGATCATCCAAATTGGGGCATTAAAGGTCAGAGACGACCAAACCGTAGCGAAGTTCTCAACTTATGTTAACCCCTCCTTGGAGAAAATTAATGATTACGTCTCTCATCTGACCGGCATCAGCAATTACCAAACTGATGCCGTTCCCTTGATTGATGAAGTTATGCCAGACTTCTTGGACTTTGTCGGCGACGATACCTTGGTTGGCCACAATATACTTAGTTTTGACTGCAATGTTTTGGCCGATAACGGCTATCCGGTGGCTAATCCGAAACTGGATACCTTGCTTTTGGCCAATAGTAGCTGACCAGTTTGATTCAAAGCCACGGCGGCAAGGTGACCGGCTCGGTGTCCGGCGTGACTGACTACTTGCTAAAGGGCGAGCTGGATCATGTCACCGGCAAGTGTAAAAAAGCTGTTGAAAAAGGGACGGCAGTGATCGGCTATGAGGACTTAATGTTGCTTTTACAGAAATAAAATAGAGCTTCCAGAATTTTTCTGGAGGCTCTATTTGCATCTTAGGGGGCAATTTTTGCATCTTACCGGAAAAGCTGGGACAAGACCGGCAAAAAACGATACGATAATATTGTAAAAGAGCCAAAGAGAAAGAAGGTGGCCAGCATGAAGGTTAAAGTTGAGCTGAATAAAGACCAGGACTTGCCCCTGGCAGTGATCTATACCGACAAAATGACTGAAGAGGTTGAGCGGGCAGTTGCTTTCCTGGAAAGCGGCGCCAGCTCTGGCCCGTTAATCGCCCAGCAGGAAGACCGCCTGGTCATCATCAAGCCTAGTGACGTCATCCTTGTCCGGGTCGAAGGCGGCGATACGGTCATCTACACCGGAATAGGCAAGTATTTTTCCAGAAAGCGCCTGTATGAGGTCTACCAGCAGCTGGGCCAGGACTTCATGCAGATTTCCAAGCAAGCCGTCGTCAACTTGACCTGCCTGGAAAGCGTTGAAGCATCTTTTAACGGGACCATGTTCCTGCGTTTAGAGCATGGCCTGTCTGATTACATTTCCCGCAAATACCTGCCCGCTTTTAAGCAGTATTTGGGGCTCTAGGAGGGGAGTAAAATGTCTGCCAAGAAAAATATCCTGGTCAGTTCCCTAATCGGAATTGGCATCGCCGCCGTCTCGTCCTGCCTGGTCAGCTTGTTGCTTTTAGCAAAAGGAGCCGGCAGCTTGACCATGACGGTTGCTGAATATACTCAGATGCTGGCCGGCATCATCTTGGTCGGCCTCGGTTTTGGCCTGCCCAGCATCGTTTATCAAAATGACAAGCTGGCACCAGCCTACCAGGTCTTAATCCACATGGGAACCGGCTGTCTGGTCATGACCCTGGTCAGCTTTTGGACTGGCTGGATCCCCGTTAAAGCCGGCTTTTGGCCGGCCTTCTTGACTATTGCCGGTGAAATCGCCGTTGCCTTTATCGTCTGGCTGATTTTTTACCAGCAGGAAAAGAAGCTGGCCCGGAAGATGAACAACCGGATCAAGCAACTGAAAAAGTAACAATTAGGCAAGATTGGAAGAAATTCCAGTCTTTTTTGTATAAACAGGAAAGTTTAACTTGTAAAAAATAAGTAGTATTGTTTGTATATCTTTTAGATTCAATCTATAGAAATGTGAGCTAATGCAATGAAAAAATACGACTACATTATCATCGGCAGCGGCCCGGCGGCTAACCACCTGCTCTTCAAATTAGCAAGAACTGACCGGACTGCCCTGGTCATTGAAAACAACTTGTGGGGCGGAACCTGCCCGAATACCGGCTGCCAGCCAAAGATTTTTCTTGAAGGCGCCGTCCGTCCGGTCTTGAACACATATTATCTGACCGGCAAGGGAGTAAAAGCAGCCGCCCAGCTGGACTGGAAGACTTTGATCAAGCGCAAGAAGGAGATCTGGGCAGAATTTCGCGCAGAAGAGCGGTCCAGCATTGAAAGCGACCAGGTGGATACTGTCTTTGGCAGCGGGGTGATCACTGGTCCGCATACAGTTGCGGCAGCTGGAGAGGAATATGAAGGCATAAATATTATCATGGCGACAGGTCTTCTGCCGCACCACTTGGAAGTGCCGGGCAGTGAGTATGCCATTAGCAATGATGAGTTTTTTGACTTGGATGAATTGCCGAAAAAAGCGGTCGTCATTGGGGGCGGCTATGTTGCCCTGGAACTGGCCACAATCTTGCAGGCAGCTGGTAGTGAAGTCACGGTCTTGCAGCACTCTGAGAAGTTGCTGAGGCCTTTTGACCAGGAATATGTCGAGAAATTGACGGAAATAACGGAAATAATGGAAGAGCGCGGCATTGTGATTCATCTGAACACTCCAGTTAAGGCAATCGCCAAAAATTCTGCTGCTTATGAAGTAACTGCGGAAAATGGGCAAAAGTTTGAAACTGATCTGGTAATCGACGCCTCTGGCCGGCGGGATAATGTAAACAGCCTGGGCTTGGAAAAATTAGGGATCAAGTTTGATCCGGTCAAGGGCGTGGCGGTCAATGAGCACTTGCAGACCAATGTCCCGAGTATTTTTGCCGCCGGGGATGTCGCTGACAACGGGCAGATGAATCTGACGCCGGTTGCCTGGGTCGACTCCTACCACATTTATGATTTTGTCGAAAATGGCCTTACTGAAGGAATTAAGTACCCGGCCGTAGCTACCAGCACCTTTACCTACCCGCAAGTCGCCCAGGTAGGCAAGCGGGAAAGTGAAATGGCAGAAGGCGATACGGTTAGAAGAATGAAGCTGGGGTCGACTTTTGCCGCTTTGGGAGAAGGCGATGAAGAGGCGGAATTAAAGGTTATCTTCAACAAGGATGGTGAAGTGGTCGGCGCTTCAGAAATCAGCATCAATGCCGGGGAGGACATCAATCTCTTCGCCCCGCTGATCGGGAGGAAGGACCCGGCAGAATTTGCCATGAATAATTTGGGCTTCGCCTTCCCGACTTTAGCCAACAAATTGGACGTTCTCTTCCGCTAGAAGTTGACAGCAAGTTGAAATTTGAAAAAATGGAATTCGAGCAAAGGTTTATCCTTTGCTTTTTTCTTTGCCCACGGATTGAATTTTAGCTGCTTTTACAGATTGTTTTGCCTGTAAAAAGCCCGTCAGACCGGGCTTTGTCAAGGGTGACCAGCGGCTTTTTCCTTTAGGGAAAATCTGCTTTAATCAAAACTGAGCTTCGAACGTTTGGTCGAGTGATGAATGTGAAGACAGAAAGGAGAATGAGATGACGTATTGGTAGGGCTTAGAGAAAGCTGGCTATGTGGCTAATGACGAAATCACTACCGCCCTGTGGGCCAGTGTGAGCCGGGGCCGGCCCTTGCTTTTAGAAGGAGCAGCTGGGAGCTTGCGGGATAAAGAAGAGGACTTAGCCAGAAGCCATGAGGAATTTGCAACTTAAAAGCAGGGATGTCCCTATGGCGAACCTACAGAAGTATTGCGGAAGGTGCCAACCATTGGCGTCTATTCAGACTATAGTAAGCCATTAAGAGAATACAAGGCTAAGCAGGGACAGCTGAACAAGAGGACCATTATGCTCTGGATGGGGGATGCCAGAAACAACTACTTGCCAAGCGAGGAAAAGATCTTCAAGGATTTGTGCCGACGGGTGAAGAAATGCTACTGGCTTAATCCTGAAGCTAAAAGCAAATGGAATACCGGAGACTCAGTCATCAGCAGATATACCCCATATGTCAGTGAACTGGCTTAGGTAACCAATACGGCCTCTTTGATCAAATTTTTGTGCGGGTTACAGAATTGAGGATGAAGATGAAAGAAGAAAGCAAAGTCTTAACAGAAAAAGAAACTGACCAGCTGGTCAGCGACTTCTTTGAGAATTACGAGAGCTACTTTGACCGGCCATATTACATGGATGTGCTGGCCCAGCCCCTGGCTAAGCAGTATCTCCGGCCTAGCAGCTTAAAGGTTTGCCTGGCTTACCAATTGCTGACTAAGGAGTGGCTGAAAGCCAAGCTTGAGGAAGAGTCTTTCCATGATAACGGAGAGAAGGAGCGGATCTACCTGGAGCCTGGCAAGCTGAAGAATAATTTGCCTAAAGAAGATTGGGATCTGGCCAGCGACTACCTGTTTCCAGGAGACAAGCAGGCTTACCTGGAACTGACAGCTGATAAAAAGAAACTTCTCTTACCAAGCAACAAGCGCCAGCAGCTTCAGCACTTTAAGACAAGTTTGGCTAATTGCCAGTCCTGGCAAAAGCTGCTTTACCATATCAAGGAAAATCATGCTGACCTGTCGGTCAATTGGCATTTCAAGAACCAGTCCAAACTGGAAGTGACTTTGACGGGGAGAAAGGATCACGAGCATGCTTTTGCCTTAAAAGAGCCAGAGGCGATGGACGAGGAGTATGACAAGTTTTTGGCAAATTCGAAGAAGAAAGAGGCGAATTACAAGAAAAAGATCAAAGAAAAGGTTGCTGCTTCCAGCCTGCGGGGGGACCTGTTAGCCCGGGCAATTGCTCAGCTTGCTTTGAGAAATGAGACGCGGATTACGCCAAATAACTGTCTGAAGATTCTGCGGGGATTGTCTTATCCGGATTATGACGCCATCAACCACAGCGACTATGACAGACATTTTCGCTTTCTGCCAAACCAGGAGATTCTGCAGGTAATTGAGGCGATGCAAAAAGACGGACTGATCGCGGCTGAAGAACGCTTTTATTCTGACTATCATGTCTATTACCATGAATTGGTGCCAACTGATTTGACTGAGGAATTTCTGAATGCGGAAGCAGCCGAAGGGTCAGATCTTGCCTTGCTGAAGGAACTTAATGAGTCTGTAGATAAGACTGATCTTTCCGCTTTTAACGTTGTTAAATTAAGCCAGGAACTTCTGCAGCATCCCGCCCTGGTTTGCGTTGACCAGAGCTATCAAGCCTTTATCGACCAGCATGACTTGGTAAGAGAATACCTGAAAACCCGCCTGCAGCTGACGACCAACAAGTTTACCAAGAAGTATCTCCGCCTGCTTTTAGAGGGGGATGCAGAAAAAAGCATCCCTGGCCAAGCGGTGAATGCTTGATTGGGGATGCTTAGTAATTGGTATAGAGTATTTAATTGGAGTGATACTACTCGGTCAGCTGGTCAACGAAAGTCAGGTATGCAGCTTGTTCACCAGTTTCTTTGGTCTTCACCGCCTCCAGCTTAACCTGGCCGCTGTGCAGCTGGTCTTCTGGAATTTCAATAGTATGGGTTTCAGTCGCGTTGCCGATCAGTTCGATCCAGTAGCCGTGATCCTTTTGGTGCAAGACGGTCTTGACCATACCGCCAGGATTGTAGACAGAGATCTCCTTTTCAAAGTGGCCCAGGTCCGGGTGAGTCAAGGCAAAGGCCAATGAGCTAGCTGACATCCCTGTCCCGCAGGCATTAGTAAAGCCAACGCCCCGTTCGTAGGTTCTGACAAAAAGCTGGCTATCGCCGCGGATAACGGTGTAGTTGATGTTGACCCCGTCTGAGAAGTATGGATTTTCGCCATTCAAGTAGGCACCAAGCTCTCCTAAGACCGGACTTTCCAGGTCTTCTTCTTTGATAAAGGCGATGAGGTGGGGATTAGGCACGGCCAGAGCACTAAAACGCCAGCCTGGAACCAGTTCTGGTACCAGAGTGTCCAGCAGGCGGTTATGTCCCAAATTGTCAAAAGGCAAAGATTCTTTATTGAAGCGGACAGGGGAGATTTCTACCCCGAAAGCCGGCACTCCTTCTGCAAAGTCATCAGCTTGCCGGACAGCCAGGTCTGCGTACATGGTTTCCACCTTAAACTGGCTTTCTCCGGTCTTTTCGTGCAAGTAGCGGGCAACTGTTCTAAGACCATTGCCGCACATTGAGGCTTCACTGCCGTCAGCGTTGATCACCCGCATCTTGCCTAAAACGCCTGGGTGGCTTGCTTCCTCAACTGACAGGATGCCGTCAGCTCCGCCAAGCAGGCCAGTCTTGTGATCAGTAAGTGTCTGGGTCAATTGCCGCAGTTCATTATCAGTCAGCGGATTTTCCAGTTCGGTCTGGTCCAGAATGAAGAAGGAATTCTGTGAGCCGTGGACTTTCAATAATTTATTCATCTTATTCTCCTTATGCTTCTTGCTTGAAAAAGTAGTCGTAAATCGCGGCTACCGCCCGGTCGGCATCTTTAGCTGCCGTGCCCAGCATGATAGAAATTTCGGAAGCCCCTTGGTTGACCATCCGGAGAGAAATACCCTCTCTGGCTACAGGGGTGGCAATATCCCGGATGACCCCGATCCGGTCCCTCATCCCTTCACCGACCAGCATGATAATCGCGTAATCGCTGATCCATTCCAAGTGGTCAGGACTGACTTCATTTTGAATTTCATTGCAGATCTGGTCGATCAATTCATCGTTTAACGTGTCCCGGTCAAAGATCAAAGTCAAGTCGTCAATCCCGGTTGGCATGTGTTCATAGGACAGTCTGTACTTGTTTAAGATTTGCAGGATGCGGAGGGTAAAGCCAACTTCCTTGTTGAGCAGGTACTTGTGCAGGTAGAGGGCACCAAAGTGCTTGCCGCTGGCGATCCCGGTAATGACGGTTTCAGGCTTGAAGCCTTTTTCCGGTACGATCATGGTCCCGCGCTTTTCTGGGTGCTGGGTATTCTTCACATTGATTGGAATCTGCCCTTGAATGGCCGGGATCAAGGCTTCATCGTGGAAGACAGAGAAACCAGCATAAGACAATTCCCGCATTTCCCGGTAGGTCATCGTGTGGATCGGCTGGGGCTGGTCAACAACCTTCGGGTTAGCGGAGAAAATAGCATCGACATCAGTAAAGTTTTCATATAAGTCAGCGTGGAAACCTCTGGCCAAAATCGCCCCGGTAATGTCTGAACCACCTCTTGAGAAGGTAGCGATATGGCCAGCCAGAGTATAGCCGTAAAAGCCTGGGAAAATCAGCTTTTCGTCAGCGTCATAGGCAAAGTTTTCTAGGAGCTGGTAGCTTTCCGGGTTGACAGAGGCATTGTTTGGACTACCGGTAACGATGATCCCGGCATCTTTAGGATCAACATAGCGGGCCTTTACCCCTTGGCTTTGCAGAATCTTCGCAATCAGCTTGGCGTTAAGCCGCTCGCCGTGGGCCTTAAAGGCAGCCTGCAGATAGTTCTTGTTTGGATAGTGCTCCTTTGGCAAATTCAGCAGGATTTCTTTCAAGGGCAAGATTTCTTCGAGCGGCAAGTTAAAGTACTCGCCGATTTCAACGTAGCGCTGGAAGATCCGGTCAGCAACTTCAAGCCCGTTTCTGCCATGGTTGATTTCATGGGCGTACTTGATCAAAAGGTCAGTGACCTTGATGTCATCGTCAAAGCGTTTGCCTGGGGCAGACGTAACGACAACTTGTCTTTCAGCTTCAGCGGTAATAATCTTCAAAGCATTTTCTACAGCAGGGCCGCTAGCCAGGGAACTGCCACCAAACTTAACAACTTTCATGGGCTACTCTCTTTCGTGTTTGTCTTTAATCATAATTTAAGTTTAATCAGAATGGACTTTACCATTTTTCTCTGGAAAATGCAAAGAAAGATTCTGAAAAATCATGATAATCGCCTTCTAAACATTGTGATACCAGTGCTTGAGGAAGCTTGAAATAAAAAAATGCAAATAAAAAGCTGAAAAGCTGTTGACAAGATGAGGCCAATATTATAAACTGACTACAAATTGAAGAGGCGCAACCGACAAGAGTAAGGCAAGGGAGCCAGCCAGGCGGAGAACTTGCAAGAAAGGGGAGGTTGCCGAAGCGTCCGTTTTGGCAAGGCGGATTGGCTGGGCTATGGCTTAAGAGGCCATGGACTGTCGCAGGGAAGGTACCTGCGTTGCGCTTGCAATTTGACGAGAGAATTTGATTTTGAATTTTTCGGGCTCCAGATTGTTAAGGCAATCTGGAGCTTTTTCTTTGCCTCTTCGAAGTAACAGAAACAGATGCAGTTTAGAAAGAGAAAGATATTATGGCAGAATTAGACGCGCAAAGCATTATCAACTACATTGGTTCAGCACCAAAGAAGACCCCGGTTAAGGTTTACTTGCGAGGCGCCGGCCTTGATCAAGTCACTTTCCCAGAAGGCACGGATCCTTTTGTCAGCGGTCAAGCTGGCGTAGTCTTCGGCGACTGGCAAGATCTCAAGCCGTTTTTAGCAGAACACGAAGCTGACTTTGAATCTGTCCGCGTGGAAAACACGGCCCGCAATTCAGCTGTTCCTTTGCTGGACCTTAAGGAAATCAATGCCCGGATCGAACCAGGCGCTATTATCCGTGACCAGGTCTTGATCGGTGATAACGCGGTTATCATGATGGGGGCGGTAATTAACATTGGCGCGGAAATCGGTGCCGGCTCAATGATCGACATGGGCGCGATCTTAGGCGGCCGGGCGATCGTCGGCAAGAACTGCCACATCGGTGCCGGTACGGTCTTAGCCGGGGTGGTTGAACCAGCTTCTGCCTTGCCGGTCCGCATTGACGATGACGTTCTGATCGGTGCCAACGCGGTTGTCCTGGAAGGTGTCCACGTCGGTCAAGGTGCAGTTGTAGCAGCGGGTGCGGTTGTGACCAAGGATGTGGCTCCGCACACGGTGGTTGCCGGCGTTCCAGCCAAGGTAATCAAGGAAGTCGACGCCAAGACAGAAAGCAAGACCGGCCTGGAAGAAGACCTGCGTAAGCTGTAAAGAGTCAAGTTAAAGTAAACAAAACAGACATAAGTTAGTCCACATTAAGGAAGTTTTTCAATGGCAGTATTGACCGAAGCCGAGTTGCTTCAAATCCGGCGCCAACTCCACCAGATCCCGGAATTGGCTTTAAAAGAATATCAAACCCATGCTTATCTCTTGGATGTGATCAAGCAGATGACGCAAGACTACCTGGAAATCAGGGAGCCAGCAGAATTGCCAACCGCGCTCCTGGTTCTGGTCAAGGGGTCAAAGGCTAAACGGACTATCGGCTACCGGGCGGATATTGATGCTTTGCCGGTAACTGAAGCAACCGGCCTGCCATATGCTTCCAAGCACCAAGGCGTGATGCATGCCTGCGGGCACGACATCCATATGACGGTTGCTTTGGGTGTTCTCAGCTACTTTAGCGAGCATCAGCCAACTGACAACCTCCTGTTCTTCTTCCAGCCGGCTGAAGAAAGCGAGAGCGGCGGCATGAAGGCCTACCAGCTGGGACTTTTCACCGGTAAGTGGCATGTTGATGAATTCTACGGCCTGCATGATAACCCAAGTCTGCCGGCTGGGGCGATTGGCTGCCGGAACGGCACCTTGTTTGCCGGAACGACTGAAGTCAACATTGATATTCAAGGCAAGGGCGGGCACGCTGCCTTCCCGCAATTGTCAAATGACGCGGTTGTCGCGGCAGCGGCCTTGATTATGCAGGTCCAGACCATCATTTCCAGAAATATTGATCCGGTTCAAAGCGGGGTTATCACCTTGGGCAAGTTGACTGCCGGCAAGATCAGAAACGTAATCGCTGATTCAGCCAGAATTGAAGGCACGATCAGGGGACTTACCCAAAGCATGATCGAATTGATCGACAAAAGGCTGGCCGAAGTCTGCCAGGGAATTGAGCTGAGCTTCGGCGTCAAAGTCAAGCTGGAACTCAACCAAGGCGGCTACTGGCCAGTTGAAAATAACCCGGAATTAACTGAAAACTTCATTAAATACATGAAGCAGGCTGACGGGGTTGAATATGTCGAAACGGCCCCGGCGATGACCGGGGAAGACTTCGGCTACCTCCTGGCTCAGATCCCGGGAACCATGTTCTGGCTGGGTATTGAGGACGATTCACCCCTGCACTCAGCAACATTAACCCCCCAGGAAAGTTCAATCAGCCGCGGCATTGCGGCAATTACCGGCTTTTTGGAATACCGGATGATAGAAGACTAAGGAAACAATAGAGGCAAATACAATGAACCAAAACTTACAAAACGCGGACTTACTGACAGCAATCATTACGCCTTTTACGGAAGACGGACAGATCGACTTTGCCAGCTTGACTGAATTAACCAACAACTTGATTGACCAGGGCTGCAACGGCTTTGTGATTGGCGGGACAACTGGTGAGACGCCAACTTTGACCCATGACGAAAAGATCGCCTTGTACACCTGCTTTGGTCAGATTGTAAATGGGCGTGTACCGGTTATTGCCGGCACGGGCAGTAACAACACAGCAGAAACCATTGCTTTTACTGAAGAAGTTGCCCAGATTCCGGGCATCGACTATGCTTTGGTTGTCGTTCCGCCATACAACAAGCCAAACCAGCGGTCAATGATCGCTCACTTTACGGCAGTTGCTGACCAGGTTCACATTCCAGTAGTCATCTACAACATTCCGGGCCGGACTGGGGTTAAAATGGAAGTGTCAACTATTTTACAGCTGGCCCAGCACCCCAATATTGCCGGTATCAAGCAGTGCGCCAGCCTGGAAGAAATCGAAGAGATCGTATCCGGCCGGCCAGTAGACTTTGCCGTCTTTACCGGCGAAGATGCCCAGGCGCTGATGGCCAGAATTTTGGGCGCTGACGGGGTCATCTCAGTTGCCAGTCACCTGTACACCCCAAGAATGCGGGAAATGTACGATGAACTTTACGCGGGCAACTTTGCCTTGGCCGGCAGCCTGCAGCGCTGGCTGACCCCGCGGATGAAAGCCCTGTTCATGTTCCCGTCACCATCACCAGTTAAGGCGGCTTTAGCTGCCATGGGTTACCAAGTAGGCGGCTTACGGTTGCCGCTTGTAGCTTTGAACGATGAAGAAAAGGAAGAACTCGCCACTGCTTTGAAGCTGCCGAAGGATGCATTAGCTGGTCAGCTGACGCGTGATATTTTAGAAGGAGATTAAGATGCCAAGAATTTTATTGGCCGGTTTTGCCGGCTCAATGGGCCAGCAAGTCGTTAAATTAGTAGCAAGCCTGCCAGACTTTGAAATAACGGCCGGCCTGGCCCACCGTTTAAAGAGCAGCGATCCAGCAGACTATGGCCTGCCAGCAAGCACTAAGCTGTACACCAGCCTGGATGAAATTCCAGCCGACGCAGCAGATATCTGGGTTGACTTTACTGTACCAGCCTCTGTCTACCAAAACGTCCGCTATGCCTTGGAAAACGGCTACCGGCCAATCGTAGGGACGACTGGCTTGACTGACCAGCAAGAAGCCGAGCTGAAGCAATTGGCCAAGGAGAAGGGAATTGGCGGCTTGATCGCTCCTAACTTTGGCATGTCAGCTGTTTTATTGATGAAGTTTGCCCGAGAAGCAGCTAAGTACTTCCCAGACGTGGAAATCATCGAAATGCACCACGAAGACAAGAAGGATGCTCCATCAGGCACGGCCTTGGCCACAGCCAAGCTGATCGCTGAAGTCCGCGAGCCCCACCAAACAGCAGCAGACACGACAGAAAGCCTGCCAGGGGCAAGAGGCGGCGATTACCAAGGCATCAAGCTGCACGCGGTTCGCTTGCCAGGCTACGTCGCTCATGAACAGGTGCTTTTTGGCGGCAGGGGGGAAGCCTTGACCATCCGGCAGGACTCCTTTGACCGGTCATCCTTCATGAGCGGGGTCAAGGTTGCCTTGGAAAAGGCAGCTGACTTAAACCAGCTCTATGTCGGCCTGGAAAACATTTTGTAGACAGTGTTCTTTGTTTTTTATAGAAAGACGATCATCATGCCAGAAACAGATCCTAACTTGCGGGATTTAGGCAACAGAAATCTTGCTAAAATCGCGCCTTCAGCCATCCGGGCTTTTGACGAAGAAATCTCCCAGATTCCGGGAATCATCAAGCTCACCTTGGGGGAACCAGACTTCGCGGTGCCAGATCATGTTAAAAGGGCCGCTATTCGGGGAATTGAAGCAGACGACTCCCACTACGGGCCATCAAAAGGGAAGCTGGCCCTGCGTGAAGCTATCAGCAAGTATCTTGCGGCAAGCAGACAGGTTGACTATGACCCGGAAACTGAAGTTATTGTCACTGACGGGGCAACTGAAGCAATTACGGCAACTTTACTGGGACTTTTAAATCCAGGTGATAAGGTTTTAGTGCCAACACCAGTCTTTTCCCTTTATTTCACTAACATTGAAATGGCAGGCGGAGAAGTGGTGATGATCGACGCCTCAGATACTGGCTTTAACTTGACGCCAGAGCGGCTGGAAGCGGAGATTGAGGCGGCCGGCGACCAGGTTAAGGCAATCATGCTCAACTATCCATGCAACCCAACAGGGCGGACTTATTCCAAAGCTGAGTTAACTGCTTTAGCGGAAGTGATCAAGAAGCACCATTTGCTGGCAATCTGTGATGAAATCTACAGCGAACTGACTTACGACCAAGAACATTTCTCTTTGGCTACTTTACTGCCAGGACAGGTAATCTTGATCAGCGGCTTATCTAAGTCACATGCCATGACCGGCTACCGGCTTGGATATATCGCGGCTCCGGCAAGTTTACTGCCAAATGTGGACAAGGCCCACAGCTTCATGGTGACCTGCGTGGACAATATCGCCCAAGACGCGGCAATTGAGGCTTTGACCAAGGGGCTTGACGATCCAAAAGAATTTAAGGCAGCCTACCAGCGCCGGCGGGACTTCATGGTTGATAATCTGACCAAGCTGGGCTTTGAAATGGCCGTACCGCAAGGGGCATTTTACATTTTTGCCAAGATTCCGGAGAAGTTCGGCAGTAATGACTTTGCTTTCGCCAAAGATGTGGCTAAGAAAGCCAGAGTTGGTCTGATTCCAGGCAGCGTGTTTGGTAAAGGATCTGCTGGCTATGTCCGCTTTTCTTACGCGGCAGCCGATGACAAGCTGGCAGAAGTAGTCAAGCGGCTTGGTGAATACGTTGCTCAGCTCTAATATTTTTCCTAAGACAGCAGTTTGCTGTCTTTTTTCAGTTTGCTGTCTTTTTTTATGCCGAATGATATAATTTAGAAAGAATCTAAAGAATTAGTATGACAAGGAGCATATAAATAATGTCTGAATACCCACAACTTAACCTTGACCAAGCCAAGGGCCCAAAGGCAACTATCAAGACCAACCACGGCGACATCGTCATTCAGCTTTTCCCAGAAGAAGCACCAATGACTGTTGAAAACTTCGTCCGCCTGGCACAAAAGGGCTACTACGACGGCGTAACTTTCCACCGGGTGATCAGCGACTTCATGATCCAAGGCGGGGACCCGGAAGGTACTGGTGCCGGCGGTCAAAGCATCTGGGGCCACAACTTTGAAGACGAATTCTCAAACGAACTCTTCAACCTGCGCGGGGCTTTGTCAATGGCTAATGCTGGTCCAAACACCAACGGTTCACAATTCTTCATCGTGCAAAACAAGAACATGCCAAAGCGCTTCATTCAACAATTGCGCGATGCCCAATATCCAGAAGAAGTTGTCAAGGCTTACAAGCAAGGTGGTACGCCATGGCTTGACCACAGACACACTGTTTTTGGCCATGTAACTGAAGGCATGGATGTCGTTGACGAAATTGCCAAGGTAGCCAAGGACGGCAACGACAAGCCACTTGAAGACGTGGTAATCACGACTGTTGAAATTGCTGACTAAGAGTAAGTAAGAAAGGTTTGCGTGAACAAGAGTGAAGTTAAAACGGGTTTGGCTCGTTAAGTTAATATTTGTACTGGCTTTTGTCATTATTTTGGCGCCAAAGGCAAAGACTACGGCAGCTTCAGATGCTGACAAACCGTTTTACAAGAATGCCATGGTCAACACTTACGTGTATGACGAAAAAGGCAAACGGACCAAGGACAAGAAGATCCTGGCCGGTAAAGCCGTTGGCTGCTACAGCATGATTAATTATGTTGGTGACAAGCCATATATCATGATCGGCCAAAACAAGTACGTGGCATATATGAACGTGGTTGGCTTAGATTGCCAGTTGAACCATAACAGCTACATTTATTCCAGCAGTGGCAAGCGGATGAAGAATTCCGGTGTCTTGCTGAAGAATGGCCTGGTAACTGTCTATGGCGGCAAGAAAAAAATCAATGGCAGCAAGTACTGGGCAATCGGCGTTGGCTTGTACGTTAAGGCAAACAACGTTGAAACGCCTAAGGGCGAAGTTACTAGTGATCCAAACACACAGAACCAAACAACTGAACCGCAAACATCTTAAACTTGAGCACTGCAAATGCAGTGCTTTTTTGGTTGGAGGGGATACGATTTCGTTTTTAGCTAATGGTTCGAATAATACATATTATGTAAAGTTAAGTAGCGGAAATCGCGAGAGAGGACGCTGCTTGGCCCCAGATGATCATTTTGCCCGGTAGTATTTAATACTGCGCTCTGATATAATTCAGATAATCTTTTTCGCAATTGCTTTTGGATTGGAGATGAGTTTATGTTTAGCTACAAGATCAACGATGAATTAGAGTTAGCCGTGCCAAGATTGACTGACGGTGAAGCTCTGTATGACTTAATTGACAGAAACCGGGACAATTTATCCTACTACTTGCCTTGGGTTGACCACGTTCATGACGTGCAAGCTGAGACTGACGCTATTAGGCGTGGTTTAGTCAGGTTTGCTGAAGGCAAAGCCTTAGACCTGCACATTTGGTATCATGGCCGTTTAGCTGGTAAAGTCAGCTTGAATTCAATTGATGCTGTGTATTCTGAGGCAGATATCGGCTACTTTTTAGGCAAAGAATTCCGCGGACGCGGAATCATGACGCTGGCTACCCGGGCTATCATCGATATCGCCTTTGAGGAATATGGCCTACACAGAATTATGCTGCAGTGCGCTGTAGACAATCTGCCAAGCAATAATGTGGCTAAACGGCTAGGGATGCGGTTTGAAGGCTGCCATAAGGGCCGGTTGATCCTTAGAGACGGCTATCATGATAGTAATGAGTACGCGGTGCTTGCTGAAGAATGGCCTAATGTGCAGGAAAAGTACTAAGCTACCCTTGCTTGAAGCTCAAAGTTTTACCACTGATTTCTTACGTGTGTTAGTTTAAAACTATAATTTTAATGACAGAAGTTCGAAATGCCCTTTTGGCTCAAGGATTTGCTTTATAGCAATTTTACTGAGTTTTTGAGCATTTTTTATTTTTCTTTTCTGCTTTTGATTTCTGTTTTATCAAGCTACAAAAAAATCTGTCCGTACTACATCCTTGCAGCTAATCAGGTCCTTTCGCAGAATTTTATAGATATAATATGGCGCGAATAAGCGGTTCACTTTTGGCAAGATTACCATGTCAAGCAGACCGTCGTTGATCTTTGATTTGGGTGAAATTTGGAAGCCCCCGCCGTAAAAACGTCCATTGCAGAAGGCACAGAGCATGACCTGGTCGTTAAAAAGCAGGCCATTTTGTGGCCTATGACCTTTACTTTGGCAAACTTATAGCGGCTGATATTGCGCAGAATTGAAGCTACATATGCCGCGCTTTTAAGCGTTTTAACGTCAGGCAATCAAGGCGTCAAGTCCAAAGCAAAGCAGCCAACGTTGACGCAGTAGCGCTCATCATTGACTAAAATTGTGTCAATTGGAATCGCTGGCTGGTCTAAAGTCGCTTTGAGGATGGCTTCAGGACTCATCTGACGGTGAATCGCGCGGGAAAAGTCATTGCCTGTCCCAAATGGCAGGCAAACAACTCCATGGTTTGTGTGCACGAGATTTTGGATGACTTGGTTGAAAAAGCCGTTTCCGCCAACTGAATAGAATCGTGTTTTTTCAGGGTAATTTTTAACGATTTCTTTTACATGGTCCTTGTACTCACTAAAGTAGATCTCGTAATCTCTCCCCTCCATCACCCTTTCGATGTTTTTGATGAGAGAATCACTTCTGGACTGATCTGGACTTGATTAGAAAAACATGCTTCATGTATGATATCGACTTCCTTTTACAATAATTTAATGTAAGCACAAACTCGCCGGTTTGTACGGAAGCCGTAGCAAAAAGGAGGTAGCAAGGTACCGCCTCCCCTGTTCCCTCCCCCGCTTTTGGAGATGAGTTTTTAGTTGCGCTACTAATTAGTAGCAGAGACCTTGAAGAGATGGTATAATAGTGGTATAAAAATCAAGGAGATATTGGAGCCTATGGAAGTCGCTGAAGCACTGACAAAGTTAAAATTTCTGGTCAGTCATGATAGATTTAAATTGGTTGCAAGACAAGATACAATGAAAGTACCTGTTTCTCGCATGTTAGCAAAGACAATTATTGAGCAATTATCGTCAGAAGACTTTGTAAAACACGAGCGAAATCGCAATAATTATACTCAATTTATCTGGGTGTTTAAAACTGAGTATGATCAAACGTACTATATTAAGTTTGTTTTTGCCGAAAATGGTCATCTTGTAGTCTTTATCAGTTTTCACCTTGATTCGAATTAACAAAAAGGAGATGTTTTCTATGTCATACGTAAAAGATTTTACGACAGTCTACACTATCGGAAACCGAAACTACGAAATCACAGCGCCAGCTCGCTTTGATGATGAAACAAATCAGCCAATTTACGATGCTGAACTTGATGAACGTGCATCTGAAATGGCTAGACAAGCGTATCGCGACGACATGGGTCTCCTCTCGCCAACAGAACTCAAAAAATATCGGGCTAAAGTTGGTCTTTCTCAACGCAATTTGGCAGAATTGACAGGACTTAGTCCAAATACTATTGCTCTGTACGAAGCTGGTGCATTTCCTACACCGGCAAACAATAAAATGTTAAAGTACTTGATCAATGACGATGAATTGTTGCGTCAATACATAATGGATGACACTAATAATTACTCAAATGATCTTGTTGCTAAGGTCAAAGCTTATCTTCAGCAAAAAGATATTGTTGTTATTGACCAAAGCTTCCAGCCAAAGTTCACTGCTGTACAATTGGCAAATTGGCTAAGAGTTGAAAATTATTTTGGCCGAGAATTAGATGAAAACGTTGAACCATTGACACAAATGAAGCTAATCAAGCTACTGTATTTCGCATATGGGCGCTATCTGGTGAAAACACACACCAAATTATTTACGTCTTCAATAGTGCACTTACAGTACGGTCCAGTAATTACAGAAGTACATAGCAAATTCAAGGGACTTACGGTATTAGATACTGGAAAGCCTAGTAAAGAAGCATTTGATGATTACAACTTGGTTTCTAAAGATAGCGATATCTCTCACCTGTTGAGATTAGTTAATGAAGACTACATTAATTACAGTGCATCTGGATTAAGCCAAAAGACGAATCAACCAGGATCCCCATGGTCTTTAACTGATGACGGCAGGATTATCAAGGATCAATTGATTTTTGATACATTCAGTAATGGCTTAGAAGAATAATGGCATTTTACTGACAACGAAAGCTCTACCCAAACTTTAGGTAGAGCTTTTTCTGTTCTATTTAATTCATTGCTGCATAAGCACTAGCATACCTGCCAGCAATTCGACCTGAATTCCATGCAAAAGCGTTGCTTAAGCCTTCAATTGTTGGATAAGATGAGTCATAAAGGCCTGATGCGTCATTTCCGACAGCATAAATACCATCAATTACTTGTCTCTTCACATTTAGAGCCTCAAAATGCTCATTGACTAATGCACCACCGACAGTCCCCAGGGTAGTTGAATTAGCACGAACTGCATAGAAAGGTCCCTCTTTGACCGACAAAGTCATGAAACGGTCATCTTTGTAAAGATCCATGTCTTTACCTTCTACCACCAGTTCATTGTATCGGTTAACTGTTGCAGTAAGATTTGCTGGATCAACCGCAATCTTCTCTGCTAATTTTTGAATGCTATCTGCCCTGAAGACAGCACCTTGGCTGATACCCTCATTTAAATCTTGGTCTAGTTGCGGATATGGACCAACTTGATAAGTCATTGGCTTTTTATCTAGCAGGCGGAAGGTTCTTTCAAATGAACTTGTCCAGTCCAAAGCTTGCTGACGGAGATAATCGACAGTTGCTTGGTCAAAGAGGAAGTAGTAGTACCCACCGATCTGGTAAACTGAATCACCCCATAATGCGAAATCATATACTACGTCTTCATTAGTAAATCGCTTGCCTTCCCGGTTAACCCATAAGAGTGGGATGTTGGTCAAGTCAAAAAGACTTGCGTTGTGCCACTTTGGATCCGTCTTTGAGTAGACAGTTGCCGCATGGTTTTCAAAAATCCTCTTGTAATCGCTAACGCCGCCAGCTTCTTTGAGCATCTGCAGGCCATCACCGGTAGCTTTCCGTTCACCCATTGAGTACAGGTCATCTGGATCAATTGCTAAAGTACGCTTGATTTCGTCCTTATTGCCAACAAATCCCCCATCAGCCAAGATTACGGCTTTAGTTTCCAAGGTGATTTCTTCGCCTTTTCTGTTTGCTTTAACGGCGGTTACTTTACCCTGTTCTTGAACAATTTCTTCGGCCGAAGTTTCGGTCATAAGGACTCCGCCGCTTTCTAGAAATTTGTTCATTACTCGCTTAAATCCGTTAAATTTATCGATAAATTGGTGATAGGTTCTGGGATGCTCCTGGTGGACTTCTTGAGTGTTGGTCACTAATTCAGTCTCCAAACCTGATTCAGCCATCCAATCGATTGTAGCTGCTGATTCTTCAAGAATGGCCTTAACCATTAACGCATTAGATGAACGGTGAGTATAATTGATGATTTCCTCATAGGCATCTTTTATGCTGTACTTCACTCCAGCCTCTTTTTGAGCCCTGCTTTCAACCGCAAATAGTCCTTGGGCACCAAACATCCCTGCACCGCCAAATTTGTCGCCTTTTTCCAATAGGGCTACTTTTGCTCCGCATTCTGATGCAGTTAATGCTGCACTGATGCCAGAAGCACCAGCTCCTACTACTACGATATCAAAGTTCATTTTGTTCTCCTTAAAATAGCTTAGTTACCTTAATCACTATATTTACATTATAACACGATGCAAGGATACCGCTTTCTTTATTGATATTATACTGTGTTAAGGTTAAGCTTAATATCAAAAGGAGATTAACATGTACAATTCTGAACTTGATACATTTCTAGCAGTTGCAGAAGCTGGAAGTTTTAGTAAAGCAGCAAAAAAATTATATATATCTACACCAGCTGTCGTTCAGCAAATGAATCTTTTGGAAAAACGGTTAAATGTCCAGCTTTTTGTTAGGAATACCCATGGTGTAACACTTACTCCAGCAGGAATTGAATTTATTCAATGGAGCAGACAGATAATTTTTGATTGCCAACAGGCGGAGAAGGAATTAGGAAAATATCAGCAAAAAATTGTTTTCGCATCCGGGTATTTAAATGGACAAACCTTAAGTAGTCGCCTAATTCCACAATTTCAGAAGAACCATCCTAAAGCACAAATATCTTTCAGAGAGATAAATGATTATCAGCAAATACCTGCTGAAGTAGACATTTTAGAAATGACTTATGCGAAAGAGCCACTGAGTGAACACGAATTCTCTTTCATATCCATTGTTCCTTCGCCTCTTCGAGTAGCTTTGCCAGCAAGTCATCCCTTAGCCAAGAAAAAGCAACTATCTTTACAAGACTTGGCAGCACAGGATTTGGAAATCGTAGCTCCATCTATTGCAGGTTCTGAGGATGTGATGTTAAGCAAACTTCTAAATGTTCGCCCTGCAGTTAAACTGCACTATTATAGCGTGTTTAACAAAGCAGTGGTCAATCAAGCACAGCTTACAAAGCATCTGTTACTAATTCCAGAGGCCTATTCGGAATTGTGCCATCCATATATTGTTAAACCGGTCTCTTGGTCCTTTGCAACTAGCTATGGCTTCTACTGTCGTAAACCAGTCCCCAAATTAGTACAGGAATTTATTGATCTCGCCCAAAAAAGTTAGTAGATTTTTTCACCCTTGGCATATGCTTCTTTTGCCTCGGCTAACGTCATTTTGTTTGGTCCACCATCGATATTTCATGAAACTGAAAGCAAAATAAGCACTCAGCAAAAGCAATCGTACTTTACATAACTAAAATTATGGTTAGTGCAACTAGCATCCCCCTCCCCCATCATTCCTCCCAGAAAGGTGCTATAATAAACATGTAAATCTTAGAAATACACTACTCATAGGAGGAAATTACCATGCGCAAAGCAGTACCGATGCTGGACAATAATGACCAGCATCCCGAAATGCTGGAGATCAACAAGACCGACTCCGAACGCCGGGAACTGCTCCGGCCATTTGAAATCACCCCTACTGACGGCTTTGTTTACGACTTGCGGCAAACCCCGATTTTCCAAAAAGCCTTCACCTTCTAAATCCATGCAAAAAGCGACCGAAACTGTATTATGTTTCGATCGCTTTTCATTTGCTATAAAAACTTAGTCTTGCTTAGTCTCTTCTAAAACAATCCCCTGGTAAAGCTTAATGGTTAACAGGTAGTAAACCAGGTACAAGAGGAAGAATGCTAAGAATGGAATCCAAATCTTGTAGTAGGGGTCTGGCAGAAGAATCGTAAAGATCTTCAAGCCAAAGAGTACGTCCAGGCTGCCAAGTACCGCCGGTGCCACAAACAAGATGGCAATTTCTTTTCTAATCGCTGCCTTCAAGACGCTGTTTCTAGCCCCAAGCTTGTAGAGCATCTTGTACCGCAATTTGTCACTGGCTGCGGCTGACAGGATCTTAAACATCAGAGTTGAAGCCAGCATCATTAAGAAGGACAAACCAAGGAAAAGGCCCATAAATTCAAAGCCTGAGCACATTGCCGCGATTTGCTGGTAAAGAAACGGCTTGGTGAATTCCAGGTAGCCGTATGCCATTGACCCCTTGCTGAACAGCTTCATTTCTTGCTCAGTAAGCTTCAGCAATTTCTTGTTGTTCTTGGCAAAATCCGTAACCTTGTAAAAAGTGATGACCTTAGTCGTCAGCTTCTTTTTGGCAAAAGCTGCATCTGACAAGGCCACAAAGCCCTTGCTGGAATCTTCTGGGAAGAGGCTGGCGGCTTGAGCAGAATTTCTGACCGTAGCTGAAGTCTGCTTACCAGTTAAGGTCTTGGAAGTAACCTTAACCGTGTGGTAAATCCGCCCCTCCTTGTCAATCGCCTTCTTCTTGTCTGAAGATGCCGCGTTATACATTTGGATCTTGAGCGGCGTCTGGTCAATTTCACTTTTCTTGACATAGAGGATGCCATTTTTCTCATCAGCCTTGTAGCTGTAAGTAACTTTCTCCTCTGTACCGATTTTTTTAACCTTGTCAGCCAGCTTCTTCTGCTTGCCAACTAAGACAATATCATAGTACATAACGTCAGTCATGGCATTCTTCAAGTTGTTGAAGTTAATGCCGACCGTAATAGCGCCAAGGGCCAGGGCCAGCATAATTGAGATGGCTGACAGGATTCTGGTATAGCCATGCAGGCGGAACTTTAACTGGCCCAGAGTGTAAGGCCGCATCCCTTTGTAGAGGAAGCTGTGTCTCTTCCGCAAAAAGTCGATGACAGCTACGAAAAAGGCGTCAAAGATTAAAAAGCTACCCAAAACGATGGTTACTAAAGCGATCGGAATTGCCTTAAGCTGCAAAGTAGCCACATGCCACATTGCCCAGTAGCCCGTAGCCAAAAGCAGTATACCCGTGATAGCCTGGATAGTCCGTAAGACCGGCCGGCTCTTCAGCTTGCTTGGCTTCTGATCTTCTTTTAAGAGATTGATCAGAGTAGTATTGGTCAGCTTGACCGCGTTCCAAGAAGCAGCCAGGAAGAACAGGGCGACAAAGAAGAGTAAGGTCCAGAGAACCGCTGGCAGGTAAAGCGGGTTAAAGTGAGCCAGAGTCAGCCCCAGCTGCTTGACCATCAAGGATGAGACCAGTTCAGTCAGACCCACGCCCAAGATAATCCCAATCCCGGTTGCCAGAAGGCCAGTTACCAGGGTTTCAGCGAAGATCAGCTGGCCGATCTTGCCGCTTTTTGCCCCCAGCATCATGTACATGCCGTAGTCCCGCTTTCTCATGCTCAAGAGGAAGCTGTTGGCGTATGCCAGGTAGACCAGGGTTAAAATGGCCAAGAGGACGATCCCGAAGGAAAAAACAAACTTAGTTGCTCCCATGGTCAGCCGTCCCGCTACACTGGACTTTAAGAAAGACGGGTTAGCGGCCAGAGTCAAGAACATGTAGAAGATCATGCTAGCGGCGCTAAGGCCGGAAAACAGGACCAGGTAGTCTTTTAGCCGGCTTTTCAGCCCGGTCATTGACAATTTAAAAATCATGTTAATCCCTTTCTTTACTCAACTAGTCGGTATTTTCGCTGAGCTCGCTGATCAGCTTCTTGTAAAAGTCCTGCCGCTTCAAGTCCCCGCGCTTGATATCTTCATCAATCAAGCCGTCCCTGATAAAGAGAATCCGGTCAGCAAATGATGCAGAAAACGGATCGTGAGTGACCATCAAGATTGAAACCTGGTCTTTCTCATTAAGCAGCTCCATCGTGTCCAGCAAGGCCCTGGAAGACTTAGAATCCAAGGCCCCGGTTGGTTCATCGGCCATCAAGATTGCCGGTTCATGAACCAAGGCTCTGGCAGCAGCAACTCTTTGCTTCTGCCCGCCGGAAATGGCTGCTGGGTACTTTTCCAAGACTTCGCTGATGTTGAACTTAGCGGCGATCTTATCGACCTTAGAATCGATTTCTGAGCTTTTTACCCCTTGCAAAGAAAGTGGCAGGACAATGTTTTCCCTAGCGGTCAGGTTGTCCAAGAGGTTGAAGTCCTGGAAGATAAAGCCGATTTCTTTAGCTCGGAAGTCGGCCATCTGGTTCTTCTTCAGCTTGGCGATGTTTTTGCCGTTAATCGTAACCTCACCGCTGCTTGGCTTGTCCAAGGTCGACATGATGTTCAAAAGAGTGGTCTTACCAGAACCGGAAGTCCCCATAATGGCGACAAATTCGCCCTTGGCTACGCTGAGCGAGACGCCCCTTAAGGCCTGGAACTGCTTCTCTCCTTTTTTACCGTAAGTCTTCGTAACGTTGTTGACAGTCATCACTTTTTCCATAGTTACCCCCTAAATCGTATTGGTGCATTACTGTTGTGATACACCAAATGATACTGGAGTCTTTAAGAATCGTCAATAGGAATTTTAGCGATTTGCAAAAAAGTTGTAACAAAAAACAGGCGAAGCCCTCCTTTAGTGGAAAGACTTCGTCTGTTTCAGGATTAGACGAAAAAAGCCACTGGAGCTGTTGCTTGCTTCAGTGGCTGTCTGGTCTTCAGTTTTCTTGGCTTTTCGGGTCGATAAACAAGATTCTGACCTTGCAGCGGATGATTTAATTTTCCCAGCTCATTCCCTTCCAGGGGGCAGACCGTAATCTGCTCGTAAGGAGGATTTAGCTGCAGAGACAAGAGCTGCCCTACTTCGACTTCTTCAAGGTGCTTTTGCCGGCTCTTTCCGACAATATCTTCACCGTCTGTTTCTAAGAGCCAGCTTTCAATGTGCGGGATATCGGATAAAACGGGTTCAGTCATTTTTTGATAGATGGCCAAACCCAGCTGGATTACTTGCCTTTTTCATCGATGGACTTGATAAAGGCAAAAGGCTATTGCGCAAGGTTAGCTAGAGCAGCCCTAACCAGGTTCGCGATGCGCGGGTTAGGCAAATAGCCCAGGGTCTGCCAGTACATTGTCGCCATCATCTTTAAAGCTGACTTCCATTTCTGGTTGAAGCAGGTACCACTCCGGCGTGCACTTACTGCCTCTTAACTCAGCTCCTGCTTCAGCTTTAGTACCTTATCTTCGATTTCTTTAATCACCTGCATAAAGGTCTCATCATCTTGTCCAGTTGGATCTTCTAATCCCCAATCTACCCGCTTTTTTGCAGGCAAATAAGGACAGCGGACTCCGCAGCCCATGGTGATCACGTAATCAACCGCCGGCAGGTCAGCGAGGGTCTTTGGTTTTTGCCCGTTGGCCAGCATATCGATGCCATAATGCTCTTTGATCAGCCGAACCGCGTCGGGGTTAACCTGATCTTTTAGATCCGTGCCGGCTGAATAGGATTCAAAGACATCCCCGGCCAGCTTTTTACCCCAGGCTTCGGCGATTTGACTCCGGCAGGAATTATGGGTGCAGATAAAGGCTACTTTTGCTTTGGTCATGATCTTCTCCTGTTATTTCTTCTCAAGCAGGCCCAGGCCGCTGATGGTAAGGTCACTGGAATCATTGACGAAAGAGAAAGTTGGGATGCTATCCATGCCTTCATCTAAGGCTTCCATCAAAATCATGGCAAAAAATTCAAACCAGCTGTTCGTTGGCACGTCATTCCTATCATCTTGTGGAGTCAGCCAGAATTTTGTTGCTGCTTCTCTCGTTTTGACATTAAGCGCCAGGCCTATTGCGGTATTATAGAAGTCAAAAGTGGCTTTGAAAGAATGAACATCTGGATCATTTATCTCAATGCCTAATTCCTCGGGGATCTCTGTTTCTGTGATCATCATTCTGCCCGTGATTTTACCGTATTTTTCTTCAAAATCTTGAATTGAACCACGTTTCTTAAGTTCGTCTACCACCTCGTCAAACAAAGCTTCGTTCTCTAACATACCAATTTCCTTTCTGGTTCAGTTGCAACCGATTACTTATAGATTATATTATAAACTGCTTGCCTCTAGAATTTAACTGTTTTGTACTTCTTCATTCAACAGTCTACCAACGCCTGATATTACGAGGTGTGACCCCGACAGGATGATTATAAAGCATTTTTATGCCATGCTGAGGGCAAACTAAAAGCGGTCAGCTTTCGCTAATCGCTTGTGTCTTCGCTCTTTTTGCTTTCTTTTTCTCTTTCTGCCCAGAACCTTTCACTTTCTGCCATCATCCGCTTTAGAAAAATACCTCATGCAAATTTTCTAAAGTTATTGGTGTCTTTCCATCATCACTAGTTTTATTGGTCTCCATCTTCAACTACCTCATGTATCGTTTCCCATCTTTCACGTATGTATCAGTAGCAATAAACTTGGTGTTTCTCTTAAAAAGTACTTCATTTTCTGTATCAAGAGTGAATCCATTAGGTTGTCTTCCAGAGTTACTTTTCTTAATCACCATTCTAACATCATCTTCAGCATTATAAACACCGTGTTGCGTTGATGATGCATAGCTCTTCTCTTGGATATAGCCCCTTTCTAGTGCATCGCTAACGAAATTTTCTGAGACTTCCTGGTACATAAATAAAGTAACCTATTTATTGTTGGTTCTGTATCTAGGACTCACCCAGCAGAATAGTGTCAGAAAGCTGGGGAGGCAGTCACTTGTGATACTCTCGCCTGACGCATTCGGAGAAACTAAAAGCAGCATCCCCTGCACTAAATACAGATGAATGCTGCTAATGTAACTTAGTTATCTTTTCTAAAAATCGTTCTAAACAAGAATCTTACCGCAGGACCGCAGAGGAAGATTTGCCAGCCAATCGCCATTGGAAAGTTGATGACGGCAGTCTGCAGCCAGGTCCCGATGAAGCCAGCTGCTTGGAAGTTCTTGAAGAGCGCGGTCGCGATCAAGCTCATCGTTGGGCACATAAGGCAGACGGTGATTGAGCACCGGATCAAGATGATCAGCAAGATTGGCGTTTCAGGTGTAATCAGCCGCTGAGTCAAGTAAACGACAGGCTTTTCAAAGACGAACATCTCCAGGATGATTGCAACCGGCCACATGATCATCATTTCGCGGAAGGCGTCCAGTAAGACAGCATCCCTCATCCCGCCGATGGTAAGAGCGATGTTGTAGCAGATCATGGCGTAGACCATAACAAAGGCCATCATAACAGTAAAGACAAAATTTTCCAGTTTTGATTCTGGCATTAAAAAACTCCCTTCATGATTCACGTGTTGTTCGTTAATCACTCCGGGAGTGTGCGTTTCCAATCATAACCGTATTCAAATACAGTTAGTTATTTTAACATAGAAAAATTGATTGTGTAAGGATTTTTGATAAGATTTTCTGAAAAATAGTTTGCATTTTTCAATTAAAGGTCAGTAAGAACATCGGCGATTCCCAAGTTGTATCATCCGGGAAGGTAACCTTGATAGTAACGTAGCTGCTAGATTGCTCATCGTAGCTGTAATCGTCACGAATCTCGTACTTGGTCCCCTTTGGCATATCGGCGGTGTTACTGATGAAGTCTTGCGGCTTTAGCAACTGGTAGCTGTCTGCTTCAATATCTGTGCCTACAGGCAGAGTGATTGAAGAGCTCTTCAGAGCTGGATGATAGACTAGGTTATCTGGCTGACTGACCGTCAAGGTAAACTTCTGGCTAACTTGGTAGGAGCCGTCTGGATAATCTACCCGAATATAATAGTCATGGCTTCCAGGAACCTTTGTGTCTGGATTATTAGCTAATATATTTCCATCTGCACGGCTGAAGTAAAACTCAGTTGTCGATAACTCAACTTCAGCTGGGTCATTAGGGAAGTAACCAACTGGGTTAGTCACAATGTCCTTTCTAATATCGATATAGTGCCCATAAGGTACGGTAGTGTTCTTGACAGTCACATTGTACGCATCTGCTTGTGCTGACTTGACTACAAAGGAAACTGGCCCTACCGTTTCCTTTGAACCATCTGGGTAGGTAACCAAAATATTAGTCTGATAGGAGCCGCCCTTCTTTGTGTTTACTGGCTTTACAAAAGTATAGTTCGTCTCACTTGGAAGATCCCAGGGATTGGTAATGTAGGAATACGCATCGCTTGAGAATGTTTCTCCCCAATCAAGTGTTGTAGTCCAAGCTTTAACCTTTGGGTTGTACTTCTGTGCCATCGTTAACGGCTTCTTGCTAGTCTTCTTTACTGTCTTTGCGGGTTTCTTTGTAGTTTTTTTGACTGTCTTCTGAGCGCTCTTCTTGGTAGCCTTCTTCACAGTCTTCTTACTGCTTTTCTTCTTAGCAGTTTTCTTCACTGTCTTCTTAGCCTTGCTTGTCTTTATTACGGTCTTAGCCTTAGTGACTTTCTTATTGGTCTTTTTGCTGGTCTTCTTCGTTTTAGCTACAGACTTCTTTTTAGCCTTGTAAGCCTTGAACCACTTGGTCTTTTCTGGGGCAGAGACAAAGTAGAATTGCCGCTTGCCGGCCTTGTACTTGTTGCTCTTAATTACCCAGCCACTGCCGGTGCTCATCAACCATCGTGACCGATAGATGACAGACCCTTTCTTGACATTGCCTGCAGAGTAAAAATGGTTCTTTGACTCAGAAGTGCCAGTCTTTACCCGGTAGACCTTCATAGTCTTAGTGACTACGACCTTCTTGTTAGCCATTTTGGCATAGTCGTACCCATTAAGGTAACTTGCCTGCACAGGCTTGACGGTCGTAGCGACCAAGGATAAACATCCAACAAATGCTAGAATTTTCCTTTTCATGTTATTCACCTTCCCTAACTTAAACATCCAACTTGATCATATCCCTAAAATCCGTCCATGAAAAGGCTTTAATCAAAAAAAGTCGCATACTTTTGCATACGACTTTCCATATCTCAAATTATGTTAACTATTCTCTATATTTCATTTTGTTTCCGGGTCATTACCAAGACCGCCAGCAAGTAGAAAATAGCCCCAGTAACCAGCAGGACTGCTACTGATACCCATGCAGGCGCGATGTGGCCGTTATAGACGAAGACAATCCCAAACATTTCCTTGATCTCTTTTAGTACACTTGCCGGCTGATTGGCAAAATTTGCCTTCATTGCAGGCTTCATCAAAAGCTGCCGGTAAAGTACCGCTGAATGAGCACATGGGAAGTACTTTACCAGCCACTGAACGTTGTCTGGCAAGCTGCCGATTGGAATGTATGCCCCAACCAAAAAGCCGATCAAGGTCCCAACTATCGTGCTTGCGGCTGAGTAGGAGCTGTTGGTCTTCAAGAAAGAAATTATAAAGGAAGCAATCGCCGATGATGCAAAGGCTGATAAGACAATTATAGCAAATAGCTTTAGTAAAGTCTCCACATCCAGTACTGCCTCGCCGGCCAGACCCAGGTAGATTTCTCCAAAAATTAAGGTAAAAATGGACATGATGATGCTGATGATGAAGCCGGTCACGATATAGCCGCCCGCGACCTGTCTTCTGCTGACCGGAGATGAGTAAAAGTCCTTGATCGCCTTATTCTCCCGGTCGCTGATCATCACCCCATATGCTCCTAAACTCGTAGTGATCGACGCCGAAGCCAGCATCCCTGCTAGCATCCAAGCCCGCATCAAACGATTGGGATGCGGCAGAAACTTTAAACCGCTATTCACCGAATCACCAATGAATAAGATGTAGAGGGCAAAAATGATAATGACACTCAGCATTGAGAAGAATACTGAAGCTTTGTCTCTAAAGTAAATCTTGAGATTCCTTTTGACCATCGCGCTCATTCTCTTAGCCTCCTCCCTGTAATATTCAAGAATACGTCATCCATCGTTCCATGCAGGACTTCAAAACTTTGCAATTGGTCCCGCATTTCTTCTACGATATCAATGGCATCCATGGTGTTCCTCAGTTCTACCTCATAGTGGTCGGCCGCCTTATTCCAATTAAGTGATAAAGACGACAGAATATTGTCTAAATTCTGCTCTTTCTTCGGATACAGCTTCAGCCGGTCATAGCTGTAGAGCTCTTTCAAGCTGATCGGACTGCCCTTAGCGACAATCTTCCCGTGGTCCAGTATTACCACATAATCCGCTGCGGATGCTTCGGCCATATAGTGCGTCGTCAAAAAGATGGTCATCCCCTGCTCTTTTTGCAGGCGCTGGATCGTTTCCCAAATGTGCTGCCTGGTTTGCGGATCAAGACCCGTCGTCGGTTCATCTAGGAAAAGGATTTTTGGCGTATTTAAGAGCGCTCTGCCGATATCTACCCGCCTCCTTTGCCCACCGGACAATTTTCCGTATTGCCGCTTAAGCAGGTCGTTAATCTCCGTATATTCGCTTGCCCGGGCAACAGCAGCTTTTACTTCTGCCTTGCTGTGATAGTAAAAGCCAGCGCGAAGAGTTAAATTCTCAAGCACTGTAAGCCGCTTATCCAGCAGTCCTTCTTGAAAGACGATCCCGATCCTCTGCTTGATCTCCTGTGCCTGTCTCTTCATGTTAAGCCCGGCCAACTTGATCTCACCAGAATCGAACTTGGTCAAAGTCGACAGGCAGTCAACTGTTGTAGATTTACCGGCCCCATTTGGGCCAAGGAAGGCAAATAGCTCGCCTTCGCGGACTGCAAAGGAGATGTCATTGACGACTTTCAAGTCCCCATAGGACTTAGATAGGTTTCTAACCTCAATAGCATTCTTCACTATTTTGCAACCCCTTTCTATTTATCTTTCTAAGTTAATTCTACATCTTTTAATATTTTCTTGGGTTAAATCTAGGTAAGATGCAAAAAAAGGCGGCCGAGTTGCAAAAAGCTGGAATAAGAAAAGGCCACGCTGGTTAGGCGTGACCCTTTAGGTGATGTTAAGTGAGTTATTTTGATTGAGATATATTTCAATCAGCAAGAGAGAGTTAAGATTACGATCTGAGATACAGGTCTCAAGTACTGTAAATTCAATGCTTCATGTTAAAATTAACAGTAACTAGATACTATTTAGAGGTGGCATCATGCAAATTAGACGCGCGCAAGTTAAAGACATTCCAGCAATTATGAAGCTGCTGAGCCAAGTTTTGGAAATTCACGCTTCGATTCGTCCAGACATTTTTATTCCAGGCACAACCAAGTACACGGTGGAAGAGCTGACGACAATCATTAACGATGACCAGAAAGCAGTTTTTGTCGCGGTTGACGAAGATGATCAAGTGCTTGGCTATGCATTCACTCAGCTGCAAGAGCAGCCTTTTTCAACCAATATGGTTCAGTTTAAGTCGCTCTTTATCGATGACCTCTGTGTTGACAGCACCCAGCGCTCCCAAGGCGTGGGCCGGGCCCTGCTTGATTATGTCAAAGCTGAAGCCAAAAGACTGGGATGCTATGAAGTGACACTTAATGTATGGGAGGGCAATGATTCTGCCATAAACTTCTATAAGAAGAATGGCTTGAAGGTCAAAGAAACAAATATGGAATTTATTTTGTAAGCAAAAACCGATCTCAAATTTTGAGACCGGTTTTTAATTACAACAAATTACTTTACATAACAAAGTTTATGTATATATATGTTTACTTAAAAATGTATAGTGCTGATAAAGCGATTCTGTTGCTCTTAAAAAGTTAAAGTTGATCACCTGCACATTTAAGTGCAATAGAACTCACTCCTTAAAAAGGTGTATTTTATCCCAAACGGAAAGACTTCAAATCTTTTTCCATGCTTTCGTCTTCCAAGCCAATATATCTCAGAGTAGTGGTTGGGCTGCTGTGGTTCAGCATCTTCTGCAGCTTGTACAAGGCCCGGGGATCTGGATCACCTGCTGGGGTTGTCGCGCTCTTGATGTAGTGATAGCCAAAAGTTTTTCTTAGAGTGTGGGTACCAACCGTATTGGGATCAATCTCGCACTGCCGGGCGGCCCGCTTCAAATCTTTATAGAATGACTTTCCTTCAATATGCCCTTCCCCTTTTCTAGAAGGGAAGAGCCAGTCACTTGGCTTCAGCTGCATCTGGGCAATGTAATTTTCCAAGTCCTGGCTGATATTGCCAATATAGGCATGCCGGTTCTTGTGGGTCTTGGTTTCAACCAGGTTGTACCATTCCCCGTCTTCAATGTCTGACACCTTGGCCTTGACGATGTCGGAGATCCGGAGACCCGTATTGATTCCAAAGACAAAAATCATAGCATTCCGCAGACCATTCCTGTTTTGCCCGGTAACTGTCCCGGTCCCAAATTGCAGAGCCCGTTTCATAGCGTTGATTTCCTTTGCCGTTTTCAGCGGCCGGATATTTCTGCTGCTCTCTGTTTTTTTAACTTTTTGGCCCATTTTGCTAGCAAAATCCTCCCCTCATTGAATGCGTCTTTATGTATTTATTCTAGCACAAAGGTGCATTGAAGCGGAAAAATTGTTAAAAATTCCGTCCTAACTAATCAAGATTCGAATGCGTAAAAATGCCTATTTCTACGCATTCGGTAAAAAACGATTTTCCGCCAAAAATGCTGAGAAAAGCTCTCATTTGCGCGCAAATTTTTTGAGATGATTACTTGCCCTTTTTCCCTCAAATGAGGTTAAAAAGAGTTAGGCAAAGTTTCAACTAAAAAGCAGCATCCCCCTCACGCGAAAAAACGTGCAGGGATACTGCTTATTTGCTCATAAATCCAACTTGGCAGAATACTTGATGATTACCGATCCGTCATGACCTGAAACGGAACTGCTGAAGTCTTCCTGGTAAAAAGGCGGGACAACTTTTGCCTTGCTTCTTAAATATTCCAGTGCCTTCGGTCCATTGCCAGCAACATCGTCGTTCTCCATTTCCTGGTAAAAGCAGGCATACTTTCCAGCCACTTTGACGTAATTGCCTTCTTTTCTTTCTACTACTTTAAAAAAGCGGCTGATTTCTGCCTTTTCAAAGTCATCGACGATCACCCCATATCTAGGCCCGAAGCTGATTGGATTCAGCGAAACACCATGCCTAAAAGGACTAACTTCCAGGTATTCTTCCGGGCAAGTCTCAACCGCCATTTTTTTAAACCAGTCTGCTTCAAGTCACTGATTCTCCGGTCAAAAAATTCTAAGCTGGACTTGATCTTCCCCAGCTCAGCCATCTTTCTTTTGACTGCTTCCTGCTGCTTGCCTAAATACTTCTGCCGTTCATTCAAATCCTTTAAGGCGAAAAAGTCCCCGACCTCCTGCAGGCTACTGCCCAATTTCTCCAGCAGGCGGATCGTCGCAACTTGGTCCACCTGTTCCAGCCGGTAGTAGCGGTAGCCATTATCTTTGACAACTGCCGGCTTCAGGATCCCTTTTGCTTCATAGACATAAAGTGCCTTCTTAGTGACAGCACACATTTTGGCAAAATCCCCGGTCTTAATTAATTCCTCGTTCATGTCAATCTCTTTCCTTACTAAAACTCTCCAGCCCTTGACTATTCCCCTAGGGCATAGTTTACCCTAAAGGTATGAACTTTGAAAGCAGGTAAGAAAAATGACAGAAGAATTGAAAAAGAAAGTCTGGGCCTTCAGCCTGTCCATGATCAGCGAGCTGTTTGTCCAGCAGCTCTACAGCGTCATCGACATGGCCATCATCGGCCGCTATCTGGGAGCCAGGGAATTAGGGGCTGTGGGCAACGCGGCCAATATCATCATGCTTTTCCTGGTTGTCTCCGGCGGCTTCGAAATGGCGGTTGACGTCATGGTCTCCCGGCTGTTAGGTGCCGGTAAAAATAAAGAGAAGGCCGCCATGGCCCGGGATACCCTCTTTCTCAGTGCGATTAGCGGTCTGGTCTTAGTGGTAATTGCCTGGATCTCCCTGCCCGCCCTTTATAAGGCGGTGTCTTTACCGGAAAACATGGTGGGGGATGCCCTCCTATATGGCCGGGTCTACCTCTTTGCCCTGCCGATCATCTACATCTATGACGTTGGCCGGGCTATCTTAATCTCCAATGAGCGGGCCAAAATCTCCTTCTATCTCCTGGCAACTTCCAGCATCTTAAACCTACTATTAAATCTTCTTTTCATTCTCGTCTTGCAGCTGGGCGTATTAGGTTCAGCCCTGGGCACGGTTTTAGCTCAAGGGATCACCATGCTGGTCACCCTCTACCTTTTGGCAAAAATGGACCGGCAGGAAGAAGAGTCTGTCTCCCTTAAGCCTGACCTCTCCTGGACAAAAATCAAGTCCATCCTTCATATCGCCCTGCCAACCATCTTCCAGCAATTCGCGATCACCTTCGGCGTAACATTGGTTCAGGCCTGGGTCAACCCCTTTGGCCAGGAGGCAATCTTGGGCTATGTCGCTATCGTCAAGGTCATGAACTTGGCCCGGATCGTCCTGGTTGGCTTTGCCCAGACGTTAACTCTGATGACGGCTCAGTTATTGGCGGCAAAAACGTACTCAGCTGTTAAAGCAGTTTACCGCTACTGCAGCAATGTCTCCCTCATCTACTGGCTGGTCAGCTTAGCCCTGTCAGTCATCTTCTGCCAGCTATTGGCAGGCATGTTCTTTGATCCAGGCCAAAACCAGGCAGCTTACTCCTTCTTCAGAGTTTACCTCTATGCTTTTGTTGGTATCCAGCTTTTCTCCATCTTCAAGTTCTTGAATGAAGGATTGCTCAGAAGCATGGTTTTGATGAAGGAATACCTCTACTACAACTTGGGTGAATTAGCCCTTAAGCTAGCCGCTACCTGGCTGCTTTTAACGCCTCTTCAGACTAATGCTTTCTGGGGCGCGGAACTGGGAGCCAGAATCATCTGCGTCTTGGGCTCAACTATCTTGGTTATTAAAGAAATGCAAGCTTTAGAAGCAATAGAAAAAGCCGGTTAATACCGGCTTTTTCTCTGCAGTCATAAATGTAGTAAAGAAAGAAGATTACCGGGCCTGGCGGTCGCTCTCGGCTTTCTTGTAGAATTCTTCCTTGGATTCGCGCATGGCCTTGTCTGCCTGGTAGAGCAGGTCACTGACATTTAAGTGGTCGGCCTTTGCCTGCTTGATCCCAATTGAAACGTGGTAGCATTGCTTTTTCAAGTTAGAAAGGATTTGGTCAGACTTTGCTTGGACTTTGTCCAAGCGCTCGTCTAAGGCAATTGCTAAAAACTCATCCCCGCCAAAGCGGAAAGACATGTCTTGCCCGAAGCTTTTGGCTAATTCACTAGCCAGGGCAATCAGCATCCGGTCCCCGGCTTCATGGCCAAACTTGTTGTTGGTTTCGTGCAGGCGATTGACGTCGCAGAAGACATAAGTAACGCTCTCTTGAGCGGCTTGCAAAAGATTATTAATCTCGTGTTGGTAATAGTTGCGGTTTCTGATCCCGGTTACGAAGTCGTTCTCACTGAGGAATTCGCTCTTTTCCACGTCCAGCCCGCAGGCGACCATTAATATTTCCTGCACCCGGGCCTTGAGCAGGTGGCCGAAGTTAATTCCTAGCAGACCGCCGCAGATAATGGCGGTGACGTTGATTACTGATCCGATTCCTGTCATTTGTTTCACCTCAGTCAAAAGTATAGCATAGAAGCGGAAAACTTTTTAATTTAAATATCATTTCAATAATAAAAAAGCGAATATTCGTGATTATCCAGACAAGTAAAGCTTTCACCTAGATAAATCAACGATTACCAACTAAATGCATATAAAATATGCAGTTTTCTTAATGAAGATCAAGAAAACTACTTGCAATCCTTGCATCTATCCTTTATACTATTGAAAAAATAGAAAGGAAGCAGCAAAAATGGCCGCATTTATTAACATTAACCCAGATATCTGCCCAGCTTCATTCGCTGTTCCTTTTCCATTTTTTCAAATTATTAATATTTCATCACTTAAGACATGTCACTCGTTGATATGTCTTTTTTTATAGGAGTCAAACAATCAATGAAAGCGCGTTTAATACTGGAAGATGGACACGTTTTTGAAGGCGAAAGCTTCGGCGCGGTCCATAATGTTATCAGCGAATTCGTCTTCAACACTGCGATGACTGGTTATGTGGAAGTCTTGACCGACCCGTCATATGCCGGTCAAAGCGTGGTCATGACTTATCCCCTGATCGGCAACTACGGTGTTCCCCTGGATGACCAGGAAGCCGCTCACCCCTTTGTCGAAGCCTTTGTAGTAAGCGAGCTTTCCCGGCTGGGGTCCAATTTCCGCATGAACATGAGTCTGAACGACTACATGATTGAAAACAACATCCCCGGCATCCAAGGCGTCGATACGCGGGCCATCACCCGGATCCTGCGCAAAGAAGGCTGCATGAACGGGATGATCACTACTAAGGATTACGAAGTCAGCGAAGTAATTGACCAGATCAAGGCCTTCAAGATCCAAGGGGTCGTTGAAAAGTGCAGCTGCCTTGAACCCTACCATGTCGGTCAAGGTGACTACGAAGTTGCCCTCTACGACTTCGGTGCCAAGCGCAATATCGCCAGAGAACTGGCCAAAAGAGGCTGCCGTGTCACAGTCCTGCCGGCTGACACCCCGGCCCAATATGTCTTAGACCACAACTTCGATGGGATCATGCTTTCAAACGGCCCCGGTGACCCGAGTGAATGCACGGAAATCATTGACCAGCTGAAAATTCTTGCTTCTTCTGGCATCCCGATCTTCGCCATCTGCCTGGGCCACCAGCTTTTAGCCTTAGCCCACGGCTTTGAGACGGAAAAAATGGTCTATGGCCACCACGGCAGCAATCACCCAGTCAAGGATCTGAGCACTGGCCGGGTCTACATCTCCACGCAAAACCACAACTATGTGATCAAGGAAGACACGATTGATCCAAAGCAAGCCAAGGTCTGGTTCAAGAACGTCAACGACAAGACGATCGAAGGCCTGGAATACTTAAAGGAAAACATCAAGTCCATCCAGTTCCACCCGGAAGCCTGCGGCGGCCCGCACGACACGGAATACCTCTTTGACAGCTTTATTGAAATGATGGGAGAACACAAGAATGCCTAAGCGCGACGATATCAAAAAAGTTTTAGTGATTGGTTCCGGCCCGATCATCATTGGCCAGGCCGCTGAATTCGACTATGCCGGGACCCAGGCCTGCCGGGCCCTCAGAGAAGAAGGCATCGAAGTTGTCCTAATCAACTCCAACCCAGCCACGATCATGACTGACGGCGACATGGCTGACCACGTCTACATCGAACCTTTGACTGTGCCAGTCGTCAAGCAATTGATTGAAAAAGAAAAGCCAGACGCCCTTCTGCCAACCATGGGCGGGCAGAACGCTTTGAACATCGCCATGGCATTAGCTGATGAAGGCTTTTTGGAAAAGCACCATGTCAAGACTATCGGTACTGACACCGACACGATCAAGATGGCTGAAGACCGGCTGGAATTCAAGAACTTGATGGAAAGAATCGGTGAACCGGTTGCCAAGTCAGTTGTCGTCAACTACGTTGAAGACGCCATTGCTTTTGCCAAGGAAATCGGCTATCCCGTAGTTGTCCGCCCGGCCTACACTTTGGGCGGGACTGGCGGCGGGATCGCCTACAATGAACAAGAACTGCGTGAAATCTGTTCTAACGGCCTCCGCCTCTCCCGAGTTACTGAATGTTTGATTGAAGAATCAATCGCCGGCTGGAAGGAAGTTGAATACGAAGTCATGCGCGATAGTGCCGGCAACTGCATCACCGTCTGCAACATGGAAAACATGGACCCGGTCGGTGTCCACACCGGTGACAGTATCGTGGTAGCGCCATCTCAAACCTTGTCAGACAAGGACTACCAGATGCTCCGCTCCTCTGCCCTCAACATCATCACTGCCTTGAACATCAAGGGCGGCTGCAATGTCCAGTTTGCCCTCAACCCAGACTCCTTTGAATACTGCGTCATTGAAGTCAACCCCCGTGTTTCCCGGTCTTCTGCCCTGGCCTCAAAAGCAACTGGCTACCCTATCGCCAAACTTGCTACCAAGATTGCTTTGGGCTACAACTTGGATGAAATCGTCAACGCCGTAACGGGCAAGACCTACGCTTCTTACGAACCAACCCTTGACTACATCGTCTGCAAGATTCCTAAGTGGCCTTTTGACAAATTCTACGACGCTTCCCGCAAGCTGGGCACCCAAATGAAGGCAACCGGGGAAGTCATGGCTATCTGCAACAACTTCGAAGGTGCCTTCATGAAAGCCCTCCGGTCCCTGGAACAAGACAGCTACTACCTTTATAATGAAGAAATTGCCCAGCTGTCAGCTGATGATCTCCGTAAAGACCTCCGCAAGATTGACGACAAGCGGGCCTTCAGAATTGCCGAAGCCTTGCGAAAGGGCGTCTCCATCCAGGAAATTCACGCCATTACCAAGATCGACGTCTGGCTCATTGACAAGATCAAGCACCTGGTTGAAATTGAAGACCGCCTCAAGAGCGAAGAACTGACGCCAGATCTTTTGAAACTGGCCAAGCACTGCGAATTCCCAGATCGGGTTATCGCCAGCTTAACCGGCAAGACGGCTGATGAAGTTTACTACCTCAGAAAGGGCTTGAAGATCACGGCTGCCTTCAAAACGGTCGACACCTGCGCGGCTGAATTTGACGCCGAAACGCCATACTTCTACAGCGTTTATGGCGGTGAACATGAAATCCAGCCAGACCGGTCCAAGAAAAAGGTGATTGTCTTTGGCTCCGGCCCAATCAGAATCGGCCAAGGGATTGAGTTTGACTACTGCTGCGTGCACAGTGTCTGGGCCCTGAAGGAAGCTGGCTACGAAACTATCATCGTCAACAACAACCCGGAAACTGTCTCAACTGACTTTGACATCGCCGACCGCCTCTACTTTGAACCATTAACGGCAGAAGACGTGCAGAGCATCATTGAACTTGAGCAGCCAGACGGGGCCATCGTCCAATTCGGCGGACAAACCGCGATTAAGCTCTCCCAGGACTTGATGAAGATGGGCGTGCCGATCCTTGGTACCTCTGCCGACAGTGTTGACGCGGCTGAAGACCGGGAAAGATTTGACGAGATTTTGGAAAAGTGCCAGATCGACCGGCCGAAGGGGCAAACCGTCTTTACGGCTGAAGAAGCCTTAAAGGCCGCTAATGAGCTGGGTTACCCGGTTTTGGTCCGTCCTTCCTACGTTTTAGGCGGGGCCGGGATGGAAATCGCCTTAAACGACGGCGACCTCAAGCGCTTTATCGACCACATCACCTCCCAGTTTAACATTGAAGACCACCCGATCTTGATCGACAAGTACTTGGCCGGCAAGGAATGTGAAGTTGACGCTATCTGCGATGACGAAGGCATCTTGATTCCAGGGATCATGGAACACGTAGAAAGAGCTGGTGTCCACTCTGGTGACTCAATCTCCATCTACCCGCCGCAAAAGATCTCCCAGGAGATGAAGGAACGAATCGTAGAATACTCCAAGCGCCTGGCCAAGGCCTTGAAGGTCAAGGGGTTGATGAACATCCAGTTTATCGTTTACGAAAACAAAGTTTACGTGATCGAAGTCAACCCTCGCTCTTCCAGAACCATCCCTTATATCTCCAAAGTTACCGGGATTCCGCTGGTTGACGTGGCAACCAATGTCATCATAGGCAAGTCCATCAAGGAGCAAGGCTATGACTACGGTCTGGCTCCGGAAAAGAAGACAGTTGCCGTCAAGATGCCAGTCTTCTCCTTTGAAAAGATTACCGGGGCGGAAATTGCCTTGGGGCCGGAAATGAAGTCAACCGGTGAAGTTCTGGGGATTTCTGATGACGTTGAAGAAGCCATGTACAAGGCCTTTATGGGGACTGGCCTGGACCTGCCTAAGCACAAGAAGGTTATCTGCACGGTCAAGGATTCGGCTAAGGAAGAATTTTTGCCAATCGCCAAGGAATACCACGACTTTGGCTACGACCTTTACGCGACCCAAGGGACATACGACTTCTTGCAGAGTCATGGCATCCCTGCCCGCCTGGTCAACCGGATCAATGACAAAGAGAACACCATCTTTGACTTGATCTTGACGGAAACGGTCGACCTGGTCATCGACATCCCAACCAGAAACAACAACTTGAAGGACGGCTTCCTAATCCGCCGCTTTGCCGTAGAAGCCGGTGTGCCGATCTACACTTCCCTTGATACGGCGCGGGCCCTCATCCACGCCCTGGAAGCCAAGCACGACAACAAGATCTCCTTGGTCGACATCACCAAGCTGTAGAAACTGTATTCATCAATACTCAATAGTTTTAAACGTCAGCATTTGCTGGCGTTTTTTATATGAATTAAAAAAATCTCTTGCAATTACTTAGTAAATTAAGTAAAATGCTTAATATGCTAATTATTAGGAAGCTAATCAATATTTTAAGCGAGGTGGAGAATGGAGCCAACATATTTTGATGACCCCCGTTTGGGAGAAATCATCCAAAAAAGAGCCTATTTGAACATGCTCATGCATAAGTTGTACCAGCAGGAGTTCAAAGATATTCACTTAACCCGGGAATCCGGAGGCCTGCTGTTCGCAATCAAGAAAACCAACTACAACCAGACCGACCTGGCCGACCTCTTTCATATTACCCAGGCCAGCCTGTCTGGCCGGATCAAGCGTTTGGAGCGGGACGGCTACCTGGTCAGGGTGACAGATCCAAATGACCGGCGCAAGTACCGGCTGGAATTGACCGCCAAGGCCAACCAAGAGCTGGATGAGGTTATCGGCAAGATGAAAAAGCGCAATAAGCAGATGTTCCAGGGCTTGAACGACGAAGATTTCCAGGAGATTATCCGGATTCATGAGCAAGTTTGCCACAATCTGGAAGCAATGATCAAGGGGGACGCGGATGATCAAGCTTAGAAAATATATCCTTCCCTACCTGCTGCCAATTCTGTTGGCGATTGCTTTTATCTTTGGTGAGGCCCAAACCGAACTGGCCCTGCCGGACTATATGGGTGATATTGTGACTAATGGGATCCAGGCAGGCGGCTTTAAAGACAGCGTTGCTGATGTCTTGTCGCCTCAGACCTACCGGCAGGTCATGACTTATTCAACTAAGGCTCACCAGCAGACGATCAAGGACAGCTACCGCTATGTCAAAGCAGCTGACGTTTCCAATGATTTGAAGCAGACTTTTCCTAAAGGCAAAAATCTCTATGTCTTAAAGAAAAACGTTGACCGGGACAAGCTGAACACGGCCATGCTGCGGGGGATGATCCTCTACTACACCCTCACCGGCAATAAGAACTCGGATACCAGCAAAAAGTTCTTGAAGAATATCTCTAAGGCAATCAAGACTGCTAAAGACAAATATGCTAAGGGTGAAAAGGCTTATCAGCAACTGGCCAAAGTTGCAGCTGTAGCTCCCCAGGCTGTAAAAATGAAGGCGCAACTTGATCAGGCCAAAAAGCAAATTGACGCAATGGAGACAGCTTACCAGAAAAAGGACCTGGCCTACTTCTTCAAGCAGATGAGCACGAAACAAAAGCAGAAGATCTACGACTCAATCGACAAGCAGATGAAGAAGATGGGGACCAGCACCATGAACATGGCCGGCAGCCGGGCGGTCAAGCTTGAATACAAGCGCCTGGGTGCATCAACCAGTAAGCTACAGACCAGCTACATTAAAACTGCGGGCCTGAAGATGCTGGGCATTGCCCTTCTTGGTTCCGTCGTAACGATCCTGGCTGGCCTTTTAGCTTCCAGAGTCGGGGCTGGGGTGGCCCGGGACTTGCGGCTGGCCCTTTTTGAAAAAGTCGAATCCTTTTCCAATACAGAAATGGACCGCTTCTCAACCGCGTCCTTGATCACCCGGTCAACCAATGACATCACCCAGATTCAGCAGGTCATTGTCTTAATGATCCGGATGGTGGCTTACGCGCCAATCCTGGGCATCGGGGCACTCCTGCATGCCCTGGACTCTTCCCCATCGATGACTTGGATTATCGGCCTGGTGATTTTGCTGATTTTTATCATTCTCATGATCACCATGGGCCTGGCCATGCCGAAGTTCAAGATCGTCCAGAAGCTGATCGATAAATTGAACTTGTCCATGCGGGAAAATCTGACCGGGATGCTGGTCATCCGGGCCTTTGGCAATGAAAAAGTCAGTGAAGACCGCTTTGATGAATCAAACCGCAACTTAACCAAGGTCAACCTCTTTACCAACCGGGTCATGTCAACCTTGATGCCGGTGATGATGTTCATCATGAACACAGTTGCTCTGGTGATCGTTTATGCCGGCGCCAAGCAAATCGACCTGGGCAAGCTGCAGATCGGGTCAATGATGGCCTTCGTTCAGTACGCGATGATGATTATTATGGCCTTCTTGATGGTGGCCATGATTGCCAGCTTCATTCCCCGGGCCAGCATTTCGGCTGGCCGGGTAGCAGAAGTCCTGGAAACCGAAGTTGAGATTGAATCTCCAGCTGAAAGTAAGTCAAGCGAGGAAAACACGGGCGTTATTTTTGACGACGTGACCTTCACTTACCCAGGCAGCCAGGAAGCAGCTTTAGAGCATATCAGCTTCACTGCCCCTGCCGGCAAGACGACCGCCTTTATCGGATCAACCGGGTCGGGCAAGTCCAGTTTGATCAACTTGATCCCCCGCTTCTATGACGTTACGAGCGGTAAAGTCACGGTTGACGGAATAGATGTTAAGGATTATGACCTGCAAGACCTGCGCGAACGGATCGGTTTGGTGCCGCAAAAAGGCCAGCTTTTGACCGGGACAGTAAAATCTAATGTCTTGTATGGGGCAAAGGATGACTCCCACTTAGCAGAAGCCTTGCGGGTCTCACAATCAGAAGAATTCGTTGACCGCCTGCCAGGCAAATTGGAGGCCCCGATCGCTCAAGGCGGCAGCAATGTTTCCGGCGGGCAAAGACAGCGGTTGGCAATTGCCCGCGCTTTGGCCAAGGATCCAGAAATCTTAGTCTTTGATGATTCATTCAGCGCCCTGGACTTTAAGACTGACGCCAAGGTCCGCCTGGAACTGACCAAGATGGCTGCTAAAGAAATGACGACCGTCCTCTTGGTTGGCCAGCGGATCGCGTCAATCATGGATGCCGACCAGATCATCGTTTTGGATGAAGGCAAGATCGTCGGCAAGGGCAAACACCAGGACCTGCTCAAGAACTGCCAGGTCTACCGGGAAATTGCCTACTCACAGCTTTCAAAGGAGGAATTAGCCGATGCATAACCATGGCAATGCAAGAGGAACTGAGAAGGCAAAGGATTTTTCCGGAACTTTTGCCAGACTCTTCCGCTACTTAAAGCCCTATTGCTGGTTCTTGCTCGCTGTAATCATTTTCGCGATTGCTTCGACCGTCTTCTCGATTATTGGGCCGAAAATTTTATCCAAGGCAACTGACAAGCTGATCGCCGGGATCAGCGCCAAGATCCAGAATACCGGGGGAATTGATTTTACCTACATCAACAAGATCCTCCTGCTGCTCCTGGGCCTTTACCTCCTGTCCATGCTTTTCAATTATGTGCAAAGCTGGATTACCTCAGGTATTTCCCAGAAGGTGGCCTACTCTTTGAGAAAAGATATCGCGGAAAAAATTGACCGCCTGCCGCTCAGCTTTTTTGACAAGCATGCCAGCGGTGACATTTTGTCCCGGATTACCAACGACGTGGACACGATTGCCCAGTCGCTCAACCAGTCCATGGCCCAGATCATCACCTCAACCGTCACCGTTGTCGGGGTCGTGATTATGATGTTCACGATTTCCTGGCAATTAACCCTAATTGCTTTAGCGATTTTGCCAGTGACTTTCGGCATCTTAGGAATGGTCATGAGCCGGTCGCAAAAGTACTATATCGGCCAGCAAAAGGCTTTAGGTGACGCGGATGGTCATATCGAAGAAATGTACGGGGCCCACCAGATTGTCCAGGCCTTTAACGGTGAAGCCGCGTCAGTGGCAACTTTTAAGAAGTACAATGATGAGCTTTACACTTCCGGCTGGAAGTCCCAATTCTTTGGCTCCTTGATGATGCCGATTTCCAACCTAGTCGGCAATATCGGCTATGTTGGCATCTGTATCGCCGGTGGTTTCCTGGCGGTCAACAGCGTGGTCACGATTGGGGACATTCAAGCCTTTATCCAGTATGTGAAGAGCTTTACCCAGCCAATCACGCAGATGGCGCAGATTATCAACCTGCTCCAGTCAACGGCGGCAGCTAGTGAACGGGTCTTTGACTTCCTGGAAGCCGAAGAGATGCTGGAAGAAGAGGTGGAAATTTCAACAGAAGAAGCAGCAAAACTCCCTAGCGATGTGACTTTTGACCATGTCCGCTTTGGCTACAATCCAGACAAGATCATCATCAAGGACTTCAGCCTGGATGTTTCTGCCGGGCAAAAGATCGCTATCGTCGGACCTACTGGGGCCGGCAAGACCACCCTGGTCAAGCTTTTGATGCGCTTTTACGAGTTAAACAGCGGGAAGATCACGATTGGCGGCCAGGATATCAGCAAGATGAAGCGGTCTGATTTACGGTCCATGTTTGGGATGGTCCTGCAGGATACCTGGCTCTTCAACGGCACGATCAAGGAGAACCTCCGCTACGGGAAGCTCAATGCCAGTGATGAAGAATTGCGGCAAGCAGCCATCGATGCCCATGCTGACCACTTTATCGAGCAGATGCCAGAAGGCTATGACAGCATGATTAATGAAGAGTCCAGCAATATCTCCGCTGGACAAAAGCAGCTGTTGACGATTGCCCGGGCTTTTGTCAAGGATCCGAAGATCTTGATTCTGGACGAAGCAACCTCATCAGTTGACACCCGGACTGAGCTCTTGATTCAGCAAGGGATGGACCGGCTGATGCAGGGGCGGACGGCTTTTGTTATCGCCCACCGCTTGTCAACGATCAGGGATGCAGACAGCATCATCGTCTTGAAGGACGGGGATATCGTTGAAGTCGGCAACCATGACAGCTTGATGGCAAAGAAAGGCTTTTACGCCGACCTTTACCAATCACAGTTTGAACATAGCGAAGAATAAGAAAAAAGCAAATCATTTTGGACACATTAAAAGCCACCAAGCTCAAACTTGGTGGCTTTTGCTATTTCACGCTTCTAGTCGCGATGAAAGTCGGGATATTCAATTCGTGTAGACGGCCTTCGCCATTAGTATCTTCGTAGAGATTTGTCAAAGTAAAGCCTGCCTCCAGCTGGCCGCCAATCTGTTCATCCAAGGTATGAGAGAATTGGACGCCATAATCATCTTTTTCCAGCTGCTGCATCTGGTCAGGATTTTTCAGCGGATTAAAAGGCAAAGAGTTGACGACATACTTTTCTTCATCGCTATCAAACAGGTAGTTGATCCCGTTATCCAGGCCAACCAAGAGGACTCCGCCTTTTTTCAAGACCCGGTAGCATTCTTTCCAGATCGCTTTGACTTCTTCAACGTAGCAGTTAGCAACTGGCTGGATGATCATGTCAAAGCTTTCGTCAGCAAAAGGCAAAGGCTGGGTCATGTCGGCTTTGACAATGTCGATGTCGTAGCCTTCGCGCTTTGCAACCAGGCGCTCACTTTCCAGCTGCTGGTCAGAATAGTCCAGGACTGTGCATTTTGCTCCCAAGGCAGTCAAGATTGGCATCTGCTGGCCACCCCCGCTGGCTAGGCCAAGAACCTTTTTGCCTTTTAAGTCGCCAAACCAGCTGTGCGGGACATATTTAACCGGGGTCAGCTTGATCTCCCACTTCCCTTCTTTAGCGGCTTGAAAGGTCTCGTGGTCAATCGCCTTGCCCCACTCCCAGCCTTCTTTGACCCAGCGGTCGATCGTTTCAGCGTTGATGTCTTGATAGTTCATAATTGTTTTTCCTCCACGTAATTAATACTTTTAGTTTAACAAAGGGTTAAATTCCTTTCCAGCACTTATAACTTCTGTTTAATTTTTTTGTCATTTACTGTTGAATTTCTCAGATTTAGGATTAAGATAAAAGACATGAAATCAAAACAACATTGCTTTGAAAAGGAAAAGTAGTTTTGGCGAGACCTGCAGAGAGCTTCTGGTTGGTGTGAAGAAGCGGTCAGACCAAGTGCGAAAATCACCTTTGAGCGGAAACTGCGAGATTAGTGGTTTCGGGGTCCGCCCCTTAAAGCGGCAGCGCATTATCTGTGCGTGAAGGCCTAACGGCGAAAATAGGTGGTACCGCGCTAATAGCGCCCTATTGGATCAATTTGATCCAGTGGGGCGCTTTTCTTTTCCCTGCAAGATGAAATGAAAAGAGGAACACAAATGAAAGTTAGAAAAATGGCAACAGTTGCATTACTTGGCATGTCAGCTTGCACGTTGGCGGCCTGCGGCAATAGCAATTCCCAAGCATCCAGTGGCAAGACAAGCCTGAACTTGATGGAAACTGATGTAGTCAGCTCCCTCGATACCTCAGTGACTGCCTCAATCCCCCAATGGGACACTTTGGTGCAAACTATGGCTGGCCTTTACCGGTCAGATAAAAATGACCAGCCAGTTCCCGCGGTTGCCACTAGCTATCATAAGTCCAGTGACGGTAAGACCTATACTTTCAATCTGAGGCACAATGCCAAATGGTCAAACGGTGACACTGTAACCGCGCAAGACTTTGTAACAGCCTGGCGAAAAGGCGTTTCGCCCAAAGCAATGTCTGGCTATAACTACATCTTCAGCAACATTAAGAATGCTGACCCGATCTCTCAAGGCAAAAAGGCGGTCAACAGCTTAGGCGTCAAAGCCGTTGGCAAGTATAAACTGGTCGTGCAGCTTGAAAATCCAGAACCGACCTTCATCGACAAGATGGTTATGCCAGCCTTTTACCCGCAAAATACCCGCCTTGTTAAAAAATATGGTGCCAAATATGGTACGGCTGCCAAGTATACCGCTTTTGACGGGGCCTTCAAGGTCACCAAGTGGACCAACACCAGCGAAAAGTGGACTGCTGTTAAGAATCAACACTACTACGCTAAAAGCGCGGTCAAGCTGCAAAAGCTAAATTACCAAGTCGTCAAGGATTCAAACACTGCCCACCAGCTCTTCCAGCAAGGCAGCCTAGATGACGCGGTAGTTTCAGGCACGACGGCACAAGGTCTGCAAAACAACAAGAACCTTTACCACCTCTACCGGTCAGGTAATAACTTCGTAAATCTGAATATGGCTAAGGGCGCCGTATTGGCCAACAAACAACTCCGTCAAGCCCTCTACTTGGCTGTTAATCGTACTCAGCTGTCTAAAAAGGTTTTAGCAGATGGTTCAAAGCCTTCCTACACCTTCTCAGCACCAAATGCCGCAAAGGATCCAGCCAGTGGCAAGGACTTCGCAACAGCAGCGCAGCCAAAAGAAACTTACAATGTTGCCAAGGCTAAAAAGCTTTGGCAGGCCGGCTTAAAGCAACTGGGCAAGTCAAAAGTTGAATTGACCCTGGTGGCAAGTGACACAACTACCAACAAGAATGTCAGTGAATTCCTGCAGTCACAGCTGGAAAGCAAGCTGCCAGGACTTAAAGTGACTGTCAAGAATCTGCCATCCAAGTCCGCTTACAACTTGGTTGCCAATGGCAAATATGACCTTTACCTTTCCCTGTGGCTCAACGACTACGCTGACCCATACAGCGAACTGCAAACCTTGGAAAAGACTAACAGCTACAATTACGGTAAATACACCAGTGCTGCCTACAACAATGAGCTCAGCCAAGCCAGAAAACATGCCGCGACCAGATCAGTCTACTTCAGCCACCTGTTAAAGGCACAGGAGCAAATGAACCAAGATTACCCTGTTCTTCCTCTTTACACCATGGTTGAAGACCACCTGGTAAACTCCAACTTAAAGGGGGTACTTTGGCACAAGGTTGGCATGGTTGACTACACGAGAGCATACTTCAAGTAACAAGTGAATTTATGACTGAAGGAGAAAATATTATGGATCAAACGAGAATCGTTACTTTAGACAATGGCTATCACCTTTTTACCCGCAAGGTCAATGAAGGACCGGTCAAGTTGCTCTGCGTGCACGGCGGGCCTGGTGACAACCATGAAGACTTTGACAATTTCAAGGCTGGCTTAGCCGGCAAAGGGGTTGAGGTCTACTCTTATGACCAATTGGGTTCATACTGGTCAGATCAGCCAGATTTTTCCAAAGAGGAAAACCGTAAGTATTTGAACATTGACTACTTTGTTGATGAACTTGAGGAAGTCCGCCAGAAGCTCGGTTTGGAAGATTTCTACCTGTTAGGCCACTCATGGGGCGGCTTACTGGCACAAGAATATGCTGTAAAGTATGGCCAGCACCTTAAGGCCGTTATTATTGAATCCATGATTGACAACCTGGATGAGTACACCGTCAACATCAACCGGGAAAGAGAAGAAATGTTCAGTCCGGCCCAAGTGGAATACATGCGTGAATGTGAAGCGGAAGAAAATTTTGACGATGCCATGTACCAGGAACTGGTTGCCAAACTTTACTCTGTTTACCTGATCCGGCACCCGGAAAATGGCAGCCGACACGTTGTCAGCACGACGAATACTCAAGTCTACAATTATTTCCAAGGCAATAATGAATTCATGATGGTCGGCAAGTTAACTGAGTGGGATTTCAGAGACCGTTTAGGGCAGATCACCCTCCCTACCCTCTTAACGGTCGGCGAATTTGACACCATGCCCCTTGATGCCGTCCGCCGGATGCACAAGACTTTGAAAAACTCCCGGATGGTTGTGACGCCAGATGGCGGCCACTGCCACCACGTCGATAATCCTCAGGCATTCTTTTCTTCCTTATATAAGTTTATCAGTGATGTTGAAGCTGGAAAGTTTGCTAATAATGAGTAGAAAAAGCGACAAGACCGCCACAATCGTGACGGTCTTTTGTTTTGAAAATATATTACGCCTTCACACTCTTAAAGGCAAAGTAGTGGCCTTCTGGGTCCGCAAAATTGCAAGTTTCGGCACTGCCCATATCAACGACTTCACCAACAGTGACGCCCTTGTCCAGCAGCTTTTGGCGGGCCTTCGCCTTCTTCTTTTACGATAAAGCCAACTTGTTCACTCCAGAACTTGGTACATTTTTCCGGGTCATTTACGTAGAGCATGATTTCGACTTGGTTGAGGACTAAGCAAAAAACGGGACCAGCATGGCTGATCCCGTTTTCTTTAATCGTTACTTACCTTGTCAACAATAAATGGGTGCAGGGCTTCTGCCAGTGAATGCAGGTTACGAGTTTGGATGATAACCTTGCCATCACCAGTAAAGTGGTTAACCAGGCCCTCACCTGAAGTAAAGCCAAACATCCCTGACGCTACTTTAATGTCGTAGTCAAGGTTTGCATCCCAGGCAATGACGTGTTCGTTGTCAATTGAGATCGGCTTATCACTGGTTACGGTCAGTTCAACCAAGTCACCAAAGGCGCTAACTAGCATATCGCCTTCACCTTCAGTCTGCATTACGTAGAAACCACCGGTTCCCCCAAAGGCTGCCTTGCTAAAACTCTGACTCTTCATTTTGTAGCTGACGCTGTCGTCGCTTGCCAGGAAGGCCCCAGTGTTTAAGCAATACTGCTGTTTGCCAACGGAAAGCTTTACAATCTTGCCAGGAATTGCGGGTGCAACCCCAATTTGTCCGCTGTCCGCATCACCTGTTGCCTGAGTGATAAACATGCTTTCACCACTGGTCAAGCTCCGGCCAATCGCGCCGAGCAAACCGCCCAGGCCCTTCTTGCTGGAGTTCATCTTACCGGCGATGGTGACGTCTTTCATGTACACCATGGCCCCGTTTTCGACTTTAATGCTTTCCCCCTTATCGAGGGTTACGGTTGCTAATGGGCAGGTATTCCCGCCGCTCAATTCGTACTTCATGATGTCCCTCTGCTTTTCTATTGCCTTAGCAAAATCTGATATTTATGCCAAAAATTCTTTTCTTGTCTATATTATATTAAGAAAAGGCTTTTTCCGCAAAAAATCATTGTTAAAAAATTTAGAAAAACAGAGAATTTATCTTTACTTTTCTAACTCGTTGAAATCTGGTTCAAAGTAGTCCAGCAAGGTAAACTGCCCGTCTTCATACTTGAGTCTGAGGATAGTGCAGTTCTTCATCCCGTGCGGCAAAGGCTGCTTGTAATAGCGCAAGAAGCAAGCCATGGCGCCGCCGTGCGATACTGCTAAAACAGAATGGTGGTCTTCTTGCTCCATCACTTGGCTCAAGGTTTTGGCCATTCTTTCCCCAACTTCTTCTTGGTCTTCTCCGCCGTATTTGGCGAAAAAATCATTGTAAGGCAGCGGCGGGTTCAAGAATTCATCCATCCCTTCAAAACGGCCAAAATTCCATTCCTTGATCCCCTTGAGCCGGGTATAAGGCAGCTTGCCGCCAGTAACTAGCTCCAGGGTGTCACAAGCCCGTTCACTTGTGCTTGCGTAGCAGTGATCCAGCTTAATTTGGTTATCTGTAAAATAGCGGCCAGCGATCTTGGCCTGATTGATTCCCAATTCAGTTAAAGGTGAGTCGCACCAGCCCTGGATCTTGTGTTCAAGGTTGAATAAGGTTTGCCCGTGCCGCATAAGATACAGTATCTTTTCCATCTATATTTGCTCCTTTTCACATTCCTATAGCGCTTTCATTAGAAATTATAGTATTTTTTTAAAGTTAATGGAAAATCTTTGGGAGACAAAGTAGCGTAAACTTTGATATATCAAGCTTCTTACACTTTTTCCACTTGGTAAGAGTTGCCTGAGATATCAGACTGAATTCAACTTACCCCCTCTTTAATTTCTAGGCCTTTTACCATATTCTGGATCCGAAGCAATGGAATCATAAAGAAAATCCTCTTTTCCGAATAAACCCCTGCCCTATCTGATATCATGGAAATGACAAAGCATTATGCTTATATTATTCAGCAGTTAAACTGAACTTGTTAGAAGGAAAAGGGACGAAAATCATGATTGATTGGCATGCTCTGACCAGAGACCTCTATCTTGAAAAAGGCGAAGACCAGCAGCTTAAAAATTGGCGGGTTACATTGACAAAAGCTGACCTGCTCGACCTTGGCTTGTTGACCAAGGCCAAGCTTGATAAAGACGGCAATTACAGCATCCCTTGCTACCAGATTTTCAAGCAATATGACCAGAGCTCAGCTGAAGTTTATCAAGAGCTGGAAAACAAATATGGCCCCCTGCTCTCTAAAAAAGACAGGCGCAAGCAAAAGGCCAGTGCTGACCAGGTTAAACTAGACATGTTCAAAGAAGACGTAGCTCCAGCTTACGCGGCTTTTCTTGCCGAAAATTTCTCAGAAAAACAGATCATCAGCGACCTCCCCTTTTACCAAAAAATGGCAAAGGGCTGGGAGAAACCAGTTGAAGGCGTTTTGCTTCCAACTTTTGCCTTACAAGTGCTAGGCGACCCCCATGCCTTTGACCGGGGAAGACGGGGCCGCGGGCTTTTGGAAAAAATTATCCAAGCCCAGCTAGGTGAAGAAGGAACCTTAGAGGACTTCAACGTCTATCCCGACCAGCTCTACAACTTCGCGATGACCGCCAATCTGCTGGATACTCCCTTGACCTACGACATTATTGCCCTACCGGACATTGACCAAATTGCTTTACCGGAAAAGATCAAGGCTTACCTGCATGAAAACTCTGGTGTGACCACCGCACTAGCTAGCAAGTTTTCAGACCGGGCCTTCGTTTGCACGGGCGGACAGGTCAATCTTGCCACCAAAAAGCTGATCAAGCGCCTGCTTGCAAATTCTTGCCAGCTCTACTATTCTGGCGATTTGGACCAGAGCGGGATTAAGATCGCGGACAATCTTTTATTGGAATTTCCAGAGATTCACCTTCTTAACATGGATCTGAAGACCTATAAAGAACACTATCAAGCCAGTGTCCCGCCGGTAAAAGACAAGCAGATCAAGGAAGTAGAAAATCCAGATTTGCAGGAAGTATTGACTGAGATCCAGAAGAAAAAACGCGTGATTTTTGAAGAGGCCATCCATGAATTTTTATGACAACCAGAGCTTCATGTCCCAGGCGGACGGATTTTTAAAAGCCGTGTCCTCACCAGGCCTGGCCCGGGACATAATCATCTATTTAAACAGCCACCCCATGGGGGAATACACTCCCCTCCAGCTTAGCGAGCAGCTTTTAGCGGACTATGACGAAGTCACTAAGATCCTTAAGAAGCTGTCTGAAAGCAAAAACTTAAAGTCGATCCCTTTAACCAATCAGGCTAAGGCCCGGTCAATGAAAGAGGCCATGCAGACCACGGCTTATGCCTTAACCAGCGAAAGCATGGAGCTCTTCCAGGCTTTTGACAAGATTGCCAACCTGCAAAAGCAGATCAGAGAATCCCTGTCCATGACGGAAACCGATGAACTGATCAAGAATTTACGGGAATTAAAGGAAAGTCTTGAAGGACTGCTGATAGATCCAGAGAATTTGGAACTGAAGCAGCAGCTTTTTAAAGACGGTATCTCCCTTTATGACTTGTCTTTTGGCTACAACAACGGTATCTACAACCGGCTGAAGAACCGGATCGACAGCTTCGCGACCAACATCCACGACCTAAACATGCAGGTCTTCCGCTTGGAGACTGATGCCAATACCACTGGCGACTTGAACCAGGAGTTGTTTAAACTGCGGGACGTAGTCAAGGAAGTGCTCGACAAGGTTGAAAGTAAGATTCCAGAAGTCCTGGAAACAATTTTCGCCCTGGAGGAAAGCCAGACAAAGATTGGTCCCAAACTCTTCTACCAGCCCCTGGCCGCTGAACTGCTAGCCTTTAACGCTACCAAAAGAAGTGATGAATTGTCCGACATCATGGCTGGCAATATTGCAGACATTGCCCAAAGCGAACGGGATGGCAGAGGCCTCTACGCCAGCCTTTTAGACCGTTTAAGCGACATGTTTTTTGCCTTGATTGACCTCATCTCCCAAAACCGGGAAATCCAGGTCAGCAAGGAACGGGCTGAACGCTTCTTAGCCCAAGCGCAGAGCTTTCAAGCTGGCATGACAGCCCAGGAAATGGCCCTCCTTTTTGACCAATATGAAGGCACGCCTGTCTACCACCACTGGTTCATGTCCAAACATGCTAGTTACAGCCTAGATGATGAAAAGATACACTACAACTTCACACCGAAAGAACGAAAGCGGGCCGAAGTTAAACTTGCCCGGTCCATGGAACTGACGGACAAGGAAAAAGCTGAACTCGCAGCTGAACAAGCACGGCACGCGGCTGAAAAAGCCAAGCAGGCAGAACTGGGACAAAATCTGATCAATAAAGCATTAATTAATTTGACTGACGAAGAGTTTGCCTTTTTGCAAAAACTGCTGGGTCAAAGTCATTTTGATTACCGCTTCTCAGCTGATGGTGACTTGTTAAGTGCCAGCGCTACGACTGGCGACTATCTTCTGATCAAGCAATTCCAAACGGAAAACATGACTATCGAATCACCAAAACAGAGCTTGATTTTATGCAATTGCAGACTGGAGGTAAAAAGCAGATGGCAGAAATAGATTGGAGCCAGGTCATGCCGAATCTTCTGGCTGGCAAGACGACCGCTTATATCCGGCAGAACCGCTTGGCGATCAGCAAATACTTGAAAGATAAGTTCAATTTGGTCTTGGACCAGGACTTGCATCTACGGGCTTACTCCAAGACCCGTCCGGTTGGCATTGAAGCTGACAAGCGGGTCCAAGCGGATCCTCTCTTATACCGGGTCTACTATGAGACTTTAGCCAGATTGTCCAGCCTGCAAGTCGGCATGACCATCCTCTACCAGGACATCGTTGCTTACATCAACGACAAAGAAAATCTGTCAGAGGCAAGTTCAGTGGAACTGTCCAAGTACTTGAAGCCGGTCATAGCCAAGCTGGAAAAGGACGGGATTATTGAGCTCCGGGACCAGGACGACAAGGACTCCTTGTATGTCTTGACCAAGCAGGCAAAGCCGCAGGACCCAATTGATCTGGAAAAAGGGATGCAGACTGCTAACGATCTTGCCCGGCAAGAACTCCTGTTAAACGGCTTCTTCCGCAAGGAAAACATGGGCAAAAATGAGTACAACTACCTGCAGAATTCTTTTGAGCCCTTTTTTAACCATGAAAGTAAGCAAGGCCTGCGCTTAGTTAACGTTGACGACTACTTTATCCTACTCAATTATTCCCAGCTGGATTTCCCCAACACAGTGCAAAGCAAGCTGGATGCCATGTCCGTTGAACTGGTCCAATTGATCAATGACAGCCGCCAGAGCCGCTTTCAGTTGCCAGAATTAGTTAACTTAGCCAAGCAAACTAGCAGCTACAAGACCATGACCGGGTCACAGAAAGCAACTGGCTTGAAGATGAAAGTAAGCGAACTCCTGAATGAACTGACCTATTATGGCCTGCTTTCTAAAGAGCAAGACACTGGCCTTTTGACAAAAGAACAAGATACCTGGTTCACCACTTCTTTAACCGGATTAATCGTAAAAGATGAGGAAATGACTGATGACGAATTATAAGCTTAACCGCTTTGGCTTCTACAACTATTTCAATTACAGAAATCAGACTTTTGATGCCAATACCCAGTCGATTGTTTTTAACGGGGAAAACGGGTCCGGGAAGACCGCGACCATGCTCTCCCTTTTCCCAACGATCTTCTTAGGCAGCATGCGGGTTGTCGACAACAAGCGGAGTCTTGACTACTACATCAAGGCTGGTGAAGCCGGCTTTGCCTGGGTTGAATTTAAGGCAGATGATTTGCTTCAAACTCTGCTTTTGGCCTACAGCAAGTCGGCCGATGGTTCAAATACCAACCACTATTACTATGTCTTAAAGCAAGGCGTCAAAGGTGATGACCTCCCCTACTCGACCAGCTGGCCGGAATTCCGGGGAGCCGTCAAGCCCTACGTTGAACACCGCTATGAGACCCAGGCTGACTACCAGAATGCTATCAACCTGCTCTTCTTTGGCTTTGTCTCACAAAGTGAGATGCAGGAGTACTTTGAGCACCTGGCCGCTTTTGAAAAGCCACCGCTAAAGCAAACTGGCAGTACGGCTGAATTGGACAGTGCTTTAAAGACTGCCCTGCCAAATCTCAGCCACTACGCGGACCGGGCAACGGTTGAAAACTTCATCGACAACGCCCTGGCCATGGTTGAAGAAGAAAAGAAAAAGGCAGAACTGGACAAGCTGAATAACGCTTTGGCCAAGACTGAAGAATGGGAAACTTTGACCAACAAGCCAACTCTGGCCCAGATCCAGAACTTCTACGGCAAGGCTAAAACTGAGCTGGGCCAAAAGCAAGAACAGTTTGAGAAATTAAAGGCTAGTCTTGCGGAAACTGAGGAAGCAATCACCCAGCTGAAGAGTGACCAGGCAAGTATCAGCCAGGATTTAAAGGCTAAAGAAGGTGAACAGCAAGCTCTGCAGACTGTAATTGATGCTAAGAACCTTGACCAGCTGTCACGTAAAATCGCTCAAACTAAGGATGAAAGAAACAACCGGGAAAGAGATTCTGAAGCAGCCCAAAAGGACCGCAAAAATGCAGAAAAGCGGCTGCTCGCTTATACCGAGGACGCAAGAAAAGAGAAGAATGCTCTCGTTATCCTTGAAGGCCGATTGGCAACGACCAAAACAGAACTTGCCAAGTATAAAGTTCAAGCTGATTTTGAAGAAAGGTACCCAGATGCAAAGGGTCTGCTGAAGAAACAAAAGCTGCTCCTGGATAAACTGGATAAATTAGCTGAGCAAAACCAGGAGCTGGCTACCGAGTTGGGCATTGTAAATCAAGCAATTAATGCTTTTGACGAGACCGTCTACACGGATAACATTGCCTCTGCCCTGGCTGAACTTGATCAAGAAACAAGTGTCTGGCTCAAGGAAAGAGAAATCAGCTTTGATCAAGTGGCAGAATTTGACCTTGACGTTTATGAAGACAGACGGCATCTGCTGGAAAATGCCAGAGGCCAGTACCAAGAAGCCATCGCTGAGACCAAAAATGACATTCGGCTTGAAAAGACCCAGTTAAAGCACCTGAACTCTGATTTGGAAAAGCTGCAAGAACAGCCAAAACCAGAAACAACAGCTGTGTTCAAAGACGGCAAGCAACTTTTTGAACTGGTCGATTTTAAAGAAGGCGTGCCGAGTAACCTTCAGTTGCAACTGGAAAGCGACTTAAAGTACTCTAACCTCCTCTACGCCCTCTTTGATGGTCAGGAGATCAAGACTGGCTTGGAAGCTGATGGTTTTACTGCCAATGTAAATAATGTAAGTACGAAGGATCTCCCAACCCTTGCCGACTACTTAGTCAGTCAAGACGACCGGGTCAACGCCTTTTTACAAGCGATTGCGGTTAAAGACGGTCATATCAGTTATGCCAGTGTCAATGTGCACAGCGAGAAAGGCACAGCAGTCACCCATATCGGTGAAAGTAACCGGCAAAAGGAACGGGAAAGACAGATTGCCCTGCTGACGGAAGAAATCAATCAAGTTAAGCAACGCTTAGCGGATCTGGCAGACAAACTGGCCAGCTATCAAGAGCTGTTTAAACAAGCAGATCCTGCTACTTTCCCAAAGAGTGACAAGGTCACCGAAGCACAAATCGCTTATAATAATGCCCTTGCTGAACAAGACAAACGCTTAAAGAAGCAAGAAAAGCTGCAAGTACAGTTGGCTGACTTCCACCGGCAAAAAGAACAATTTACTAGCGAGCTCTGCCCAGACCTGCCAGCTGAGAGCAAGGAATTTGCCGACTACCGCCTGGCCTGGGACAAATACCAGGACAAGCAAGTCCAGCGGATTATGCAAGAAAATGACCTGCTTAAGCAAAAGGACAGGCTGGCTAGTGCAGAAAGCCGGATCAAGCAAGCGCACGCTGAATTATCTGAAAAGACAAAGCAAGTCCAGGACAAGCAAGACCGGCTGACTGAAATTAAAGCTCAGATTGCGACTCTTGAAAAGCAGCTGGAAGAAATCCGAAATGACCCGGAAACTAAAAAGCAGCTGGCTAGAAAGGAAGAACTGGACCAACTGCTCAAGGAGCTTGAAAAGCAACTTAACGAAATCGAATTCAAGTTGGAGCGAGAAAACAATCATCTTACTGCCTACCAGGAGCGTTTGCCAGAAAAGCAGGCAGCCTATGAAGATTTGGATCATGAGTATGCAGCAGTAAGTGATCTGTTGGAAAAACTGAATTTAACTGAGAAGGTCAAGGATGCATCCCCTAACGACTGGAACAGTGAGCAAGTCAAGGCAAGCAACCAAAGTAAAGCTAACTTGGCTATGAGTGCCGTTAACAGCATTAACGATAAAACAGACTATAGGGTCGACAACAGCAAGCGTTTGGAATTTGAAGACATTGAACTTAGCGACTACCTGCTCGTTCAAGTCCAAAACTTGTTACATGAAATCGCAGTGGTTCACTACTACTACGGTGGCCAGGAGTTAGAACTCAGCAAGCTCTATGACGATATCCGCCAGCAGCTTGAATCATTCCAGGCTTCAGCTGACGATGAGGTTCAGCGACTGGCCCGCTACCTTAACAACTCGACGATTCTGCAAAAGATCCGCCAGGCCACTGCCGAAGCTACAACTTTAACTAAACAGATCAGCAAGTCCTTGAAGGAAAAGGAACAGACAAGCCATATCTCCTTCTATACTAGCTTCAGTGAAATTCCTGACTACAGAAAGGACTACCTGGCTGCTTTTGGGAACACTTCTATCGACAGTCCGGAAAGCCAAAACGCGGTTACCCTCTTGATGGACCGCTTCTGGACTTACATCAAGGACAATAACGATGAAATGACCAGGGATGAACTGGTTGACCACTTCTATGAGGAATTTGACTACAAGAAATGGTACAGATTTAACATCAGCTTCCGCCGCCATGCTGGTGACGCCCCGGAAAAGATGACTGACCGTAAGCTTAACGCCTTCTCTGAAGGGCAAAGAAGCCGGGCGATCCTTGAACCACTTTTGATCGTCTTAGAACTGGACAAAAAGAAGATGAGCAATCCGCTTGCTCCGAAGATCATCTTGATGGACGAGTCCTTCTCTGGTATCGATGATGAACAACAAGAACTGTTGCTGAAGAACATCTACGATATCGCGGATAACTTTATTGCTACTGGCTACAATGCCCGCCTTGCGGTACCAGAAAACAGCAAGGACACGACTTACTTCACCTTGATTGACCACACGGTTGACGGTAAGAATCACTTTATCTCTGTAGAACAGAGCATCGTCAGAAAAAAACGTTAAAAAAAGGCATGATTCCGATTTAACGGAGTCATGCCTTTTTGGCGTTTAGATTAAACTAGGCGTGTTTCTTCATCTGAAGCTGCTGTTTTTGGTAAAGTACGATTAACACAGCCCAGATGATATTAATGATTACCCAAGCGTTGCTGTACCTTGCATAAGCTGACTGCCCTGGAAAGACAAGCTGAACTATTGCCAAGATAGCCACAATCACCATCATAACAGACACTGCCTTGAAAAACTTCGGCCGATCAATCCAAACAGCTGCCAGAATAAGTGCGACAATCGACAGCAAATTAGCAATCAAGAAAAAGCGGTTAGTAGGATTGTCTTGCGTCGCATAGCCAAAAGTATAGTTTGGCCCCAAAGCAACTAGGTAAATTGCCATCAAAACCCGATAGACAATCGTCTTTTGCTTCTGTGTAAACAATTTTTCTCATCCCCTTCAATTACTATACAGCAAGGTCAACTTCTGTTGATCAAATCCATTATACGTCTTTCCTGTCTTAATCATGTGGGCGTAGGCATCCTTTGACATATAGCAGGAGTGGGCCTGGTCGCCGTGGATCACCAAGACTGCGTTTCTGATTTCATTGGTATAAGTGAACAGACGCGTGTTCAGCAAGGATGTAGCAGCCGTTACGTTCCAGCCGCTGTTTGAGTTAAGGCTGCGCTTGTGATAGCCGCGCGGAGTCTTGTAATATGCGTAGTAATCCTTGACAAATTTCGGCGCGTCTTCTGGCAGTGTATCAACCACCCCGCCGGCCTTGGCATAACTGCCAGCCTTGAAGTCGGCCGTTCTCTGCTTATTCAAGGCCACTCGCATCTTGTGGCGGGGTTCTTCATTATCATTTGCGTCAAAGTAGCCGTTGCCCGTCACTCTGGACAAGTCATACATGGTAGAAGTTACGCTTGCCTTGATTCTAGTGTCGATCGCTGCTGTCTGCAGGGCAATCCCGCCCCAGCTGCAGATGCCGATGATCCCGATTCTTTCCGGGTCAACATTGTCTTGAACTGACAAAAAGTCGACCGCTGCCTGGAAGTCTTCCTGGAAGGCTCTTTTGGCCTGGTCTACAATGCCTCAGTTTTTTCTAAAGAACATTTAGGCTATCTGCTTTCTTTTGACAAGCTGGTCGACACGTCCCCAGAAAGCGGGATGGTCTTCCGCCCCTTGACGCCAAAACTAGAGACTAACTTATACTTGGTTTGGAAAAAGTACCAGACATTCTCTCCAATCGCTGAACGCTTTTTAAAGCAGATCAAGAAATCTTTTGGGCAAAAGCAAACAAGTGGCTCTTAACTAACTAATTGTTAGGAGATTTTTCTCCTGCATGTTATCCTACAGGTAACCAGTAAAAAGAAGGAGAGAAAAAATGAAGGTATTTATCGCCGGAGGAAGCGGCCGGGTGGCAGCCGCTGTTATTCAAGAATTAGTTAATCAAGGTCAGCAAGTCTACGCGGGTTCCCGGCACAAGGATGCGATCGTCAAATTGCCGGGCGTCACTCCCCTCAGCCTTGACCTGCATGCCAGCGTTTCTGAATTAGCTAAGCTTTTAGCTGGGATGGACGCGGTTTATTTTTTGGCAGGTTCTAGAGGCAAGGATTTGCTTCAAACGGATGCCTTTGGGGCGGTGAAGTTGATCCAGGCGGCTGAAATGGCCGGCGTTAAGCGCTACATCCAGCTGAGCTCAATTTTCGCGGCCGACCCGGACAAGTGGCAGGGCAAGGCAGAATTTGCCAGCTTGACTGACTACTATATCGCCAAGTACTTTGCTGACGAGTGGCTGATCAATAACAGCAAGCTGGACTACACAATCCTGGCCCCAGCTACTTTGGAAGAAAAGGCTGGGACTGGCAAGGTTAACTTTAAGCCTAAAAAGTTTGCCGCCAACCCGATTCCAGACGTTGCCGCGGTTTTGGCCCAAATCCTTGACAAGGAAAACACCTACGGCAAGGTGATCAATATGACTGGCGGCGAGACGCCAATTAGTGAAGCTATTGCAGAAGTTTAAGACGAAATAACCCCCCTGGCACTTGCCCGGGGGGTATTTTCATAAAATCTGTTACAGTTTGATGATCCGGCCATCGTGGGCCCCGCGGCGGTGGGAGATGGACAGAACTGTCCGTCCGCTGCTGGCGGCATCGATTGCCTTGAGGACTTTAGCCTCGGTTTCCCTGTCCAGGGATGCGGTCATTTCGTCTAAGAGCAAGATCTGCGGGTCACAGACAACGCTGCGGGCGATCATCAAGAGCTGCAGCTGCCCTTGCAAAAGATTGATGTCACTTACCGGCATGTTCAAACCTTGCGGGAGATTTTTGGCAATATCGGTTAAGCCAACCAGGGCTAAATCCTTATCGATCATCTCAGCAGTAATCGTGTCGTCATATAAAGTGATCTGGCCTTTGACTGTCCCGTCGACCAGGGCAACCCCTTGCTCGCAAATTGCTAGGAAGTGGCGCTGATTCTTGGGATGAGCGTCTGGCGAACTACCATCCAGCAGGATCTTCCCTTTTTGCGGCTGGTAGAGGCCCAGGAGGAGTTTAAAAATCGTGCTCTTCCCCTTGGCAGATGTCCGGCTTGCTGTCTGCTTCATTTAAAAAGTCCTGGATCCGGCTCATCCCGGCCATTGCGTCTTGGATGCTTTGGATTTCCATCCCGATTGATTCCAGCGGTGTAAAAATCTGCCGGACATAGGCGATCAAGGCAACGGTGCTGCCGGCATTGATGCCAAAGAAGGTCTGCATCTTCTGCCCTTGGGCGGCCCAGATCATCAGCAGGCCGATAACGACAGCTTCGATGGTTAAGATGATCGGTGAATAGACGCTGTCCAGCCATTTGGACTTGTTCTGGGCCCGGTAGGATTCTTCGATATATTGGTCATACTTGTCTTCCATGTAGTCTTCTTTTTCAAAGATATGGATCATGGAGAGAACCCGGAGAGTTTCGGGGATATGGTGGTTGACCTTGGCGATGGCGGCCCGGTTTTGCTTCTGGGAAGCCAGGGAGGCCTTCTGGAAATGCCGGGTTATGACCAAGATCAAGGGCATGACGATTAAGATAATGAAGCCCAAGCCAATGCTGCGGGTAAAGACGACGAAGAGCAGGCCGATCAGCTGGAAGAGGTCGGCGATCATCCCGACTACCCCCTCGCTATAAAGGCTGTTGATGATGTCGGCGTTGTTGATAAAGACTGAGGCGATTGCCCCGCTCTCGTGATTAGTCAAGTAGCCTGTCGTGATGGTGTTCAGCTTTTGCACTAAGGCGCTCCGCATGCCGTGGGTCAATTTTTTGCCAAAAATCGTAATGGAAATATTCTGGGCCGAGGCAAAAAGGTCGGATAAGACGATTAAGCCCAGGTAGGCCAGGGCAAAAAGGAGAGAAACTTCCTTTTGATCAGTCAAGTGGTTGACGATCTGCTCCAGAGCCAGGGGCGGCAAAAGCGAAGTGGTGATACTTAAGATGATGAGCAGGACCATGGAGATAAAGCTCTTAGGATGGTCATGAATGACCTTTTTAGCGATATTACGCATGTTGCTGCCCTCCTTCGATCAGCTCGGCATAACCGGCATTCTTTTTCAGCAGTTCGTCATGCTTGCCAACAGATACCTGGTGGTCATGGATATAGATGACCTGGTCCAGCTGGCTGAAGCAGTCAACCCAGTGCGTCATCAGCAAGATGGCATGGCCCTGCAGGCTTTTCCCGCAGGCCACCTCACCTGTTATACCGATGATTTCATTAGCGGAGGCGGTAAAATTGATGTCCTTGAGCGCGGTTTCCGGGTAGCCGTGGTAAAAAGTCGTCACATGGTCAAAAGTGAGGTGGTTAATTACTTTCTCTTCCTTTTGATAATGGTCATAGATCGGATCGCTCATCAGCGGTCTGATCCGGACCCAGGAGACTTGCGCTTTTTGGACAGCGTTAAAAAGTTTGGCGGCGTGGGAGACCTTGGTGGCGAGTTTGGTAAAGCAGGCTAAAAAAAGTCGTGAAGCTGGCCAGGTCCCAGGCCTTCCAGCCGATGTGGAGGACATTGCGGCCGCCAAAGTAGATGATCAAGACGATGCCGAACATGGCAATAGCATCATAGAGCGGGGTTAATGCCCCTTCAAAGATATTGGAGACGGCACTTTTTTGCTCATAGTCAGTCAGCTGCTTTTCGTAGCGGTCATTGAGGGCTTGCTCCCGGCCGGTGATCCGGTAGGTCATGGCGTGGACAATCCGGTCAAGGGTCATCGTGTTTAAGACAGACTCGCTTTCCTTATAGGCCTTATTGGCTTTGACTACTTTTTTCTTAAGAACATTGGCGATCACATAAGCTAGAGGAGTAAACATGCAGGCCAAGATAGTCAAGCGGACGTCGTAGTAAAGGAGCATGGCCAGGTAAGCGATCATGACGACGCCAGTGTCAAAAATTTCCGTGGTAAATTTCCGCATCCCTTCAACGCAGCTGTCGACATCGCTGATAGCTTCAGTCATAAGGGAGCCAGTGTCATCACCAAATTGCCGGTGCAAAAGGACGTTATAGAGCAAGCGCCGCATCCGGCGGGAAGTATGGTTGGCAAAAATCCGCACGCTGAAGCGTTTGATCGCCCGGCAGACTTGCACCAGAGCAATTACCAACATGTAAAGTAGCGATAATTGGATTAAACGGTTGGCTAGGATCTTATGGTTCAGCAAGTCATACAGGCCTTGGACCAGTTGCCCTTGAAAGTATGGTCCAGCGACCATGCCGATGTTGTAGATCAAGCCTGAAATTGTAACGACCACAAGAATTGGCGCTTCATACCAGAAGTAGCTGGTCATTTTCTTGGGGTCGCGGGTATTTTTCTGCTTCATCTCGCTGCCTCCTCTGACTGCAATCTCGCCCGCTTCTCTGCATCCGCTATCAGTATTTCTAACTTACTTCATCATAGCACCGGATCTTCTTCAGTCTAGTCCATTTTGGACGGAATGGAGGAGGTTTTTATACGAAAAAACGACTAGCAACTGGCCGTTTATTTTATGGCTCCTTTTAACGGAGATAAGTTGTTAGCGGGTTTCCGTTTATCGTGATTGGGTACCCGAAAAGTTCACGTCTCCTTATAGCGGAGATAAGTTGTTAGCGTACCATCTGCGCTCGTCTTGAGTTTTAATGCGTGAGTATGATCATAGGTAACGTCTACATTTTTTCCGTCTCATTTTGCATTTGGACATCTTGAAGGTTGGTTTCTGCCAGCCATGATATAACTGCATTGCCAATATCAGTACGATGCACATCATGGACTGATCTGCCATCGCCAACATCTAATACCGGCTCTAAGCCTTCCGACTTGTTGATTCTATTTGCGACCACAAGATTTGCAATTACTGCATCATGTTGGCGCCGTCTAGCACTATCAAGTCTGGCATATTCTTCTCGGTAGTAATTCGCATCATTAGCTTCTTTGGCTTTAGCTAATTTTAAATCGAAATCTCTTACAATTGTTGCGTATTTGATCATATCATTAACCAACATGTCATGAAAGTCAGAGTAAAAGTTTTCGTCTTCTTCGTCAACTAAGTTGCCTAATTCGTCTAGTGCCTTTTGATTGATAAAGTATGCAGCCATTGGTTTTCGCCCGCTATTCTGAATAATGGATTTCGTCCGCTTTCTAATATAGGCTAAATTCGCTTTTTCAACTTCATTTATATCAGTTGGATCTTCGACTAAATTAAGTTGGTAGAGTACCTCGCCAATTTGCTTGCGATTATTAGCCCACTCTTCGTCAGTCGATAGGCTCTTTATCTTACTGTTTAACTTGTTCAAGCGAATATATAAATCAAGCTTTTGGGTCTCGGTCAGTTTATGTGTCATATTAAATTCCCCTTACTTTTTGTTTACGATGTTTCTTCATGTACGTTGAACTACACCGCCGGCTTCGTATTGTACTAAATATACGCTTTCATCATCATGCGGCTTTCGCAATGTATCCTTAGAATGGCCGTTGACGGTATGAATTGGTAAATCAGGACGTACCGTCTGAATCATCTTAATTAGATGCTCATACACCTTATTATACTGGTAAAAGATTAAAATTAGGTGAATTTGGCCAAATTCTCCTTTATCCCGTCTTGTTAGCAAGTTTAACAATCTTAAATCCTTTGGAGCATATCCACTCGTTGCTAACACTTCTTCTTGCATCATTCGTGCTTGAATTGGAAACTCAATTTTGCCTGACTCGTAAGCATCATCAATCATGTCTAGATCCCAGCGCGTACTAGCTAAAATATTGAAAAACTCATGACTAACTGTTAAATCAGGCATATATTGGCTGGTGTTTAAATATACGCTGATTTCCTGCAATTGCCGATCAATTAAATCAGGATCCCTAAAGGCAAATCGTGAAATATTGCCATAATTGTCAGTAATAACTGGATTATGATAGTCATCAAACCATTTAATCTGCTGCCTGATAAAGTCGGTCTTTGAGCTGTAATACCCGCCCATAACTAAATATGGCGCTAAATCAAGATACGAATTGGAAATAGCACTCTTTGTTATCGCATACATGTAGACCAACTTTTTGTAAAAAACTGTAACAAGCTGCGGCAAGACACGAATAATACGAAAAAGCGGCCAGCAACTGGATCTTTCCCAGCTACTGGCCGCTTTATCTATCTATTTATCTTACAGCATGGTCCGGATCTGCTGGCCGTTTAGCCAGGCAGTCACATTTTCAAAAGCCATCTCGGCTCTTCTGTCAATTGATTCTTTCGTATCAAAGCCGACATGCGGGCTGCAGACCAAATTCGGAACTCCGATGAGTGGATAATCAGCTGGTAGTGGCGGATCCTGGTCAAACACATCAAGCCCTGCCTTAATCCGTCCTTCTTTTAATTCTGCAGCCAAAGCTTCAGTATCTACGACCGGACCTCTGGCCGTGTTGATCAGAATAGCCCCTTCCTTCATCTCGCCGATCTCTTTTTTACCGATCAAGCCCTTAGTTTCCGGAGTCAGCGGCGTATGAATGGAAACAATATCTGCCTCCCCCATCACTTCATCCAGTGACTTGTATTCCAGGCCTAGGTCAAGGGCGGCTGCCTTTTGACTACGGCTATAGCCGATCAGCTTGCAGCCAAAGGCTTTAAAAATCTCTGCTGTCCGGCAGCCGATCGCTCCAGTACCAACAATCCCAACAGTTTTGCCTGCTAGTTCATGTCCCTGCAGTCCGCCCTTGCCTTTACCAGCTTGCACAGCCTCATTGCCGGCACTGATCTTTCTGAGGCAGTCCAAAGTCAAACCGATGGCCAATTCCGCCACCGCGTCGTTGCAATAGCCACCAGTGTTGGAGATCTTGATCTTTTTCTCCTTGCAGGCTTCCAGGTCAACATGGTCAATCCCGACAAAGGCAACTGAGATGAACTTCAAATTCTTATCTGCCCGGATTACTTCACCAGGCAAGGGGTGGTTGACGATAATCAAGGCGTCCGCGCCCTCGCTCCGCTTCTTCAATTCTTCAGTATCCGTTGAAAAGCTGTCGTAAGCCGTAAATTCATGCCCCTGCTTGGTCAATTTTTCCGCCAGCTTGTCTAAACTCTCCTGGCTAATGCCCAGTGGCTCAAGCAATACAATCTTCATTATTTTCTCCTTACTTTCTACCTTACAAACACATAGACAGCGTAAGCGCCTATATCAAGAATATTATCGCATTTTTATTGTTTGCCTGACAAGGATAGAAATTACTTTAATTCTTTTCAGCCTTTTTCTTGACATTAGTCTACACAGAGACTAAAATCTTAGTTATTGTCCACAAGGAGACTTTTTATGAACTTAAAAAACCACGAAAGCATTTCAGAATCAGTAACCCTGGCCAGCGTCCGGGCGACTTACGCGTATGAGCAATATGACAAGCTCATGGGAATCACCCAGTACGAGAGCATCATTCTATATGAGCTCTTCACCCACCCCCGCCTGTCACAAAAAGAGCTCGTCTATAGAAGCGGCATCCCCAAGCAATCCATCAGCAAGGGGATCCACAATCTAGCTGAGCTCGGCTACCTGGAAATCAACTCTGCTGACCAAGACAAGCGGGTCAAGTACTGCGCCTTGACTGAGTCCGGGCTTGCCTATGCCCGGGAAAAAGAAGGTGAAATCCTGGCTATCGAGAAAAAGGTGATCGACAAGCTGGGCTTTGACCGGGCAGCTTTGGCCTGCCAGATTCTGGATGAGTGGTCTGATCTCCTCAGCAAGGAAATAGCTAACTTAAAGGAAGAAAAACATAAATAATGAAAATTCTCTTGCCGTACTTCAAGCGATATAAAAAAGACGTTTTCCTGACTTTGATCACCATCGTCTTTTCAGCTTTTGCCACCCTCTACCAGCCCCGCCTGCTCCAGCAGGTGCAAAATGAACTACTGGCTGACCAGCAGCAGGCCGTCATCCGGGACACCGCGATTTTGATCGGCCTGGGCCTTTTATCCATTATTACCGGGTTCCTCAACGTTTACTACGCCTCCCGGATCACCCAGGGCGTGGTCAGCGACCTCAGAGAAGACACCTATGCCAAGATCCAGACTTTCTCTCTGGCCAATGTGCAGCAATTCTCCTCTGAATCGCTCAGTGTCCGCTTGATCAACGACATGCAGCAAATCATGAACATGATCATGACCATCTTCATGCAGCTGATCCGGATGCCTTTGATCCTCATCGGGTCAATCATCATGGCCATCGTCACCATCCCCCGCTACTGGTGGGCGGTTGTCGTCCTCCTGGCCTTGATCATGGGTCTGGGCGTTGTGGCAGTCAAGCAAATTACCGCCATGTTCGACAGGTTCCAAATGTACATGGACAAAATCTCCGGCCGGACCGGAGAATTTTTGCAAGGGGTCCGGGTGGTAAAATCCTTCAACCAAAGTCCCCAGGAAATTGCCAAATTAAACAAGGATTCTGACGAATTAAACGAAGTCAACATCAAGGTCGGCTACTGGTTCTCCACCATCCTGCCTGGTGCCCAATTGATCTCCTACCTGGTCATCAGCTTAGTGGTCTACTTGATCGGGACCAGCATTCTCCAGCATCCCCAAGACGTTTCCGTCATCACTCCATACGTAAACTATGTTTTGACCATGCTCTTTGCCATCCTGCTGGTCGGCATGGCCGTCATGCAGATTTCCCGGGGTAACGTCTCCTTACGGCGGATCCAGGAAATCATGGACACCCAGCCAGACGTTGTCTTCAATGAAAAAGCCCCGGAAGACGCCTTGGGCGGTTCAATTGAATTTGATGACGTCTCCTTCACCTACCCAGATGGCCAGCAGCCCGTCTTAAAGCACATCTCCTTTGCTGTTGCACCAGGCCAAATGGTCGGTATCGTCGGGGCAACCGGGTCGGGCAAGTCGACCCTGGCCCAGCTGATCGCCCGCCTCTATGACCCAACAACTGGGAAGATCAAGATCGGCGGCAGCGACCTCCGCCAGGTTAATGAGAAGGCCCTCAGAAAGACGGTTTCCTATGTTCTGCAAAAGGCTGTTCTCTTCTCAGGAACCATTGCCGACAACCTCCGCCAAGGGAAAAAGGATGCCACTTCATATGAACTTGAACGGGCAGCGCAAATGGCCCAGGCCAGCGAATTCATCCAGCGCTACGATGAAACTTTTGACCATGAAGTTGAAGAAAGAAGTGCCAACTTATCCGGCGGGCAAAAGCAGCGTCTGTCTATTGCCCGGGGGATCATCGCCGGCAGCCCGATTTTGATTCTGGATGACTCAACTTCCGCCCTGGACGCGGAAAGCGAAAAGCTGGTCCAGGAAGCCCTGGAAAAGCAGCTGCCTGACACAACCACGATCATGATCGCGGAAAAGATCGTTTCTGTCATGCACGCGGACAAGATCCTGGTCCTTGATAACGGCCGCCTGGTTGCTGAAGGCACCCACGAGGAACTGCTCAAAACTTCCCCGGTTTACCAGAAAATCTATAAAACCCAGAAAGCCAAGGAAAGAAAGGAGGAACTTTAATGTCAGACAAGCAAAAGTCGCTTACTTATTTGACGAAATATCTGAAAAACTACAAAAAGCCGATCTTAATTTCAATTGCCTTCTATCTGATCGCGACCATCGCCCAGGTCATCGCTCCCTCCCTTTTGGGGCAGGCGGTTACGAACTTGTCGGCTTTTGTTAAGGGGCACGGCAGTCTTGGCGTCTTCTACCAGGCCTTAGCCTGGATGGCCGGCTTTTATGCCTTTAACTCCGTGGCCACCTACATTGCCTGGATGATGATGACCCGCTTTAACGCTAACGCCAACAACGACATGCGCAAGGGCCTTTTCGGCAAGCTGCAGCGGATGACCATCCGTTACTTCGATACCCACCAGGACGGGCAGATCCTGTCCTTGTTCAACAGTGACCTGGACAACATCTTCAATGCTTTAAACAACGCCTTTTTTGAAATCATCTCCCAGTCCCTCCTTTTTGTCGGCACGATCATTGTTATGTTCGTCATCAACTGGAAGCTGGCCCTTAGTGTTGTAGCTACTACTCCTTTGATCTTGCTCTTAAGCTGGATCATTATGAAAAAGGCCCGCGTCTACCTGGACAATCAGCAAGACCGGGTTGGTGAGCTTAATGCCTACATCAACGAACAGCTCAACGGGGAAAACGTGATCATCACCCAGGGCCTCAGGGACCAGTCAGTTGCCGGTTTTAAAAAGGAAAACGCCAAGGTGCGGGAAGCCATGTTTAAGGGGCAGTTCTACTCTGGCATCCTGAACCCGCTGGTTTCCGGCTTCTCGCTGTTAAACTTCGCGATCGTGATCGCCACTGGCGCTTACATGATTATGACCAAGCAAGTCAACCAGGCAGCTGGTCTGGGTTTGATCGTGACTTTTACTGAATATTCCTGGACTTACTTCCAGCCGCTGACTCAAGTAACTTCCATCTACTCCATGCTCCAGCTCGCCTTGACCGGTGCCAGACGGCTTGAGACGGTTGAAGAGCAGGAAGAAGAAAACACGGTACCAGACGGCAAGACTATCTCAGGCGTAAATGACGCTGTCCGCCTGGAAGATGTGCACTTTGGCTACACTCCAGACAAGGAAATCCTGCACGGGGTATCAATTGAGGTGCCTAAGGGGCAGTCGGTCGCTGTTGTTGGCCCGACCGGGTCTGGTAAGACGACGATCATGAACTTGATCAACCGTTTCTATGACGTAAACAGCGGTGCAGTTACTTTTGACGGAGTCGACGTCCGCGACCTTAAGTTGGAAAATCTCAGAAGCAATGTCGGGATTGTTTTGCAAGACTCAGTCCTCTTCTCTGGAACAGTAGCTGACAACATCCGCTATGGCAAGCCGGAAGCTTCAATGGATGAAGTTATTGCCGCGGCTAAGGAAGCTCAGCTGCACGACTTTGTCATGACCCTGCCAGAGCAATATGACACGCCGATTGAGAATGGCCAGGCCAATTTCTCTACCGGGCAAAAGCAGCTTTTGTCAATTGCCAGAACCATTCTGGTCGACCCAGCCTTCTTGATCCTGGATGAAGCAACCAGCAACGTCGACACGGTTACGGAAGAAAAGATCCAAAAGGCCATGGACAACGTGATTGCTGGCCGGACCAGCTTCGTGATCGCCCACCGGTTGAAGACGATTTTGAACTCAGACAAGATTGTCGTATTAAAGGACGGCCAGGTCATTGAAGAAGGACCGCACGCCGACTTGATCAAGAAGCGCGGCTTCTACTACCAGCTCTACACCAGCCAGATGGCTTTTGAATAAGAGAAACATGCAAAAAGGACACCTGTCACGAATAGTGATGGGTGTCCTTTTCTTATCTAAATTTTTGATACTTGATCTCTACTTTATTCAGTCTTACCGCTATAGTTGGCAATCCCGCCAATGTTTTGGACTTTGCTGTAACCAGCTTGCTTAAGCCAGGCAACTGCTTGGCCGCTCCGGTTGCCGCTACGGCAATAGACAAAGAGTGGGGTATCGAGGTCTGTGATCTCGCCTTGGGCGGACTCGATCTTGCTCAAGGGGATGTTGATGTTGGCCGGGATGTGCCCTGCCGCGTACTCATCCTCTTCTCTGACGTCGATCAGTTTAGCCTGCGGCGTTTTCTGGTATTCTTCAACGCCGGCGTTAATGTCATTTACTTGAAATAGGTTCATGTGCTCCTCCTTAAATTTGCATTAATATATCGATTATAGCACATCATTCATCCATGCGCTTTATCAGCAAGCTGTCAACGAAGTCGCTGCCAGCATCACTGACAGTGCTTCTTAAACATGCAAATTTCAGCTTGGAGCTATCGAACTTGGCCATCTCCCGGTCAATGTCCTGCCAGAGTTCCTGGTTGGCTACTGGCTTTCCGTTAGCCGTCTTCCAGTCCCGCTTTTTCCAGCTCTTCATCCAGGCCGGGCCATCTTTTGTGTCGCTAACCGACTTGATAACGTACTGGGAGTTCAAGACAAACAGCAAAGGCTGCTGGGTCAGACCCAACTGTTCCAGCTTCTTCAAGCTTTCCAGAAAAGCAGTCATTTCTATTTCGTTATTGGTGGCGCCCAAACGGCCGGCACTATCAGCAAGCTGCTTGCCCTGCCGCAAGCTTGGAGAAATGGCCTGGTGGGCGACAGCATCCCTGCTTTAATCACTGAGCTATGCCTGCTCCTGATCCAGCTGGAGCTCAGCTTGCTGATGATCGCGGCTGAATTGATCACGCTCATCAATTTGACCTACAGCTATTTTGAATTCAACACACAGACGCAATTTATCTTATCAATTTTTGAGTTGCTGATCTTATTCGATGCCCGCTTGTACACATATCTTTTTGATGACGAAGCAGAATCTTTTACTATCAAAGATTATTGGAGCTATTTTGACAAGTCAGACCAGACTTGGCTTGTCATCTATGTTTCTTCTCTGTTTGTCCCCTTCATCTCCGCCAAATTAACCGGCCTGCCGCCCTACCCGACTTTCGCGGAACTTGACCAGTTATTTCCTTTCTAGGAGTATTCGGCCAGTACTTTTTACCAGCTGATAAACGCTATAATTCATATAGTAATTTTACACACTCTGGAGGAAACTATGACTACAGTATTTTTACTTTTAGTTGGGGGCAGTTTGGCTATATTGTTGGTCGACCTGGTTATTTTGCTGAAAGCCAGAAAGAAATTGGCTACTGGCAGCAAAGAAGCAGCTGCACCTTACGACAATTTCTCCAAGCTAACCGAATTCAAAAACATATCCAATGCTATTCAGGTGAATAGCATTAAACACATTCTTGTCCTCTAGCCGAAGCTGGAGGATTTTTTTAGGCTTTTTCACGAGGAAATGCCTTGTGCGTTCGGTTGTATGCACCTCCACTAGGGGGAGCCCTAGCTTCTGATGCTTTTATCATACGCACAGTCAAAGAATTCGCCA